>Ga0307471_100002632_pt1 | contig 10389 bp, 6 predicted proteins | sample atmos_gasesAM3C__2_FD_204566 | JGI IMG/M metagenome (GOLD analysis project Ga0307471, IMG submission 204566) | Hardwood forest soil microbial communities from Morgan-Monroe State Forest, Indiana, United States - atmos_gasesAM3C_515 | ecosystem: Environmental > Terrestrial > Soil > Temperate... | reverse complement strand
AGCGTGATTTCGAGACCGGGATTAAGAAACGCGAGTTCGCGCAACCGGGTTGCCAATCGCTCGAATTTGAACTCCGTCGTGATTGTGAAAATCGTTGGGTCCGGAAGAAACGTAATCAGTGTGCCGGTGGTTTTTTTGTTTTTCACCTCGCCGATGACAGTGAGTTTGTCCGTCGTCTTGCCCTTGGCGAAAGCCATGTGATAGACCTTGCCGTCGCGCGATACTTCTGCCTTGAACCATTCCGAAAGCGCGTTCGTGCATTTCGCGCCTACGCCGTGCAGGCCGCCGGAATATTTGTAGGCGCCTTGTCCAAATTTTCCGCCGGCGTGCAGATTTGTTAGCACCAATTCGATCGCCGGCATTTTCCATTTGGGATGAATATCTACGGGAATTCCACGGCCATTGTCGCGCACCGAGAGCGATCCATCGACATGGACGGTCACTTCTATTTTTGTACAAAACCCAGCGAGATGTTCATCGATCGAATTGTCCAACACCTCGAAAACCAAATGGTGCAGACCTCGCTCGTCAGGATCGCCGATGAACATTCCAGGCCGTTTTCGAACCGCCTCGAGGCCCTCCAATTTGTCGATTTGCGCGGCGTCGTACTTTTGTGCTGCACCGATTCCAGTCGATCCCCGGCCAGACAAGTTTTCGACCGGAATTTCTTCTTGAGTTTTTAGCATAGATTAAGGCCGGAAAGACCCTCGTAAGATGATATCCAAGATGTCCCGAAAAACAACTAATATCTCGTCGGTAATTTTGGCAGATTCACCCTAGGAATTGGGCACCCCAGGTCAACAGAACACAACATATTGTGTTTAGAGTAAGGCCATCGTTCAGGAGCGCGATAGAGCGTTCGTCGTTGCTTGACCACGCGATTTTTAAACTGGAAAATGCGGACCTCTGATGCGCACGCAAACGCTCCTGGAAGCCCGTTGGATTCTCTTAATTTTGGCTTTGGCCGCAGTGGCAACGTGGTTTATTTCGGCGTGGTTATCGCTCATTTTTCTGGCGCTTTTTCTTTTTACCGTAGCGTTTTTCCGGGACCCGGATCGTCCTGTGCCGCCAGATCGGAATCTGATTGTGGCTCCGGCCGATGGCAGAGTCAGCGACATTGTTGAACTGGATGAGAAGGAAATTCTAAAAACAAAAACGCGGCGCATAGGAATTTTCCTGTCAATTTTCGACGTTCACACGAATCGAGCTCCGATCGCTGGGCGTATTGTTTATCGTCAGCATCACGAAGGTCTCTGTCTCGATGCTCGCGATCCAGATTGCCCGGAGAAAAATGAAGCGATGACATGGGCGTTCGAAAATTCGCGAGGAACGATTGTCGTTAGACAGCTGACCGGCGCGATTGCCAGGCGCATCGTGGCTTGGTCAAACGTTGGAGACGAATTGAAAAAGGGAGAACGCTTCGGGATGATTCGCTTCGGTTCGCGGACGGAATTATATTTACCGCTCGAAGCTGAAGTCCTAGTGAAAACAGGCGATCACGTTTCCGGAGGATCGACAGTCATCGCGCGTTTGCCCGACACATGAACGAACAACCATCTAAAATCTATCTCCTGCCCAATTTGATGACGGCGGGAAATCTGTTTTGCGGATTTACGGCGACGCTGAAAATTCTTGAAGGCGCGTTGCTACAGGCGTCCAATCCGGATGCCGCCAGTGACCTTTTTCATACTGCCATCTGGTGTGTTCTCGGGGCGTTCGTTTTTGATTTTCTGGATGGACGCCTTGCACGTTTGGGTGGGCACGAGAGTCCGTTCGGCCGCGAGTTCGATTCGCTGGCGGATATTGTGTCATTCGGGCTTGCTCCCGCGCTGATGGTTTACCGCGTCGTGTTGCAGGAGTTTCCCCGCGCGTGCTGGATCATTGCATTTATTTACCTGACCTGCGGAGCACTGCGTCTGGCGCGTTTCAATTCCGCGGCGGCGAAGCATAACGGAGCTAATCACCCAGACACTTTCACTGGATTTCCCATTCCCGCCGCGGCGGGTCTGATTGCGTCGATCACCCTGTTCCTCCTTTGGCTTGCTGAAGGCGAACATCGCCTCGGTAATTGGCGCTTCGTTCTGCCGCCCTTACTCCTATTCCTTTCGTTCATGATGTTCAGCCGCTTTCAATATCCGAGCTTCAAGGCGGTGAATTGGAAGACGAAGAAATCGATCCCACGCTTTCTTATCATCATTCTTGTTCTCATTTTCACCGTGCTGAATTATGAATGGATGCCGGCAGTTCTTTTCCTGGCTTATTTGCTTTACGGATTTCTTCGTCCCTGGCTGTCGCGCGACTGGCGCCGTGAAATTGAAGAGGAGATTGGCGAAGAGCCTTCCGAGGAGACACCCGAACAAGCGCGATAAGGTCGGCACGGATTTGCGTTAAAGCCGACAAACAGAAGAAAACGAAGGCAACAAAAGTTTGGGTAAGACTTGGGTTCCTGATCTTCGCCTTTTTCGTACCTTTTGTTGAACATCATAGATTCAATTGGCGAACAGCTATTGGAGAGCGCCGAGTAGCCATAAGTACTTATTTCTGGAGGTCTTCTCAAACGCAAAGCCGCCACGCGGCGAAGCGTGACGGCTGATTGCGAACTGCGTCTTTTACTCGGTTTACCTGGGGGCAAACACAATGTGTCCGGTAAAAGTGCCTGCTCCCGCAATTGGACAGTCCGGGGTGCCCGGAACCAAGTCACCCACAGCCGTTCCCTGCGTATATATACCAGCGAGGCCGTCGGTCCCTCGTCGGCCCACGAAGTTCAAGGTTTCGTGCCCGGTGTTAGCGTTGCCTATTCCTGTATAGGTGAAGACGAACGTGCCAGACCTATCACCATATGAGCCGGTAAAGAGCGCAGTGCCATGCAACGTTATGGAACCGTCGCGATGAATTATATCCAGCTCAGTGCCTGCGAGAGTTCCGTTGAAGTCGCCAGTAATGTCTGCCGTGACGTTGAACGTGATAATCGTGTCTTGACCAACTTGGCGAGGAGGACCAGCGAAATTGAAGCAGGGAGCAAAGCCTCCGGTTATGGTTCCGGGTGGGGATCCGCTAGCTTCAGCGTTTTGCAATATTACTGATGCGCCGGCAATTGCGAGCGCACAAAAACTTGTGCGCAGATGTGATAGAAGACGATTTCGATTAAACCAATAATAAGTTTTCATACACATCACTAAAGGAACTAGAAGACATAGTTCCGGAATTTTTTTGAAGTTGCGCTGAAGGCTCCGCTTCTTCTCATGAATAGCGCCTCGGCTGAGTGGCTTTTTGGGCTTGTGGGAAAGATCAAAAATGATCACGCTAGCGCCGTTGAATGCAGAAGCAGAGCCGCGGGTGTTCACCACCACGCGCTGGAGTCTCGTCCTTGCCGGGGCGAGTTCCGACGGTGACCAGCAAAAAGCCGCTCAAGCGCTGGCAGAGCTTTGCCGGAATTACTGGCGACCCATTTTTTCCTATGTGTGCCGCCGCGGCTATTCGACTGAAGACGCGCAGGACCTTACGCAGGATTTCTTCCTGATGATTCTGGAAACTAACTGGCTGCGGCAGGCCGACCAAGGTCGCGGCCGATTTCGTTCGCTCTTGCTGAAGTCGCTCCAGAATTTTCTTCACAATGTCGCTGATAAGAAACAAACGCTGAAGCGGGGCGGGAGCGTTGAATTCGTTTCCTGGGATGCATGGATGGCAGAAGCGCCTTCGCACGTATCGATACCGACTCGCGTGCTCGACTCGCTGGCACCCGAGCGGCTTTTCGATCTTCGCTGGGCTGCGACGGTGGTGGACCACGCGCTTCTGCGTTTGCGAGAGGAATGTGAAGGTAAAGGACGTCTTCGGCTTTTCGAGGTACTGCGCGATCATCTCACAGGGGAACATGCCGACATCTCATATGCCGATCTCGGCGCCCGTTTGGGTGTTGCAGACACCGTCGTGAAGAAACAACTACATAATCTACGCCAGCGTTACCGGTGGCTCTTGCGCGATGAAGTGGCGCACACGGTCGAGAGCCCGGCTGATGTGGATGACGAGATTCGGCATTTGTGCGCGGCATTGTCCGCTGCAGCCTGATGAACAAATCAACCGAAGCGGCTGATTCCATCGCGAGTGCAATCGAGGATTCGACGACGTGCCCGCGGTGCGGCGCGATGACCCAACTCAATCACGGGATCTGCATCAACTGTCTCCTGCGCGAGGGACTTGAAGCCAAAGGCGAGGCCTCGCGCGAAAAGTTCGAAAACGTCCTTGCGGAAGCGGACATGCCCGACAAACAGTGGCGCCTTGGTCACTACGAAATCCTGGAGGAAATCGGCCGTGGCGGGATGGGAGTGATTTATCGGGCGCGCCAGCAGCACTCCCGCAGGATCGTCGCGGTGAAACGCATCCTCGCTCATGAGGTGGGTTCACACGAGACGCTGGTGCGTTTTCGACGCGAAGCGGAAGCGGTCGCCAGCCTCGATCATCCAAACATCCTTCCGATTTACGAGGTCAGCGAAAGCGAGGAAGGCTTGCCGTTTTTCAGCATGAAATATGCGACGGGCGACAGTCTTCGTGCTGCTGCCGCTGCGCTTCGCAATAAGCCTCGCGAGTGTGTGCGAGTAATCGCCAAGGTGGCGCACGCCATTGCTTATGCCCATGGCAAGGGAGTTCTTCATCGTGATCTTCAGCCGGGAAACATCCTGCTGGATGAAAACCGCGAGCCGATGGTGAGCGACTTTGGCCTGGCAAAATGGCTCAATGAAACCAGCGACCTAACAAGAACCTTGGAGACACTTGGAACGCCGGGCTACATCGCACCCGAGCAGGCCGAGTGCCGAGCAGCCGATCTTACGAGTGCAGCCGACATTTACAGTCTGGGCGCAATTTTGTTTTACCTGGTGGCTGGCCGGCCGCCGTTTGTAGGTCCGAATGTTCTTTATGTTATTCATCAGGCTGCTGCGACTCCGGCGCCGCGGTTGCGTTCACTCGCACCATCCGTCGATCGCGATTTGGAGACAATCGTGGCTCGCTGTCTGGAAAGCGATCCTAAGGCGCGCTACCAGTCCGCGGGAGCCTTGGCCGATGATCTTGAACATTGGCTGCGGCATGAGCCGATTCAGGCCCGGCGCAGTGGAATTTTTACTCGCGGGCGAAAATGGGTACGACGGAATCCAACTACAACAGTGCTGGTAGCAGCATTGGTCGTCCTCGCGGCTGCGATCGTGGGCGTGACGGTTTGGAAGAGCAAATCACCACCCCCGGTACCGACGATGCCAGCCGGGATTGCGGTGCTGCCGTTTGAAAATCTGAGCGCTGATCCCCAGAACGCCTTTTTCGCTGATGGTGTGCAGGACGAAATCCTGAATAATCTAGCGAAGATCGCGGACTTGAAGGTCATCAGCCGGACGTCGGTGATGCAATACAAGAGCGGCGCGAAACGAAATCTGCGCCAGATTGCGAATGAACTCGGCGTTGCGCATATGGTCGAGGGAAGTGTGCAACGTGCTGCAAATCGTGTGCGTGTCAGCGCGCAATTAATCGACGCAAAAACCGATGCGCATTTGTGGGCTGAGCGCTACGACCGACCACTGGGTGACGTCTTTGCGATCCAGAGCGATATCGCCAAAGCAATTGCCGGCCAGCTCCAGGCGAAGCTTTCGCCAAGCCAATCGACTGCCCTGGCGGCAGCGCCGACGCTCGACCCGGAAGCTTACGATCTGTTCCTGCGAGGTGAATACCAGGAGCGCCAGGCTGAGAGTGCAGAGAACCGGGAATTATTCGATCGCGCCGAAACCTTCTATCGGCGGGCGCTGGCGCGTGATCCAAATTTCGCGCTTGCATATGCCCGACTCGCTTACAGCCGTATGCAACGGCATTGGTTTATCAATCGCCTGAATTCGGCACAATTGGAGGAGGTAAAGTCTAACATCGATAGCGCACTGGCGATTACTCCGGATTTGCCAGAGGCGTATCTGGCGCTGGGTGTATTTCATTACTGGGGCCATCTTGACTATGATTCCGCGCTGAAAGCGCTCGATCGGGCCATTGAACTTCAGCCGAGTAACTCCGATAGTCGGACGTTCCGGGCTGTAACTTACCGCCGCCGCGGTGAATGGCGACAATCACTTGTTGAATCCCAGCGGGCGTTGGAACTCAATCCGCGCGAGTCCTACACTTCCACCGACATTGGCGATACGTATCTTTCGCTTCGCCGTTGGAGTGAGGCTGAACGTGCGCTTACCCGGGCTTTAGCTCTCGACCCGCATAACATAAATGCCAGCTTCCACCTCGCCCAAACGTACATCAACAGCACCGGCGATATTCCGCGCGCCAGACAGGCCTGGGAGGGAATACCGGAAGGCAAGGGGCAAGTCAGCCCATATGGTATCGTGATTTCTCAGATGATTCGCGAGACCGTATATCTCGATGTGCTGGAGAGACGTTTCACTGACGCTCTCAAAGCGTGGGACGCTTTGCCGACCAACACAGCCGAAGAACGTTTGAACAAGCTAAAGGCGCGAGTTGGGATTCAAGTAATTGCTGGCCAGAGAGGGGCAGCCAAATCGGAGGCCGAGCAAGCACGTGTTCTACTTGAAGCTCAGCTAGCCGAACGGGCGCCTCAAGACCACACCTCGTTAACCGAGTTAGCCTGGATCTACGTTTGCCTGGGGCGTCACGACGATGCGCTTCGCATTGCGCGAGAAGCAACAGAGGCGCTGCCAATAGAAAAAGATGCGCTTGTTGGTGGGTATTTTCTTACTGGACTAGCCCAAATCGAAGCGCACACTGGCCAGGCTGAGGAGGCGACAAAAATACTTCGCCATCTGCTCACAATTCCTGCCGGTGAATACATTTCCGTCGCGCGCCTGAAGATCGACCCCGTCTGGGACCCAATCCGTACCGATCCAGGTTTTCAAAAGCTCCTTTCCCAACCTGCGCCGGAAACGATTTATAAGTAGCGACCTCGGATTGCACGGCGCTCTTAGAGGCGCCGCTACAGTTGATTCAGCTTCGCCAGAATCTCAGGATCGCGGACATCCGCCCATTCGCCCGTTAGCTCGAGCGCTTTTACTGTCTTGCCTGAATGCGCGAGGTCGCGGATTGCATCTGTGAGTTCGTACTCACCGCGCGGTGACGGCTCCAACTTTGCGATGAATTCAAAAATGCTTGGCCGAAATGCGTAGAGACCGGCGTTGTACCAGGGACTTGTTGGTTCGCCGGATTTCGGTTTTTCGCGGAGATCGACGAGCTCCATTTGCTGGTTTACAAAAACCGCGCCGCCTTTGCTGACGTCTTTCCCGCGCGTAACTGTGATAGTGGCTTCGAGATCATTTGGAAGATCAACGACGTGTTTGTAATTAACCGGACTGATCAAGATATCGCCATAGCTCAAAATGAATGGCGACTCGCCAGTGAAGTTGCGAGCAAGATTGACCACGCGGCCCGTGCCATCCTGCACGGTTTGCGTAGCGTATTCGATATCGACATTGTGATGCCTGCCATCACCGAAAAAATTCCGCACTGTTTCTGCATGATAGCCGACGATAATCAGAAATCTGTACACTCCGGCATCGCGCAATCCATGTACAATATGCTGCAAAACCGGCTTGCCGCGCACTTCGATCATCGGCTTTGGAACGTCATTAGTCAGCTCGCGCATGCGAGTGCCGCGCCCGGCTGCGAGGATCACTGCTCTATCGATCTTGGTCATGTGGGCGCTCAGTTCATTGCTAGGTCATGGAGGGGCGAATTCCTGTGAGCCCAGGCGTCGCGGGAGCTCCGCCCTCCAATCAGTTATTCACTTTTCTTCGGAGGGCTAATAATCAGCGCAGGTAAGCTAGCTTGCTTGATTAGTTCGCTGACTTTCGGCACAGCTTCGGCTTTTAGCGCCGCCCATTTCTTTAACTGCTCTTCCAATTGGTCGCTCAACATTTGGAAAACCTTCAGCTGTCCCTGAGTCGGCTCTGTGTCACCAGACTCGGTTGTGTGACTGAACGTTTCAAAACGTTCGTTCAGCATATCGGGGAAGGCCAGGTTTCCTTCGGAGCCTTTCATGTTCACTTGAATTAGCTTCTGTTCGATCTCTGACATTTTGTGGTCAAGATCGTCTGCTGCGGCGAGTCCTTGTTTTAATTTGGAATCGTCACCGAAACGTTTGTGCAAAGTTTGAATCTGCGACCTCAGGTCGCGGATTTCGTTGACGGCTTGATGCAATCGCGACATCGAATCATTCACGTGTATTGCCAGAGCAAATTGCTTTTGCACGGCGGCCTCTGCGCCCTTGTTTCGTGGATCGATCGCCAGATGCAACGGCGCAGTCTGCGACTTGCCGCCGACAGTTAGTTTCACTTGATAATCACCCGGCGGAGCAAGCGGTCCTCTCGGTCCGACGCCGGAGTAAAATGCACCGGGTATCTGAATGGGATCTTCGTAGCGCAGATCCCAAGCGAAGCGGTTCATCCCTTGATTCGCGGGCATTGTTTTTGGTCGCTCGACGCGATCCGGCCATTCCGGCGGCTGTTCGCCTTCTTTTTTCTCCTTGCTGGAAAGGTGCCTGACGACTTTGCCTGAAGCATCCAGAATATCGAGCGAGATTTCGTCTTTCGGCGCAGCCTTGAAATAATAATTAATGATCGCGCCCGACGGCGGGTTATCGCCGACTGGCTGCCGCTTGTCGAATTCCTCCGGATAATGCAAACGCACTGCGTTTTGCGGTTGATAAAGAATCACATCTCCTTGCGCAGATTGCGCGCTCAACTGGCGCAGCGGCGTCACGTCGTCCAATACCCAGAACGAACGACCATGAGTCGCCACGACCAGATCGTCGTCCTTTACAACCAGATCGTGAATCGGTGACACGGGCAGGTTCAACTGGAGCGGCTGCCAATGCGCGCCGTCATCAAATGAAACGAAAATTCCGAGTTCTGTGCCTGCGTAAAGCAGTCCGCGTTTTCTAGGATCTTGGCGCACAGCGTGGACGTACGCGTTGTCGGGAATTCCGGACATAATTGCGCTCCAGCTTTTTCCCAGGTCGGTCGTTTTGAAAATGTACGGCTTGAAATCATCGAGTTTATGCCGATCCACAGCAACATATGCCGTGTTGGCATCGTGGGGAGATGGATCGATGAGGCTAACGGTGCTCCAGTCGGCGATCTTCGGCGTGACATTCGACCAACGCTGTCCGTCATCGGTCGTGACATGGACAAGTCCATCATCTGTGCCGGCCCAGAGCGTTCCTTTTTTCACCGGTGACTCGGCGAGCGCAAACACGGTGTCGTAATATTCAACCGAAGTAATGTCATTAGTCAGCGGGCCACCGCTAGGCTGTTGTTTCGATTTATCGTTGCGCGTCAGATCACCGCTGATCTGTGTCCAGCTCTGTCCGTGATCGGTCGATTTGAAAACGCACTCCGCTCCCGTGTACAAAACCTCGGGATTATGTGGAGAAAGAGCGAGTGGCGTCACCCACTGAAAACGATGAATAATATCCGCCGCGCCGTGACCGGAATTATCAAGAGGCAAGACGCTAACGTCCTGGATTTCATCCTTGTTCTTGTCGTAACGATCGATTGAGTTTTCGTAGTTTGAATAGATGATGTGCCAGTCGCGTGGGTCGGCCAGAACGAAGCCGCATTCGCCGCCGCCGACTACGAACCAATCTGCTGCCCCGATTGCACCCCAATCCGTCCGGCTTGCAATACCAACACTCGAATTGTCCTGTTGCGCGCCGTAAATATGATAAGGGAAAGCGTTGTCCACGGAAACGTGGTAGAACTGTGCGGTTGGCTGGTTGTTTTGTGTCGTCCACGTTTTGCCGCCGTCGAGTGAGATGCTCGCGCCACCGTCATTGGCGTTCGCGATCCGATTAGGATTTTGCGGATCGATCCAAAGTCCGTGGTGATCCCCGTGACGCGCTGGCAGCAAATTAAAAGTTTTTCCGCCATCAACCGAACGAAACAACCCAGTGTTTAAAAGATAAACTGTGTCAGCGGATTTCGGGTCAGCATAGACTTTGCTGAAGTACCAGGCACGCTGCCGAAAGCGGCCGTCATCATTTACACGGGTCCAATGTTGTCCGGCATCATCGGAACGATAAAGGCCGCCTTCTTTCGCCTCGATGATCGCATAAACGCGGTTCGAATCGGCACCGGAAACCGCGATGCCGATCTTACCGAGAATTCCTTCGGGCAGGCCATTGCCCTCGAGACGTTTCCAGGTAACGCCATTATCTTCAGATCGGTAGAGCCCACTTCCTGGACCGCCGCTGGAAAAAAACCACGGCTGGCGTCGAGCCTGCCAAAGCGAAGCGAAAACAATGTTCGGATTGTGCGGATCAAAAACGACATCGATCCCCCCGGTGTTTTCATCTTTAGCCAAAACTTTCGTCCACGTTTTCCCACCGTCGGCAGTGCGGAA
>Ga0307471_100002631_pt1 | contig 10391 bp, 13 predicted proteins | sample atmos_gasesAM3C__2_FD_204566 | JGI IMG/M metagenome (GOLD analysis project Ga0307471, IMG submission 204566) | Hardwood forest soil microbial communities from Morgan-Monroe State Forest, Indiana, United States - atmos_gasesAM3C_515 | ecosystem: Environmental > Terrestrial > Soil > Temperate... | reverse complement strand
CGACGCCCACACCCTCGAGCAAGTGGAATCGGCGTACAGCGCTGGGCAACTCGATGAGGTCTGTGTTCACGCGCGGAAGTTGCTGCCCGAGATGCCGTCGGTAACAGCGACGGACGAGGCCGCCGCTTTCATCCGCAGCGGCCGCGCCGTGAACCTGCCGGAATTTTCGCGGGCCAAGCAGGTAAAGGTCTATTACGGGCAGAGCGAGTTGATCGCGGTTGCGACCCGAGTCGCCGGGACATTATTCCATCCCAAGATCGTGCTCGCGGCGGCGAACGCCGTCACAGCCGCGGGCTAGCCCGCTCCCGACCTCGTTTATGCCTGCTCTTTCCCGGTCCCACTACTCGTGGAGGTTCAGCCCGTCCGCCATCGTCTTGATTAATGTGCCGTTCAGGTCATCGTCCTTCACCGCCCAGACAAAAGCTCCGCCTAATCCGCCGCGATTAATATAGATGGTTTTCAATCGCACCGTGATCGGGTCGTCATACGTCCAGAAAGTTTGAGTGGACGGGTTGTAGAGCCAGACCGCAATTCTGCGGCGGTCGAAATAGCGCTGGTAGCCAGCGCTGGTCGCCTTAGTCAGCGTGAGATAGGTCTCCACTCCAGGAGTCTGGAGGAAATCCACCGGGGCAAAGGGGGCCGGTGCGGTGGAGGTCTGGTAGAGGCCATGGTTCGTGGCGGGCACGCCCGTCCAGCCGCGGCCATAAAGCGGAATACCCATCACCAGCTTGTGTGCGGGGACGCCGGCCTGCAAGTAGGCATTGATGGTGTAGTCGATGTTGAAGTTTTCCGACGCTACCGGGTCCTGGCGGCTGTCGAACAGCGGCGAGGCATGGTTGGTCGAAGTCTCCCAGGTGCCGTGGAAGTCGTAGCCCTGCACGTTATAGAAGTCAAGCGTGCGTCCGACCTTGGCCAGTTCGATGTTCGAGAAATTCTGCTGTCCGGCGGGCCCGAACATGGTCAGCAAGTAGTGGTGATGATTGGCCCGTCCGAGCGCATTTAGTTGCTTGCGAAACTCGCGCATCAGTAGGGTAACGTTTGGGGTATCGGCGGCGGACGGGAATTCCCAGTCGATGTCAATTCCGTCGAAGACACCTGCCCCCGAAATGCCGGGTGCTAGGTTGCCGTTGATGAACAGGTCGATGCAGGAGGATACAAAGGCTTGTCGGTTCGCATCGGTGGCGGCCGCCGCGGAGAAGCCCGGGGCGCCTGCGAGCGAGATGAGCACCTTCAGGTCGGGATGCAGTTGCTTGAGCTGCAATAGTGCAGCGAAGTTGCCATAGAGAGGACCGGTGTAGGGGCCGGTGATGGTCGGCAGATAGGGAGTCTGGTAGTCGGCCCAGGTGTCGGCAATGGAGCAGCCGATGCTGTTAGCTATGCCGAAGGCGTAAAAGAGATGCGTGAGCTTGTCGGCCACGCCGTTGTTCTGCAAGTTCGCAATGTTGAACTTCGCGAAATAGATACTCCACTCCTCAAAGTAGCCGCCGACGACTTTGTGGCCATCGTCGGCGAAAGCGGTTCCACCTGTGCTCAGAAGCAGAGCGCCCAGAACCAGGGTAGTGAGGAGCAGCATCACGCAGCGAGGGAGACGATGTGAACTCATAGGAGATCCTCTCGACGGGAAATTCGAAGTGGCGGGAGTATAGACCTATATAGCAGTTGTGACAACCATGATCTCGGCGTGGCTTATAGTATGGGCTTGTAGCCGATGTGATATATAGCAATCGTGTCGAGAGGGACCCGCTATTGCTGGATGGGCGAACAGCAGGGCTTCCGCACCGGCTTGGGCTCCATGAGTTCGACGCGCGTGAAGTTCGGATCGTATAGGTTGAGCTGCCACTTGCCGTCGCGGCCGATTTGGGGCGATTCCGAAGGTTTGGGACCACGTTTCAGGATGGTGCCGTAGCCTGCCTTCACGCTGGGCACACCGAGCGCGAGGTGGTGCATGACGCCGAGGTCGTGCGGGTCGGGATTGTGGACGTTCAGCATGTACTCGAGCCAATCCGCGCCGTCGGGCACGCGCATGTCTACCCAATCGGTAGCATTGTCGGTCATGCCGCCGTGCCAGATGTCTTTGAAGCCGAGAATGTCTTTGTAGAAATGGTCGGCCGCAGCCCGGTCGCTCACGACCACACCCACGTGGATGATATGGTCCGAGACGCGGGTAGCCGGTAGGAACTTCCCAAAGTTGCGGCTGTGTAGCGAACCGGGCATGTATTGAATGAACTCGACGTCGTGTCCGTCGGGATCCGTCACGTCGAAACCCCGGTTGCCATCCAGCATGGGCTCGAGCTTGTCGGGTACCTTCACGCCCTGTCCGGCAAGATAGGCCCGCAACTGTTCGGCATCGGAAGTCTCAAACGAAATGTGGGATAGCCGATCTTGCGTGGGGTCCGTGAGCTCGGGAAAAACCTCAATGTACTGATGGTCGTTTACCTTGAAGTAGGTCAGCAGCAGCCCGGTGCCTTCGTCCGCCGGCTTGTCGAGACTGAAGGGCTCCTGGTAGCCGAGCACGCCGCCGTAGAACTTGCGGGCGGCATCGAGGTTATCGGTGCGCAGCCCGATATGCGCAACACCCAGGATTTTGGGTCGCGGAATGGGTGCGACATTCTCCGCACCCAAAGCGCAAACGATCAGCGGGAAGGCAATGCTAGAGAGAATGAACCGACGCATGGCCCATCGATAGTGCAGTTGAACATCGGAAGGCGTCAAGGGGCCAGAAACTACGATATAAAGGCGCGATATAGATAACGTCCGATAATTGGTATTATGTAAACTACGATGGCGCGGCCTGAGTGAAGCGACAGCCGTAACCAATGAGACCTCGTCCGGCCGGAAATGGTGAACGGGGTCTTCGAGGATGGCCGCTAGCAGATTCCTCGCTTCATCGAGGGTGAGCGCGTCGGGCGAAAATGCGATCGGAAATGATCCGGATGAACGCCAGCTCGGTAAGCGGACAGGTGGCCCACCCTCGCTGGGCGTGACGGCCGAACCAACGCCTGGCCCGTTCATGAGCGATGTGGGCGGGCCATGCCAAGGCGATCAGGACGTTCACATCAAGGAGAGCAGCTGTCACTCCATCTCATCCAAAAGCTTCTTGACATCCTCGGTCGTAACCGCAGGCGAGTCTGACGACAGGACCACCAGGTGGAAGCTATTTACAACTTTCGTTGGACGAGGGCTGGCGAGCACCCGACGCACCAAGTCTGAAACCGCCTGGCCCATGGAAACCCCTCGGCATAGCGCTTCACTTGTTCAAGCACGTCGTTTTCGAGTAAGGCGACATGAGCATCAGAGAGCAAATTGTGCAACTTATGCACGCCCCGCTAACAACGAATGCAAGTCTTCCGTGAACTGGTGAAGTTGTTTCATCTTTTCCGGGGTGGCTTCGACAATCTCCTGCTTGTTCTGAAACACTTGCCGTCCGTTCTTCTCGACCAGCACGCCGATGGCTTCTCCCATGCGCCAGCCAGGCGTTCCCAGGATCTGCAGACCATCTACGCCCGGCACGAGCAACGCAATGCAACCGTCACGGACCACCCCGACACACTTCGGAAAGCGATCAAACGACTGGAATTCGAAGCCGGCGAGATACATGCGCTGGAGCTGTTCGGCGGGATCCACGGAAATAAGCTTGGAGCTTCGGGCCACGAGCTTCGAGCTGCCCCAAGTTAGCTCGGGGCTCAAAGCTCGCAGCCCCGAAATCACATTTTGTACCGGCCCAGGTCCTCGTCGTTGAGGTCTTCGAGCATTTTGCGGAGGTCTTCGGGGGTCAGGCGCTCCGAGCTGTTGGCGGCGAGCTTGGAGGACTTGAGCACGTCGTCTTCGACGAAAATGGGGCAATCGACGCGCAGGGCCAGCGCCAATGCGTCAGAAGGGCGCGAATCGATGCTGATGATGCGGCCGTCCCGCTCGACCCAGATGACCGCGAAGAAGGTGTCATCGCGCAGCTCTGTCACCACCACTTTCCTCACCTGCGACTCGAGGCCGACCAGCACGTTCTTGATCAGGTCATGAGTCATGGGGCGTGGCGTGGTGACTTTTTCGATCTCCAGCGCGATGGCATTCGCCTCGTAAACGCCCACCCAGATAGGTAAAACCGTGTCGCTGCCGATGTCCTTGAGAATCACGATGGGCATATTGGTCACTGGATCCATCATGAGCCCGCGAATTTTCATTTCTACTTCCATCGTGAAACCCCAACTTATGGCTGATCCTCGACGTGTACCTCGTTGCGCTTTTTGCCACAACTTGCAAAATCGTCGAACAACAGGTTCCTCACCGGCTGAAGCCGGGTTCGGAATGCCAAACATTTAGGTGGTCGCTTTTTCAGGATGCGTCTTTTCAGATGCGTCCCTCGAAAGTCACCGATTTTCTTTCTTATACCACCATTTGCCCGAGCAGACTGTTCGGAAAGCTGCCCGTGATCACGACGGAGACGTAACTCCCCAGCACAGGGACAAGCGCTTCCGGAACGGTAAAGTTAAGCGTCTTGTTTTGGGAGGTTCGCCCGATCCACTGACCGCGCGCCTCGTTCCTCCCTTCAACCATCACCTCACACAGTTGGCCCAAGTGTTTTTGATTTCGACGCTTCTGGATGTCGCGCTGGCGCTCCATCAAGACAGCAAGCCGACGGGCTTTCTCTTCATCCGGGACGGCGTCCTCGAGACGCAACGCGGGCGTATTGGGCCGGGGCGAATACTTGAAGGAGAACACGCCGTCATATTCGACGGCATCGAGGAGGTTAAGGGTTTGTTGGAATTCCGCCTCGGTCTCACCCGGGAAGCCCACGATGACATCGGTGGTCAGGCTGATTTCGCGCTTGGCGGCCTTCATCCAGGAGATGCGCTCGAGATATTGGTCGCGGGTGTAGAGCCGCTGCATGGCATCGAGCACGCGCGTGGATCCACTCTGCACGGGAAGGTGCACGTGATCGCAAAGAGCGGGGACGGCATCGATGGCCTCGACGATGTCCTTGCCGAAGTCGCGGGGGTGCGAGGTGGTGAAGCGCACACGTTTGATGCCCGGAACTTCGCCGACGGCAGCCAAGAGTTCCGCGAAGGACTTCTTCCCTGCCGGGTCTTTGTAAGAGTTCACGTTCTGGCCGAGCAACTGGATTTCGGTGTAGCCCAGATCAGCCATCTGGCGGGCTTCGGCGAGCACGGAATCGGAGGTCCGGCTGCGCTCTTTGCCGCGCGTGAAAGGAACTACGCAGTAGGCGCAGAACTTATCGCAGCCCTCAATGATGGTGATGTAGCCGCGGTGCGGGTTGGTGCGGGAGGTGAACTCGGTCTCAAAGCACTCATCGGTCTGGCGGTCGTCGAGACCGGTCACATGACGGTTCCCTGCCTCGATCTGCACCAGCATCTGCGGCAGGTTGCGATAGGAGGCCGAGCCGCAAACCATGGAAACGTGGGGCGCGCGCTCGAAAATCTTCTCGCCTTCCTGCTGCGCGACGCACCCTAGGACGCCGAAGACCTTGCCTTCCTTTTGATATTTCCTGTAGTCAGCCAGGCGGTGAAAAACCTTCTGCTCCGCCTTGTCGCGAATGGAGCAGGTGTTGTAGAGGACGAGGTCGGCCTCCTCCACGGTTTCAACCTGGCGGTAGCCCTCGGAAATCAGCGTGCCGATGACCTTTTCGGAGTCGTGCACGTTCATCTGGCAGCCGAAGGTTTCGAGGTAGAACGTTTTGTCAGCGCGGTCGGGCATTGCAGACCTCAGTATACCGTAGCAATGAAGCCCATCCGCGCTGGGCGAGGCGCCAGGGTACCGGGCACAACCGCTGGGATTGTCATTTCGAACCGGCGCCACCCGGAGGGGAATCTGCGGTCTGCCGGGAATAGCAGATTCCTCCGCCCTTCGCTATGCTCGGGGTCGGAATAACAAATATTTGGAAGGGGACCATACCCCTGAGTGCATGGCCGCAACTCGACGACTGCTCAGCTCGCTTTATCTGCGGCCGAGGGCACGAATGCCGGGCGCGTGTCTACGGTTTCGTCGTTCTCGACGAACGCCTGCATCCAACCGAGCACGCGTTTCCAGCCATTGCCGTGGTCGGCGGCTGCCTTGGCGTTTCCGGCAAAGCCACGATGCTGCAGTTTCACCATGGTGCCGGTGCCCATTTTCTGGGGCCCGCGCTGCTGCAGTTCGTGGACCTGGCGCGGCTCCAATTCCCAGCGGACTACGGTGTTCAGGAGTTCGCGATAGCTTGGGATCCAGGTATGCACCAACAGACGAGGAGGATCGACCTCCAGATACTCGCCGTCGACACGGAAGGAAGTACCGTCGGCGCCGACCCCAACGCTCGACCATTTGCCGCCGGGACGAAGATCATTCTTCCACTCCGTGATGCGATACATGCCCTGCTGGCCCCACCAGCGCGGCATCTGGCTGGGATCGGTGAGTGCCTGGAAAACGCGCTCGGGGGGAGCGGCCACAAAGATTTCGGCATTGATGATGTCGTGATCGGGTGTTAGCGCGATAGTTGCCATGGAATCTCCTGAAACCGCAACTTTCTCCAAGAAATCGATAGTTCAACCACAAACTGACGGGAAAGGCGAGATACGCTAGACGGAAAAGGGTTTGCGCATCCTGACCGTTTCTCCCTTCTCGATGAACGCCTGCAGCCAGCCCAACATTCTTGGCCAGCCTCTGTAGCTTTGCGCGATCTCAGGATGAGCCGCCAGTCCGCTGTGCCGGAGCGTGACCTGCGTCCCGCTGCCGGCCCGCTCCAACTCCCAACGGACCGTGGTCTTCACATCCCCTGTCCAGCTCGCGACCCACGAGTAGACCAGGAGGCGCGGGGAATCGACCTCCAGGTACTCGCCGGCCACGGTGAAGTTGCTGCTGTCTCCGGCCACACCTGCACTGCGCCATTTCCCACCAGCTCGCAGATCGCTGTCGAACTCGGTGCAGCGATACACACCCGCCTGTCCCCACCACTGGAGGACTTGTTGCGGCTCAACCAACGCCTGAAAAACACGCTCGGGAGGCGCCGCGATGTAAATCTCGCTGACGATCACATCCTGGTCGGGAGTGATACTCATGGTTGCCATGTTCTTTCTCCTCCGATCGAGTCCTCCACAAATTTCTTGAGTTGGTCGAGAACACCTGGCCAGCCCCCGGCGTAATCCTTGCGCGCGACCGGCAACTCGGCGAGGCCGCTGTGGGTTACCCGAACCAGTGTGCCGCCCTTGCTGGCCGCCAGTTCCCAGCGTGCGACGGTTGGTTGCGCAGGCCGATCGTGCCAGTTGGCGATCCAGGTGTAGGCCAGAACGCGAGGCGGATCATATTCCAGCACTTCGCCATCACAGTGGAACTTGATGACGCCGTTTACGTTCAGTTCGCACTGCTTGGTGTCGTATCGCCAGCGGCCACCTTGGCGCGGCTCAAGCGCAAATGACTCGATCTGACAGTTCTCGCTCGTCCACCACTGCTTGACCTCGCGGGGATCAATGAGCGCCTGAAAGATGCGCTCGGGGGGTGCGGCAATCCGAATTTCGGTGACCAGGGCATCCAAGTTGGGAGTAACGACCGTCGAACTCATACGATTGCTCCTTCTATCTTTCGAGAAACGTTCTGAGACCTTCGAGCAGGCCGGGCCAGCCTTGGCTGTAGCCTGTGCACGCCTCCGGCAGTTTGGCCAGACCGCTGTGCGTCACCTTGACGCGCGTGCCGGTCGAGGTCGGCGTAAGTTCCCAGCGAACCATGGTGGGATGCGCTGGATCGGCGTGCCAGTTCGCGAACCACGTGCAGGCCAGCACGCGCGGCGGATCCACCTCGACCACCTTGCCATGATGGTCGAACTCGCGCGAACTTCCCTTTTCGCGGGAGAGGAAGCGCCAGTCTCCGCCCGGGCGCGCGTCCATCTCCCAGGTAATGATTTGGAAGGCGTCGCCTCCTCCCCATTGCAGGGCTTGCTCGCGGGTGGTGATTGCCTGGAACACTCGGATCGGCGGAGCGGCGATCTCGATTTCTGTGATCACCGCGTCTTTATCGGGAGTGATTCTTGCCTTGGCCATCACAACTCCTTCGTGATATGAGACCGCAGGGATCGAGCTACATGGACGCCTTGGCGCGCGCGAGTTCGAAGTGTTCTTTCATTTCCTTGCCGTCCTGGACAAACGTCCAGTCCTCGGTGTGGTGGTCTGCGTCAGGGATGGTGATTACGACATGATCCATGTGGCCGGCTTTCGGACTGGCTAGGTTGGTGGCATCAACAAAGGTGAAGGTGATGGTCTTGCCGTCTCGCAATGTGCTGGCCTGCATACGGGGTTGGTTGCCGACTGCGCAATAGTGCGTCATAAGCACCCGGTCGTTGTCTATGCTAATCATGCTGATCATGTCTTCTTCGCCCTTGATCTCGCTTATGAGCGCGGACCCGCCGGACGTCGAACGGAATGCAACCTTCACCGGCTTACCGTTGCTCGCCTTCCCTTCCCAGGAACCGCTGAGCGATTTCAGATGGTCGAAGGTATTTTTAGCGTCCGATTGCGCAAAGGCCATGGTGGAGGCGAGCAGGAACAGAAGCGAAGCTGCGATGCGTAGCGATTTCATGTTTACATCTCTCCTTTGTCGAAAGTGAAGTTTTCGTTTATGCGAAGTCGTTGGCTGCGGCTTCGCTGGGTTTCTATTCCATGTTTCGCGGCTTTCCTTTCGGCTTGCGGTGCGGTGTGCGTTGCCTGGGCCTGGTTGCCGATGAGGCGGAGGCCGCGGTTTCCTTGGCGTACTCGGCTTCTACAAAGGCTTTCAGGTTGACCAGGCTGGTCGACCAGAAGGTACGGTATTGCTCCAGCCAGGAGTCGACCGCTTTCAGCGGTTCCGGATTCAGGTTATAGAAGCGGTTCCGGCCCTCCCGGTGCTCGTGGACCAGGTGTGCCCGGCGCAGCAGGCGCAGGTGCTTGGAAATGGCGGGCCGGGATACGGGAAAGGCCTGGGCGATCTGTCCGGCGGGCTGGCGGCCTTTGCGCAGCAGGTCGAGCACCGCCCGGCGGGTGGGGTCGGCGAGCGCGCTGAAGGTCGCTTCCGGCGAATATGTAACCGATTGGTTCCGCATAATGCGTAACTTTACGGTTACATAAGTGCCAATGTCAAGGGAAAAGTTTTTGGGAAAAGTTTAAAGTTTCCAAGTTTACGGTGGGTCGGTGCAGTGTCGGGCGTTTCCCGTCCGACCGGAGCTTGCGCGGAGAGGAAAAGGATCGTCTAGGGGTGTCGCCTTGTCAGTGCATTCAATAGATATCCGGTTGAGAACAACCCAAGACCAAGAGCGAAAGTCACGAAGTCGAGGTAATGACCGACGCTATGCTTCTCGCCCCAATGCATCCAGGGGAACAGGTGAATTGCTTCGAAGATGTGAGTCAGAACGGCCAGCACCAGACATCCCGCGCCAACCACTTGTACAAACGAACACGCGCACTTTCCTCTGAAGAACCAGACCAATGAGCCAGCCAGGAGCATGCACGCTGGCACGAGCGCGACCAGTGCCCTCAGCAAAATGGCATTCATAGTGTGTGGCGGATCCGCGAAGCGCCCCACGGCATCGCAATGGCGCAGCCAGCCGCGTGCCCGGGTGTGCTTCTCTGCCTTAGCGCTGTTTCCGTCGTTTGGCCCCGATCTTCTAGCGGTGCGCGCCATTTCCGTCGCGTATGAGATCCAGAAAGGCGCGATGAATGCGAAGGTCATCGGAGAGCTCCGGATGAAACGTTGCCGCCATCGCCTTACCCTGGCGTACTGCGACCGGATCATTTCCTTCGGTGGCGATCACTTCCACCCCCGGTCCCAGGCGCTCGATTTTGGGAGCGCGGATGAAGACCATCTCGAGCGGAGTATTGCCGAGCTTGCCGGTACGAATCGAGCTGTCGATCTGGCGGCCGTAGGCATTGCGGCGGATCCGGATGTCAAGCGCCCCGAGCCCAGGCTGGTCGGGATTGGTGACTTCTTTGGCCAGCACAATCGCGCCCGCGCAGGTGCCGAAAGTTGGCTTCATGCGGACGAACTCCGTGAGCTTCGCGATTCCTTCTTCACCAAGGATTTTAAGGAATGCGCCGGACTCTCCGCCAGGGATGACGAGGCCGTCGATTTCATCGAGTTGCTCGGGCTTGCGGACGAGTACGACATGCGCGCCGAGTTCTTCGAGGCGCTTCTTGTGGGCGTCGAAATCGCCCTGGACTGCTAGGACGCCAATGTTCATAGGAAGCTTTCAGCTCTCAGCGACTTATCTTGCCGCTTGCCCACTCTGCTCCCGTTACCCGTGAAAGTTGATGGCTGAAAGCTGAGAGCTTGTTGTCGTTACCAGCCCCGCGTCTGCAGCATGTGGGCTTCGTCCAGGCCCGATACTGCCAGCCCCTTCATTGCGCCGACCAGATCTTCGTTGACTTCAAGTAATACTTTAG
>Ga0307471_100002630_pt1 | contig 10392 bp, 9 predicted proteins | sample atmos_gasesAM3C__2_FD_204566 | JGI IMG/M metagenome (GOLD analysis project Ga0307471, IMG submission 204566) | Hardwood forest soil microbial communities from Morgan-Monroe State Forest, Indiana, United States - atmos_gasesAM3C_515 | ecosystem: Environmental > Terrestrial > Soil > Temperate... | reverse complement strand
CACTAACGCTCAAGCGCGGGCAATATTTTGCAAACGGCCCGGCGCCTTCGTGATTACAGGTCGCCGGGTCTTTTTGCAGCCCGCCGCACGAAATGGAAAGTTTCGGAAAGCTAAAAAAGGATGAGTACACAACCGCAAGCCATGCAAATCCCAGCACATCTTGTGAAAGAGCTTCGCGAACGCACCAGCGCAGGCTTCGCCGATTGCCGCGCGGCGCTGGTGGAGGCCAATGGCGACATTGAAAAAGCCATCGATATCCTCCGCAAGAAGGGCCAGGCAGCCGCGGCCAAAAAGGCGCAACGTCAGGCCACGGAGGGCCTGGTAGGCCATTACATTCACGCCGGTGGAAAGATTGGCGTAATCGTGGAAGTCAATTGCGAGTCCGACTTCGTGGCCCGCACCGAAGCTTTCCATCAGTTGTGCCATGACATCGCCATGCACATCGCCGCCGTGGATCCAAAATATCTGCGCCGCGAAGACGTCACGTCTGAAATGCTGGCCAAGGAGCGCGAAATCTATCGCGAGCAGGCGCGCGCCACCGGCAAGCCCGACGCGGTGATCGATCGCATCGTCACCGGGAAAATGGAAAAGTTCTACGAGGAAAACTGCCTCAACGAACAGCACTACATTAAAGACGAATCGGTCACCATCGGTGAGATGATTACCCAGGCTATCTCCAAGCTCGGAGAGAACGTCGCCGTGCGGCGCTTTGTCCGCTTCAAAGTGGGCGAAGTTACTGGGGCCACATCGACGTCCGATGGAGACGCCGCCGCCGTCACTGCCTAAAATCTGTATCCGCCACCCTGTGGCCGCCGTCTCTTTGCCCTGAGGAATGAAGGGCAATAGGCGGGTTAGACTCCACACGACCGGCGCCACATCGACAGCCGCGTTCGACCTCGAAACACATCTTGGCTAGCTCGCAAACTGTCGCGTCCCCGCGATTCTTTGTTACAATTCCGACGATTTGCCTGATAGCCACTCCGGAGACTCATGGCTGCGAAAAGAACGGCGACCAAACGAGTAACGAAGTCTTCCAAAAAGGATCCGCAACCGAAATATGGTCGCATCGTGCTCAAACTTTCCGGCGAATCGCTCCAGGGACCTCAGGGCTTCGGCATTCACGGCGAAACCATTCAGGCCATCGCCAAGGAACTTCGCGATGTTCAGTCTTTGGGCGTGCAAACCGCCATCATGGTGGGCGGCGGCAACATCTTCCGCGGCGGCCGGCAAAAAGGTCTGGAGATTGAGCGCGCTACCGGTGACTACATGGGCATGCTCGCGACCGTAATCAACGCTCTCGCCCTGCAATCCGCGCTCGAAAAAGAAGGTGTCCACACCCGCGTGCAAAGCGCCATCGCCATGAACGAAGTTGCCGAGCCCTTCATCCGCCGCCGCGCAATGCGCCACCTCGAAAAAGGCCGCGTCGTAATCTTCGCCGCCGGCACCGGCAATCCGTACTTTTCCACGGATACCGCCGCTGCGCTTCGCGCAATGGAGATCAAGGCCGACGTCATCCTGAAGGCCACCCGCGTCGACGGCATTTACGACGCCGACCCCGAGCGCGTTTCTAGCGCCAAGTTCTTTGACCAGATCAGCTATCGCGACGTACTGCATCAGAATCTTCAGGTCATGGACTCCACTGCGATCTCGCTGTGCATGGACAACGGCATGCCCATCGTAGTCTTCAACATGAATCAACCGGGCAACATCAGGCGAGTCGTCATGGGCGAACGCGTGGGTTCCACGGTTACTCCGGCTTAAGGTTGAAGCGGCGGCTTCAGGGCCGCCGGTTTTTTCTATTGGATTTCACGCAGAGGAAAGCAATGACAACATTTGGAACCAGCAAAGAAGCCATCGCGGCGGGCAGAACTCGCATGGAAAAAGCCGTCGAAGACTTCCGTAAGGAAGCTCAAACGCTGCGCACCGGCCGCGCCAACGCCGGCATTCTCGATAACATCCGCGTCGACTACCACGGTACGCCGATGCCGGTGAACCAGCTCGGCACAGTCACCGCACCGGACCCGACTATGATCGTGGTGTCCCCGTGGGATCCTAGCGCCGTCCTGTTGATCGACAAAGCCGTCCGCACTTCGGATCTGGGCTTGAATCCGACCAACGACGGCAAGGTCGTGCGCATCCCGATTCCCAGCCTCACCGAAGAGCGCCGCAAGGACCTGGTCAAGCACTTGCACAAAGTTCTGGAGAATCACCGCACCGCGGTCCGCAACGTTCGCCGTGATATCAAGGAAGCCATCGACAAGCTCGAGAAAGACAAGAAAATCAGCCAGGACGAACAAAAGCGCAGCCTGGAAGAGCTCGACAAACTGGCTCACTCCGAGACCAAGAAAATCGAAGACCTCAGCGCCGCCAAAGAGAAGGAAATCATGTCGGTTTAGGTGCAGCCGGGCGTGCGGTGGGCTCCGCGGACGCGAAAGTCCCCGTTTTTTTCGCCTCCTGCCAGTCCTATCGTAATGAAAAGGATATAGTTAGGCCGCGTTTTCGGCCATAAAAGTAGAACGACACGTCGTTCCACTTTTTTGAGCAGCTCTGGGTTTACTCCAATAGAAGTGCCACCATGGGGGGCGTTGGGCTTTCAAGTGAGACGAATCGTCTCCCAACGGTCACAAAAAGCAATCAGGCTTCCGGCCTTATGAAGCACTTTTCCAGCGAACCAGCATCGCAAAGAAAAGGCGTTTTGAAACCTGAGCCAGGCTCCAGTGAACTCCTGCGATTCATAAGGTAAACAACACGCATAACGATCCTGCAATCGCCACGCATCTGGCTTTCATGTTGACCTCCATCTGCGGGTTAACTACCGAAAGAAAAGAAACGCGCGGTTATGGTGTTTGAGCGAGAGGATTCGAGCGATCTCATCGGCAGGGGTGTCGTGACTCCAAATGGATCGCAGGTGGGCGAACGCCAAGAAAGTAGCTGGATCGATGCGCATGGCGAGCCGAGAAGAGCTGTAGCTCGTAACGATCTGTCAGGGCGTTGAAGCGACAACCTTAGTCGGCGCATCCGGCCTTGTCAGCGTGAAGAGTTGTGATTGATCGGTTTGCACTGCGTGTAGAAATGCGTTGTAGTCCGCAGTCCGGGTGGCCGGCAGTTCACGCAATAAGAAATTGATGTGACGCGAAGCGAAGATTACGTTGCCCTCGGCCGCGTAGTGCGAAGCGAAGGTCGCATAGTCGCGCTCGACTGAAGTTCCCGTCGGTCCTTCGATCGAAACGTTCGGCGGCACTCGTAGCGTCAGCTTCGTATCCACGCTCAATGGCGTGCCTAGCTCAATCGGACCGGCTGGCGCTCCATCCGCGGATTTCCCCGGCGGGTCCGGCAAGCCCAATAACGGAAGCATCGCCGGAATCCGAACCGGCTGCTTCGACCAGTCCACGAACTTCGGCTGCGTGATTTGGTAGTCCACGGAGAAAGGATGCCGCGTGTCATACGGATCTGACGCGCTTACGGATAAGATTTTTCCGCGGAATCCGTCGGAAAGCGACATCAGTTGCGCGACGTCCTTCCATTTCTCTCGCGCCGACTGATGGAAGGCCACGCGCAGCAGCAATTCGTTCTCCCCGCGCATCGTGTAGTGCACTTTCGCAGTCAACGTCCCATCGACGGCCAGCGTGGCATCCACCGTCACCTTTTGCGAAGCCGCGAATGGCAAGGCCCGGGGCACATTCTCGAAGAAGCGAATGTCCCCTTCTGGCGACACGAGCAGCGCCGGCTTTCCCTGCAAAGTCGTTGCGATCATGCCAAATGGCGCAACCTCGATCGAAGGGTCAAGCCAGTAGTTCTTGGAGGCGCCTCGAACAATGACGAACACGTTGTTTAAAGCCGAAGGTATGGGCGGGCCGTGCTCTGTCTGCACCTTCGCCTTGGAGACGGTTAGTGAAAGCTTGGCGTTCAGCCCGATCGACCGTACCAGTGCGTAAAGGGCACTGCATTTCTCTTCTGGAATCGCGTATTTTCCGCTGAGGATCGCCGCCGGGGACCGCAAACGGAATCCGGTAGACCCCAGCGGCAGATCAACGGTGGCCAATTTTTGTGACACGAAGTCATACAGCGCGCGGAGTTTGTCATCCACGGAAATCGCACTGCGCGTTAGTTCCTCCGCTTTCGCCTTGACCTCTGGGGAGGGTTTCGCATTGGCTCCGAATGAATCTCTCAGGGCCACGGCCAAGTCTACCCAACTCGGGAAGGACGTGAGGACGACATCCGAGTCGATCAAAAAAGATGTAGTAGCGTCGGTTTGCTGTTCCTGTGGCGCTTCGTGGGCTTCGGCGCCACTTTCCGGTTTCTTTTCGACTCGCTTCCAACGATATATGGTCCGGCTGTCCGCCCCTTCGCCGGATTTTTCCGTCTCGAAAGTCTGCGCGCCCGGCACCGTCCACGGCTTTACCGCTCGAGCCGTAGGCACGCTGATCTCGTAGATCTCGGTGATCGCCAGTCCCACGCTCGCGAAGTCGTGCGACAAGTAGAAATTCGGCGTAAATGGCCCCTGCTTGGTTGTTGTGATGACTTCGTACTCGAGGGCGTCTCCTGGCGCTAGCCCCAAGATACGCACCGACTTAATCCGCACATCCTGATATGCCGGAGCGTCGGCCACCGCCGGATTGGGCTGGTCGGTGACGGCGCTCGGCAAAATGTCGGCCGTGCCGCCGCTGGCATGCGTGATGTGTACTGACGGAATCTCGATCTGCTGATAGGCCCGGTTGTAGTCAAAATTCAGGTGTGAGAACTGTCGCACACCCAGCTCATTGTTAATGTGAATCCGCGTGTGCACGTCTTTCCGCACATCGCCATTAGCCTCGATGCGGATACGCGTATCCAGCAACCCGATTTTCGCGGGAAGCTCTGGAGCCTTGGCCTCGCCCGGCGCAGCCGTCGGCTGCTTGGTGGCCGGGAGTTCCTGGTCCGCCTTCGACTGATCCGGCTTGCCTTGTTGTGCCAGCAAACGCTCCGCAGCGCCAGCCGCGAAAAGCGACAGCCCAGCCAACGCCGCCCAGCGGCAAAATGTTGGAAATCTTCGGCTCACTAAGCCAGTTTAGGAGCCTGTCAATAGCGGGTAAAGCGCTCCCTGCCGCGGGGTTTCTCCCGGTTAAATGGCTGTTTCCCCGCCCGGTTTTACGCCCAAAATGCATGCAAAACGCCCGCGAAACCTACCGCCATGCCGTGCGTCTGAAGGGTAGACAATGTGGGTGTGTCAATTCTCAGGAGACGAAAAATGAACTGGAAATTCTGCTTCCTTGCGCTGGCCGCGAGCCTTGCCGCGGGAACAACCTCGCGCGCGGACGGCCGCGCTACCGGTCCTTCCGACGATGGCACTCTGCCGGCCCTGACCAAAATCGCCGGTGAAGGACAAATGAACTCCCATGCGTTCGGCTTCCTCACCGAACTCAGCGACGACATTGGTCCGCGCGTCACTGGCTCGCCCAATGATCGCAAAGCAGAAGAATGGGGCGCGGCCAAGATGAAGTCGATCGGCCTCGACAACGTCCACCTGGAGAAATATCACATCTGGAAAGGCTGGACCCGCGGCACGGCCGAAGCGGAAATCCTGACGCCCGTGCGCCACAAGTTGCATGTCGATGCCATGGGCTGGACCGGCTCGACCGCATCTGCAGGCACGGAAGCCGAAGTCGTGGCGGTGAACCTGTTCGACCTGGACAACGAGATCAAAAACGTCTCGCGCCTGAAAGGCAAGGTGGCCTTGATGTTGACCAAAGGCCAGCCGGGCAAGGGTGGCCTCGCGCTGTTCGTCCGCTTCGGCGATTTTCTCCGTGCAGCGGCTCCTGCGGGGGTCGTTGCGGTAATCGGCGGCCAGGGCGGTCACAAGGCTTCGGGTATGAACCTGACGCATACGGGAATTCTCGGCTTCGATGCCGACTTCGCGGTCCCCGTCGTGTCCATGACGGCCGAAGATCAAGGACAGCTTGAACGTTTCCTGAATCGCGGCATCGCTCCGCGCGTCCGCTTCAACGTGCAGAACACCTTCACCAACGGACCGGTTGAGACCGCCAACGTCGTCGGCGAAATTCGCGGCACCGAACATCCCGAGCAGATCCTCGTAGTTGGCGGGCATCTCGACTCGTGGGATCTTGCCGAAGGCACCACCGACAACGGTTCCGGAACCGCCACAGTGCTGGGCGCTGCCGACGCCATCAAGCGTTCCGGCGAACGCCCGCGTCGCACCATCCGCTTTGTCTTGTTCACCGGCGAAGAGCAAGGGCTCGACGGCTCGCTCGCCTACGTGAAGCAGCATCAAGCCGAACTTCCTAATCATCTCGGCGACTTAGTCCTGGATGCGGGCCAGGGTCCCGTGAAGGCCTTCCAGTTGGGTGGCCGTAACGATCTCGTGCCGGTATTTCAGCCGTTTGCCAACTCACTCTCGGCGATTCGCCCGGTTCAAGTGGACGACAAGATTGAATCCGGCACCGACACTCTGCCGTTCTCCATCGCCGGACTTCCCGGCATCAATATGGACCAGGACACCTCGGAATACATCTACACGCACCATTCCGCCGCCGATGCGCTGGAGGCACAAAAGCCCGAAGTTCTCGCCCAAAACGCTACCCTGATGGCGCTGGCCGCCTTCTGGATCGCCGACCGGCCGGAGCGATTTGCCGCTCCCCTATCGCGCGCGGACACCGCCAAAATGCTGCGAGCACATCACCAGGAAGAAGAGCTGAAAGCGTTTCATCTGTGGCCGTTTGGTGACGAGCCTCAGGATTCGGCGCCACAGAACTAGACCAGAGGCTCGCCGGGCGATTTGGGAGCGCGCCGCCACTTTGACGGTGTCGGCCGGGTTGCAACCGCAAAGGCGGGAGCGCGCTCCCCAACTGCTCCCCCCTCCAAGAATTCCGCCTGCGAGCGGTTTTTCGTTTGCGTGCGTCAATACCTACAACTTACCACTGTGGGGTGACGCCGTGAGATTCAGACTGCTCTGGCTGCCGGTTTCGCTTCTCTGCGTCTTCGTTTTTTCCGCCTCAGCGCTTCACGCCGGACCGCATTCGTTTGAACTGCTACCCACAAGTGAAGAAGGTCCCCACATTTTCGGGAAGGGCGTGATTTCCACTCCCGGCGACGAAGCCGGCGGCGTCTTCAGTCCCGACGGCAACGACTTTTACTTCGCGCAGATGAACCCGACCACCACCTTCCCGAGAATCGGGTTGTTGTGCGTCTCGCACTGGAACGGCAAGACTTGGAGCCAGCCCGAAGCGCTGCCATTTTCGGGAAAGAGTTTGGATTTTCCACCGCGGCTGTCGCCCGACGGCAAGACTATGTTTTTCGCATCTTCGCGCTTGCCTGCGGACTCCAAGGCTCACGTTCTGCGTATCTGGAAGGTTGAGCGCGTCGGCGAAGGTTGGGGTGAGCCGACTCCGGTGCCTGCGCCGATTAACTCTGACGACCGCTGGAATTGGGGCGCGTCGGTTACCGCCGACGGCACGATCTATTTCACCTCTGACCGCGATGAGCCTGGCCATCCACGGATTTACCGCGCGAGACTGGTCAATGGCGTCTATCTGCAGCCGGAAAAACTGGGACCGGAGATCAATTCGGAGTTCAATGATTCCGATCCCTATGTAAGCGCCAATGAGTCCCTGCTCTTTTTTGTTGCTTCCGGAGAAGGTGGACCGCCGTTTCGCCATCGTCCCGACGCGCTGACCGGTGGCGGCTTTCCCTACGCGCGCGGCGACATTTACATGAGCGAGCGTGTCAACGGAAAGTGGACGCAAGCGAAGCATCTCAATCGCGGCGTGAATTCGGTAGCGGATGAAGGCACTCCGGCGCTCACTCCCGACGAAAAGCAGCTGATTTTTTCGAGCGAGCGCAGCCCATTTGTGATTCCGATGCCGAAACGCATCGACATGGCGGAATTCGAAAAGCTCGTGCATTCGGTGCTAAATGGCCACGGCAACATCTACTCGATTCCGGTGCATGCTCTGGGTGTGAGCGATCGGGGGAACAAATGAGGGATCGCCGCGTATGGGCCATCGGGAGTTTGCTATTCGCGCTGTTTGCAAGCTGCGGAATCACGAAGAATGCGCTGCGCGCGCAAGCAAGTGTGGGAACTGACGAAGCAATTCCGCCGCCGGAAATGATTGGCGAAGGCGTGATCTCGACCGACGATGACGAACTGGGTGGCGGCGTAACTCCGGACGGAAAAACCCTGATCTTCGAGAAATCTGCCGCGCCCCACTATCTCTACATCATGTGCGAGGCTCATCTGGTGGGCGACAAGTGGAGCAAGCCGGAAATTCTTCCATTCTCTGGACAATACCGAGACACCGATCCGGTTCTCGCGCCGGACGGAAAATCCATTCTATTCGCATCGGATCGGCCCGTGAATGGACGCGACCTGCATCGTTGGTCGATCTGGCGCGCGGAGCGATCCGGATCCGGATCCGGATGGAAAAAACCTCAGCTGATTCCCGGCGCGGTAAACAGCGAAGGCAGCCAGGTCTTCGCGTCGATCGCGGCCAACGGGAATATTTATTTCGCTAGTTCCCGGAAAACCGGTCAGTACGACGTTTTTCGCGCGCAGCTGGTGGAAGGGAAATATGAGGAGGCGGAAGATTTGGGACCGGTCTTCAACGGACCGGGAATCAATACCTTTGAGGCCACCATCGCCCCCGACGAGAGCTACATCCTCCTTGGAAGCTTCGGAAGACAAAACGGTTATGGGAGTTCGGACTTGTACGTCAGCTTCCACAACGCAGGAAACTGGACCCAGCCCATCAACCTAGGGCCGCAAATCAATACGCGCGCCCGGGATTATAGCCCGCGGATCTCCGGTGACGGCCAATGGCTGTACTTCACCAGTGAGCGCGGCTTTCTGGAAGCGCCAATCGATCAACCCTATTCTTATCAGTCATTTAACAACAATCTGGCGAAGAGAGGCAACGGCCTCGGCAACCTTTATAGAGTTCCGCTGGCCCCGGTCTTGGCGACAGCCCGAAATCAGGCTGTTGTACAATCCCAAAACGGGAATCACGACGGCGGGCAGGGTTAGGGCCAAATTGCGCCTCAGGCCGAAGATTTCCACTGCTTTGTGTCGAATGTGATTTGACACTATACGTCGTTTTCCCTATACTCCTTAGTTTGTCAGGGGTAATTTTGCCCTGAGTGGGGGAGACCGCGATTTTTGCGGTCGGTAGTTGGAAGGAATATCTTCGGTCCCGGAACATAGATCGACGGAATGGGACAGAAGAGCGGCCGGAATGGGGCGCCAGCCCCGCAAAGCCGAGTGAGCCTCTCCGAATCGAAGCCAGGAGCGTAGTTCTGCCTTCTGGAGTGCGTACGGAGTTTCTTGCTGGTTGTTTCTCCGGATTCGCAGTAGACCTTTCAGCACTGCTGTGCGCTCTCGCGCAAATTTGTGCGCGCGCATGCGAGAGCCACGAACTGATTGTGCGCGCGGCCGATCCGTCAAGAAGTCAAACGGATGGCAACGAACGAGAGGGAATTACTGTGCCGACGTTTGCGCAACTAGTACGCATGGGACGCGAAGCGGTTCGCGTCAAGACGAAGTCGCCGGCGTTGATGGGCTGCCCGGAAAAGCGCGGTGTTTGCATCCGCGTGTACACGCAGACCCCGAAGAAGCCGAATTCCGCGTTGCGCAAGGTCGCGCGCGTGCGGCTCACCAACTCGGTCGAAGTTACGACCTACATTCCGGGCATCGGGCACAACTTGCAGGAGCACTCCATCGTTCTCGTGCGCGGCGGTCGTGTGAAAGACCTGCCGGGAGTGCGCTATCACATCGTTCGCGGGACGTTGGATGCTGCCGGCGTTGAAAATCGCAAGCAGGGGCGCTCGAAGTACGGCGCTAAGCGGCCCAAGGCTGCGCAGGCGAAGTAACAGACTTGAAGGAGCGATAGAGACCGATGCCACGCAAAGGACTTGTTTTTCGGCGAACCCAGGCGACCGATCCGGTCTACGCCAGCGACATCGTCGAAAAGTTCATCTGCTCGATGATGTGGGAAGGCAAGAAGTCCACGGCGCAGCGCGTATTTTACGGCGCGATGGACCAGGTCGCGAAGAAGACCAACGACGATGCGCTGAAGATTTTCAAGAAGGCCATCGAGAACGTAAAGCCGCTGCTGGAAGTCAAGACGCGCCGCGTGGGCGGCGCGAACTACCAAGTTCCGGTCGAAGTGAATCCGTTCCGCCGGCAGTCGCTGGCGATTCGCTGGCTGTTGCAGTATTCACGGGAGCGCGCGGGCAAGACCATGATCGATAAGCTCGCCGACGAATTTATCGACGCCGCGAATGCGCGCGGTGGTGCGATCAAGAAGAAAGAAGACGTGCACCGCATGGCGGAAGCGAACAAGGCGTTCGCTCACTACCGCTGGTAAAGACATCGGAATAACGCAAGAGCACGAAAGAGAGAAA
>Ga0307471_100002629_pt1 | contig 10393 bp, 7 predicted proteins | sample atmos_gasesAM3C__2_FD_204566 | JGI IMG/M metagenome (GOLD analysis project Ga0307471, IMG submission 204566) | Hardwood forest soil microbial communities from Morgan-Monroe State Forest, Indiana, United States - atmos_gasesAM3C_515 | ecosystem: Environmental > Terrestrial > Soil > Temperate... | reverse complement strand
GAGCCTGGGAGGGACTGCAACAAAATCCTCCGCCCCGTCAAGTTCGGGATCCTCGACGCCCGGGAATCTGTCGGTGGCCAAGCTGAGCGTGACCGACGGAAACTTGATCGTGGGCAACGCCAACTCGAAGGCGAAGCCGCACGTGTATGACAAAGTTAACATTACCGTCACCAATTTTTCTCCAACTTCACAGTTCCCGTTCCGTTTAACGGCAAATTTGCCGGCTGGCGGCAGCGCCGATATCACGGGACAGGCCGGGCCTATTAATGCCGCGGATGCAGCCAAGACTCCGTTTGAAGCCAAAGTCAAAGTGAACAACATGGACATCGTGGCTTCCGGATTCATCGATCCGGCGAGCGGGATCGCGGGACTGGCGAATTTCGACGGCACGCTCAATTCGAACGGCAGCATGGCGAAGGCTATGGGTACGTTCACCGGCAACAAGCTGCAGTTCTCGCCGAAAGGATCTCCGGCCCCCAAAACCGTGGTGGTGAAGCATACGGTGAATGTGGATCTCGACAAGCAATCTGGAACCATCTCGCAGGGCGATGTGGAGATCGGGAAGGCTGTCGCGCACCTGACAGGAGCCTTCAAGACCGAGGGCGAAACGCAGGTACTCAACATGAAGCTCGACGCGCCGAGTATGCCGGTGGAAGAACTAGAAGCGATGCTGCCGGCGCTGGGCGTGGTACTGCCCTCAGGGTCACAGCTCAAGGGAGGAACGCTCTCGGCGGAACTGGCGATCGTGGGGCCGATCGACAAACTTGTAATCACCGGACCGGTGAAACTTGCCAACACGAAGCTGGCGGGATTCGACCTGGGATCGAAACTGGGAGCGTTGTCGGCGTTCACCGGCAAAGCGGTTTCGAATCCGGATACGACCATCGAGAACTTCAGCACCAATGCTCGGGTGGCGCCCGAGGGCACGCGCGCGGATAACCTGAATTTGACGGTTCCTGCCATCGGCGTCATCACCGGGGCGGGCACGGTAAGCCCAGCGGGCGCCTTGGCTTTCAAGATGCTCGCCAATCTCCACGGAGGCGTCGCGGGAGGACTGGCGCAAGTCGCAGGGATGAGCAGCGGGAAAGGTGGCATTCCATTCTCGATCGCGGGGACAACCGCGAAGCCGGAATTTGTGCCGGACATTAAGGGCATGGCGACTGGCATGGCCGGCAATGCGATGCAGGGTGTTTTGACCGGCAGCAAGGCCGGTACCGGAAAGGCCGGCAGCGTCACCGATGCCCTGGGGGGATTGTTGGGCAAGAAAAAACCCCAATAGGGGTCAAGGAAATTTCGAAACTTTGGGGCGGCACCTTGGGGTGCCGCTTTTTTATGCGCACCCGCGGAAACGAGACGCCCCGTTTGCTTCCTCGACGCGGTGCATTTATCATAGTGAAAATTGTTTATCTTGTGGAGAACATATCCTTGGTCTCGCAAACCGTGGTCGATGGACTCAAGCCGTATGGCATCGGCGAAAAGATTCGCACCTTACGTTTAAAGAAGAGCATGGGCTTAGTTGAGTTGGGGAAGCACACCGGGCTGTCGGCGGCGCTGCTTTCGAAGCTGGAACGGGGGAAGCTGTTTCCCACCCTCCCCACCCTGCTGCGGATCGCGCTGGTCTTCAGTGTCGGACTGGAGTTTTTCTTTACCGACGAGCGGAAGCGGCGAGTCGTAGCGGTGGTGCGGAAGAGAGACCGCGTTCGGTTTCCGGAGCGACCCGGCACGCCCGACGTCTCCTACTTCTTCGAGTGCCTGGATTACCCGGCGACCGAACGCAAGTTCAGCACCTTCCTGGCGGATTTTCAGGACCTCCCTCCCGAAAGGACCAAGCCGCATCATCACCCGGGCGTTGAGTTCCTGTACCTTGTGAATGGGACATTGGATATAAAGGTAGGGAGTGAGGATTTCTCGCTCGAAGCCGGCGACTCGATTTACTTTGATTCGGCCGTGCAACACAGCTACCGGCGAATGGGCAGGAAGCCCTGCGAGGCCGTCATCGTGACGTTGCCTTGAGCGGAGTTGGATCGCGGAGCCTGAGGGGACGTGCGGATGTTCGACCGCGAATCGTGGGTGTCTCTGCTGCCGTTCGTGGTGGTCTGCTTTACGGCGGCGGGAATTGGATCGTTTTTCACCAGCGCTTCGGTGAAAACCTGGTATACGCAACTGCACAGACCGGAGTGGACACCCCCCAACTGGATCTTCGGCCCGGTCTGGACCGGTTTGTACCTGATGATGGCGATCAGCGCCTGGCTGGTCTGGCGTGGAACGAGCTGGGCGTCAGCGAGATTTGCGTTGATATTGTTTGCCATTCAGCTGGCGCTGAACATCCTATGGTCGATCGTGTTCTTCGGAATGCGCAAAGTGGGGCCAGCATTTGGCGAGATTTTGCTGTTGTGGATGATGATTATCGCGACGGCGGTCGCGTTCTACCCACTTTCCCTGTTGGCCGCGTGGCTTCTCATTCCTTACATCCTCTGGGTTGTCTTTGCTTCTTATTTAAACTTCCGCATCTGGCAGCTGAATTAGGTTTAGGAATACGACACGGGAAGGCCGAATCGGCTGACTATTGCCCGGAAGTCCAGTGGATGAGAACGCTGGAGTCGTACTGAATGACCCCGCATCCCGAACGCGTATTGGATCGGGTACCCCGAATCCATGCCAATGTGTACCTGTCAATATCCTCCGATCCTGAACTGCGCTGCACACTGGCATTCGTCACTTCGCCCGATTCCAGGATCCCGAACGAAATTAGACGTGAATGCCGAGCTGTCGGATTGCCATTTCGCTCACACCGATTGGTTGGTTAGGGCGACTGGAACAGCTTCTGTCGCGCCCGCTGGATGGTTACGGCGGTAAGCCCGCGGACCACAGCCAAATTCAGACCGGAATGTGCGATTGAAATTCGATACGTCTCCGAAGCCGCAGTCCAAGGCAACATCCAGAATCTTGGTGGGCGTGGAGCTTAAGCGCAGCGCGGCTTCCCGCAGGCGGGTTCGCAGGATGTACTGATGTGGGGTGACGCCGGTGAGGCGTTTGAAGATTCGCAGAAAGTGATAAGAGCTGAGCTTGGCGTCGCGGGCCAGGCTTGTAAGGGTCAGAGGCATTTCCGGATGCTGCTCGATCCCGCGCACTGCCCGCGTCACCCTCGCGAGGACCGCCGACGGCATGGGCGTGGAATCCGACGACCGGCCGGCTGCCAGTCGCAGTGTCTGGACCGCCAACTGGAGAGCGAGTTCTTCCCAAAGCATCTCGGAATCGGGACCGACTAGGGAGCGAGCCAGGCCGGTCAAGGCCTGGGTAACCACCGGAGTCAGAGCGCGCACCGGCGGTACGCGCAGGACACGGAAGGTGGCATCCGTGCCGCGAACGCCCGCGTCGGCAACGATTCGCTCGAAATAGTCCGGGGTGTACCCGAAGGAGAGGCAGCGGTCTCCGGATGCGTGGGCGTGGCCACAGGTGAAGTCCTGTCCCGCATTGCCGAGCAGCAACGAACCCGGCGTCATCAACTCATGAGCCGAAAGCGAACGATACTGAAAGGTGCCTACCGCGACGACGGCGATGTATACCGCGGAGTGCCGCTCCTCAAATGGGCGATCCCGCGGGCCAGCGGTGCACACCACGTCGCGAACCGACCAGCCCTCCCCCTGGGCGACGGGCCGATCGCTCAAGCCGCCGGGCGCCCCAAGTTCAGCGCGGCGTGCCAGGGCACGCTCTAATTCCAGCGCAATTTTCGCCAAGAATTCGTCTCCCGCCGTCGCTTATAAAGTCTGGCAGCGCACTGTGACCCTGAGCGTTGATGTTACGTTGACGCAGGACCACATCACTGCGCTGGATTACTTCTTTATCAAGGAGTTGGATGATGAGGACCATGGAAACGGTGGAGAATTTGGGCTTTGCTACTACATTGGCGGCTGCCGGGTGTTCGCCGGAGATCCCCGAGGCCGAAGACGCGTATGGATGGTTGGTGGGAAGCTGGGAACTCGACGTCCGCCACTACCGCGTCGACGTTGCAGCGCTTGGCCTTAAGGGCGAGGCGCACTTCGCCTGGGTGCTGGAAGGGCGGGCGGTGCAGGACACCTGGATCATGCCACGACGCACGGAGCGGTCGAGTTCCCTGGAGAAAACGACCAACATGTATGGCACAACGCTGCGCGTGTGGGATGCGGCGATTCAAGCGTGGCGGGTCACGTGGATGAATCCCGTCACCGGCTTGCGGGACGAACTGGTCGGGCGCTGGATCGGCCGCGAGGTCGTGCAAGTCGGCAGGCACCCGGACGGGACGCCAATCCGATGGATCTTCCGCGAGATCACTCCCGACTCATTCCGCTGGACCGGCGAAGCGCTCGAACCCGACGGCAAGACATGGCGACTCGAAGGTGAGTTTCGAGCCAAGCGGAGAAGATCTTAACCGCAGAGGACGCGGAGAACGTCCGCATAGGGTGCGGATAAAAAGTCGGCTCTGCGAACACAACGAAAACCAGAGGACGACTAAGAAGGAGGGACGATGAACGACAATTCCCTACGCGAACATATGTTGTACTTGTTGAACGGCGATGGCGCGTACCTGGAATTCGACCAGGTCATCCAGGATTTTCCCGCTGCGGCCCGAGGACAGCGCCCGCAGGGAAGTCCGCATTCGCCTTGGGAAGTGCTGGAACATCTCCGGATCGCGCAGCGGGATGTTTTGGAGTCCATAAACAACCCGAGCCACACGTCTCCGGATTTCCCCACGGGGTACTGGCCCAGCTCGGCAAATCCACCTAATAAGGAATCGTGGGAGCAGAGTGCGGCGGCTTATCGCGCGGATCTGAAGACGCTGACCGAGATGGTGACGGATTCGTCGCGCGATTTGCTCGCCCCACTGCCAAACGGCGACGGTCAGACGACCCTGCGGAAGGTGTTCATGGCTGTGGACCACAACTCCTACCATCTGGGACAACTGCTGCTTTTGCGACAGCTGCTTCAATAAAGGCAATGCCCGAGAGGTCTTCCCTTCCCGGGCAAAGTTCCTCAGCAAATCAGCGGAAGTAAATCCACAAGCCAATCACAGTGGCTAGCAAAAGCAGACTGAAGATCACGTTCATGCGATGCTCGGACGGGGTCTCCTGCGCAGGTTTGCGAACAGGGCTGCCGACGTTGGTGGTTTCGATCTTCTCCCCAACGGTGGCGAAGGTCAGGCCGCCCAGCTTGCGGCGGTCGGGGGCGGGCGTCATGAGGCTGACGCCGACCAGCACGATCGAGCACACCACGAACATGAAAATGGCGTAGTGGAGGAAATTCATTTTCACCAGCCACTCCATGAAGCCGCTGAACTGGGTTCCCTGGGCGGCCATCAGTTCAGCCACGAAGCGGATGGCGCCCAGCACGAAACCGGTGAGCAGAGACGAGATGGCGCCCTGTCCATTCAGGCGGGGCCAAAGGATTCCCAGCACGAAGCAGGCAGCGATGGGCGGGCTGATGTAGGCCTGGACACTCTGCAGATAAATGTAGAGCTGGCTGCTGATGAGATGGATGAAGGGTACCCACAGCAGGCCGAGCAGCACCATGAAGCCGGTGGCGATCCGTCCGAAGTTGACCAACTGGGCTTCGGAGGCTTCGGGGCGAATCTTTTTATAGAAATCGAGCGTGACCAGCGTTGAGGCGGAATTGAAAACCGAGCTCATGGCGCCCATGACTGCCGCCAGCAGGGCCGCCATCACCAGACCCACAAGTCCAGTTGGAAGCAGGTTCAGGACCAGCGTGGGGTAGGCATAATCGGGCTTGCCGGCGAGTTGATCGCGAAACAGGGCGAAGGCGATGATGCCGGGCAGCACGAGCATGAAGACGGGCAGAATCTTGAGGAAGCCGGCGAAAATGGTGCCCGCCTTGGCGTGACCTTCGTCGCGCGCGGAGAGAACGCGCTGCACGATGACCTGATCCGTACACCAGTACCAGATGCCGAGAATGGGTGCTCCGAAGAAAATGCCGGTCCACGGGAAGTTCGGATCCGAGGCCGGCTTGATCATGTGGAAATAACTCGGCGGCACCATGGTCCGGAGATGCTCCAACCCGCCGACCCGGTGCAGGCCGATCACCGTCAGAGCGACAGCGCCGGTAATCAGGATGAGCGTCTGAACTGTATCGGTGTAAATGACGGCCGCGAGGCCGCCCGCGATGGTGTAGATGCCGGTGGCGATCACGAGCACGATGGCGGTCTTCACCAGCGACCAGCCGGCAATGCGCTCGAGCACCACGCTGGCGGCATACAGCTGGACGGAAATCTTCGTGAAGATGTAGGCAATGATCGAAATGCCGGCCAGATACACGGCGCAGTGGCGGTTGAAGCGCCGCTCCAGGAACTCCGGCATGGTAAAGACGTTGGTGCGTAGATAGAAAGGCACGAACACCCAGCCCAGGATCAGCAACATAATGCAGGCCAGCCACTCAAAGTGGCCAACCGCCAGTCCAGAGGAGGCGCCCGTGCCGGACAGCCCGATGAAATGCTCGGTGGAAATGTTCGAGACGAATAACGATGCGCCAATAAAGAACCAGCCAATGTCGCGGCTGGCCAGGAAGTAGTCGGTGGAAGTGCGCTCCTTGCGGGCGAAATACAGGCCGATGCAAAAAACGATAACGAAATAGACGCCGATGATGGCCAGGTCAAGGGGCGCCAGAGCCCGATGGGTAACCGCTGCGGTTGAATTCATGAAGGTCGATCAGCCTCCGTTCGCGAATTCCACTTCCGGTCCTGCTGGAACGATTTTCCAGCGATTTATTGCGAGGGCAGATGGACACAGTATGAGGTGAGGCCGCAACTGTCAACTCGGTATTTTCTGAGATTATCAGGGATGCCTCGGCGAGAAATTCCGGAGTCTGTTATCCCACCCGATCGCCGAGGTTGGCATTCCCGCGAAACGCAATCTGCTAGCGGCGCTATCGCCCCAATTGGAAAATGGAAATGGGACAGCGACAGGAAGTGCCTTATCGAGGACGACGATCTCTTTTCGCTGTCTTGGGCCCGGCCCTGCAACTCTTCCAGAGCCCCGATTGAAGTGCGTACATGGAACTCCGCAGTCCTGGAAGCGCTTCGTCCGCGCACGAAACTGCACCCTCGTCATGAACTATCGAGTCGACAAGATTCCAGTCTCGATCACAGAATGAACCGGCAAATGAATCGCGTTCCGCCGATTTCGAAGGTTTCCAATCGGCAGAATCCAGTTACAGGATAAAGTGCTTTGCTTGCAGGGATTTCTACCGTCTGTTACTTTGACGTTACATTTCGTTACAGCGGGGCAATCAGGACCGCGCATGAGAGAGAATGACCGGCATCTGAAACAGATTGAGCGACTGATTTCGAGCCGCGTCTTGCACGGCTCCGAGTCTCTCTGCAAGCTCCTGCAGTATCTCGCCAAGCACACGCTTGATCATCCAAACGCGCCCGCGAAAGAATATCAGCTGGCAACCGAAGTATTTGGGAGGCGCAGTGACTTCGACCCGCACTCGGATTCGACCATCCGCGTACAAGTTGGGCGCCTTCGCGTAAAGCTCGCCGAGTATTACAGTGCTGAAGGGGCGGAAGATCCGATCGTGGTGGAATTACCGAAGGGGACTTATATCCTTTCGTTCCATGAACGCACCGTGTCAAGCGCCAAGCTCCAGGCCAACGGCGCGGCAGATTCTGAAAACGCACGGCGCCCATTTCCCAGTTCGTGGCTGATTGCGGTCGCAGTGCTTTCGATTCTGCTCGCCATCGCCGCAGCGGCTATCGGCACCATGGCGACCACCAGGCGATCGTTCGCGAACGACCTTGCGGGCAACTATGAGACACCCCCTCCGGCCTTTCAGGCGTTCTGGAAGCCATTTGTGTCCGGATCAGAAGAGCCTTGGGTGATCTTCAGCAATGCGGCTTTTGTGGGTCGGCCAGAGACGGGAATGCGCTACTTCAAGGCCGGGCGCGATACGCAGAATGCGATCTGGGATCATTACACCGGAGTAGGTGAAGTGCTGGCTGTGCACAGTCTGGATCAGCTCTTCGGCTTATTTCACCGGCAATTGCGCGTGAAGCGCGGCAGCCTGTTCTCCTTGGACGATGCCAAGAACAACGATCTGATTTTTCTGGGATCTCCTTCGGAGAACCTCACCTTGGGCGAACTTCCGAGCACCCAGGAATTCGTGTTTCAACGGCTCAGTTCGGGGCCCCGCAAAGGCGATCTGGCCATTGTCAATCGGCACCCGCAAGGCGCTGAGGCTAAGGAATTCCTGGCAAGCCCTTCCTCTCCCCTGCTCGAGGACTATGCGGTCATTGGGTTCATGCCCGGGCTGACAGCGGAGCGCTCGGTCCTGATCCTGGCCGGAACGACCACTTTCGGCACGCAGGCTGCTGCTGAATACGTGAGCCGGCAGAATTCAGTCGAGGACCTGCTGGCGCGGATTACCGGATCGAAGACAGGCGAACTCACGCCCTTCGAAGCTGTGGTCCACGTGAAGGTAGCACGTGGCGTGCCGGTTGAAGCCGAACTGGTGGCCGTGCGCAAGCGCTAAGCAAACTTCGCCGAATAACTCCATCGCGAAGCAATTCTCCTTCCAGCGGCCTCCGGAAGCGCCGCTATTTCCAGAATGATTTTCACACGTGAAAATTGCGGTCACTTTTCCTGTTCTTGGCTTTCTTTCGGGTTATGATTTTTCGCGAACTTGGGAACTAATATGAGACTTGCCGCTCGATTATTGATGTTGACCGTTCTATGTACCTGCACCGCTTACACACAAACTCAGTGGCGCTCGTTGGGCGATGTCACCGCGGTTGAGAACCTAGCGAATGGCGCCGAACTGAGCGCGGGCTCCTCGCGGTTACGCATCACCGCACTATCGGCTACGGTGGTGAGGTTGCGTTACTCGGCGCAGGCCCCGTTCCCCGCCGATCACTCCTTCGCGACGCTCCCGAATGCTTTTGCCGACGGCACCAAAGTACAGATGAAAGACTCCGCGGACGCGGTTGTCTTGGACACGGGCGTAATTCAGGTAAGAATTTTAAAATCGCCGATGCGCGTCGAGTTTCTCGATCAGAGTAGCCAGGTCATCTCGAAAGACCACGCCAGCTATCCGGTTTCTTTCAATGGAACGGCATTCCGGGTGTGGAAATCGATGCCCCTCGATGAACATTATTTCGGACTCGGCGACAAGACGGGGCCGCTCGACCGCCGCGACCTTTCGTTCACGATGTGGAACACCGACGTCGGTTACCAGGAATCGACCGATCCCATTTACAAGTCGATCCCGTTTTTCCTTGCACTGCGCAACGGTGCCGCCTATGGGATTTTTCTCGACAACACGTACCGCAGCAATTTTGATTTCGGCAAGGAATTTCGAGATGCATATTCCTTCGGCGCCGAAGCGGGGGAACTGAACTACTACTTCTTCTATGGTCCGGACCCAAAGCGTGTTGTGAGTGATTTCACCGCGCTGGTAGGACGAATGGCGCTGCCACCCTTGTTCGCGCTGGGCTACCAGCAGTGCCGCTACAGCTACTATCCGGAAGCGCGGGTGCGCGAACTTGCCGGCGAGTTCCGCAAGCGAAACATCCCGGCCGACGTGATCTACCTGGACATCGACTATCAGGAGAAGAACCGCCCCTTTACTATAGATCGCGAGCGTTTCCCACACTTCGAGCAGATGGTGAAGGACCTGCGCCAGCAGGGCTTCAAGATGATCACCATCACCGATCTGCACATCGCAAAAGTTCCCGGCTACAAACCCTATGACGAGGGCATGGCGCACGACTATTTCGTGAAGAATCCGGATGGCTCGGTCTATGTTGGCCCGGTCTGGCCCGGCCCCAGCGTGTTCCCGGATTTCACGCGCTCGGCGGTGCGCGACTGGTGGGGCACGTTGTACACCGACTTCGTGAAGATGGGCGTCCGCGGCTTCTGGAACGACATGAACGAGCCGGCGGTGTTTGTGTATCCCACGAAAACCATGCCGCTCGATACCGTTCACGATGTGGAAGACCGCAAGACCGATCATCGCGAGATCCACAACGTATTTGGCATGGAGAACGTGCACGCCACGCACGACGGCTTGCTGAAATTGCAGCCGGACGTGCGCCCCTTCGTGCTCACTCGCGCTGCCTATGCAGGCACGCAGCGCTACGCCGCGACCTGGACCGGTGACAATACAGCATCATGGAATCACATACGCCTGTCGCTTACGCAACTCACCAACCTGGGCGTCTCAGGGTATGCCTTTGTGGGCGACGACATCGGCGGGTTCAATGGCAGCCCGACGCCGGAACTGCTCACGCGCTGGATGGAACTTGGAGTCTTCAATCCAATTTATCGAAATCACGCGAGCAAAGGGACGCGCGACCGCGAACCGTGGGTGGATGGGCCGATGCACGAAGCGATCCGCAAGAAGTACA
>Ga0307471_100002627_pt1 | contig 10396 bp, 7 predicted proteins | sample atmos_gasesAM3C__2_FD_204566 | JGI IMG/M metagenome (GOLD analysis project Ga0307471, IMG submission 204566) | Hardwood forest soil microbial communities from Morgan-Monroe State Forest, Indiana, United States - atmos_gasesAM3C_515 | ecosystem: Environmental > Terrestrial > Soil > Temperate... | reverse complement strand
CATTTCTGATAACCAAAAAACAAAAATATGATTACCATCGATGCGCGAATTAAGTGGTAATCAAGATCCTCTTTGAGAAGACCGAGCTTAGTTAAGGTATTTATGAGAGCGTTCATTGTTTATTCCTTTGCTCGTGCCGGGACCGCGCCCACCTGACGACCGCTACGCTACCGCTGGAAAGTCGAAATTCGGGTGTCGGGTGTCAGGCAACGGATTGATTGCGCGTTTCGAATTGTAAGAAGAACCAGAGCAACGCAAGTGCCAGAACAGATGGATGCTGGGGATCGCTGAAAGCATAATGATCACGACAATCTCAGAATTTGCAGCTTGGCCTCGGACCGATTGTGACGAAGAACACGTGACTGTTAATCGACAGGTGTCGAAATGTCGACTCTAGCTCGAAGGCTCAATGCCTGATCTTCTGACTAGAGTATGAGAGGTGAACCCACTTCCTTTTTAGGGGCTTGTAGTCGTAAATTGAAGAGCTGCCCCGGGAATCTTCGTTCCATAGACCCAAAGCCGGCCACCGTGATTTTCAACAATCGCGTGGCTGATCGCTCCATCGCGAGCGTCCCCGACTAGGATCTCCGATCGATGATGTCCTTGATCTTGGTTTGATACTGCCGCGCTATTGGACTCGTTCCTTTTTCATATCAGACTCCCGCAAAAAGCATGACCACAGAGCGCGCCTCGGCCCGGTAGGAATAGCCGGGAACCGACTCCGCTGTCTCCCAGGGTAGGATGTCATGCGGGGAGTCAAGGGCCGTGTCGATCCAGCGGCTCCATGGGTTTTCGCTCGTCTTGTCCACCTGCGGCAGCTCGAAATCGAGCGCCTCCCAATAAGCGTTCAAGATGATGTGAAAGAGCATCTTTTCCCTCCGGATTTCCACGGTGAACGCAATGCTGTGCGAAGAATCGCCCCAGTCGGGCTGGCCAAGTTTCACGCCGTGCCAGGTCAGATTCGCCCCGCGGAGGAGCTGGTTTAAACAAACGCGCTGGCCCTCAGGCTCTAGGTCTCGAAAAATCCGGCGCGCGTTTAGCTGGATCACGAACCAATGCACATCCGCATGCTTTCCAATTAGCGTCCAGTCGAACCAACTGGTTTCGTTATCCTGGCAATAGGCATTATTGTTGCCGCGTTGTGTGCGTCGCGCTTCGTCACCCATGAGAAGCATCGGCATACCCGCAGACAACATCGTTATCGCCAAAAAGTTCTTCACCTGCCGGTTTCTGAGCTGCTCCACAGCGGGATCATCGGTGGGACCTTCAACGCCGCAGTTCCAGCTTCGGTTGTCGTTGGCACCGTCGCGATTGTGTTCGCCATTTGCTTCGTTGTGTTTTTGGTCATAAGAGACGAGGTCGTTTAGTGTAAAGCCGTCATGACACGTCACATAGTTAATACTTTGCTCAACCTCGCGTTCTTTATGACCGTAAATTGCGGGGCTACCGAGCAAGCGGTCAGCAAATCGTCCGACAGCCCCGTGTTCCCCACGAAAAAAACTCCGCACGTCGTCTCGGAATCGCCCGTTCCATTCCTTCCAACTATCTCCGGAGAAGCTACCTACCTGGTAAAGACCGCTCGCATCCCATGCTTCCGCGATGAGCTTGGTTCCGGCAAGCATCGGGTCCGATTCAATGTCCCACAATACCGGCGGATTCGGCATCAATTGGCCTGACTCATCGCGCCCGAGGATCGCCGCCAGATCGAATCGGAAGCCGTCTACATGCATCTCCTCGACCCAATAACGAAGGCTGTCCACGATCATCCGGCGAACAATCGGCTGATTAGCGTTGAGCGTATTTCCGGTGCCGCTGTAATCGGCATAGCGCGCCCGATCTTTGTCGAGAATGTAATAAGTGTTGTTGTCCAAGCCACGGAAACTCAGTGTCGGACCGTCATGGTCACCTTCTGCGGTGTGGTTGAACACGACGTCGAGAATCACTTCGATACCCGCCCGGTGCAGCGCCTTAACCATGTCGCGGAACTCGTCCAACGGGCCGAGCGGGTCTCGGCGCGAGCTGTACGCCTGGTGTGGCGCAAAGAATGAGACCGGCGCATAGCCCCAGTAGTTGACCAGTCCCGGCGGGGAATCCTGAGGATCGAATTGAAACACCGGCATCAGTTCGACTGCACTTACGCCGAGCTCCTGCAGATACGGAATTTTCGCGATCAGACCCGCAAAGGTACCGCGTTTTTTCTCCGCGACTCCGGAGCTCGGATGGCGGGTGAAGCCGCACACATGCATTTCGTAGATGATAGTCCGAGAAGAGGGCCGGTTGAGCGGCGTGTCGCCTTCCCAATCGTACGCACGCGAATCAACCACCACACTCTTCATCGCCGTCGCGCAATTGTCGCCTTCGTGTCGCGCAGCGTTGCGACTATAATTCTTCGGAACAACGGTGCCGCGTCCATAGGGATCGAGGAGGACCTTGGCAGGATCGAAGCGCATTCCGTTCGAAGGATCGTATGGCCCCTCAACTCGATAGCCGTAGATCTGCCCCGCTCTCACGCCGGCCACGAATATGTGCCAGTAATGATAGGTGCGGTTGGTTGAGGGATCGATGCGGATTACACGCGCGGGCCGAGCATCATCGACGCCATCGAAGAGCAGAAGGTCGACCCCGGTAGCGTGCTTTGAGTAGATGCTAAAGTTAGCCCCTTCAGGATAAAGGGTTGCTCCGAGGGGAGAACTCCGGCCTTGTTTGGTTTGTTGTGTCGATGTACCTGAAACTTTTCGCGGCAGTGGTGATCGGGAACGCACTACCATTCTAACTCCTGCCGAGCAATTCTTTTGCAGCCGTCGCCACTTGGTTTGGTTCAAATCCAAACTTTCTCTGCAGTTCCTTTAGCGGCGCCGACGCCCCAAACGTTTTCATGCCGATAATACGCCCCGACCTGCCCACGTATCGCTCCCATCCAAAAGTCGATGCCTGCTCCACCGCGACGCGCGCCGTCACATGCGGCGGCAGGACGTTATCCTGATACTCTTGCGTCTGATGGCGCGATTCCAAATTGTGTAAACCAGCGGCGCGAGCGCCATGGGCGTGCCCGGGTGGCCGGATTTGGCCTGCTGCACTGCATCTATCGAGAGCGTGCGAATAGTGTTGATCGCTAATTGAATCATTTTCTCGTCTGCCATGGTTTTCTCCTACGTTTGGCCCATTTTTTCTGTGTCTGAAGCTACTTTTCCCAAGCGCCGCAGGTGTCACTGAAGTGATGGAGTAGTGTGTTTTTCCCAATACTCCAGTACTCCAATACTCCATCACTCCATTCTCTCAGCCCGCCACCTTCGGATTATGCCACCCACCAACCGGCGAAACTCTCCGATCGACCTCACGCGGCCCCCAGCTACTTGGCTCGTAGTCGTAGACCGGGGTGCCTGCCTTTAGCACAGGATCAACGATCCGCCATGCCTCTTCGACATAGTCCTCCCGAGCAAACAGGCTCGCATCTCCGGCCATGGCATCGCCAAGCACCCGTTCGTAAGCATCCATTTCGTCCGCGCCGGGGTGGTGGCTCGCTAAAAGTTCGACGGACTCATCAGTGTCTTCGGCCGCCGCCAAGACATTCAAGCCAAACGCAAGTGTGACATCGGGACTGATCCGAAAACGGCAATAGTTAGGCTTCAGATCGAAGCCTTGATACATCGTTGGAGGCTGATGCAGTCGTACAAGGACCTCCGTACAGGTCACGGGCAACGATTTTCCCGCCCTGATGTAGAAGGGAACTCCTCTCCAGCGCCAGGAATCGATGTCGAGTCGTAGAGCGGCAAACGTCTCAACCTGAGAGTTTGGTGCGACACCATTTTCGTTCCGATAAGCGCGGAACTGCCCCCGGATAACGTTCCCGGGCTCCAGTGAGGGGATTGCGCGCAAAACCTTCACCTTTTCATCGCGCACAGATTCGCTGTCGGTTCTAACCGGCGGCTCCATCGTCAGGTTCGCCAAGACTTGGAAAAGGTGATTTTGAACTACGTCGCGAATGGCGCCCGTTTGATCATAAAAAGCGCCCCGCCCCTGGACACCGAAGTCTTCTGCCATCGTGATCTGCACACTCTCGACATGGTTGCGATTCCAAAACGGCTCCAGAAACGAATTGGCGAAGCGGAAAAAGAGCATGTTGTGTACCGGCCGTTTTCCTAAATAGTGATCGATTCGGAAGATCGCCTTCTCGTCGAAAGTGCCGAGTAGAGTTAGATTGAGCGCTCGCGCCGAGGTGAGATCGTGACCGAAGGGTTTTTCAATGATGACGCGGGCACCGCTTGTGCAATCAGCTTTGGCCAGTTGTTCCACAACGGTGCCGAATAACGCGGGAGGAATCGCGAGATAGTGGGCCGGGTGCCTCGCTGAGCCAAGCTCCTTGCGAAGCGACTGAAACGTTGCCGGATCGTTATAATCACCGCCGACATAGCGCAATAAACTGCACAGTTTACCGAACGCTGCGCTATCAATCCCGCCGTGTTTCTCGACGCTGTCCCTCGCCCTGTCGCGGAGCTGATCGAGATTCCAACCGCCTCTTGCGATGCCGATGACGGGCACATTGAGATGCCCGCGCCTAGCCATCGCGTGCAGTGCTGGAAAGATTTTCTTGTAAGCGAGATCGCCGGTGGCACCAAAAAACACCAGAGCATCTGAGTGGGAAACGTTCATAGCTTTGTCCTCATCTAGCGGATTTTTCCACGTGCCCGCCGAACTCGTAGCGCATCGCCGAGAGCAGCTTGTCGGCAAAATCCGCCTCGCCGCGGGAACTGAACCGCTCATATAGCGCTGCGGTTAACACATGCGCCGGCACCGCCTCGTCGATAGCGGCCTTCATCGTCCAACGTCCTTCCCCGGAGTCCGATACACGTCCCGCGAATTTCGATAGCGTGGGATCCTGGATCAGAGCAGCAGCTGTCAGGTCCAGCAACCAAGAGGCAATCACGCTGCCGCGCCGCCACACTTCCGCGATGTCAGGTAGATTGAGATCGTATTGGTAGTGCTCCGGGTCGCGTAACGGGGTTGTTTCGGCATCGACCTCATGTTTCTGCTTGCCGACGTTGGCGGATCGCAGGATGCCCAGGCCCTCGGCGTAGGCGGCCATGATGCCGTACTCGATGCCGTTATGAACCATCTTGACGAAGTGACCCGCGCCGTTTGGCCCGCAATGCAAATAACCTTGCTCGGCGGTACCTCGGGCCTTTTCACGTCCGGGCGTGCGCGGGATACCGCCGACGCCTGGAGCCAGGGTCGCAAAGATTGGATCGAGGTGCTTGGCTACGTTCTGCTCGCCGCCGATCATCATGCAGTAACCTCGCTCAAGTCCCCAGACGCCGCCGCTCGTGCCCACGTCCACATAATGGATTCCCTTCTGAGCGAGTTCTTTGGCGCGCTGGATATCGTCAATGTAATAGGAATTGCCGCCATCGATGAGAATGTCATCTGTTTCGAGTTGGGGCAGGAGATCCCCGATAGTTTTGTCCACGACCGCTGCGGGAACCATTAACCAGACCGCACGCGGCTTCGTGAGCTTCTTCACAAGCTCCGCGAGAGATGAGGAGCCAACGGCCTTTTCCTCGACCAGCTCCTGCACTGCTTTCGGCGATCTGTTGAATACGACGCATTGGTGACCTCCTTTGAGAAGCCGCCGCGCCATGTTCGCACCCATTCTGCCAAGACCAATCATGCCGATTTGCATAGTTAACTCCTCTCTGAACAGATTGTTAAGCTTGCTATTTAGTTCGGTGTCGATCATCTTACGTGCTGTATCTTGCATTTCTCCTCTTTGGAAAAAGCATGCCCTGAGCCCTTCGGCTTCGCTCAGGATAAACTCCGTCGAAGGATCCGAAACAAACGAAACCCTCAAATCCAAAACCCAGAAACCAAAAAATCCGAAACCAACTGTTTTGGAATTTTCTGCTTTTTGATCATTTGGATTTGTTTCGGATTTCGAGTTGCGAGTTTTTCTGGTGGCCGCTGCTTACTCCACCGGACATCGCTTCACGTTCCAGATCTCGGCTGCATATTCGGCAATCGTGCGGTCACTGGAGAATTTTCCGGAGCCGGCGACGTTTAGAACGGCCTTGCGCGCCCACGCATCGGCATCAGCGTAAAGCTCGCATAGTCGTTGGTCCGCTTCTAAATAGGACTTGAGATCCGCTAAATGCATGTAATAGTCGCCACGCGTCAGCAGCGCATCACGTAACGGACCAAAGACGCCGGGCTCATAGCGGCTAAAATAATTTGAGAAGATCAGGTCCAGCGCGGCCCGGGTCTCCGGTTCGTTGTCATAGTGCCATTGTGGGCCGTACCAGCTGCGGCTGCCCGCCACCTGTTCCGCAGTGAGGCCGAACAGGAAAAAATTTTCTTCGCCTCCTTCTTCCGCCATTTCAATAGTCGCGCCGTCGCGCGTGCCGATCGTCAGCGCGCCGTTCATCATGAACTTCATGTTGCTCGTACCGCTGGCTTCGTAGCCAGCGGTTGAGATCTGGTTGGAGACATCGCTGGCGGGGATCAGCCGCTCGGCGAGCGAAACGCAGTACTCGGGCAAAAACAGGACCTTGAGCCGGCCGCGCATCGCCGGATCACCGTCGATGGTGCCGGCAAGATTGTTGATGAACTTTATAATGACCTTGGCGAGCTGATAGGCGGGCGCCGCCTTGCCGGAGAAGAAAAACGTCCGCGGTGGCATATCCATTTTTGGATTCTCGAGCAGCCGATGGTAGAGCACCACGACGCGCAAGGCATTGAGTAGCTGTCGCTTGTATTCGTGGATGCGCTTAATCTGGCAATCGAAGATACTATCCGGGTCTACTGTCTCGCCGGAGGCGCGCTTGAGCCAATCGACAAATTTTGTCTTGGCATCGCGTTTGGCCTTGCGAAAATCGTCGCGCAACGCCCGGTCGTCGGCCAGCGGCTTCAATTTTCTCAATTGGCTGAGATCGGTCATCCAGCCATCACCGATGACGTCGCTGATCGTATGCGAGAGCGCGGGGTTCGACATCAACAGCCAGCGCCGCGGCGTGACACCGTTGGTCTTGTTGCTGAAGCGTCCGGGAAACATTTCGGCCAAGTCCTTGACTGTCACAGTGCGCAGTAACTGAGAATGAATCGCCGCGACGCCGTTGGTGCTATGCGAGCCTACGATAGCCAGGTTGGCCATCCGAATCTTGCGCTCCGCGCCCTCCTCCACAAGACTTATGCGCTGAACGCGTCCTTCATCTCCGGGAAAGCGTATGCGGACCTCATCAAGCACGCGGCGATTGATCTCGAGGATGATCTCAAAATGACGCGGCAGCATGATCTCGAACCATGCGAGCGGCCATTTCTCCAGAGCTTCGGGGAGTAGTGTGTGATTGGTGTACGCCAGAGTCTTTTGTGTAAGATCCCAAACCTCATTCCAACCGAGGTGCGCTTCGTCGAGCAAAATCCGCATCAACTCCGGGACTGCCATGCTCGGGTGTGTGTCGTTGAGTTGGATGGCGACTTTTTGGGGCAGTGCGCTCCACTCGGCGTTGCCCGCGCGGAAGCGCCGCAAGAGATCGGCCAGCGAACAGGCGACGAGGAAATACTCCTGCACAAAACGCAATCCCTGGCCCATGGTTGTGTGGTCGTCGGGATAAAGTACCCGTGTCAGAGACTCGGCCTCGAGCGTCTCGGCCAGCGCGCCGACGAAATCACCGCTGCTGAATTCTTGAAAGTTGAAGTAGTCGTACGCCGCCGCGGCCCAAAGCCGCAGCGTATTGATGGTCTTGCCGCCGTAGCCCACGACCGGACGATCGAACGGAACACCGATGAGAGTCGATGGACGGCCGGTGACCGCGCGCAAGGTACCGCCGCGTATTTCGAATGAACAGTTGAGTTTCACATCCACTGTCTCGTACGGACGCGCGACTTCCCATGGGTCAGGGCGACGGAGCCAATTGTCGGGCAATTCCTGCTGCCAGCCGTCCTGGATAGTCTGTTTGAAGATGCCGTATTCGTAGCGCAGGCCGTATCCCATGGCTGGAATTTGCATCGTGGCCATTGAATCGAGGAAGCAGGCCGCGAGGCGACCGAGGCCCCCATTACCCAAACCCGCGTCTGGCTCTTGTTCAAGCAACTCGAACCAGTCGACTTTCTTCTGCTTCACGGCTTCTTTGGTGAGGTCATCAAGAAGAAGGTTCGTAACATTGTTAGCGAGCGAGCGGCCGATGAGAAATTCCATCGAGAGATAATAAACCCGCTTTGGATTCTCGCGCTCATAGGTTTTTTCCGTATGCACCCATCGCTGCGAAAGAATATCGCGCACAGAGCGGGCGATCGCCTCAAAACGCTCTCGCGCTCCGACCGTCGTCACTTCCATAACGTTGTCAAAGAAGAGGTGCCGCTCGTAGAGCGCGTTGTTCGTTCCGGCGAGCTGAACCGGCCCGCAGCGATATTGCTCGAGGAGCTTCGATCGGTCGGATCTCATTGATGTCGCGTCAGGGGGCCTTTTTTGGGTTTGTGGTTTCACCACGTTTTTGCCTTTCTGAATTTGAGTGTTCCGTTGGCATAGATTCCAATTTTCTTCATGTCACTGATCGCCGGCTTGCTAGTAGGACCGACCGGCGAGCCTCGGACGGTTTAGAAATGAGGCTTGCGCCGCAATTCCAGCACCTCCGATCCTTTCGCCAACAGCACCACATCCGCTAGATTGATAAACAATCCATGCTCGACCACACCGGGCATTTCGCTCAGCGTGTACGCCAGACTGGGCGGATCAGGGATCTGCCCAAAGTGACAGTCAAGGATATGATGCCCTTCATCGGTGATGAACGGTTCTCCTGCTCCATCTTTTCGCAACTGCACCGTGGCGCCCAGTGCTGAGATCTTCTTGCTAACTATTGCTTCGGCAAAGCGGATCACTTCTACCGGCAAAGGAAATTTGCCGAGGACCGAAACCTGTTTGCTTGAATCAGCAATAATGATCTCCTCTCGGGTCGAAGAAGCGACGACCTTCTCGCGTAACAGCGCCCCGCCGCCGCCCTTGATCAGCCGCAGTTCAGGATCGAACTCATCCGTGCCATCGATCGTCACATCGATCTGCTGAACCTCGTCCAACGTGGTCAAGGGAATTCCCAGGCAGGCGGCCAGGTTCTGGGTTTGCACCGAGGTGGAAATGCCTCGAATCTTCAGGCCCGCCCGAACGCGTTCCCCTAAAAAGCGCACGGCATAGGCCGCTGTTGAGCCCGAGCCCAGACCCACAACGTCGCCGTCGCGCACAAATTGCAGGCTCGCACGGGCGGCCAGTTTTTTTTCCTGATCACTTGCCATACGGAATCAGCCGAAATCCTGCTGGATGTATTCTCGCTCTGAACGGCGCCATATCTACTAAAGCCGTTTTGCGTTTAGTCGAATATCGGTTCCGCCAGCGACTTCGATACGGGACAGTTCTATTTAAGCCTCTTGTGCATATCTGAAAAGTCGCAAAGTCAATGCCAGGAATGCCGGCCTCGGTCTCCAGGAATTCTCGAACAAGGTTATTGCGTGTTTCGAATTTGCACGAAGCAACGGAGCAACGCATGTGCCAGAACAGATCAATGTCCGGAACGTCTAAAAATGTGCGAATCAGGAGCGTCTCATATGTTACAGTTTGGTTTCGGACGGATTGTGACGAAAAACACGTGACGGCCTGTCGACAGATGGCGAAAGGTCGTCTTCAGCTCGTAAGAGTAATGCTCGGTCTTTTCACCAGGAGTGAAGAGTTGCACCCGAGTCGAGTGGCGGCCCCTGTGGGGTCGCCGATGATCCAGTTCGTATCCTTCGAAAGGTGAGAGTCAGGGTCCGGAACTTTAAAAACAATATTTAAAGCTTGCCGGCGAAGAATCTCACCGGGCATGCCGGTGAGCTAGAAAAACTCAAAGAGTTTCGTAGCGCTCCTGAGATCGTCACGGTCTTCAAGAGAATCAGCAACAACTGGATGATTACAACCCTGGCCCTGCAATTGCTTGATTGTGCTGCAAAATGACAGGAAAGAGACAAAGCGATCTCCAAGCTTGCCGCCGGCGCGTATCAATCGTAGCATTGCAAGATGGGAGATAATGCAATGTCGAGTAAACAAGCACCGATCCACTCTGGTTTTGGAGCCACAACCACGGCGCGGGAGACGCTCCACGGCATAGACCTGAGGGGTAAAGTTGCCATCGTAACCGGCGGATACTCGGGCATCGGCCTGGAGACGACCCGTGCTCTTGCTGAAGCGGGTGCGACAGTGATCGTGCCTGCCCGCACCCCGGATAAAGCCCGCCAAGCTCTCAGCGGCATTCCGCGCGTGGAACAGAGCAGACTGAACTTACTCGATCAAGTTTCCATCGATGCCTTTGCGAGTGAGTTCCTTGCCCTTGGTCGACCGCTGCACATGCTTATCAATAACGCAGGTATCATGGCGATGCCATTG
>Ga0307471_100002625_pt1 | contig 10400 bp, 8 predicted proteins | sample atmos_gasesAM3C__2_FD_204566 | JGI IMG/M metagenome (GOLD analysis project Ga0307471, IMG submission 204566) | Hardwood forest soil microbial communities from Morgan-Monroe State Forest, Indiana, United States - atmos_gasesAM3C_515 | ecosystem: Environmental > Terrestrial > Soil > Temperate... | reverse complement strand
CTATTCAGTCGTGGTGGTTGTTGTGGTGGTAGTGATGGTAATGTCGGTGGCGGGCTTGAGCGAGGTCGAGGAGATTTGCGTCAGCGTGGCGTTGTGGACCGGATACCCGCGCTCGCGCCACGCGTCCAGCCCTCCTTGGAGGGGACGAATCCGTTGCACGCCCTGCTTACGGAGCAGAATGGCCAGCTGTGCGCTGGTGGCTTCGTTCGGGCACGTGCAATAGAGAATGATCTGACGATCGCGGGGCAGATTGTCATTCTTCTCCCGCAATTCCTTGGCATCCATGCGAAACGCGCCAGGAATCGTCTCGGGATCGGCCTCAAAATCGAGGGCGTGACGCAAATCGACGATCACTAGATCCTCGCCGCGATCGATTTCCGCTTTGAGTTCCTCGACGGTGATTCGGGAAATCCGTAACTCGCGGATGAAGCGCTGGCGCTTGAAATATTTGTACCCGATATAGCCGACCAGCGCGCCGATCAGAATCACCAGCAACCCGCCCCCTAAAGTGGCGGCATGATCGGCGATGCGCTCGATCTGTTCGCTGAACAAGTAACCAAGGAAGAGAAACGTGCCCGCCCATAGGCCCGCGCCCGCGGCGTCGAAAAGCATGAAGCGGTCCAGGCGCATGTGGAAGATCCCCGCAAGCGGCGGTGCAACGGCGCCCAAACCCGGAAGAAATTTCGCCAGGAGCAGGGATCGCGCACCCTCCTTGGCGAAGATGCCTTCGGTGCGGCGGACGCAGGAATCGGGCTCGAGGGAAATCTTGCAGAGAAACTGCAGGACCTTGATTCCTTTGAGCCTGCCGAGCTGGAACCAGATGGTGTCCGCAGTAAGCGACGCGAACATGGCGATCACAAGAGAAGCGAACAAACTGATGCGGCCGGTGCCCGCTAACGCTCCCGCCGCAAGCAATATCGGCAGAGAGGGGATCGGCAACCCGATTTGCTCTGCGAACACCCATCCCAGCAGAACGACATAGCCGTGACGCACGAGGAATTCAAGGGTGCTGTGCATAGCGCGGAGCTGGGACACCTCGCTAGCCGGTTTGCCGGGACGCAAACCGGCTATTTGGAAGCGAAACTAGGAGTATGCCCCCAAGTGCCCGTCATGACAAATTCGCTGAGGGGCTTGCGAGTGCGCGGGGCAAGCTCACGGTCCCGCAGCTTGTCGGATAGGGTTTGGGGATCGCCGGGGTAGCCGATGGCCATCACGGCGACGGCGTCCCAGTCAGGTGGGATCGAGAAAACCTCGCGGGCCTTGTTGGCGTCGAAGCCTGCCATCTGGTGAACGAGCAGGCCGCGCGAATTTGCTTCGAAAGTGAGTTGCGCACTGGCGCTACCGACGTCGTGGAAGGCATGGCGATTGGGCGATCCGTCTTTAGGGACTCTAGTTTGTGCTACGGACATGACGAGAACGGGAGCGTTCTTCGCCCAGCCAGCATTGAACTCCACCAGCGTGCTGAGAATTTTACCGAAATCGTCGGCGTGGTCCTTTGCGCCGACGATATAGGCCCAGGGCTGATAGTTGCTACTGGAGGGCGCCCAGCGCGCGGCTTCGAAAAGCGCGTGGAGGATTTCCGGTGGCACCACTTTGTCGCTGAAGGCGCGAGGGCTCCAGCGATACTGCAAGAGGTCATGGATGGGCACTGACGTTGGAGCTGGATTCTGCATTGAAGTTCCTTCTTTATGGACCGGCTCAATATTTGGTCGAGCGATGTTGCGGGCGGCGCGAATCTGGCCGCCTGCTGATCGTCTTTTGCGCGATCGAGACGCTCTTTACGTTTACTTCGCTTGCACCATCTCGATGTCGATAACGATCGCGACGTCGTCGCCGACAACCACGCCGCCGTTATCCAGCTTGGCGTTCCACTTCACACCGAAATCCTGCCGGTTCACTTTTGTGGTGGCAGAAGCCGCTGCGCGATTGTTTCCCCAGGGATCCTTCACTGGCGCCGTCGGGCCCTCGACGTCCAGGATAACCGACTTGGTTGTGCCGCGAATTGTCAGGTCACCCGTGACCTTCAGCTTGCCTGCGCCAGCCTGCTCGACCTTAGTCGACTTGAAGGTGATCGTGGGATAGTTCGTGGCGTCGAAGAACTTATCGCTCTTGAGGTCCTTGTCGCGGTCCGGCTGCCGGGTGTCGATGCTGTTGACGTCAATGGCGACGTCTACGGTCGATTTGCTGACGTCCTTGTCATCGAAATTGACCGACCCATTGACGCTGCTGAACGCTCCGCGCACCGTGGAAATCGCCAGGTGCTTCACGGAAAACTGTGCGGAGGAATGCGCCGGGTCAAGTTTCCACGCGGAACCCGCGGATGCCGGCATCGAGAACACAACGGCGAGCGCGGCGATGACTGCAATACGAGCTAGGGAATGGCCCATGTTTTTTTCTCCTTAGTTTGTTTTGGATTTGTCGCGAAAATCGAATGTGGCTTCAACAACCGCCGTGCTTCTCTGCGAACACAATTTGATCGAGCGTTTCGATCAAAGCTTTCAGCTGGCCGGCGGCGATGTGGCGGAACTGCCGCTTGTGGAGTTCGCGGATGGGTTGATCGAGGCGTTTCAGGAGCGTCAGGCCCTCGGGGGTGATGCGTGTTTTTACCACGCGGCGATCATCCTTCTGGCGTTGGCGCGTGATGAGGAAGCGTTTTTCCATGCGGTCGAGCAGGCGGGTCATGTCCGGATCGTGAGAGATCATGCGCTCGCCGATGCTGCTGCAGCCCAGGCCTTCGGGTTCGGCGCCGCGCAGGATGCGCAGAACATTGTATTGCGCGCCGGTCAGGCCGTTGGCCTTGACGAGCTGTTCCGCTTGCAAGCCGAGGGCGTCGGCAGCTTTCTGCAGCGCGATGAAAGTTTGATCCTCCAGCGGCAGGGAAGCGCGTGCCGGTCGCGGGCGCGGACTCATTCGCCGATAATAGTTGTTATAACGATGATTGTCAAGAGGAAAATAACGCGGCAACCGAAGCCGGGCTACGGCTTGCGCACCGGCCGTAACTGCACTTCGCTCATAAAACTCTGCGGCCCCTGGGTCACCACCATCGCGACAGCGTGGGCCACGTCTTCGGGCGTCAAGACCTTGGCAGGATCCTTTGGCCCGCGGCCTGAGAATTCGGTCGCCACGCTACCGGGCGAAACCACGCTCACGCGAATCCCATGCTCGCGCAAATCTTCCGCCATGCACCCCGACAGTCCGTAAATCCCCCACTTGGACGCGCAATACAAACCACCTCCGGCGAAAGTGTTTCGCCCCGCGAGGGAGCTGATGTTGACGATGTCGCCCGCGCCGCGTCGAATCATAGAGGGAGCCACGGCGCGCGACACCAGGAACAAGCTTTTCAGATTGGTGTCTAATACTTTGTCCCAGTCCGCCTCGGATTTTTCATGGGCCGGCCCGAAAAGTCCGACGCCGGCGTTGTTGACCAGGATCGAAATGGGACCCAGAGCGGCTTCGGTCTTTTCGACCAGAGCGGTTACTTGGGTAGATCGCGTGACGTCCGCGACGCACGAGAACACGCGGCCAGTTCGCGTGTGCAACTCCGCGACGGTGGCGGACAGAGCGGCAAGGTCGCGTCCGCAAATGGCGACACTGGCGCCTAGTTCCGCCAACCGCAATGCAATGGCGCGCCCGATGCCGCGACTCCCTCCAGTTACGAGCGCCACTGCAGTCGAAAGAGAAGATTCCGATGGAGTCATGAGTGTCTCCGACGTGTCGAATGGAACCGCTGATTGGAGCTTTCGCTGCGCGCGATTGGATTTCTTCCTCGTGCGGGCAACTAAATTGTGCGACACTCATCTTATACAACATTCGGGCCACCCCGAATTTCACCCGGATATGGGGACCCGGATGTCGATGCGTGGGCGCACAGCTTACAGGTCGATGGACAAATACCCGTAGATACACAGTTCCCTGTAGGGCAATGCCTTGCAGACGCTACCCGGCTTTTCCTATAATCCCGAAGTTTTACAAAGGAACAGATTTCCGGGTGCGAAGCCCGGGCCAAATCACAGATACGAATAGGGCTTGGAATTCGAGCGAGGAGAAACGGAATGAACGGAATACGTATACTGGCGGGCCTCGCGATCGCTGCGGCGCTTTGCCTTTCGGTGAGCGCCCCGAACGCGACGGCACAGGCAGGGGCGGCGCCCCCAGCGGGGCAAGATGCCGCGAAGCCTCAGTACACGATGGCGGAGTACAATTCCTTTACCGCCGCGCAGCAGGTCAAAGATCCCACCCAGCAGATCAAGGCGCTCGATGATTTCGTTGCCAAGTATCCGAACTCCGCTCTCCTGATTTACGTCTATCCTCTCTACTACAACGCTTACAGTCAGTTGAAGAATTTTCCGAAGGTGATGGAGAACGCCGACAAGCTGCTGGCGCTCGGCGACAAGGTCGAAGCGCCGGTCAAGTATCAGGCCTACTACGCCCGCGCATTTGCGTACAGCAATACGAACCCGCCGCCGACCGATCCCGAGGTCAACAGGAAAGCGCGCCAGGCCGCTCTCGACGGGCTGAAGACGCTGAGCGATCTGAAGAAGCCTGACAACATGAGCCAGGCGGATTTTGATAAGCAGAAACTCCAGCCGATGATCCTGTTTAACTACACCGCGGCCAACGCGGCCACGCAGTTGAAGGACTATCCGGCGGCGGTCGAGTCGTACAAGGAAGTGCTGAAACTTACGCCCGATGATGCGATCACCAGCTACCGCATCGGCCAAGCGTATGTCGCGATGACCCCGCCGAAGACGCTGGACGCGTTCTGGTATTTCGCGCGCGCGGTTACGGCCAAGGGCGCGAACCAGGCGCAGTCCAATCAAGTGAAGACCTACCTGCGCAAGTTGATCGTGAATTACCAGCAGGCGGCTTGCGACAACCTTACCGATGCGGAGCTGAACGAACTCCTGCAGCTCGCGTCAAGCTCACCCGAACGCCCCTCGAGCTACAATTTGCCAGGCGCGCAGGATCTGGACGCCGCACGCAAAGATATGACCATCGCTTCGGTGATCGCCGACCTCAAGGCGGGCGGCGATAAGGGCAAAGTCACGTGGCTTGCAGCCTGCGGGCTGGAATTTCCAGACGTCCCCGGCAAACTGATCGAAGTCACTCCGGGAACGGATGCCGTGGTGCTGAAGGTAGCTTTCGTGACCAGCGACGCCGAATTTGATTCCAAGACCACGCCGGACATGGAAGTAAAGGTCGTCGCTCAGCCCGACGCAGCCAAGCTCGAGAAGGATAACCCGGTGCGGTTCACCGCGACCCTGGCATCGTACGATCCCGACCCCAGCTTCATGCTGCATTGGGATAAAGCCAAGGTGAACGAAGAAGATATCCCGAAGGAAAAGGGAAAGAAGCCTCCGACAAAGAAGTCGACCAAGAAGCCGGGTCACTGAGACAGGTCCAGAAAAGGCAGACGGCTCGCCGGTGAATCCGGAGGGCCGTTTTTGTTTTGGAGACGACTACAGCGGTTGTCGAGCGGGGTCGCGTCCGTTGTTCACGAATCAGCGACCGATGTGACGGCGCCCGTCGAGCTTGTACTCGACAATCTTCCGGCTCAGGGTGTTGCGGTGAATGCCCAGGATGTCCGCGGCGCGCGATTGATTTCCGTGGACGCGATCCAGCACGCGCTTGATAAAACGCTTCTCGAATTCGCCGATGGCCTCATCGAAAAGAATGCCGCGCTCCACCATCTGAATTACGAGGCCTTCCAATTGATCCTTCACGTCTGCACGCTCCAGAGAATGCGGAGTCAGTCCCGGGGGCCGTGGTGCCAGGTCACTGCTGGTCCAACTCGTTTCCAGTCAAAATTCGGAAAGCTTCGCGATATTTTGCGCGCGTCGCCGCCACAACGTCGGCCGGGAGATCGGGTCCTGGCGGCGTCTTATCCCATTGGATGCGTTCCAGGTAGTCGCGAACGTACTGCTTGTCGAACGAGGGTTGCGCGCTGCCGGGTTTATATTGCGCCGCCGGCCAGAAACGCGACGAATCCGGAGTGAGCGCCTCGTCGATCCACATCAGATCGGATCCTACGTGCGGGCTGGAGAGCAGTCCGAATTCGAATTTGGTGTCCGCGAGAATAATTCCGCGCGGCTCGGCATAAGCAGCGGCGCGCCGATAAATTTCTAGGCTGAGCTTGCGGACCTGTGCGGCGACGTCGGGACCGACGAGTGCGGCTGCTTGTTCGAACGAAATATTTTCGTCGTGACCGCTCACCGCTTTCGTGGCCGGTGTGAAAATCGGTTCGGGCAAGCGGTCAGATTCGCGCAAGCCCGCGGGCAGCGCAATGCCGCAAATTTTTCCCGTCGCGCGATAGTCCTTCCACCCGGAGCCCGAAACGTAGCCGCGTACGACGCACTCGATCGGGAGCGGCTGGGTTTTGCGCACGACCATCGAGCGGCCGCTGAGCTCATCGAGATGGGCATGGAACTCTGCGGGGAATTCCGTCGCGCTCAGGACATGATTCGAAATCACGTCACCCAGCAGGTTGAACCAGAACAACGAAAGCTGGGTGAGCACGCGGCCTTTATCGGGAATTCCGGTGGGCAGCACCACGTCGAACGCCGACAGTCGATCGGACGCGACGATCAGCAGCTTATCGCCGAGATCGTAAATGTCGCGCACCTTGCCGCGGGCGGCAGGTGGTATGCCGGCAAAATTTGTTTCGCGAACGATGCGCATTGCTGCACCAGAAGGCAAGACCACAATTCCCCTAACACCGATCCTTGGATGCCACTTCCCTGGGTGAAAGTGAAACGCATTCTAGCGCAGCGATCCGCGATGTCAAATTTTCAAGCGGTGGATTTTATTGGAAAAACTTTTTGGCACTTGACATGAACTCTGCAACGCGCTTCGTGAAGATCTTTTTTCTGTGCCGTCGAATGCGAAATCGGAAAAGAAGAAGGGCGAGCATTGCGCTCGCCCAGGTGGAACAAAGAATTTGCTTGAGAACTACGCCGCCGAAGCTGCCCTGCGCTTCGGCGCCGGCGCTTCATCGCCCTCCCAGCGCACGCTGACAATCTTCGAAACGCCGGGCTCCTGCATGGTCACGCCGTAAAGCACGGTGCCCGTCTCCATCGTCTTGCGATTGTGGGTAACGATAATGAATTGGGTCTGATCGCTCATGCCGCTGACCAGATTCGTAAACCGCCCGACGTTGGCTTCGTCTAGGGGTGCATCGACTTCGTCCAGAATACAGAATGGGCTCGGCTGATATTTGAAGATCGCGATCAGCAGCGCGAGCGCGGTCATCGCCTTCTCGCCGCCGGACAGTAACAGCACGTTCTGCAGCCGCTTGCCTGGAGGTGACGCAACGACGTCGATGCCCGGATCGCCCGAGCTGTCCGGCTCGGTCAGGCGCATCTCCGCGGTGCCGCCGCCGAAAATCGTGTGGAAGGCGTCCGAGAAATTGTGGTTAATCGAAGTGAAGGCCTGCTCGAATTTCTCGCGCGACACTTGATCGAGTTCCGCAATAGCCTGCTGAGTGTCGGCGATCGACTGCAACAAATCGTCGCGCTCCCGGGTCATGAACGTGAAGCGCTGTTCGCACTCGTTGAACTCCTCGAGCGCCATCATGTTCACTGCGCCCATTGACTCGATGCGCGCCTTCATCTCGCGATAGTTGGCTTCGGCAACGGTCAGTTCTTCGCCGCTGATGAACGCCGTTTCCGTCGCGATCAGGTCTTCGGGCTGGGCATTGACCTCGGTCATGCAGGTTTCGCGCAGGTGTTGACGATCGGAGTCGTTGCGGGCACGCTCCACTTCCACATGGCTGCGCTGGTCGCGCAATTCCTGCAGCGACTGGCGTCCCGTGCGCAGCTGGTCTTCCATCTGCACGACCCGAGTGCGGCCGGACTCCCACTCCAGTTCGATCTCGCTTTGCCGCGTTTCCAGCCGTACCTTCTCGGCGCGCAGGCTTTCGAGTTGCTGTGCCATCTCGGTGCTTTGCGTTTCCAGCGCCAGCGTCTCTTCGGTGATCGACGCTTCTTGCTGCCTCAGCGCCATTTCACGCCGAGCTAACTCGGAGCGTTCTTGTTCCAACCGCGCTGCTACAGCCTCCGCAGCATTGAGTCGCTCGTTTAGCGCCGCAAGCGCCGCTCGCGCCGCGCCCAGTTCGTTTTGCTCTGATTCAATCGAGCCGCGCAGCTGCACCAGTTCATCCGCCAGCCGCGTGCTCTCGGCTTCCGCATCCGCGCGCGTCGTGTTTGCTGTCGCAAGCTGATGCTTCGCGATCTCCGCGCGAGTCTTGGCCGATTCCACCGCGTTCCGCACGTGGCTGAGTTCGTTCTGGCAAACCGTCAGATCGAGACCCAAGCGCGCAAGATTGGCCTGCGTCTGTTCGTGCCGATGCTTTGCCGAGTACACTTCACGTTCGGCGGCGTGCTGCTGCGCCGTCAACTGTTCCAGCGATTGCTCGGTTCCGCGCAACTCCGCCAGCACGGTCTCCAAAGTCGTGCGCGTTTTCTCGGCCCGCTCTTCAATCTGCAGCACCTCTACGTCCAGCGCGCGCAATTCGCGCTTCATCACCAGCGGTCCGGCTTCATCCGGCCGCCCGCCGGTCACCATGCGGCCTTGATAGCAAGTGCCGTCGGGTGTGAGGAATGCGAACTGCGGATTCTCATTCGCGAGTTTTTCCGCAGCGGATGCACCTTCGGTCAAATACGCAGCGCGCAACCGTGGCAGGAACTGCTTTGCCGCCGCTCCCAGCGGATCGCGAAAATTGACAAGCTTGTCGAGCCGCGATATCACGCCATCTTCGGCTCGGAAATGAATAATCGGCTCGTATTCGCTCAGTCGCAGGTTGCGCAGCGAATCCACAAAAAACGTCGCCCGCCCGCCGACCTCTTCGCGCAACAGCGAAACTCCGGCACGTGCGTGATCGAACGTCTCGACGACAACGTACTCCAGCTCGTCGCGCAAATATTGCTCGATCGCCGCTTCATGTTGCTCTTCGACTTCAGCGTAGTCCGCGAGAACCCCAACCGCCCGAAAATCGTGCCCGCCGCCACGCTCGTTGGCTGCAAATAGCTTCTGCACGGCGTCAGCGGTGTAAGAGCGGTCGTTGAGCACTTGTGTCAGCGTCGCGTGACGCGCGCGAATACCTGACAGTTCATCCCGCAGCGCATCTGCATCCTTAGTTGCCGTCTCGCGCTGCACGCGAAGCGACCCAAGCTGCGCCTGCGCGTCCCCCACTTGCTTGGTCAGAGCGACCAACTGCCCATTGGCCGCCTCCAAGTCAAAAGCGGCGCGTTCCGCGTCGTCGCGAATCTGGATCGATGATTCCAGCAGCGCTGCTTCGTTGTTCTCCAGCTTTTGCAGCAGCGCCGACTGATGCACCAGCGCCTCTTCCGCTTGTTTCTGCTCGCCGTGTAGCCGCAGCAGGCTCTCGCCGGCTTCGGACGCGCGCTGCCGCAGCGCCTCGATGCGCAGCTCGGAGTCGTGAATCTGCGTGGACCTTGTCGCCGCTCGTTCCGCGAGCCCGGAAACGTGCTCACCCAATGAGCCGGATTCCACGCGCAGCGCCACAACGTTGCGATTCTGTTGGGAATTGCGCAACTGCCATTCCGCGGCCTGCGAGTCCGCCTTGCTAATCTCTTCCGCGATCTGTCCGCTGCGCCCCGCTAGCTCCGCTGCGCGCTGCCGGTTGAACGCAATCTTGTTCTCGTTGCGATCCACTTCCAGCGCCGTCAGGTTCAAGTGATTCTGATTTTGTCGGATCGAAGCATCGAGCTCGTAGATCCGCTGATTCAGTTGATCGTGCTCGTTTTCCTGCTCCTGAATGCTTTGCGCGTGCTGCGCTTCCACCGAAGAAAGCTCCTCGAGCCGCTTGGCGATGCGTTCGGCCTCGCTATCCAGTTCGCGCGCTTTGCCAGCCAGCATCTGGCGCACGATCCCGCGCATTTGGTCGCGAATTTCTGAATAGCGCCGGGCCTTCGCCGCTTGCCGTTTCAGCGACCCGAGTTGCTTCTCGACTTCGATCACGATGTCGTTGACGCGATTGAGATTGACCTTTGACGACTCGAGCTTCGCCTCCGCCAGGCGTTTTTTCGTCTTGAACTTGGTCACGCCGGCCGCTTCTTCGATGATCGCGCGGCGCTCGTGCGGTTTCGTGGACAGAATCTGCCCGATGCGGCCCTGCTCGATGATGGCGTAAGAATCCGGACCGAGCCCGACGCCCATGAACATTTCCTGGATATCGCGCAGCCGCGCAACTCGGCCGTTGATCAGGTATTCGCTTTGCCCCGACCGATACAAACGTCGGCTAACGACAACTTCCCCCGGCTTCGTCGCCAGAACCGGTTTGTCCCCACCTTTCTTCCGGCGTTTGCCTTTAAGAAATTCAGATTCCGCCGGCGCACTGGCCGCTGCTTGAATCGCATCCAGCCCAGTCGCGTCAGCCGCTT
>Ga0307471_100002624_pt1 | contig 10401 bp, 7 predicted proteins | sample atmos_gasesAM3C__2_FD_204566 | JGI IMG/M metagenome (GOLD analysis project Ga0307471, IMG submission 204566) | Hardwood forest soil microbial communities from Morgan-Monroe State Forest, Indiana, United States - atmos_gasesAM3C_515 | ecosystem: Environmental > Terrestrial > Soil > Temperate... | reverse complement strand
ACAGGTTCATCACCGTGATGAGAGGCGCCCCCGCCGTTGGTAGCATTCCCGGATACAGCGGTCCGTCAGTGACCACACCATCTATCGGACTGCGGATTTGGGAATATTGAAGCTGAGCCTGCGCTCCTTTGTATTTGCCTTCGGCAGCGACCAGCTGCCCGCCAGCGGACTTGAGCGCTTGCTGATTTCCGCCCGCTTTCAATCCGTCGAGATGCTTCTGGGCCTGTTCATACTGAGCGCGAGCCTGTACCAAAGAGACTGCCGCTGCATCCAGATCCTTGCGCGGGATCGCGCCTTGATTGAAAAGATTCTGACGGTTATCGAAGAGCTTTTGCTGGGCATCGAGATTTTCTTTTGCTGCCTTCGTGTCTGACTCTGCCTTCGTCAGTTCTTCAGGTATGGAGTTCTGCTGGGCTATTGCAGTCTGCGCTCGCCACTGCTCCAGGTTTCCGCGATTCTCTTGTTCGGCAGCGAACAGATCCTTGTTCTCAAGCACCACCAGCAACTGGCCCTGACGAACCTTCGATCCGCGGGTGACGTAGGTCTTGAGCACAGGTGCAGCGATCTTGGGCGTAATCGTCGCCTGATTAATCGGGAATAAGACTGCATCGGCTGTTACGGTTTGCGAAATGCTTCCCTGCTTCACCGTCGCAGCCTGCACCGACACGATCGGCTGCGGCTCGGCTTGCTGCTTTGAACAGGCAGCGAGTGGCAGGAGACTTAAGACAGCCAATCCTCGAATTGAGTGCACAAGCCGTCGAGTTGCCATTGGTTAGAAGACCCCGGTCAAAGTCTGTAGATTAGCGATCGCCAGCCGGTATCGAGCTTCGCCGTCATCATAATTGTTGCGGGCCGTAATCAGCGAATTCTGCGCGTCCACGACTTCGAGCGCTGTGGCCTCTCCACCCTGATAACGCAGATTCGTCAGGCGAACACTTTGCGCGGCCAAATCGGCGGATTGCTGAAGCACATCGAGTTGCATCCTTGCGGAATCCGCCTCCGCGTAGAGAGTCTTCAAGTCACCGATCAGTTTGCGCTGGGCCGCCGATAGCTCAACTTGCGCCTGTTCCCGCCGCAACTCGCTCTGCTTGACCTTACTGTGGGTGGCTCCCCAGTTCCAAATGGGGATGTTGAGGGTCACGCTAGCAGAATAGCCAAGATTGTGAATGCGCCCCTCGGATGTGGGAGTGTAGGTCGCGAAGCGAGTGGCATCGATACCGTACCAGTAATCGAGCGTGAGGTTGGGCAGGTAGGCGGCCTTCGACGCGAGCACCTCGAAGCCCGCCGCACGGACCGCCTGCATCGCCGCATACAGTTGCGGGTTGTTGGCCTTCGCCTGCTGCTCCACTTCCTGCATTGGAGGAAGCGGCGGTGGAAGCCGCAGATCGTCGACCGTCGAGAAATTCTGATTGAAGTTAGGGAACACCAGCACGGCAAGCTCGATGTGACTGCGATCCATCGCGAGTTTTGAGTCCTGCAGAGCTCTCTGGGTATCGTTCGCGGTCAACTGAGCTTTGATCACATCGGCATGGGCGACTTCGCCACCTTGTTCCAGTTTCTGAGTCAGCTCAAAGAAGCGCCTAGCCTCATCAGCGGCAAGCTGCGCGTTGGCATATTTACGCCGGGCCACAACCTCGGCGTAGTAAGTCTTCACCACAGTCGCCACCAAACCTCGTGCAGCAACTTCAGCGTTTGCGCGCGCTACCGCCGCGGCGACGGCCGTTCGATTGTAGTCGGCGAACTGGGTGCCGCTAATTACCTCATGGAGGTTGCCCTGGCTGATGTATTCGTGGACTGCGTTGTTGGCTATATAACGCGGTATCGCAGTCCCGGTGCCTTGGGTGTAAAGGTACTGCGTGTTCTGCGCGACGCTCGGCAGTAATGCGGCACGTGCCTGAACGTGGTCTTCACGCGCCACTCCCACGGCGGTCAAAGCGGTGCGATAAGTCGTGTCCAGATTGCGGGCGCGTTGCAGTGCATCCTGCAGCGTGATAACAACCGGGGCCTGCGAGTCGGAGGACGTCGGTTGCGCCTGTGTTGAGTGGGGTTGCGCTGTTTGTACATCCAAAACGGGCGTGTTGCCAGATTGCTGCGCAGTGGCGCTGCAAACGACTACGACCGCGCCGACCAACGAGCTTGCCCACCGTCTCGAAATCGAATTCATCCTCACAGTTGGTCTTCCTCCAATTCCAAGCCAAAGATTATGGCAGAGTCTCGAATGCAAGGACGCGGGCACCATACTTCCCTTCGCCCGGAGACACAGCCACAAACAGCCGGTTCAGTTCCGGAACTAAGAGGCATGTTTTCGCCCCGGGCGCCGTCGGTACCTTGGCGGTTAGCTCGTAGTGGTCAGCATCCCTCTGCTGGTACACAGCGATATACCCCTCAGCTCCAGGTACATAGATGCGTTTGTGAACTGAATCGTAGGCCATCCCATCAGAATGTCCCGCCGTGGCCCAGGCACCAACCTGCTTTCCCGTCTCGGTATCGATGACAACCAGCTTGGCGGGCTTGCGGCAGACAATAAAGAGGCGGTGATTGGGTTCATCAAGGATCATCGGGGAATTTTCGCCTACGTCCTGAAGCTGCCAGCGGCCGACGATCTTCATGCTGTCGCGATCCACGACATCAATCTCATTGTGGTCCGTGACATTCACGAACATCCGTTTCCCCTGCGTCTCGAGAGCCATTCCCTCCACATGCGCGGAGTCGAACTTGAGATCAGCTTTCTTGCTGAAGTCGGTAGTGTCGATCATCGAGAGCACCGACTCCTTCATCTTTACGTCTTTGCCTCCAGTAACGACGTATGCCTGGTGCTTTTGTGGATCAAATACCAGCGAGTCCGCGCCCGGGACCAGCGGTACCTTCTGAAGAATTTGAAGATCTGAGCTATTGAGGACCTTCGACATACCCTCTCCGCCGTCGGTCACAAACAGCCTTTGTGAGGCAGGAAGATAGAGGATGCTGTGGGGCACCTCGAATCCCCGAATCGTCCTGAGCCACTTTGTGCTCTTCAGATCAAAGACCTCGAGAGTACCGTGATCTTCGGCCGCCAGGAACAAACGATTCCCGCTGATGTCGGCGGCGAAATGATCGAAGTCGCCGGAGTACCTGGGCAAATCGACGCTGTTTACCAGCCTCAGCGGCACACTATCACTGGCAGCCGCACACGCTGCCCACAGAAATACCAACGCGAATAAGGCTCTTTTCATATTTCCTCACTAGATCGCCTCTTGAAGGCTAGTAGGGAGGCATGAGCTCGTCCTTAAGTCACAATGAAAATTCGTTCAGGAACTACCGCTGGAATCGCGAGAGAATGTTCTTCGCGAGCGCAGATGAAGACTGTATGAACGAACTTTCATTATGAGTTCATGCCCGGTTCATTGCAGCCGCGCGTAATAGGGAGCCGCAAATGCGAATTCTGTTGATTGAGGATGAAGTGAAGTTAGCAAGCTTCATCAAGCGAGGCTTAGTAGCGGAAAGGTATGCAGTCGATGTTGCCAAGGATGGTCGAAACGGACTGGAACTCGCGCAGACGTACCAGTACGACCTTATCCTGCTCGACCTCATGTTGCCCGGCATGGACGGAAGCGAAGTGCTGCGTCGAATCCGGAAGGAGAACTCCTCCGTGCCAGTGCTGATTCTGTCTGCTCGCGATACCGTCCAGGACAAAGTGGCGAATATGGAGACCGGAGCGGATGACTACCTCACGAAACCGTTTGCGTTTGCCGAGCTGTCGGTTCGCATTAAAGCGCTGATGAGACGAGGTCCGGTGAATCGCGCAAGCACAATCCGAGTCAGCGATCTCGAGTTGGACCGGCTCTCTCAGCAGGTGAAGCGCGCGGGACAACGGATCGATCTCACCGCCAAGGAGTACGCGCTGCTGGAGTACCTCATGAGCAACGCGGGACGCGTTCTCTCGCGCAACATGATTATCGAGCATGTCTGGGATCAGAGCTTCGACGGAATTACCAATATTGTCGATGTCTACATCCGGCACCTGCGTAACAAGGTGGACACTGGCCACGACTCGAAGCTGCTGCGCACCGTACGCGGAGTCGGGTACACCATTCGCGAAGGAGCGGAAGCATGAACTTCAATTCCCTCCGCTTACGAATGGCTGCGCTGTATGCCGGCGTGCTCGCGATCTGCCTTGTGATCTTCGGCGCTGCGGTCTACCTCGGTCTCGCGCGCTATCTCGATTCGAACTTGCGAAGCTCGCTCCGCAGTGAAGGGCAATCGATCGGCGAGAAGTTACTGGTTGACGTGAATCGCAAAGGCGAGTCGTTCGTGACCGACGAAGTGAACGAAATGGCGCCTGAAATCAGTGGGCGGTTTATTCGCATCACGCGGCACGACGGGAGCTTGCTCTACCAATCTCCTCCTCCCATCAATCAGAATTTCCTTCCCTCAAAGATTCCGATCCTGCGGGACTGGGGCTCTCGGCCTTTTTCTCTTGTCGAGTCCGGAGCCGGGAGCCGGCCGGTGTTGATCGAGGCCGTTCCCTTTGTGACACCCGAGGGCAATTCGTTTCTGATCGAGATTGGAGCTTCTTCCCGCGACATTCACTCAGTCCTCCACGGACTGATCCTCACGCTGGCTCTGGGGATGCCGCTCATTATCGCGGCCGCCATCCTCGGCGGCATTGTCATTATGAAGCGCGCTTTGCGTCCGCTGGACGAGATCACGCGCACGGCTGAAACCATAACCTCGCGCAATTTCGGCGAAAGGCTGCCGGCGGTTCGAACTGGAGATGAAATCGAACGGCTCAGCACATCGCTGAATCGCATGATGTCGCGGCTTGAAGATTCCTTCCAGCACATTAGCCGCTTCTCTGCGGATGTATCGCACGAGTTGCGTACGCCGCTCGCGATCCTTCGAGGAGAGCTTGAGTCACTCACACAATATGAGCACTTGTCGCCAGCAGCCTTGGAGATTGTTGGCAGCGCTCTCGAAGAAATTGCGCGCCTGAGCAAGATCGTGAACCAGTTGCTCGAGATTTCCAGACTCGAGGCAGGCGAGGCCACTAAGGAAGTTGCGCTTGTGAATTTGGGTGAGCTCGCAACTTCCACGGCAGAGCAGATGCGGCTGCTTGCCGACGAAAAATCGCTTCGCCTGGAGTACCTGGTTTCCTCCGGAGTCATGGTGGTAGGCAATCCATCGCTGCTAAAGCAGGTTGTCGTCAATCTTCTTGACAACGCAATCAAGTACACGCCCTCAAACGGCTCAGTGGAGCTCCTCGTCGAGAACCAGGGATCCAAGGCGGTGCTGGAAGTGCGCGACACCGGAATTGGGATCCCCGGCAGCGCGTTGCCGCACATTTGTGAACGGTTTTATCGGGCAGACAAGGCCAGATCGCGACACTCGGGTGGCGCGGGCCTCGGACTGTCCATCGTGAAGTCGATCTGCTCAGCGCAGGGTGGTGAGTTATCGATTTTCAGTAGTGAAGGAGAGGGCACCCGGGTTCGCATTGAGATGCCCAGAGCCAATGGCAAGGGACAAGCCACGGATGAAGGCGCAGCCAGAGAATATCTTCATCTCGAACGCTAAGAGTCTTTGTTGAATTGACGGTTCCCTCTCCCGAAAAAGGTTTTGCTGAAGAGTCGCCGGCTCAGCGGAAACCGGCATGGGAGAGGGAGCGATGTTCACTCAACTTGAAAAGCGTGCGTGTTTCTACTTTGCAGTCGCAGTTTTCGTATGCCTGCCGGCATGTTCATTGCAAGCCCAAACTGTGGGCGCCACCGTATCCGGTACTGTCGCAGACCCGTCTGGTTCAGTAATTCCAAACGCGCAAGTCACTATTCGCAACACCGACACTGGGAACGTGACGGTAGTCGCATCGAACTCGCAAGGGTTTTACAGCGCGCCTAACCTTCAGCCGGGAGATTACGCAATACGAACTGCCGCGAGCGGATTTGCGACGACGGAATCACACATCAAGCTAGAAGTTGGCGGTCAACCTCTGCTGAACATCGCTCTACAGCCCGGTAGTGTGACCCAGAGTGTCGAGGTTAAGGACACACCTCCGGACATCGAATTGGCCTCTTCACAAATCAGTGATGTTGTAGATGCCCGAACCGTCCGTGAGCTTCCACTCAACGGACGCGACTGGACACAACTCGCCACATTGCAGCCTGGTGTGGCTGCTGTCAGGACCGAAAAAGCCGTCGCCGTCGGAGCTGATCGCGGCAATCGAGGCTACGGTGTGCAGATCACAATCGCCGGCGCGCGTCCGCAGCAGAACAACTACCGGCTGGACGGAATTAGCATCAACGATTTCTCGAATGGCGCGCCCGGCAGCGTCGTCGGGCTCAATTTGGGAGTCGATGCGATCCAGGAATTCTCTGTCGTCACCAGCAACTACTCGGCTGAGTACGGCAGAACCTCCGGCGGAGTGATCAACGCAATCTCGCGTGCTGGAACGAATCAATTCCACGGCAGCGCATACGAGTTCTTCCGCAACAGCGCACTCGACGCTCGAAACTTTTTCGACAAAGCACAGATTCCGCCTTTTAAGCGCAATCAGTTTGGTGCCTCGGCAGGTGGACCGATCATTACGGATCGCACCTTTATCTTTGGAGACTACGAAGGACTTCGCCAATCGCTGGGATTTACTTCCGTAGGCCAAGTACCTTCTCCGGCTGGCCGAGCATCGGCCAGTGCCGCAACTCAGCCTTATCTCGTCTTCTATCCACTACCGAATGGACCTACCCCGGCAGGTAGTTTGACCGGGCAATACTCACTTGTGGGACAACAGATCACACCAGAAGACTTTTTTACAGTTCGTGCGGACCATCGGATTAGCGACAAAGACGCACTGCATGGTTCGTACATGTTCGACAACGGCAACTTCACGCAACCCGATTCACTAAACGACATCTTCCTGAAATCACACACTCGCCGGCAATCCGGCTCGGGTGAAACAACTCACACATTCAGCCCGACTTTAATCAACACCGTCCGCTTCGGAGTGAGTCGCGTGGCGGCGGATATAAACGGCTCAGCGCCAGGACTTGTGGCGGCTGGAAACGATCCCAAATTGGGAGTGGTTCCTGGGCAGAACGCTCCCAGCCTCATCACTTCAGGGATTATCACTTTTGGTGGCGGCGTAAACGGGCCTTCGGCCTATCACTATGGATGGACATCCATTCAGGCTTATGACGACGCCTTTCTCACCAAGGGCGTGCACTTCCTGAAGTTCGGCTTTGCGTTTGAGCGCATGCGCAATAACATTCTGGCGCTATCGAATCCAAGTGGATTATTCCGCTTCAACTCGGTTGCCGCCTTCCTGGCCGGACAAGCCAACGAATTCGACGCGAGTATTCCCGGAACAACCTCGCCTCGCAATCTGCGGCAGAATCTTTTCGGAGGCTATGTACAGGACGACATTCATTTCCGGCCTTACCTGACTTTTAACGTTGGCCTACGCTATGAAATGTCGACTGTGCCCACGGAGGTCAACGGCAAGCTATCAACCTTGCTCAGTTTGACCGATGCACAGCCACACTTGGGTGATCCTTACTTCTCTAATCCGACAACCAAGAACTTTGAACCCCGTGTAGGTTTCGCCTGGGACCCGTTCCATACTGGAACGACTTCCGTTCGAGGAGCCTTCGGTTTATTTGACAGTCTTCCTCTGCCGTACGAATTTGAACTGCTGTCATCTTTGGCGGCACCGTTCCTGGAGCTAGGCAGCGCAGTACCGCTGCCGGTCGGTGCTTTCCCCAACAGCTCATTTTCACTTATCTCTGCATCTCCTAGTGCCTTGCGGCAGACTTACATCCAGCCGAATCCGAGCAGGAACTACGTCATGCAGTGGAACCTGTTCCTCGAACGCCAGGTGGTCAGAGACCTCACTGTAACCGCCGGCTACGTTGGAACTCGAGGAATTCATCAGCCCTTCCGCTCGGACGACGTCAACACTGTGCTGCCCACGGTCACGCCGCAAGGACTGGTGTGGCCGACGCCGCGGAATAGCGGAACGAAATTGAATACGAACGCCGGACAAATCGCCGCATTAGCTTGGAGCGGACACTCCTACTATGACGGGCTGCAATTCCAAGTTGTAAAGAGAATGAGCCATGGATTCCAGAGCCAGAGCTCCTTCACGTACAGCAAAGCCATAGACGATGGTTCCGCAAGTCTCGCAGGTGATCCTTTCGGGAACTCCATTTCCGGACTCTTCTTCTTTGACGAAGCCTCGCGACGCGGTCCTGCGGACTTCAATATTGGGAAGAACTTCGTGCAGAACCTGATTTGGACTGTGCCTGCGGCAAAGTCTTTGCATGGTCCGGTTGGTTGGGCTGCCAATGGTTGGGAACTCGGCGGAATCTTTCAGGCTAGCGATGGACTCCCGTTCACTCCTTTGCTAGGCGGCGATCCATTAGGACTCAAGAACACCGCCCCCTACGACGTTCCCGACCGTGTGCCCGGATGCGGTTCGCCTACGCATCTGCAGTACAACACTCCGGTGCAGGGCCAGGTCCAATACATCAACCTGAGCTGCTTCGCGTCCCCTAATCCACTCACTCGATTGGGGAACGTTACCCGAAACTCGCTAACCGGGCCCGGACTTACAAACCTTGATTTCTCTATCTTCAAGAACAACAAGATCCCTGCGATTTCAGAAGCTTTCAACGTGCAATTCAGGGCGGAGTTCTTCAACATCCTGAACTTCACTAATTTCGCCCCGCCCAGTTCGGGAAAGACGCTCTTCCCGGTGACCGGCGGAACGACGCCGATCACGGGAGCAGGCTTAGTGACATCGACCCAGACCGCGTCACGCCAGATTCAATTCGCCCTGAAAGTGAGTTGGTAGTCCCATTGGAATCGAGCATAAACGTGAAGCAAATTGCAGCAAAGATCTCGTTAGTTCTGGCAGGCGCGCTGCCTTGCGCGGCCCAGGCGACTACGAAGCCGTACGCGCAAATGCTGGTGAACGAGACCTTGCTGCGCAACACCAACGTCTCAACTTTGTCGATGGTAGTTCCAAGCCCAACGACTAAGGAGAACAGGGTCGTAGCGAGCAGCAATGCCGCCGCGATCGGTAGTGAGGCCGGCCAAGTCGATCTCGAAGTGCTTGGCGGTAATCGACCCGTGACGACACCTGACATCGCAAACCATCGATGTCAGGCGGTCGTCCCGCTGCACGATGCTTCGAGTGCAACCATTGGGGTCTTGCGTATTAGCGTCAAATCCGAAACCGACACTAAGGGTGAATGCCTGCGCCAAGCAGAAGCGAGGCGCGATGACCTGGCGAGAGTAATTCCTTCGGTGCAGGTATTGTTCGATCCGTTCATCGTTGCGAGTTCTCCCGAGGATAATTTGGCGCAGCGACTGACGATTGAGACCCTAGCAAAGTATCCCGATGTTCTCGTCCTCGCTTTTCATGTGACAGCCCCGGGCGAGACTACAAATCGCGTAGTTGGCATCAACCAGCCCAAGTTCCTCGGCCGGGCTTCAGATGAGGTTGATCAAGACATAGCGAAGACAGGAAAGATGATCGTCCAAGTGATCCCGAGCACGCATCGCATGGAAATTCATATGCCATTACGCGCAGCTGACGGATCGCTCGTAGGGACGCTGGTCACGGTCTATTTATGGCGATTGGAAACTGAGGCGCCTGAGCTCATAGCCCGCTCCATGAAGATCCGAGACGAGTTGCAGCCGCGCATTCCCAATTTGATGGCTCTACTTAGCGGTGAACAACCGAACTGATGTCTGGTCGTTCTAGGTGGTATCGGCATGCGTCGAATGATCGGATACATCGTGGTCACCTTCCTGCTCTCATTGACTGGTTTGGATTGTCTCTGCTGCTCCTGCTGCCGAGTTAAGAAAGAGAAGTTGTGGGCTGTTGGTATTTAATCAAATTGAAACGAGGAAACAATCTATGAAATTAGCAAAAACAATGCTGTGCGTATCCCTCTTGGGCACGCCCTTTATGCTGTTCGCTCAAGAGCAAGCGGCCAAGACCGATTCGCAGCAACCGAATATCTACGCTCAGAAACTGGTGAATGACACGCTCGCCAAACACAAGGAGGTTGTAATTATGGCTTTCCACGTGACGCCTCCGAATCAATCCGATAACGTGATCATCGCCTCCAATATCGGGCGCATCGGGAAGAAGGCTGACGAAGATGACATGCGAGTGATCGAGACAGGTAAGAGCAATCTCGAAGTGAACAAAACTGGAAACCACTTTGAGGACGAACTCCCGTTGTTGGATCAGTCTGGCAACAGAATCGGTGCGGTGGGAATCGTCTTCGACTATAAGCTCGGAGTCGATAAGAGCAAACTCGCAAAACAGGCAGAGAAAGTTCGCGACGAAATGGCCAAGCAAATTCCGTCGAAGGATAAATTATTCGAAGAAGTAAAAGACTAGTTCTCTCAGGACCGGGTGCA
>Ga0307471_100002623_pt1 | contig 10402 bp, 8 predicted proteins | sample atmos_gasesAM3C__2_FD_204566 | JGI IMG/M metagenome (GOLD analysis project Ga0307471, IMG submission 204566) | Hardwood forest soil microbial communities from Morgan-Monroe State Forest, Indiana, United States - atmos_gasesAM3C_515 | ecosystem: Environmental > Terrestrial > Soil > Temperate... | reverse complement strand
TCGACCACCGGCTATCTTTAGTATCGTTTTTGGCATCAAAAATCTAAATACAGCTATTGTACGAAGTATTTCTGAAAGTGATAATTTTGTTTGAAGCTCAAGTGGAGTTCCTTTTTGTGGAACTAGAATATTAATTGGACATTCCTCTGGGCTTAGATCTGCTAAATCAAGACCAAGCTCTAGTCTTTGCATTCTGGTTTCACCCATCCCGATAATTCCACCACAACAAAGCTCAAGACCTACTTTTTTGACTATTTTATTTGTGTCCATTCTTTCCTGAAATGTATGCGTAGTACATATTTTTGAAAAGAAACTTCTTGCAGTCTCTAAATTATGATTGTACCTTTTTACATGAAGTTCTTTTAGACGTATGGCCATTTTCTCATTAATGAATCCAAGAGAGCAGTTAACTTCAATTCCGACTTTAGAGTTTACTTTTTTGATTATTTCGCAGATTTGTTCAAAATCCTTTTCAGACGGTCCTCGCCATGCACACACAAGGCAGAAACTTTTAACTCCGTTATCTTTTGCAATTTTTGCATTTTCCATTATGGTTTCTGTTGACAATAGTTTGTATGTGTCAATACCAGTTTTATAAAATCCAGATTGGGAACAAAAAGAACAATCTTCAGGACATGTGCCTTTTTTTGCGTTGATTAGAGTCTCTACATCTATTATATTTCCATTAAATTTCCTTGTAATCTCATTTGCTGCGTCTGATAGGAATTGTAGTGATTCTTCAGAAACATTGATAAGTGATGCAGCTTCGTCAGACGTAATTTTTTGTCCAAATAGAATTTTTTGTTTGGATTGTATAATGAATGCTTTTTCTGAATTCACAGTCACTGTTTTTCTTGCTCCATTAATAAAATTATTGTAATTGTAAACTACTAAATTCTAATTGGTTTACATTTTTTTCATTGTTATTGTAATCCATATGACAGATTCACTTGATCATAGTAGGGCAGATGTGCCCTTGCCACGCTTTGTACTTTTGTCCACATTTGTTGCAGATTATAAATTCTGAATTCTGTTGTGTACAGTTATGCATCTCATTTGTCTGCAATACTTTTTTACAATTTGGACATGTACGGATCTGTGGCAACGTTAGATCTATCTCATAATTAACAACATACCACGTTAAAGTGTTATCTACCGAAATCAATTACTGCGTCATGCTTAATTATTTCCTCATTGCAGGTTTTGTATGGCTTCTAAAAGACGATCAGGAAAATCAAAGCGACGAGCTAAGCCTGCGCCAACACGCAAACAAATGATAACACTGCGTGCATCAGTGAACAGAGCTAGAAGAGCACATGACATGGCAAGGCGTGAAGGAAACAGACTGAAACTGTCTGTTGCAGTACGCAACCGCAGAATAAGAGAGCTCGAAATGAAACTTAGACGAGCGCGAAGGAGATAATTTTCTCAAACATCCTTCGTGACTTTTTTTATTATGTCAATTGCACCATCAAGCAAGAATTCTAGTTCTTTTTCAGATATTGCAAGCGGTGGTACAAGCATCATAATGTGACCTAATGTTCGCAAGTAAATTTTGTGTTTTTTAGCTTCCACAAAAATTTTTTGATGTATTTTTTTGTCTGGACTAATTGGAGTTTTTTTATTTTTGTTACATACAAGTTCAATCGCCATGAGCATGCCTTTGTGTCGCACATCTCCTACGATACTCAAATTAGAAATCTCACCAACACGTCTTTCAATTTGTTTTGTTTTAATTTTATTTTTAGAAATTAGGTTATTTTTATCATATAATTCGAGATTTGTAAGGGCAGTGGCACAAGCAAGAGGATTTCCAGTAAAAGTGTGACCATGAAAGAAATGCTTCATATCCTCATAATTTCCAAGATAAGAATCGTATATTTTTTGGCTAGTCAAAGTCGCTGCAAGTGGCAAATATCCACCAGTCAGCATTTTTCCATATGATACTATGTCTGGAATGCTTTTTTGGGCGTAATATTCTATAAATGAACCTAATCTTCCAAAACCTGTTGCAATCTCATCCAAAATAAAAAGTACGTTATATTTTTTACATAATTGGCTTATTTTTTTCTGAAATTCAATTGGATAAATTATTACACCGCCGGCAATCTGTGCACCGCTTTCCATTACAAATGCGGCAAGATCATTATTTTTTACAAATGTTTTTTCTATTTTCTCAAGACAATATTCTTGATATTCTCTGTAGGTGAATTTTTTTGGCATTCTATATTTATGAGGTGTAGGTGTTTTAATTACAGGAAATAGAATATTTTTAAATTTTGAAAAAAAAGTTGGAACATAACCAATTGACATTGCACCTACAGTGTCTCCATGATATCCATTATCTAACGTAACAAATTTTATTTTATTCTTTTTTCCAATGTTTTGCCAATATTGAATTGCCATCTTGATTGCAATTTCCATCGCAGTAGAACCATCGTCAGAATAAAACACTTTGCTCATTCCAGGAGAAATCTTGACAAGTTTTTCTCCAAGTAACTCTGCTTGATCATTTGTAAGATTAAACAATGATGAGTGTTGTAGTTTTTTTGTTTGTTTTATCATTGAATTTACTAATTCTTTTTTAGAGTGACCCCATACATTGCACCACATGCTTGCTACACCATCTAGAAGTTTGTTTCCCTTTGAATCTATAAGCCACATGCCATCGCCTTTTGTTATGACATCGAATTTTTTCCAATCGTTCATCTGTGTATATGGATGCCACACAAAATCTTTGGAAATCAATCAGTGAAAATTCTAACTTTGGCAATAATAATGGTACGGTGAATTCTTAAGGAACGGTGATAACCATCTTCTGTGAAGGCCTATTTTATAACAGGCACAGACACTGGGGTTGGAAAAACCTCAATCATGGCTGGTCTTGCCGGTTCCATGCGTAAGTTAGGCATAGATGCTGGTGTAATGAAACCAATTGCTACTGGCCATCCAAGCAAAACGGGTTTTAAATCATCTGATGTTGCTAAACTTGTTGAGGCTACTTCTATAAAAGATCCTGAAAATCTAATAAATCCAGTATTTCTTCCACTTCCAACCTCGCCCTACGATGCAACAAAACTTTTGGAACTATCTGTTGATATGCCATTAATTTTTGATCAATTTAAAAAATTGTTATCAATGCATGAAATACTGCTAGTTGAAGGAATTGGTGGAATTATGACGCCTATTACAAAAAATTTCTTTATAGCTGATATGATAAAGGGAATGGGCATAGAGACTATTATTGTAACAAGAGCAACAATTGGAACATTAAATCATACTGTCATGACATGTAAAATGTGTAAAGACTATGGAATTAAAATTCGTGGTCTTGTCATAAATAATTTTGATGAGAAAGGAACACCTGCAGAAAAAAATTCACCATCAACACTTTATGAACTTACTAATATTCCAATTTTAGGTACGGTTCCTTTTATCAAAGATTTGAATAATATTAAAACGTTAATTGAACATGTTGAAAAATATATCAATGTGAAATCTCTCATATCTTAAAAATTTTAAGTTTTGATTGCCTTCTATTTGAGATAAACCAAATGATATCATTTATGATATTCGTAAATGGTTCCTTCTCACTATTGTCAATCTTGTATGTTTTTACTTCTAATGGCAAATCATTTTCTAGAACAAACCAAACGTTTTCTTTGTGTGACTGAATCTTTGTTAATTCCATAACTCTCTTCTTTATTGATACAGGATCATTTGTTTTTGGGAATGCTATTACAAGTGCATTTTCTGGTGTTGAAGAAAGAGTAGCGATATCTGGAATGACTATGTCTATATCTACTGAAGCAAACGTGATTTTTCTTTGGCTTGGAATTAATGCTACTGTTAGCAGGTAGTGGATAAGCCCCTCTGCAAGAGATATTATTTTTTCAGATTTTTCACCGTTTGTTTCTTCAATAATGGGTATGCATTCTCTACATATGGCATTTATTGTCTCTGGGCTATCACCTTGAGCAATATCTGATATTATCTTATGTTCTTGATAATTTTTAATGGTGTTGTATAATATTTCTTTAATTTCCATGTTAGAATTTTACCTGACATTAATTAGAATAAATATTATGTTGATATCTCTTTTCATAACGAATTCATTTATTTCTGATTGTATTGCAACTTTAGAGACAATTAACAGCCATTTTATGACCTGATAATGGAATTAATTAAAATTTCATTTATCTGATCATATTTTTTTCTTTTGTATTTTGATTTGTCCTTCCTAGTGATTCTAATTGTTCATAATTCATTTTTTCAACATATGCTCTTAGACGTCTAATTCTCTCTTGTTCTTTTTTGGCATGTGTTCTTTTTTCAATTATATAATATAATTCAATAATATCTTCAACTGTTGAAAAATTCTCTTCAATTATTTCTCGTTTAATGCCGATAATTTCATACGGTGATCTGCTTGATCACGTCTTTTTTTGTGGTATTGTATTCATTTAGTTTTGTAACATGCTCTCTCAAACGTTTGATCATTTCTTGCTCTCTTTCATAATGTATTCTATTTTCAATAACGCGGTACAATTCTGTGACAGCCTCCTTGCTTGCAAATGTTTTATTAAGCATATTACGTTTAATTCCTACGCTTTCAATCACATTCCACATCTCAAATACTGAAGCGTCTTTTTGATTATCAGGTAATGTGTATTGTTGTTTGTTATTTACAATTGATTTTTCTTTATCTGACTGAAGTTTATCTGGTTTCTCGGATACTGTTTGAGATATAGTTGGTATGATATCTTTGTCCTTTGTTTGATCCTTTCTTACTTCGGTGTGGCGTATTTTATTAGAAACTCTGATGGTTATGCCAGATTGTGTCCATGGAAATATCCTTTCTAGTACAGTGGTATTGTCATCATATCCTATTTGTTCCATATTTCCTCACACATGAAATTTTGTATTACGTTGCTTTTTGGCGTAATGTGAATCAATTTCAAACAGTAATGCGTGTAGAATTATAAAAATACACACTGCCAAAAGTGGAAATAACGGGGTTTATCTCTTAATTTATTTTTCTTATGACTACAACTGATGTTTATCTCTTCTATAATGGTCATAATATTGAATGCTGATGAGTGCAGTAAAATTGTGGCCCCTGCATAGAAAAGTTTAACTATTTTTTTTTTACAGTCATTAGGTAAGAAAATGACAGTCTCAGAACTAAAAGCATTTGGTCAACTCTCCTCTTCTATAACTCAAAGACCAGTGGTTTTAGATCCAGTGAAAATCGTATTAGATTCTCAAGAAGATACATCTGGAGGAGAACATCCTATAGATTTTAATGAAAAAGGGGATGTTACTATTAAACAAACAGGCATGTATCTTACCATTGCCGGTTTACAAATTACCAAGTTAGTAGGTGACAAACCACGTTGGATCGATTTTTGGATTAGAGTAAATAATGTAGATGTGCGTAACTCCAATGTAAGAGCAACACTAAAGGATCCTACCCAAAAGGATGTTATTATAACACAAACAGTTGTACACGTAAACAAAGGTGATAAACTGAATATCATGATGTCAGTAGAGACGGCAGATGAAGGATTGGGTATAGAGGCAATTCGTCCAAAAGGTGAACCTTTGATACCTAGTATAATCTTGACAATTTTACAACTGATATGAATTTCTATAATTGAAAGAATTTTAATAGATGAGTAAATGATTTGTTCAAACCATGGTTGTAGTGGCAAATTTTTGACTTCAATGAAAATCCCCATGGTTGATTTAGTTTGTCTAGTTTTGTAACATGCCTGGTCTCACGGGTTTAATCATTTCTTGTTTCTTTTATGATGTATTTTACTTACAAATATGTAATGTGAAAATTGAAAATGGCTAGGTTTTTTTTGTTTCTTGATTTATTTTTTCTATAGATTCCAAAAACTCCTGATTTTTCTGTTTTTCAACATATGCTCTTAGGCGTTTAATCATTTCTTGTTCTCTTTCTCGATGAATTTTTTTTTCAGTGAATTGATACAATTCTGAGATAGCCATGTGAGATTTTTGTCGTAATAAAGCGAATCGTTCTGTATTTCCATATTTTGGATGAGTAAAATAAAAAGTTGATCCTTTTTTCAATTTACTTTCAACCCATATTTTTCCTCCAAGCGATTCTATGATTCCCATGCAAAGAAATAATCCCAAACCAAGCCCGGAATGTTTTCTTCTATATGATGAATCTTCTTGGATTAGTTTTTCAAATATTTTGTATTGCATTTTTTTAGATATTCCTTTTCCATTATCCATAATAAAGAATACCACTTGGTCGTTCTCATCTCTTGTACCTATTTTGATAACTCCGGTGTTATCCTTTGGCACAAAATCAACTGCATTAATAATAAGATTAGTTATAATTTGTTCTAACCTATACGGATCTGTTCTAAGTACCATTCTTTCCTTCGATAGATTTACAAGATGAATATTTTTTTCTTTTGTAATAGGTGTTATTCTCGTGATAACTCTTTGAACAAATTTATCTACCTCTATATCTTCAAATAAAAATAACATTGTCCCATAAATCAATTTATTGGTATCAAGTATGTCGTCGATTTCATTTTTTAGTTTTGTTGAATTAGCTGTTAAAACATCTAGTGCATGTAATTGGTCATCATTTAATTTTCCTATTATTTTAGGATCTCTTAGAATCTGACACCAACCTGTTATGAGAGTCAATGGAGTTTTTAACTCGTGTGAGAATAATGCAAGAAGTTCTTCTCTAAACCTGTCAAGATTATTCATGAATGTATTCCTTTTATGAGGTATGGTTATTAAACAATGAACAAGATTCTAAAAATTTATTCATGATCTGGAAATGATTAGATGTTTTTATACCGTTGAAAATTGATTTGGCGCTTCAATCCTCAATATTTCAGTTTTCTTTTCTATTGGAATAGTAAAATAAAAAGTGGCTCCCTTACCAGCATCGCTTTCAACCCATATTTTTCCACCTAATGCATCAACAATACCTTTGCAAATGGATAAACCAAGGCCAGAACCACCATGTTTTCTGGTGGCAGAAGTATCTAGCTGATAGAATTGCGTGAAAAGATGGTGTTGTTTTTCTTTTGGAATTCCCATACCATTATCCTTGATCATAAATAGAATTTTATCACCATTACTTTCTGCTCTGATTTCAATTCTTCCTCCATCAGAACGTACAAAGTCAACCGCATTAAGAATAATATTGTTTAAAACCTGCTCTAACCTAGATTTGTCACCTTTTAGCATCAAGTTTTTCGTAGTTGTATTAACAAATTCAATATGTTTTGGCTCCATGGCCACATGTAAATTCTTTAACATAAAGTCCATCATTTCAGTTACATCTACATCCTTGTAATCAAACTTCATTTTCTTCATGTCTAGTTTTTGAGCATCCAACATGTCACTAACCAGATCTTTGAGTTTGATTGCATTTGATTGGATTGCATCAATGGCCGTTGATTGTGCTTGATTGATTTGTCCCATTATTTTTGGATTCTTGAGGGCTTGACACCATCCCATTATTGGTGTAAGTGGAGTCTTTAGTTCATGTGAGATCATTGAGGTAAACTCTTCTTTTGCAATATCTAATTTTTTTAGTTCATCATACTGCTCTTTTATCATATTTTCTTTTTCTACTAGTTTGTTTCGTGTCTCATAAATTTCTGTTAGATCAGTTAATACTACAGTTCTTCCTATCAATTTGCCTTGATCATCATATAAGCTTGCTCCTGTTAACAGAGAAGGAAAAATACTTCCGTCTTTTCTTTTCATCCAAATGTCTTTTCGTCCTACTTCTTGACTTTTTTGCCATGCTTCCAGATTTTCCCTTAGATCAGCTATGCTTCTTTCTGCAGTATGCTCATAAAATGATACTCCTACTGCTTCTTGTTTTGTATAGCCCAGAGCCTTTGCATATGTTTCATTGCAATCAATAAGAATTCCCTCTGTTGTAATCGAACGCAGTAGACCAGGTGCTTTTTCATACAAATTTCGGTATCTTTGTTCCATTTGTTTAAGTAGAGAGTGTGATTTTTCAAGTTCCTCAAATTGTGATCTTATGCGAGCTTCATCATGCTCAAGTTTCTTTCTTACTTCGTAAATTTCTGTTAGATCAGTTAATACTACAGTTCTTCCTTCCAGGTTGCCCTCTTCATCATATAGACTTCCACCGCTCATCAAAACAGGAAAAATACTTCCATCTTTTCTTTTCATCCAAATTTCTAAGTGTGAGACTTCACGAGTTTTTTTCCATTCTTCTACATTGTCATGCATCGCTTTGTGGCTTATTTGTGCAGTATGCTCATAAAATGATACTCCTACTGCTTCTTGTTTTGTATAGCCCAGAGCCTTTGCATATGCCTCATTACAGTCTAAGAGAATTCCTTCTAGAGAGATAGTTCTCAATAATCCGGGTGATTTTTCATACAGAGTTCTGTATTTTTGCTCAGCCACTGAAAGGCGAGTATTTGATTTTACTAGTTGTTTTACTTGTGCGTGTAATTCTTTTTGATTTTCTTCATGTCTTTTTCTAACAATTTGCATTTCTGTAAGATCTGTTAGTGCCACAGTTCTTCCGATCAAATTACCTTGTTCATCAAATAAGCTTGCTCCTTTTAACAGAGCAAGAAAAACAGTTCCATCTTTTCTTTTGAGCCAAATTTCACATTGTGTTATTTCTTTTTCATTTGCCCAATTTTTAAAATTATTTTTCATGGCATCCATGCTTTTTTCTGCAGTATGTTCGTAAATCGATTTTCCTACTATCTCATTTTTTGAATAGCCCAGAGCCTTTGCATATGCTTCATTACAGTCACTAATGATGCCATCTATTGTTACAGTACGCAATAAAACAGGTGTGTTATCATACATGCTCCTATATTTTTTTTCAGCTATGGCAAGAAGGTCATTTGATTTTTGGAGCTGCGATAATTGTCGTTGGAGATACATTTCACTCTCCTTGGCTTTGCCGCTTGACTCAATGATATGTGCTATATTTTTTCCAGTAGACTTGGAACTTATTTGTAGGTCGTCCAGGTTCTTGTTGGACTTGGAGCGTGGTTTTCCATTCATTGGCCACTGTGAACCTGTTGAATTTTTTCCACGAAAACATCAATATCAAGAGGCTTTCTAACGTATGAGCGAACTCCAGTTTTTAACAATTCACTGATCTCGTCATCTGTGATTGATGATGCAGTAAGTAGTATGATCTTTTGTTTTTCAATTAGTCCTTCTTTTTTCAATGAATCCAAAACATCAAATCCACTGAATTCTGGCATGGCCAAGTCTAATAGTACAACGTCGTATGGATGTTGTTTGATTAATTTGATTCCTTCTCTTCCATCAGTTACAGAGGTAAAGTCATGACCAGATGCGGTCAGAACAGTTCCAAGAAGCATGTTGATGTCAGAATTATCATCTATGCCTAGGACCTTCATTTTTGTATCTCTCCATGATTCATTATTTTGGCATACACGGTGTAGCCACAAATTATTTCATGTAACTGAGTCTTTTTGGTCGTGTTTGAATCTGACATAACCCAATTGAACCTTATAATTATATAAAAATATGGTAAAACAAAAATTTACATCTCTCCCTTTATTAGCAAGTTACAGCATTTGTGCCCTAATGCAGCGTGATGGAGGGTCTGAACTAAGAGAAAAGATTCAGAATCTCATAGAAAAAGACTGTGATTTAATAAAAAATAATCATGATGTAAATTTATTATTAAAATCTCTTTTTGAAGTGCGAATGTTAGCAAAACAGATGTATCCTAAAAATGATGCACTTAAAATAATTCTTGGCAGGCAAGATTTGGGTAAAGGAGAACAAATTGCGCATACAAGTACAACCAAAGCTAAAATGATAATAGATCATGCAAAGGAAATGGCTCTTGCCATAGACTTGGGAACTTTTAATGTTGATGATAGTATCCGCGGCTTGGAGTTTCATAATAACATCAGAGAAACATCTAGTGTTATGCCACCTGATTCTTCTGATTTACTATCTCCTAATGACACTGCAGAAAAAGTAGCACGGGCAGATTTGCAAAAAGTACATACGAATACCTTTTCAACGTTAATGCTTGCAATATTGGCTGGAGCGTTAATTGCTATTGCTGGGGTTTACTTTACGTTTGCCACAAGTCAGATAATAGTAACTCGTACTTTTACACAAATATTTGGCGGTTTGTTATTTAGCATGGGACTAATGTTTGTAGTCATTACAGGAGCACAAATGTTCACAGGAAATACTTTGGGCATAATGAACATTGCAAGCAGAAAACTAAAAGCAACCAGGCTGCTAAGAAACTGGATAATAGTATATGTTGGAAATTTTGTAGGGTCGATTTCAACTGCGGGCGTTCTCTACATGAGCAAAGCCTGGACCAACAATGACTATC
>Ga0307471_100002621_pt1 | contig 10405 bp, 8 predicted proteins | sample atmos_gasesAM3C__2_FD_204566 | JGI IMG/M metagenome (GOLD analysis project Ga0307471, IMG submission 204566) | Hardwood forest soil microbial communities from Morgan-Monroe State Forest, Indiana, United States - atmos_gasesAM3C_515 | ecosystem: Environmental > Terrestrial > Soil > Temperate... | reverse complement strand
CAAGGTGCCGGCTACCAGGATTAGCCCAAGAGTGGCGCCGAGTGTGCCCCTCATCGCCTGCCAGCGTGACGAGGGCCCTATGGGAAGCTTGCTCGGTAAAGATGCCTAATGCCGCTGGGAGGCTGGAGGTTTTTCGCACGGTATAATCGGCGGCAATTCCTCCCATGCGCGCTCACGCATCCGCGGGGCCCAAACGGCCCGTCTCGTCGGAGCCGCGCGTAACGGTCGTCGTCCTGGCCGCGGGCAAGGGCGTTCGCATGAACTCGCGGGTTCCGAAAGTGCTTCACCTCGTGGCAGGCCGGCCGATGCTGCTCTGGTCGATGGCGGCCGCCCGCGCGCTCGATCCGGCGCGCACCCTGGTCGTCTTAAACCCCTCCCAGGACGGCGTCCAGGCGGTGCTCAACGGCCAGGGCGAGACGGTCACCCAGGCCAAGCCGCTCGGCACCGGGCACGCCCTGGCGCAGGTCGCGGCCGCCCACCGGACGCCGGGTCCGGTCGTCGTCCTCTACGCGGATGCGCCGCTGCTTCGGGCCGAGACCCTGAGCGCGTTGCTCGCGGAGCACGAAAAGTCCGGTGCCGCCGTCACGCTGCTGACGGCCGACCTGGACAATCCACGGGGCTATGGGCGGATCGTCCGCGCGCGCAACGGCGCGGTGCGGGACATCGTCGAAGACAAAGACGCGACCGATGAACAAAAGGACATTCGCGAAGTCAACTCGGGAGTCTATGTCTTCAGCGGGCGCGAGCTCTGGCCCGCGCTGGCCAAGCTGGAAAACAAGAACCGGGCCGGGGAGTATTACCTCACCGACATCGTGCGCCTGATCAAGGGCAAGGTGCACACACTGCCCGTCGAGGACAGCAGCGAGATCCTGGGGATCAACGACCGCCGGCAACTGGCCGAGGCCGACCGCGTAATGCGCCAGCGAATTCTGGACGGCTTGATGCTCAGTGGCGTCAGCATCGTCGACCCGGCGACCACGTTCATCGACGCCGACGTGCATATCGGCCGTGACACGGTGGTCATGCCGTTCAGCCTGATCTCTGGCGAATCGACGATCGGCGAGGACTGCGTGATCGGGCCCTTCGCGCAGATCCGCGACTCGATCATCGGCGACTCGTGCCGGATCGAGCGAGCGCATGTCGATCAATCGACGCTGGCGCAGAACGTCCAGGTGGGGCCATTCAGCCGGTTGCGGCCCGGCAGCGTGCTGGATGACGGCGTCCGGGTTGGCACCCATGCCGAGATCAAGAATTCGCACATCGGGGCGGGGTCGGCGATTGCGCACTTCGGTGTCGTGCTGGATAGCGATGTCGGCGCCAACGCCAACATCGGCGCCGGCACGGTCACGGCGAATTTTGACGGCCTCGACAAGCATCGAACGGAGATCGGCGACCGGGCGCAGGTCGGGAGCGATACGATTCTGGTAGCGCCGGTGAGGATCGGCGACGACGCCTACACGGCGGCGGGCTCGGTGATCACGGCGGACGTGCCGGCGGGGAGCCTGGCCGTTGAACGCTCAGAGCAAAAGATCGTTCCGGGCTGGACAGAGCGGCGAAGGGGACGGCGTAAAGGGGAGGAGTCGAGATAGCGCAGCCCAGGGTCGGCGAGCGAGTCGATATGCGACCGCAGGCGCCCGAGGGTGCGCCCAAGCAGCCGGGCGCGCTCAAGCTTCTCTCCGGCGACGCCAACCCGGAGCTGGCTCGCAAGATCGCCGAGGCGCTACACGAGCCCCTCGATGACATGCGGATCACCCGCTTCGCCGACGGCGAGATCGACGTCAAGATCGCCCACAGTGTCCGCGGCGCGGATGTCTTTCTCATCCAGCCGACCTGCGAGCCAGTGTCGGAAAACTACATGCAGCTCTTCATCATCCTGGACGCGCTACGGCGCGCCTCGGCCGGGCGGATCACGGCCGTCGTGCCTTACTACGGCTATGCCCGGAAAGAAAAAAAGACCCAGGCCCGCGACCCCATCAGTGCCAAGTTGATGGCCGACATCATCACCCTGGCGGGGGCGAATCGCGTCATCGCCCTCGACCTGCACGCCGACGCGATCCAGGGCTTCTTCGACATCCCGGTCGACCACCTGACGGCCGAGAAGCTCCTGGTCGAATACATCCGCAAGTTGCACTTGCCCAATGCCGTGATCGTCTCGCCCGACGTCGGCGGCGCCAAGCGGGTCGGCGACGTCGCGCGCCTGCTCGATCTGCCGATCGCCTTCGTCTACAAGCGGCGTCCCAAGGACGACGTCGTCAGCGAGCAGCGCGTGGTCGGTGACGTCGATGGCATGGATGCCGTGGTCGTCGATGACTTGATCTCGACCGGCGGTACCCTGGTCGGCGTCTCGCACGCCCTTCGGGCCGAGGGCGCGACCAGCGTTCGGGTCCTTGCCACCCACGGCGTGCTCGCCGGGGACGCCGTTGCCAAACTCGTCGACTCGCCGATCGAGGAGATCGTGATCACGGACTCGATCCCCCTGCCGCCGGAGAAGCAGCACGCCAAGATCAAAATCCTCTCTGTCGCGCCATTGCTCGCCGAGGCGATCCTCCGGGTTCACGAGGATCGATCCGTCAGCGAGCTCTTCAAGTAGCCGGCACATACCGTGGACGCAACAACCCTCGCTGAGCTCGTCATCATCGCCGTCTCGCTCGTCCTCGCGGCGATGGCGGCCTCGGCCGAGACATCGCTGACGTCGATATCCCGTGTCCGGCTGCGGCAGCTCGTCGAGCAGAAAGTCCCGCAGGCGATCGTGGTCGAGCGCTTGCATCGAGATCCGAATGCCTATCTGTCCACCATCCTGATCGTGAATACCGTGGCCATCATCACGGCCTCGTCGGCCGCGACGCTGCTCGCGTTGCATCTCTATCAGGAACGCGTGGCCGAGTGGGCCGTCAGCCTGGTGCTGTCCCTGGTAGTGCTGGTCGCCTGCGAGATCACGCCCAAGACGCTGGCCCTGCAGCGCGCCGAAAAGGTTGCGCTGCGCATGGCGCGGCTCGTCGCCTGGGCGACGTTCGTGATGCGACCGATCGTGTTCGTGCTCACGGCCATCACAAGGCTCATCCTTCGCATGATGGGCGGCAAGGCCCAGGTGCGCGGCCCGTTCGTGACGGAAGAAGAGCTCAAAATGCTGGTCTCCGTGGGCGAAGAAGAAGGCGTCCTCGAGGAAGAAGAACGCGAGATGATCCACGGCATCTTCGAGATGGGCGACATGCGCGTCCGCGAACTCATGGTGCCGCGGACCGACCTGGTCGCGATCGAGGTGAACGAGCCGGTAGAGAAGGCGGTCGACCTCGTGACCAAGCACGGCCATACCCGGATCCCCGTCTACGACGGCAACCTCGACCACATCGTCGGCGTGCTCTATGCCAAGGACTTGCTGCGCGCGGTCGTGCGGGGTGAGCACAAGACCCTGCGCGAGATCGCCCGCAAGCCCTACTTCACGCCGGAGTCGAACAAGGTCCAGGACGTACTCCGCGACCTGCGCAAGAATCGCGTGCACATGGCGATCGTCGTCGACGAGTACGGCGGCACCGCCGGCGCGGTCACGATCGAAGACATTCTCGAAGAGATCGTGGGGCCGATTCAGGACGAGTACGACATCGGCGAGGAGGACGAGATTCAGTTTATTAACCCCAACGAAGTCGTCCTCGACGGCCGGGTCAGCGTCGACGACGTCAACGAGCTACTCAAACTCAGTATCGCCGCCGACGATTACGACACCATCGGCGGTTTCGTACTCAACCAACTGGGGGCAGCGCCGAAGGTGGGCGCGACGCTCAAGCTCGGCAGTGCCGAACTTCGTGTCGAAGCCGTCCAGGGCACCCGGATCAAGAAGGTGCGCATCCGGAGTGAGGCGGCATTCGAGATCCCCGAGGCCGACCATGGACACCCAACGCTGTCGAGTTCTCCCCGCTCATCCCCGTCCGGCGAACGTCCGACCCCACCGGGGTGAAGGCCGCCAGCGTCGCGCGGCACGCCGTCAGGCGGCTATTGCCGCCGGCGGTGCGGATCCAGATCCGTAGTTGGCTGGAAGACAACCCCATCGTCCGCGGGCGACACCGGGAGCTCGACATCATCGAGCGCGAGCTGAAGCGGTCAAGCGGGGAATGGAGCGCGTTCGCGAACCGCGCCGAAACCGTCGGCCTGATCGAGCGAGTGGTCGAGATCCCGTGGGTGCTGTCTCGGTACCGCGGTGAGCGCCGCGCCCTCGACGTTGGACCGGCGTATGCGATCCCTCTCTACATCCGCCAGTTGCTCGCTTTGCACATTCCCGAACTTCACGGGCTCGACCTCAGCGCCCGACCGGTGCGGGGCTTCATCATGGCTCAGGCGGACGTGCGGCGGATGCCCTATCAGGATGGCTTCTTCGACCTCATCACGTGTATCTCGACCCTGGAACACATCGGTGCCGATAACCGCCGTTACGAAATTGCCCCGGCGGTGTCGGTCGACGGTGACCTGGCAGCCCTTTGCGAGATGCGTCGCGTTCTGCGGCCTGGTGGCCGTTTCCTCGTGACGGTGCCGTTCGGCCGGCTCAGGCGGCACGACTGGTTCAAGGAGTACGACCTGCCGGCCTGGACGGAACTGGTGGAACGCGCCGGGCTGCGGACCCAGGAGCTTGCCGTCTATGGACATCAGCCGGGCGGTTGGACGCAGCTCGCTGATCCGGCTCGGATGGCATCGGGCGGGTACGCCGAAGGCGGCGCGCCGGCCGCCACCGCCGTGCTGTGCGCGGCGCTCACGCGACCCCCCACGAACCCGCAGCAGCCGTCAGCCTAGCCTGGCGCGCAACGCAGAGACCGCTCCCGTCGCGAGCTGCAACGCCAGCTGCCGCTCGCGCTCGTTCCAGACGCCCAGAAGCGCTGTCAGGCCCAAATAGAGCAGGCCGCCCAGGACCAGTGCCGCCAGCAGGATGGCGAAGTTCTCGATGTGAGGGGCAAGGACATAGGCATACGCGCCAAGCACGGCGCCTGCAATCAGCGGCCGAACCAGGATCGACAAGACAGACCGCAGTGGGATATGGAGGAACCACCGCTGCACGACGTAGACGAAGACGACGCCCTGAGTCGCGACGTTGATGAGCAGCGCATAGGCCGCACCGATGGGCCCCAGCCGGGGGACGAGGAGCAGGGTGAGGCAGAGGTTGATGATTGCGCTGGCGACGGCGAACGCGGCGGACCAGTGGACATGGCCGGTGGCGTCGGATGCAAGCGTGGGGACGCCGATCAAGGTTGCGATGCCGTAGGCCACCGCCAGCACCACGAGGATATTGTGACTGGCGTCGCCGAAGTCGCGGCCGACCCAGGTGGTCAGGATTGGATAGGAGAAGCCGGCCACCAGGATCACCAATGGCAGCACCATGACGAACGAGAGTTTCAGCGACGCCAGGTAGAGCCGATGAAGGCGGTCATGCTCGCCCAGCGCGTGGAGTTCCGAAGCGGCGGGAAAAAACGCCCCGGAAAATATGAACTGAATGGCGGTGAATTTCTGGCTGATCACGAGCGGCACGGAGTAGAGGGTGACGGCACGGATCGGCAGGAAGGCGGCGACGATCAGTCGGTCGACCTGGAACACGACCTGCCCGGAGACCTGGTTGACGAATCGGAGACTGCCGAAGCCCACAAGCTGCTGGAGCGCCCATCGGTCGAGCCGCGGCCCAAAGTGGACGGCCGGCAATAGGCGGCGGGCGACCACGATGTACATACCCAGGCTGGCGACATTGACCGCGATGGTGACGCCGGCAACCCATCGCAGGCCGCCGCCGAGAGCGATCGCGGCGATCTGACCGGCCGCGGTGGCGGTGGTGAGGATCAGGCTGCGCCTGGTGAAGAGATCGAGGCGCTGGACACCCTGCGGGATCGCGCCGAAAAGGGTCAGGCACATGTTGCAAGCGAATCCAACCGCCGCCAGGTCCAGCACGAAGATCGCGTCGGCTCGGAGCGGCGCCGGAACATGCAAGACGGAGCTGACGATCGCCGGCGCCAGCAGCGCGATCAGGGCGGCACCGAGTACGCCCAGGCCGAGGAGCAGCGTCAACGCCATGCCGACGATTCGGCTCAACGTCTCCGGCGTGCCGGTGGAATAGTGAATCGCCACAAGTCGGACCACCGCAGGCGTGAGACCAAGGTCCAGGAAGCCGACGTAGCTGAGCAGCAGACTGGCGACCACGAAGATGCCGTAGGCGGATTCGCCGAGACCATGGACCACGATCGGGATCGTGACGATCATCAGCACCAGCGAGACCGCCTGGCTGCTCGCGCTGTAGGCGATGTTGCGGGCGAAGACCGGCCCGCTGGTGACAGGGCTTCGCGTTTCGGCCGACGGGTCCTCCCCTGACCCCGAAGGACGCACTCAGGTCACCGCCGGCTGTCCGACATGGCGACAGCCCTGCGGTCCCATCGACTGGGCGCGCTGCGGATCCATGGCGAGTGGCCCGTTGGCCGCGCCGAGCTCGCTGACTAGCATTCCGTGATGCTAGTGGGCTGCCGGGCCGAGCAGGACATCTTCGAGCTGCGCGAGGCGGTGCGCCCAGGTCCATTCCTTTGCGACCGCGGCCTGGCCCGCTCGGCCCAGGGCGGCGGCCCGTTGCCGGTCGCCGACCAGCAGCGCGATGGCGTCCCCCAGGGCGGAAGCGTTCGGGTCGACCAGGAGTCCAGTGACGCCATCGATCACTGATTCCCGGTAGCCACCTTCGTCGATCGCGATGACCGGCGTCCCGCACGCCATCGATTCCAACATGGTCAGGCCGAAGGGCTCCAGGCGAGCCGCGCCAACGGTTGCGATGGCCGAGCGATACCGATCGGCGAGTGCCGGTTCGTCGAGCTCGTGCTCGATCGCCAGGCCCACGCCGCGCTCGCGGGCCAGGCGTTCGAGCGCCGCCGTATCGGCGCGGCCTGCCATCACGATGCGCAGGGCCGGTCGCCGGCCCGCGTCAATCCGGCTGAGCGCCTCGATCACCAGGTCGTGGCCTTTGAGCCAGGGCGGCCCCCCGATCGAGAGGACCTCGCGCCGCTGGGTCACGGTTGAATCCGGGTGGAACACTTGCGGATCGACGCCGAGATAGCACACGATGGCATCGCGACCGTACGCGGCCCAGACCCGCTCCCGGGAATACTTGGAATTGACGAGCACGGTTCCGGCCGCGGCCGTGTTCTCGGCGTCGGCGGCCGCCAACCAGCGCTGGACGATGCCGTCTTCGAGCACGCGCAAGGCCCCGACTGGAAAACGGCTTTGCCCGAGCCGGCGGCGGTGCGCCTGCTGCGCGGCTCGCTCATGGCGAACGCGCAAGATGTCCTGGCAGAAATAGAAGTTGGGCACGTCACCAAGCCATCGCAAGAGATATGGCGACTGGGTCATCGCGTCCGTATGGACCAGGACGCGGTCGTAGCCACGCTGGCGCACGTCGCCGGCGATCCGGCGGTGCAGGCGACGGAGCGGGCCGAACAGCGTGTAGCTGCGCGGAGCATAGTGGCCGCCGGCGAGCCTCGTGTTGAGCCACCCGCCAAGTGGGGCGAACGGGTAGGTAAACACCTGGCGGGCGAACGGCGCCAGGTCGAAGGCGCGGTTGTCCGTGATCGACAGTCGGTACAGGTCCACGTCGTGATGTGCGGCGAGGTAGCGGCCGAGCTCGAACGACGCTCGCTTTGCCCCGCCCGGTGGCAGATTCTCATAGATGGCGATTCGCATCGGCGCTGAGGATAGTACCGCGGCCGGCCAGGAGGTGAGCTCCTGGCGGTCGCGTCGTCAGGCAGCCGACTGCAGCGCGACGTTGGCCGGCCGGGTGAGCAGCGAAACGCTGTATCCGGCGGCCCACCAGAACAGAAAGGTCACCGCGAAGTTTCCCCAGACGTCGCTCGTGAGGGTAATCAGGAACAACATCAGGCCGCCGATGCTGGCGACAAGCGGCAGCCCGGACAGGAGGACGTCAGACCTGGCTCGTACCAGGGCGCGCATCCCGGCCATCGTCATCAAGAAGTACGTCGGCAGATAGAGCGTGCCGCCGACCACGCCAAGTTCGCCGAAGAAATCGAAGACGGCGCTCTCGCCGGTTCCCTGGCTCGCGCCAAACCGGTGCACCGCGCTCCCAAGCCCGGTGCCGAGGGGATGCTGTCGCACGTACACGAAGTCATAGCCGAGCAGGCCCGCGTGCTCCTGCAGCGATGGATCGCCACGCGTCACGATGTGGACCGTACCGCGATGCTGCACCGGGCTCAGGTCCCGAGTCAACAGCGGACCAACCTGCGGATACAGGTAGAGCATGAACAGGACGGCGGCGGCGACGACGCCGGTCGCGGCGAAGAGCCAGGCGCGCCGCAGGAACAAGGCGAGCAGGCCGATTTCGACCGCCATCAGCACGAGGGCGAGTCGCGTGAGGCTGAAGAGCACGCCGACGACCGTGAGCGCCAGTAGGCTGATCGCGATCACGCCGTCACGGGCACTTTGCCAGCGCCGAGCGGCGAAGGCGACCGCGAGCGGCACGACCAGGAGGCCCGGGTAGGCGATCCCCAGCGGACTCACGTACGTCGAGACGGCGCGGCGTAGCAGCCACCCCTCGGCGCTGGTCTGGAAGAAGTTCTCGGGAAGACCCCGGGGGCCCTGATACGCGAAGCCCAGCCAACTGGATAGCCGGTTGACACCGGCGTCGAGCCAGAACTGGGTTGGTATCAGCCAGAGCTCGATGGCACCCACCAGGCCGACGACGGCGGCCGAGCCGACGATCGCGGCGAAGACCCACTCGAGGTCGGCGCGCCGATTGGTCCAGAACACCCGTCCGAACAGGTAGAGCGCGGGCAGGAGAAGATCCAGCCGCAGGCCGACCAATCGCTGACTGAACGTGATCGTAACGCCGAAGACGCGACTCGGAAGAAAGAAATAGACGATGACCACGAGCGTGAAGGCGACGACCAGCCAGTCGATGAACGCCAGTCGCGGACGCCGGCCCGCCCGCCACCCGTCCGACGCGACGCGCGCCACGAGCAAGAACAGGAGAAGAACAATCCCTTCCTTCCAGGCCTGCACGACGCGAACCAGGAAATCCGGCGTGCCCAGCCGCAGCAGGATCATGAGCACGATGTTGTGAAAGGCCATGCCGCCGACGAGAATTCCCCGCGCCCGGAACGGGACCTGGAGAATCGCCCGGATGCCGGCGGCGTAGAGGCCGCCGAGCGCCACGACCAGCAGGATGCCGACGGCGGTCACAGGATCGGGTAGCGTTTGAGGCCGAGCTTTTGACGCGCCAGCTCGAAGAGAAACCAGGGGTTGTCGACCAGGTAGCGGCGCCACAACCGGCGTGGCTCGTTGATCAGCCGAAACAGCCATTCCAGGCCTGCCCGCATCATCCAGCGTGGTGCCTGCCGCTGGTTGCCGGTATGAAAATCGAAGGCCGCGCCCACGCCGATGAGGACCGGCGCCGCCAGTAGCGGCCGCATGCAGGACATCCAGAATTCCTGCTTGGGCGAGCTGACGCCGACCCACACGATATCGGGCGCCGCCTGATTGATTCGTTCCGCCGTCTCGGCGTTGCAGAGCTCCTGGGCCGTCGCCACCGGAGGCGTAGAGGCGCCGACGATCCTGACACTCGGGAATTTCCGGCGCATCACGTCGGCGAGGCGCTCGGCGACCCCGTCGCGGCCGCCATAAAAGTAATGCCGGTGGCCGGTCTTTTCCGACGCCGCCATCTCGGCCAGCATCAGGTCCGGGCCGTAGACGCGCGAAACGAAGGCATGCCCGGCGAGCCGTGACAGCCACACGAGCGGCATGCCATCAGGCGTCGTCATCCCGGCCGCGTTGACGATTCGCCGCAGGTCCTCGTGTCGCCGGCATTCCATGACGGTATGAACGGTACAAACACTCACGTACTGGCGTTCCCGGTCGGCGATCCATCGGTCGAGCCTCTCAAGGGCCATGCTCATGTTGATCAGGCTCACGCCGACCCCGAGCACATTGGTTCGAGAATTCAACAAGCAATTTTATCGGTCGCGGGCGTCTTCCAGTAACATCGGGTTGTCGCAGCGCGCAGATCCCGGGTCGTGTTCCTGGACCGTGATGGGGTCATCAATCGGATGCGGCCCGACTATGTCAGGCGATGGGAAGATGTCGAGATCATCCCGGGGGCGTTGAACGCCCTGGCGCGCCTCACGGCCGCCGGGCGTGAGCTCATCGTTCTGACGAACCAATCGGCGATTGGCCGCGGCCTGGTCAGCCGGCAAACGGTTGATGACATCCATCTGCGCCTTAGGCAGGCCATCGAAGCGTCTGGCGGGCGCATCACGGAGTTCTTGATCTGTCCACACGCGCCGGCGGAGGCGTGCGACTGCCGTAAACCGGCGCCCGGCCTGCTCCTTCGGGCTCGCGATGAGCTCGGTGTCGACCTGGAGCGCGCCATCCTGGTTGGCGATCAGCCTTC
>Ga0307471_100002620_pt1 | contig 10406 bp, 11 predicted proteins | sample atmos_gasesAM3C__2_FD_204566 | JGI IMG/M metagenome (GOLD analysis project Ga0307471, IMG submission 204566) | Hardwood forest soil microbial communities from Morgan-Monroe State Forest, Indiana, United States - atmos_gasesAM3C_515 | ecosystem: Environmental > Terrestrial > Soil > Temperate... | reverse complement strand
GGGATAGGCGTGCTCGATGCTCGTGACTCCGGCCCCGGAGTTGGTGGTCGCGCCGGCCGGGTAGTACTTCACTCCGCACACCAAGCCCGACCTCTTCGCGCGCGCGATCTCCTCGGCGCTCGTGCCGTCAGTCAAATAGAGGGTCATGAGCGGCTCGAAATCGCTGCCCTTCGGCAGCGCCTTCAGCACGCGGCCACGGTAGGCGGTGGCGAGCGCGGTGTCCGTAATCGGAGGCCTGAGATTCGGCATGACGATGGCGCGCGCAAATACGCGCGCAGTGTGGGGGAGCACGCTCGCGAGCGCGTTGCCGTCGCGAAGGTGCAGGTGGGCGTCGTCCGGCCGGGTGAGGGTCAGGGACTGCACGGAATCAGGATCGCCGGGTGGTCGCGCCGCGCGCGAGTTGCAAGGCACGCGCGTAAACCGCGTTCTTCTTCGCTCCGGTGAGCTTGCAGGCGAGCTTCACCGCGTGCGCAAGCGGCAGTTCCGCGAGAAGCGTAGTGAGCACGCGTTCCCAATCGAGCTGCGCGCTTTCGCTTCGGGCCGCGGTTCCCTCCGCGATCAGCACGAATTCGCCGCGCTGGCGGTCGGTGTCCTCGCGGAGCCAAGCCGCCGCTTCCCTTAAGACGCACCGATGGATCTGCTCGAAGAGTTTCGTCAGCTCGCGCGCGATCACGAGTACGCGTTCCGGGCCCAGCGCCGCCGACATGTCCTCGACGCATTCGACGACGCGGTGCGGCGCCTCGTACAACACGAGCGTGTAGGGCAAGGTGCCGAGGCGCTCGAGGGCCTTGCGCCTCGGGCCTGGTTTTGCCGGAAGAAAACCTGCGAAAAGAAACGGGCCGTCCGCGATGCCCGCGGCCGAGAGCGCGGTGACCGCGGCGTTGGGTCCTGGAATCGGGACCACCCTGAATCCGGCGGCGCGCGCCTTTTTGACGACCGTCGCACCCGGATCGGATATCGCGGGCGTGCCGGCGTCCGTAACCAGGGCAACGGTCTTGCCTCGGGCGAGCTGCTCGACGATCGAATCGGCGGCGCGCTGTTCGTTATGCTCATGGACCGCCATCAGCTTTCCCTGCACGCGATAGTGCTCGAGCAGGCGCGCCGTCACGCGCGTGTCCTCCGCCGCGATGGCATCGGCGTGGGCGAGCGAATCGAGAGCGCGCGGGCTGATATCCTCGAGGTTCCCAATGGGCGTGGCCACCACATATAATTGACCTGCCCGACTCGGGCTCCCACCATGCTTCCCCTTCCTCGCGCCCAATTCTGCTTCGCTCTGTTGGCGTTGTTGAGTCCGGCATTGTGCGCGGCCGTCGACGATCCGGCAAGCCGGCCCCCGGGCGCTCGGCCTTTCATAGGGTTGCTGCTCCCGCTCAATGCTCCTGAGTTCTCACGAGCCGCCGAGGCCGTGCGCCTGGGCTGCCAGGCCGCTCTCGTTTTCGCGGACAACCGCCAGTCCCTGCAGGTTGCGCGGACCGATGCCCAACCTGAAAGCATCCTCGCCGAGTACGAAGCCGCCGTGCAGCGCGGTGCCGCCGTGATAGTAGGCCCCCTGACACGCTCGGGGGTCACGGCGCTCGCTCAAGCGGGGCGCGTCAGCGTGGTCACGCTCGCTCTCAACGTCTCCGACGGCGACGCGCCGCTCCCGCCGCGCCTCTACACCTTTGGGCTTTCCGCCGAGACCGAAGCACGCGCTGTAGCACGCAGCGCTTTTGCGCGCGGGCTGCGCGAGGGCGCAGTGGTGCAGGCATCGAACTTGCTCGCCAAGCGCCTGAGCCGGGCTTTCGCGGACGAATGGTTCTCGCTCGGCGGAAGGATCAGCGACGTGCGGGAGTTCGGGGCACGGGCTGACTTGATCGATTTGCGCCGTGGCCTTGCGGACTCGCAGGCGCAATTCATTTTCCTCGCCGCGGAAGCCGACCAGGCGCGCACCGTGCGACCGTATCTGAACAACCAGCTACAGGTCTTTGCGACCTCGCAGGTCAACGACGGCAAGAACGATCCGCTCGTCAACTCGGACCTGAACGGCATTCGCTTCGTGGACATGCCTTGGCTCGTGCAGCCGGACCACGCCGCGGTGATGGTTTATCCGCGCCTGGAAGGCCTTTCCACGGAGCTTCAACGTTTTTACGCCCTCGGCATCGACTCCTGCCGCATCGCGGGGGAGCTCATCGGGGGGCAACAAACCATCAACCTGGACGGCGTGACCGGCCGGATCTCCTACCGCGGAGGCAATACGCTCCAGCGCGAACCGATTCAGGCGGTGTTCCGCGACGGCGTGGGTGTGTCGCTCGAAAACGCGAGATGAAGGCCACATGAAGGCCGGCGATCGCGCCGAGCAAATCGCGGCGGGCTATTTGCAGCGCAAGGGGCTGGCTCTCATCGAAACCCGTTACCGCTGCCGCTGGGGGGAGATCGATCTCATCCTGAAGGATCGGGATACCGTCGTCTTTACCGAAGTCAGGCTACGCCGCTCCAAAGACTTCGGCGGCGCCGCTTACAGCGTCGATGCCCGCAAGCAGGCACGGATCATCGCCACGGCGCGACACTACCTTGCGGGCAGGAAGGAGGCGGCCTGCCGGTTCGACGTAGTGTTCCTCGATCGCCTCGAACCGCCGCGGGTCGAATGGATACGCGATGCATTCTCCGCCTGAGGCTTGCCGGGCTTCGCTCCCGGTTCCACGACGGTGCCGAGCCGGCCCGGCGCGTCCGCAAGGAAGGTTACGGTAGAATAAGGGTCGTATGAAAGCCGTGACCGCCCGCCCGGCCGAGGACAGCGTGGACCTTCTGGCGCGCATCCGCCGCCAGTTCGACGACAGCGCTCAACTGAAACTGAAAGCACACGACGCGCTCGCCGAGCCGATCGCCCGCGCCACGGAGATCATGGTGAAATGCCTGCTCGCCAACGGCAAGATCCTCGCGTGCGGGAACGGCGGCTCGGCGGCCGATGCCCAGCATTTTTCCGCCGAGCTGCTCAATCGCTTCGAGCGCGAGCGTCCCGGGCTCGCCGCGATTGCGCTGACCACCGATACCTCTACCTTGACCGCAATCGCAAACGACTACGAATACGAACAGGTATTCTCCAAGCAGCTGAGCGCGCTGGGCCAGGCGGGCGACGTGCTCCTCGGCATATCCACGAGCGGCAATTCAAAAAACGTGGCTCGCGCGGTCTCGGCAGCCCACGAACGCGAGATGCGCGTGGTCGCCCTCACCGGCCGCGGCGGAGGCGAAATCGGAAAGCTGCTCGCTTCGGAAGACGTGCATATCTGCGTACCCCACTCGCAAACTGCCCGCATTCAGGAAGTGCATCTTCTCGCGCTGCACTGCCTTTGCGACGGCATCGATTGCATGCTGTTGGGGGTCGAATGAAGAACTGTCCCGCAGCGAGGCGATACGCCGCGGCGGCGCTGATCCTGATTTCGGCCGTGGCGCTCCAGGCTTGCGTCGAAGCACTCCTTGTCGGCGGGGTGGCAACGGGGGTGGTCGTCGCCACCGACCGCCGCCAGGCTGAAGTGATGTTTACCGATCAACGGATCGAACTGACCGCGGGCAACCGCGTCGGCGAGGCGCTCAAGAGCCAGGGACACGTCAACGTCACCAGCTACAATTACACGGTGCTGCTCACCGGCGAAGTGCCCACGGCGCAGGCAAAAGCGGAAGTGGAAAAAATCGTGAGCGAAATACCGCAGGTGAAGACCGTGGTCAACGAGCTGCAGATCGCGGGCGCGAGCTCGGCTGGCTCCCGCAGCAACGATGCCTACATCACCAGCAAGGTCAAAGGCAATTTTCTCGGAAGCGGGAAGTTCCGGCCCACCGATATCAAGGTCGTGACCGAGGCAGGGGTCGTGTTTCTGCTCGGATTGGTCACGCGCGAAGAAGCAGACGCCGCGACCGAGGTTGCGCGCGGCACCGGCGGGGTCCAAAAAGTCGTCCGCGTTTTCGAGTACGTCGTTCCGCCCGCCAAGAAGTAGAGACGGGTTCGAAGCCCGCGTCTTAGGGTTTGCGCTCGGACAGCATGCGCTCGATCTCGCCGACGAGCTTGCGGTCGCCGGGCGTCACTCCGCTGCCGAAGGACAACACTTTCTCGCCCGAACGGTCGATCAGGTATTTGTGGAAGTTCCACTCGGGGCGCTCGCCGGTCTTCGCGGCAAGCGTCGCGTACAAGGGGTTGGCGTTGCCCGCCGACACGCCGGATTTCGCGAACATCGGAAAGCTGACGCCGTAGTTGACCTCGCAAAATTTGGCGATGTCGCGGTTGCCCCCCGGTTCCTGACCGCCGAAATCGTTGGCCGGGAAACCCAGCACGACAAGGCCTTTTTCGCGGTAGCGGCGGTACAGCGCCTCCAGTCCTTCGTACTGGGGCGTGTACCCGCATTGACTCGCGGTATTCACCACGAGCAGCACCTTGCCCTCGAATTGGCACAACGGCGTGGCCTGATCGGTCAGGCTCGGAAGGGTGTGGTTGAGCAGCGGCGGGCACGCGGCGAGCGCGGGCGCGGAAATCGAAACAGCGAGCAGCAGTCCGAGGAGAATACGCATCTGCGGGGACCCGGTAATGAGGTCAGCCTAAGGTACAACTGGCGGGTCGTTCTGTCAAAATAGGGGAGATGGAGATTCCTTTCGAGCGGAAGATTTGCCCGCCTCGGGAACTTGCGGCGCGGCTCGGGTCCCTCGCACGACCTCTCGTCTTCACCAACGGCGTGTTCGACATCCTGCATCGCGGACACGTCACTTATCTCGCCGAGGCGAGCTCCCTGGGAGCGACGCTTCTCGTCGCAGTCAACAGCGACGCGTCGGCGAAGCGTCTCGGCAAAGGCGAGGAGCGACCATTCAACCCGCTCGCCGACCGCATGGCGGTGGTAGCAGCACTTGGATCCGTCCACCTCGTGACGTGGTTCGACGAGGACACGCCGCTCGCGCTGATACTTGCCTCGAGGCCGGAGGTGCTCGCGAAGGGCGGCGACTGGAAGCCCGAAGCGATCGTCGGAGCCGCCGAAGTGCGGGGCTGGGGCGGAAGCGTGCATTCGATCCCCTTCAGGCACCAGCGCTCGACGACCGCTCTGGTCAAGAAGATTCTTGGCTAACTCCCTTTGCGCTTTTCCTCCGGCGGGCAGTCCTTGAGCTCGCTGCCTGCAAAGCTCTGGCGCAAGTCGTTCAGTCTCGAGACCAGCGCATCGGGGACTTCCCGAACGGTAAAGTAGATTTTCTGCACGGACGTTTCCCTTGGATCGGCCCGGGCCGATCGCACTCCCTTTTTGCGCAACTCGGCGAGCCTCGACCGCGCTGCCTCCTCGGTTTTGAACACGCCCAGCGAAATCCCGAATCGGAACTTGGAATCTTCCTGCACGATATAGAAGTCCTCGACGCCGAGCTTCTTGAGCTCCGCAGCCTTCTGGTTTGCGGCCTGTCGGTTGCGTTGCGGTGGAATGAAGACCCAGTAGCTCGCGATTTCTTCCGCGCGCCGCTGGGTGAGTCTCGACCCGAGGGCGAGGGGTTCAAGGGCCTGTTGCACGCGCGACGCGTCCCCCGGGTTGAACGCGCCGAGCTCGAGGCACGCGGCGATCGCCTTCGGAGGCGACTTCGCACGCTCGGCGGTCTGCTTCGTTCGCTCAGTGGTAAGCGCCGCAACCTGGTCGGCGCGGAGCAATCGGATCGCCTGCGGGTTGAGCTGCTGCTCCATCAGCTGCGGCTCGTCCGATGCACGACCTGCGCCGAAATAGATCCAGGCGAAAAAACCGAGATTAGCGAACAACAACAGGAAAGTTACGGTTTTCACGATTTCCCGTGGGTCATGTCACCGCGACCTGCGCAATTCGGACTAGGCCTTCCAGCACCAGATTATCCACGAGCCGCACGGGAATGCCGAGATGCCGGGCGATCAGGCGACCGGCTCCCCCCGCGAGCACGCAGGCTGCTCCGTGTTCCATCGTCGCGAAAACGCGCTCTATCGCCCCGGCTTGCGCGAGCAGGCAGCCTGTTTCGATGGCGTCCGCAGTATTTCGAGGTTCGACGGAAAAACGCCCTCTTGCGAGCGGAAGTTCCGCGGTGCCGCGGGCAAGCGAGCGCTTCATGAGATCGAGGCCAGGCAGAATCACGCCGCCGACGAACCGGCCGTCGCTCCTCAAGACATCCACCGTGGTCGCGGTTCCCGCAGTGACCACGAGGCACGGGCCGCGGAAAATCGACCAGGCTCCGATCAGCGCAGCCCAGCGGTCGGGCCCGAGCTGGTCCGGCCGCCCATAGCCGTTCGTGACCCCGCATTCGCGCCGCTTCGCCTTTACCCAGGCGGGTACGATGGATCGTCGAGCGAATAGGGTCTGCAGCCTCTTGCGCACGGACCGCCCCGCGACGTTCGCGACGATGACATCGTCGGCAGGCACGAGTCTCTCCCAGCTCTTCTCCAGCCGGCCGATCTCCGAGACAGGCACTGCGCCGGTTTTGAGCCAGCCCCCGTTTTCGTGCAGCCCCCATTTCAGCCGCGAATTGCCGCAATCGACCGCGAGGATCATCCCGGCCTGAGCGACAGCTCACCGCTGTGGAAACGCTCTATTCCCTCGACCGAGGCGAGCATGAGCGCGCCGTCCTCCGCGACTCCGACGACCTTGCCTTCGGCCACGCGCCGGCCGGCCTGCGACAGGGCGACTCGCCTCCCCTTCCAGGCGTGGCGTTGCAGCCACTCCTCCCGAAACGGCCCGAAGCCCTCCTGGGAGAACCGCGCGAGAACCCCGGTGATGGACTCGAGCGCCGCGACGAGCACTGCGGTCCGCGACGGTACCGCATCGCTGTGGCTCGCGATGTCGGTCGCCGGCGCGGCGATCCGCTCGCGCGTCTGGGCGCCGAGACGCACGTTGAGCCCGACTCCCACGATTACTGCGCTCGGACCCAGGATGTCGCCCGAGCTCTCGATCAAGATCCCGCCGAGCTTGCACCCCTCGCAATAGAGGTCATTCGGCCATTTCACTCCCACTCCACGCGTACCCAGGCGCTCGAGCGCCTTCGCAGCGCCTACCGCCACGGCGAGGCTCAAGCCCCCGAGGGCTCCAGCGCCTCGGGGAAAACGCCATAGAATGGAGAAAGCCAGGCTTCCTCCTACCGCGGAGACCCAGGAGTGTCCGCGCCGACCGCGCCCGGCGCTCTGGTGCTCGCAGGCGAGTACCGTGCCGTGCGGCGCGCCTGCGGCCGCGCGCTGGGCAAGAACCGTATTGGTGGACGGACATTCATCGAGCACCTCGACGCAAAGCTCGGGCGAGACCTTCTTCAATCCCTCGGTGAGTCCGTCCAGCTCGAACAGGTCGAGAGCCTCGGCCAGCCGGTAACCGCGGCCGCGTACCTTGAATACGTGCAATCCCAACGCTTCGATCCGCCTGATGAGGTTCCATACCCCGGCGCGGGAAAGACCCAGAGCCAGGCCGAGCTGCTCGCCTGAGTGGAACCTGCCGTCTGCCAACATGCGAAGGAGCGAAAAGGGGGCTGTGCCCATGCGCAAAATCGCGAGAAAAAACCGGACAAATACTAGCACCGGGGCAGCGTGCGCGCGGAGGCCGCTACGATTCGTGAAAAAGTCACGAAGGATCGATTTTCAATTGTTCCGCAGCGAGTCAGGTGATATGATGCCGTCATAGTAGATTTAATGGCGTCCAGCGACGAGTCTCTGCTGAACGTTTCAGGTTGCCCGCCGGCCCAGCAAACGGCGGCTAAACGGGGGAAACCCTCCCTTCCCCCGTTTTTTTTTGGCACTGCGAATTGCGGTTGATTCGGTTGTCCGCAATCGTGGTAGCCTGCTCCCGGACTTCACCCCGCTGCGACCCGACGCATGCATCGACCCTGGCCTTATCCGCGAGTACTGGGCCATCGCGGCGGCGGCAAGCTTGCCCCCGAGAACACCCTTGCGGGTATTCGCAAGGCGGCCGCAATGGGATTTGGCGGCGTAGAGTTCGACGTAATGCTCTCGGCGGACAAAGTCCCTCTGCTGATCCATGACGAAACCCTGGATCGCACTACGAGCGGACATGGCAGCGTCGCCGCGACGCCCTACGCAAGGCTCGCGAGCCTGGACGCCGGCGCCTGGTTCAGCGCGGAATACCGCGGTGAGCGCGTGCCCTCGTTCGCGGAAGCCGGAAAGCTCTGCGCCCGGCTGGGGCTCTGGGCCAACGTCGAGATCAAGCCGGCGCGAGGGTTCGAGCGTGAAACCGCAGTGGCGGTCGCGAAGCTCGCTTTGGAGTTATGGAGCGCTCCGCCCGCACCCCTGCTCTCGTCCTTCGAGGCGGTCTCGCTCGATGCGGCGCGCGCTGCCGCGCCGGATCTCGATCGCGGATATCTGACCGACCGCCTCGGGTCGGGTTGGCATGAAGCCGCGCGCGAGCTCGGATGCGTGTCGGTGCATTGCAACTCCAAGTATCTGACCGAGGCGCAAGCCGATGAAGTCCGCGGCGCCGGCTACTGGCTCCTTTGCTACACGGTCAATGAACCAGCGATCGCGCGGCGCTTGTTTTCCTGGGGCATAGACGCGATCTTCACCGACCGGCTGGATTTGATACCGCCGGACTTCGCCTGACCTGCTCCGGGAGCGCAGGTTTCCCTAATCGATCTGCATCGCCACCAGGAAGCGCGACACGAGGTTGTACCCCGCGATCGTCGCGGTGAGCTCGACCGTTTCCCGGTCGTCGAAGTGCCGCCGCACTTCGGCGAAGATCGGATCGGGTACGCGGATTCCGCGAGTCATGCAGTCGGTATAGGCAAGCACCGCGCGCTCGCGATCGTCGAAGCGCTTCGAAACCTGCCAGCCGGGAAGCGCATCGATTTGCTCCTGGCTCATGCCGTCCTTCAGCGCGAAGGGCACGTGTGCTCGGTATTCGTATTCGGCGCCGTTAAGGAGCGCCACGCGCAGAATGGCCAGCTCGCGGTGACGCCCGGTAAGCTTCGCTTTTTGCCGGATCGCGGTGAAGAGCCTGAGCCAGCCTTCGGCCACTGGCGGGCTGTTCAGCAGCGCGCGATAGAGGTGCAGCAGCCTGCCTCCGCGCTCGGATTTGATGGTCGCGATCAGCCCGGCCAGCTCGGGGTGGTCTTCCTCTTCGATCAGCGGTACGCGCGTCAAGATGCCTCCCTCACGACACTAGAACGGCAATTTCGCACCCGGTTTGGCCGAAAGCAGAACCCGCCGGAATTCGGATTTGATGCGTTCGAGGCCCGCCTCGTCCTCCGCTTCGAAGCGCAGGACGACGACCGGCGTCGTATTCGACGCGCGCGCGAGACCGAATCCATCGGGGTACTCGACCCGTAGCCCGTCCAGTCTGATCACCTCGGTCGCACCCGGGAATGAGGCGCTCTTCCCCAGAGTTTCGATCAAGCGATGCGGTTCGCCCTCCGCGAGTTTCAGGTGCAATTCAGGCGTACTCATCGAATCGGGAAGTGCGTTGAGCGTCGCCGTTGCGTCGGCGGTCTTGCTGAGGATCTCCAGCAGACGCGCGCCGGCGTATTGCGCGTCGTCGAACCCATACCAGCGTTCGACGAAGAACGTGTGCCCGCTCATCTCGCCGGCGAGCGCCGCGCCGCGCTCGCGCATCCTCGCCTTGATGAGCGAGTGACCGGTCTTCCAGAGGCTAGGCACGCCGCCGTGCCGGCGAATCCAGGGCGCGAGGTTGCGCGTGCTCTTCACGTCGTAGATGATCTCGGCGCCCGGCTGGCGCGAAAGGACATCTCTCGCGAACAGCATCAGCTGCCGGTCCGGGAAGATGATCTTCCCCTCGGCGGTCACCACGCCGAGGCGGTCGCCGTCGCCGTCGAAAGCGAGCCCGACCTCGGCGCGCGCGCTTTGCACGAGGGAAATCAGATCCTCGAGGTTTTCCGGGTGGGACGGATCCGGATGATGGTTGGGAAAACGGCCATCGACCTCGCAATAGAGCTCCAGCACTTCGCAGCCGAGCCGGCGGTAGAGCTCGCCCGCAGTGGCGCCGGCGACGCCGTTACCGCAGTCGACAGCGATTTTCATGGGACGCGCGAGCCGTACGTCGGATGCAATGCGATTCAGGTAGCTTTCGCGGATGTCGGCGCGACGGTGTTGCCCCGCGCCGCGGGCGAGCTGGCCGGACTCGATCCTCTTGCGCAACCGCTGGACATCCTCGCCCGCCAGAGTGGTTCCCGCGAGCACCATCTTCAGTCCGTTGTACTCGGGCGGATTGTGGCTGCCCGTGACCGCGACCGCGCTGCCGCAACCCAGTTCGTGCGCGGCGAAATAGGCGACTGGAGTTGCGAACATCCCGATCTCCGCGACGTCCACGCCGCTTGCGCGGATCCCCTCCATCAAGGCCCCGGCGAGCTCGGGTCCGGAGATGCGCCCGTCGCGGCCCACCGCGATCTCCGCCCGCCCGCCCCCGCTGCTACGGTCGAGCAGCTCGCTTCCGAGCGCCTGC
>Ga0307471_100002619_pt1 | contig 10407 bp, 9 predicted proteins | sample atmos_gasesAM3C__2_FD_204566 | JGI IMG/M metagenome (GOLD analysis project Ga0307471, IMG submission 204566) | Hardwood forest soil microbial communities from Morgan-Monroe State Forest, Indiana, United States - atmos_gasesAM3C_515 | ecosystem: Environmental > Terrestrial > Soil > Temperate... | reverse complement strand
GAGGGGGAAGACAAGCCGTTCGCGTCGAGCATGGCGCGCAAGTCTTTGGGGGAGTAAAGATACGGGTAGCCGGCGAATTCCACTTCCTTGTAGCCAATCTTGGCGACCTTGGCGATGGTGCCGGGAACATCGGTGCCCATCATCCCGCGGACGGTGTACAGCTGCATGCCGACGGCGTCCAACTGATGCGCGGCGGCAAGACCGCGGAAGGGAAGCGAAGTGAGAGCAGCGGCGGCGAAAGACGATTCGAGAAAGGTTCGACGGTTCATGCCCAAGATTTTACACAGATTCGCGGGCGAGCCAAGCGGAAAGGTGAGTTCAATACGTACGCGCGCGCCCGGTGTTGGCGAGGTCGGCCTGGAATTTTGGCCAAGGACTGTCCATCAACCCGCCATGGCCGCCGGCGTAGGCGGAAAGCACGCCTCCACCGGTTACGAGAAAGAGGGTGCCGTCCGGCGCGAGCGTGGGCGAAGCGATGACTGAATCGCCGACGTCGACCTTGGCTAGAATTTTTCCGACAGGCGAGACTGCAATCAGATTGCGCCCCGCAATCACGAAAATGGTGCCGTCCGCCGCGAGCACAGGAGTGGATGGATTGTACGCGCCCAAGTCCAGAGCCCACTTTTGAGAGCCGAAGGGATCGAACGCGTACAGGCGCTGATCGGCGTGGGAATAATAAATGGTGCCATCGGCGGCGACCAGGGGAGAAGCGGTATTCAGATTGCTGCCTCGGGAGTTGAAGTCCCAGCGAAGCGTGGCGTCCTGGCCGATGGCGGAGAGATGATCGCGGCCCTCACCGACAAGAAGCTGGTGATCCGGGCCGGGCGTGACGCCGGAGGAAGTCATGAAATTACCGGGCGGGGGAAAGCCGCCGTTGCGCGCGGTGGCTTCGTTGGTGAGCGGCGGATATTGCCAGAGCGTATCGCCGTGGGTATTGACGGCAATCAGGCGTCCACGCGCGCCAAAAAGGATTGTGCCGTCCCTGAGCAGCGTTACGCCGCCCCACTGATGGGAGCCATCACCGGCGGACCACTCGACGCGCCCGTCGGAGAAGCTGAGGGCTTTCACTCCATCGCGGGAGGGCGTGTAGAGGAATCCATCGCCAATTGCACCGGCATTGTGGCCGTAGGTGCCGCCTGGATAGACGACCGAAACCCAGCGCTTCGAGCCGGAGCGATTGAGGGCAAATACGGAGCCTTCATTGTTGGGGATATAGATTGCGCCGTCCGGACCAATCGCGGGGGAGGCCATCGTGGGGCCGATGTAGGTTTTCCACTGAAGTTTTCCGCTGGAGTCGACCGCGTAGACGAAACCGTCCTGGCCGGCGGCGACGATGGTGCCGTCATCGGATAGGGCCAGCGAGCCTTCCACTCTTCCGTCGAGAGTAAATTCCCATTTCTTTTCGAAGGAGGAAGTCTTTCCGGAGGCGGAATGCGCAGAGGGCTTGCAGCCGCCCGCCAGAAAAGCAAAGCCAGCAAGCAGCGCGAGAGTTGTGGGCCGAATGGGTTTGCGAGACATGCGTGAGCACCTCACTCGTTGAGCGGAGAATAGCGGCTGGTATTGGCCAGATCGTGATACGCCTTGGGCCAGGAGCTGTGCATCAGCGGAGCGCCATCGCCCTGCACGGCGCACAGCAAGGAATAGCCACAAGCAAAATAAATGGTGCCGTCCGGCGCGATGGTTAGTGGCGAAGTGGGCGAATAGACGCGCAGGTTCCACTTGAGAGCCCCGTCGGGGCTGAAGGCGAGCAGTCCAAATTCCGCGCCGACGTAAATCGTTCCGTCGGCGGCAAGGGTGGGCGAAGTGATGAAATGGGGTTGCTGCTGTTTGGAGTAGCGCCACTTCAGGGTTCCGTCTGGATTCACGGCATAAAGCGCGCTGCCGTCCGTGAAATAGATGACGCCGGCAGTATCAACGACAGCAGAGCCGAGAAAACCGCCGCCATCGAATTGCCATTTCGTGGAACCGGAGGGATCGATCGCATAGAGAACGCTGCGGCCGTCGCCGACATAGATTGTGGCATCGGGACCGATGGCGGCCAGGCTCACACCGCCTGGAGTGAATTCAAGACTCCAGGAGCGGTTGCCGCTGGTGGAAATGGAGTGCAGAAAACTCTGGCGAGCCACGATGAGGGTGGAATCTCCCAGCAGAACCGGAGTGCCGCCGCTGGCGTGCGAATCGACCCGGGCGCTGCCGGGAAGCAGGTTCGCCGATTCCAGGAGACCTTCGCGAAAAGTTTGCAGAGACCAGTAAACGCTATCCGATTGCCTGGGCCGGAAGGCGTAAATATCGGACGGGGAATTGACGTAGAAGAGCGAGGCGTCGGAACTGAGGGCCGGAGGCGTGCGGAATCCGCTGAGGCCAATTTGTGGTTGCCAGATCAGCTTACCGGCGGAACTTACACCGAAAACAAGCCCGTAGTTGCACGCGAAATAGAGAGTACCATCGTCGGCGATCACCGGAGTGCCCGGGACGGCGAGGGTTAGCTTCCAAAGTTGTTTGCCGGCCGGAGAGTAAGCCTGAACCCCAACGTTTGAGCTGATATAGATTGTGCCGTCGGGAGCGATGGCCGGATGGGAAACGGCCATGCCGTCGGCGCGGACAGACCATTTGAGGTGCGGTCCGGACTGCGATTTTTGTGTGGTGTCCTTTTTCCCGCAGGAGGACATGAGGAATGGAGCGGAAAGAATCGCGGCGGTTAGAAATATCCGGCGGAGAAGCGCGGCACTCGCAGGCGGGAACATTGGGGCTTGAGGATGGGTGGGAATTTGACCGGTCATCATCGGTCACCGGGAAGTTCGCAAGCGCGGTCCAGGATGCGCGTTGCCTGGGCGTCCATCATCGCGGCGCGCGCCGGTGAGAGGACCCGGACTTCCTGGATGTGTCCCTGCATGCGATTCGTGAGCGACTCCAGGCCTTGGCGGAGAGTGCGGCCCATGTTTTCAAAGTAGTTGGCGTTGCGAGCGCGCTGCGCCCGGGAGTTGTAATCGTTGCCGGAGGGAGCGGTTTGCTGAGACTCCTGCAAGAGGAAGTTGCAATAGTAGTTGCTTTGCTGGACGGCTTGTGAAAGCAGGCCGCGCCACGCGGTGTCTTCGAGGAGGTCGCGGCGTGCCCGGACGATTTGAACGCGCCACTCGGCTTCGTTGTCGGAATCGTAGCCGAGTTCGTTACGTGCGGCCTGTTCGCAGGAAGAGTCGCAAGTCAGGAGCGAACCTTCGCCGGGGATGAATTTGCCGTCCATTGCACCGTTGGCCGAATGGGGTTCCAAATCATCATTGGTGATCACGTGCTTTGGCTTGGCGGGTGCGGCTGGTTTTTGCGAAGGGGCGGCTACAGCAGCCGGCGAAGTAGCGGTCGGAGCCGGATTTGCCGGAGGGGGATCGGTTGAATTTTGCCCGTTGGAGACGCGCGGAACGAGGACGAACAAAGCGGCCGCGCAGGCGAGCAGGCCGAGATGATGAATCAAGCGGCGAGAATTATTGGAGCGCTTGGCCATGGGTTAAGGATCGCTGCCTTCCGACGGCGTGGGATCGGGATAACGCTGCGAGCCGCACGGGGCGTTCTGGATGCGGCTGACCTGCAGTTGCGAAAATTGCAGCGAGAAGGGACTTGCGCCGAAGAGTTGCTGCAAACCGTGCTGCCGTGCGGAAACCTGTTCCAGAGAAGATTGCGCCTGCTTGAACTTGGCGTCGTATTTGTCGTCGACGGCGATTTCGCGCGGGGTGACGTTCGCGGGATCTGCGACATGGGCCAGTTCGTCGCGCTTTTCCGAGCCCAGCGCGCAGAAGTGCTGGTGGACGTCGTAGAGGTCGCGAAGATATTTTTGCCAATCGGCGTCCTTGCGAACGGTGTCCAGCGCGCGGAGAAGGTCGCGTTTCCAATTGGGATTGGAGCCCGGGAACACGTGCGCCAGCTGGCGAACCTGTTCAAAGCAGTTGCGGTCGCAGTTGTTGATTTCGCTGAAGTCGGCGCCGCTGAAATCGCCGGGGCTGGCTTTGGGCAGATTGTCGTTGGTGTAGACCTTTTTGTGGGGCTTGGGAGAGGGAGGCTTGGCGTCGGCGGCCGCGGGTGGTTGGGCGGGATTATCGGATGGCGCGGGTTTCAGCGCGGCGTCCTGCGGAGTTGACGCGAAAGTCTGGCCTTGGGTGCTGAGGGCAGGAGCCCCTGCGAATAGAGATGCGAAGAGTGCCGCGATAATGAGTTTCGTGAGCATGCGTTACCTGACCAGCTTCTATTTTCTCGCGTGGGAGTCGACACTGGGTGGAGACTGTTTGACTGTTATTCAAAAGTGACAATAGCCAAAACGCTACATATGGCGGGAGATGGGGTGGAGGAAGAAAGCTTAATGCGGGGGCGCTTCCGAAAGGTATGTCGCTCACTTCTTTGAGGGGTGACGATTTTCCATCATGAGCAACTAGCACAATCCGGCTTGGAGTTTGCGCTCGAATTGAAATCTCGCTCGTCGTTGTGGAAGGTCTCAGGCCCTGCCTGCCCTGCTTGCCGCAGGCAGGCGCAGGCAAGCTGAAGGCCTGAGCTACAGGCGCTGGTGGATGGGGATGCGGACCTGGAAGCGGGTTTCGCCGGGGACGGAGTCGAAGTTGATGGAGCCCCGGTTCTTACGAACGATGCGCTGGACGGCGTCGAGGCCGAGGCCGGTGCCGTCGCCGACGCCTTTGGTGGTGAAGAAAGGCTCGAAGATGTGCGGCTGAACGTCTTCGGGAATGCCGGAGCCGTTGTCGATGATCTCCACCAGCACGTAATCGCCTTCGTGGGTGACCCGGACGCGCAGATTGCCTTTATCTTTCATGGCGTCGGCGGCGTTATCGATGAGGTTGGTCCAGATCTGATTCAACTCGCCGCCGTTGGCGGTGACTTTCGGGACATCTGGAGCAAACTCGCGAATCACGGTGATTCCTTTTTTAAGCTTGTGCTCCATGATCGCGATGGTGGTTTCAAGGCCGCGAACGATGTCCACTTCCTGCACGGGCGACTGATCCATGTAGGAATATTCCTTAATGGCTTTCACAAGTGTGGAGATGCGCCTGGTGCTGTGAGCGACCTGGCCGATGATGCGCTCCATTTCGAGCATGGTGGCGAAGCGTGAGAGGGCCGTGGGCATCGTTACGCCTGCGGCGGCGAGATAGCGCTCGAGCTGATCGCGGGTGAGGTTGGCGTCGACGAGAAGCGGGCTGAGCTTCCAGGCTTCGGGAACGTTGTGACCTTCCAACCAGGTGGTGATGGATTCTTCGCGGTCGCTGCGTTCGAGCTGGTCCTTGAAGGCGGAAGGCTGCAACTCGGCGCGGAGTTCGGTTTCGATTTTGGCGATTGCGGCGCAGTTGACCTCGGAGAGATACGGGAGAGCGTCGAGCTTGCGCAGACGCGCGAGGCATTGTAGAAGCGCATCAGCGGCGCGGGCAGCGGCGGCGGCGGGATTGTTGAGTTCGTGCGCGAGGCCGGCGGAAAGCTTGCCGAGTGCGGCAAGTTTGTCGAGTTGCTGTTCATTGCGGGTGACTTCGCGGACGCGGTCGGTAAGAAGTCCGACGAGGCGCTTGCCGAGCACGGGCATGCGCTGGAACATTTCCTGAAAGAGGGTGGCGGGAAAAAGAAGCAGGTGGACCGGCTCTTCCGCGCGGCCGGTGATAGTGAGCTGGGTCATGCGCGAATACGGAAGCAACCCTGTGACGTCACCCTTTTCGACGATGAAGACCGGGCTGTTCGCGCCTTCGGCTTCGCGGCGCGCGAAGATGCGGCCTTCGAGGAAAATGGACATGTACTCCGCCTTCATGCCTTCCTTGTATACGATTTCACCGGTGGCGAAGCGGGCTTCCATGCAATTGGAGACTAACCACTCCAGATGTTCCTGCGGGAGGTCGGTGAAGACGGCGATTTTTCGGATCTCTTCAATGAGGTGCGGTAGATCGCTTGGGGCGACTTTGGCGATTCGCTCGTCGTAGCTCATGACACCTTCGCAAGATACTGGTGAACGAACTGAATGGCAACGGCGCCTTCGCCGACGCCTGAAGCGACGCGCTTGACGGAGCCGTGGCGGACATCGCCGACGACGAAGATCCCCGGGACGCTGGATTCGAGGAGCGAGGGATCGCGATCGATGCTCCAGCCCTGCGGGCGCTTGCCGTTGCGCAGGAGATCGGGGCCGGAAAGGATGAAGCCGCGGGCGTCGCGCTGGACGAGGTTGCCGAGCCAGTCGGTGCGCGGCAGCGCGCCGATGAAGATGAAGAGGCTTTTGGCGGGGACGCGGTCGGTGCTCTTCGTGGTGGAGCAGTAGATGGAGATTTCTTCCAGGTGCTGATCGCCGTGGACTTCGGCGACTTGCGTTTGCGCCCAGACTTCGATGTTGGGAGTCTTCTTGATCTGGTCGATCAGGTATTGAGACATGGTGGCGGCGAGAGATTCGCGGCGGATGATCATCACGACTTTTTCGGCATACCCGGCGAAATTGATGGCGGCTTGCCCGGCGGAATTGGCGCCGCCTACAACGTAGACAGTTTCACCTTTGCAGGCGATGGCTTCGGTGACGCCGCCGCCGTAGTAAACGCCCGCGCCGCGGAGGCGGTCTTCACCGGGGACGCCGAGGCTGCGCCATTGGACGCCCATGGCGAGGAGCAGCGCGTGGCAGGAGACTTTGCTGCCGTCGGCCATTTCGATAATGCGATAGGGGCCTTCGATGCGGACGCCGGCGGCTTCCTGCGGAGAAAGAATTTCCACGCCGAAGCGGGTGGCTTGGACGACGGCGCGGCGGGCGAGGTCGCGTCCGCTGAGGCCGGCGGGGAAGCCGAGATAGTTTTCGATGCGCGAGCTGAGACCCGCCTGGCCGCCGGGGGCTTCGCGTTCGATCATGACGGTGCGGAGGCCTTCGGATGCGCCGTAAACGGCGGCAGCTAGACCGGCGGGGCCGCCACCGACGATGGCAAGGTCGTAAAATTCAACATCGCTGTGGGTGCGGAGGCCAATTTTTTTGGCGATGTCGGCGGTGGTCGGTTCGCAAAATTTTGTGCCGTCGGGAAAAATCATCAGCGGCAGGGTTTCGGCTGTGCCGTCGGATTTGTGCAGGGCGGCCGAGGAATCTGTGGTGCTGGATTGCTCGACGTCAACCCACTGGTAGGGCAGGTGGTTTTGCGCGAGGAACATGCGGAGTTCGTAGGCTTTGGGTGACCAGCGGGTGCCGAAGAGTTGGATGCCCTCGTACGGCGGGTGATAGGAATCCATGAACTCGTTGAGCATGTCATCGAGCGGGGGATAGAGATTCTGGTCGGGCGGATCCCAGGGCTTTAGAAGAAAATAGTGGACGCGGGCGGAGTTGATGGCTTCGATGGCGGCGTTGGTGTCGGCGTAGGCGGTGAGCAGAGCGCGCTTGGCGTTGGGGAAAAGTTCGGTGGCTTGGGAGAGGAAGCCGACGCCGTCAAGTTCGGGCATGCGTTGATCGGCGAGGAGCAGCGCGACCGCGTCGTTGCGGGATTTCAGGCGATTCAGGACACCGAGCGCTTCGTTGGCAGAGGCGGCGCGCATGATGCGGTAACGCTCGGAGTAACGGCTGCGGAGATCGCGCTCGATGGACTGGAGGACATCGGGGTCGTCGTCAACAGTGAGAATTACTGGCTTGGCCATAATCGGAGTCCCTTTGGGGCTTTGGGCTTGGTCGCAAAATAAAATCGAACGTACAACGTAGCACAATGGCCGCAACGCGTGTGAAGAGCGCAGCTTTACCTGATGGATGCTACTGATGGCGCGACGGTTATATCCAGTCTTTGGATGCGGGCGAGGGAAGGAATGATTCAGGGTTTCTTGTACACGGGAACGAGGAAATAGGCCTGGTAATCGGCGCCGCGGGCTTCGCCTTTGGCTTCGATTTGCCAGTAGGTGGGCGGTGTGTCGGCGAGCGAAGTGGTGAGTTTGTCGGCGGGGAGACGGAACTCGACTGGAATTTCGGCGCCGACGAAGTTGGCGAGTCGGTCGTGGTCTAGTGTGACGATGTCTTTGTAGAGTTCGTAGCAGACGACCTGGGAGCGTCGGTTGTTGCCGGTGCCGGTGGTGACGTAGCGCTCCTGGACGCAGCGCAGGGAGAAGGAAAGGGAATTGACGGTGGCGAGGTGGCGAGGGGCGCGGAGGCGGGCGCGCAGGGTGCCGCCGAGAAAATACGGGAACTCGTCGTAGGCGAGGAAGCTGTTGCCGTAGCGGAGGAGGTCACCAAGCATTTGCGCCCAGCGAACCCAGGCGATCAGGCCGATGAGCGCGAATACGCTGGCGATAAGCAGGAATGGCCATGCGCCTCGCTGCGTGTAGCCGACCCAGAAGAAGGGCACTAGAAACGCGTTCCAGACGAGGGCGCCGGTGAGGCGGCCGAGCATGGCGTTGAAGGCTGAGAAGTTGATGCCTTCCTGGCGCCAATGAAAATCGAAGAGCCAGGGCTGGCCGGGAGTTTCGGCGGTCTTGCGAAGATAGTTTGCTTTGCGGATCATGCCGCGAATGCCGTGAGCGAAAAGGAAAAAGCCGGCGGAGAAAAACATGGCGCCAATGATGGAGATGAGCCAGAGGGGCGCGTGATGGCGGGTCTGGATGACGTTGAAGGCAGCGAGACCGATGAAGACGCCGGCGATCATGAAGGGAAGGCCGAAGAGAGCGGCCGAGCCGCCGTCGATGGTGGTTGCGCTTTGGGCGGGATAGTTGGCGAGTGCGGGCGGCAGACCGGGGCCGCTGCCGAGCATGCGCTGCTCGAGGTTGGTGGAGGTTTCGGTGGTGGTAGTGATGGTGAAGGTCATGGATGCGCCCTCGGCCAGAGTGCCGGGGGCAATGGGGGCACGCAATGGGACTATGCGAAAGAGGTACGTTGTCCGGAAGGGTCACTGACGAGATCGTGGTGTGGAATCCACACATAAGGATGTGTAACAATATGTGTGAGGTGATCTATGGCTACCAATCTAGCGATTGACGATCAGCTAATCACGGAAGCAAAGAAACTGGGACGGCATAGAACGAAGAAGGATGCCGTAAATGCCGCTTTAGATGAATACGTCCGGCGGCGAAAACAGCAAAAGATCATCAGCCTGTTCGGAACGATAGACTATTACGAGAACTATGATTACAAGCGTGAACGGAAGAGGAAGCGGCCGTGAATGTTCTTGTGGACACCTGTGTTTGGTCGCTTGCCTTGAGACGGCGCGCCGAACACCGGAACGCGAGGGAGACGGCACAGGTTGAAGCGCTTAATGCCGCAATTGAGCGGGGCTCGGTAAAGGTTCTTGGGATAGTCCGACAAGAATTGCTGTCCGGCATGAAGACGAGACAGCAGTTCGAGAACTTGAGGGAGGTCATGGACGCGTTCCCAGACGTGGAGATTGCAGCGGAGGACTATATCGAGGCAGCAAAGCTAGCGAATACATGCTACGCAAAGGGCGTGGCACCTAGCGTGGTAGAAATGCTGCTCTGCGCAGTGGCAACCCGACAAGGATGGGAAATCTTTACTACGGATCCGGATTTTGAGCGGTACTCAAAGATTCTTGAGTTGCGGTTGTATTCGATCGAGTCCTAAGCAGGGTGGAGCGTTGCGGCGCTGGGACTATACGGCAAAGAGTTAGAGGGGATTGAGGTCGAAGACTATGAGGGAAGATGCCAGAAGCGGGGTGAAGATTTTGGGGATTGAGTCGTCGTGTGACGAGACGGCGGCGGCGGTGGTGATGGACGGGCGTAGGATTTTGTCGAGCGTGGTGGCTTCGCAGATCGATATTCACCGGAAATATGGCGGTGTGGTGCCGGAGCTGGCTTCGCGGGAGCATTTGCGGCAGATTGTGCCGGTGGTGCGGGAGGCGATGGCTGGAGCAGGCATGAAATTTGAAGAGTTGGACGCGATTGGAGTCACGCAAGGGCCGGGATTGGTGGGGTCGCTGCTGGTGGGGATTACTTATGGGAAGACGCTGGCGGCGGCGTTGGGAAAGCCTTTGGTGCCGGTGAATCATCTGGAAGGGCATGTACGCGCGGTGTTTCTGGAGGCGTTTCAGAAAGGGCAGGAGCCAAAATTACCAGCGGTGTGCCTGATTGTTTCCGGCGGGCATACGGTTTTGTATGAAGTGAAAGTTGCGGATGATGCGAATGGCGCCGCGTTTGTGTATCGGAAGTTGGGTGGAACTCGAGATGATGCGGCGGGCGAGGCTTACGACAAGGTAGCGAAGTTGTTGGGGCTTGGCTATCCCGGCGGGCCGATTCTGGATCGGCTGGCGGCAGAGGCGGGGAATGTGGCGGCGCCGGTGAAATTTGGGCCGACGAAGACGCGGGGGAATGCGCTGGACTTCAGTTTCAGCGGGTTGAAGACGGCGGTGCTTTATCATTTGCGGGAGCATCCGGAGTATGGCGAGGGAGTTCGGAAGCGCGAAGAGGCTTTGCGTGATAGGCATC
>Ga0307471_100002618_pt1 | contig 10408 bp, 10 predicted proteins | sample atmos_gasesAM3C__2_FD_204566 | JGI IMG/M metagenome (GOLD analysis project Ga0307471, IMG submission 204566) | Hardwood forest soil microbial communities from Morgan-Monroe State Forest, Indiana, United States - atmos_gasesAM3C_515 | ecosystem: Environmental > Terrestrial > Soil > Temperate... | reverse complement strand
GCGAACAGAAGGGCTCGAAACAGCTCTTCAAGCGCCGCAAGTTCTGCCGCTTCACCGCCGAGAAGATCGAGTGGATCGACTACAAGGACGTCGATCTTCTGAAGGACTTCATCGGTGAGAACGGCAAGATCATCCCGGCGCGGATCACCGGGACGCGCACTCACTACCAGCGGCAGCTCTCGGCGGCGGTCAAGCGCGCGCGTTACCTCGCTCTGATGCCGTACACCGACCTGCACTGAAGGAACCGCCATGCAAGTCATACTTCTGGAAAAAGTCGTCAATCTCGGCGGCTTGGGCGACGTGGTCAAAGTGAAGGACGGATACGCCCGCAACTATCTTCTGCCGAAGGGCAAGGCGAAGCGGGCGACGCCGGAGAGCCTCGCCGAATTCGAGAAAAAACGCACTGAGCTCGAAAAGGCCCAATCGGAAACCCTCGCGGCGGCACAGGAAAAAGGCGCAAAGCTGGACGGCCTCATGGTCCAGATCACCCAGAAGGCGGGCGTCGATGGACATCTGTTCGGCTCGGTCACGAATTTCGATATCGTCGAGGCGCTCAAGGGGCAAGGGTTCGAGGTCGAACGCTCGATGATCCGCCTGCCGCAGGGCCCGTTGAAAACGGTGGGAGATCACTCCATCGCGGTCGCGCTGCACACCGACGTGGTCGTCCACATCAAGATATCGGTGCTGGGAGAAACCCCGCAGCAGTGACGCGGGTGCAAGCCGTTGATACGGAAGGGCCGCGTCTCGCGGCCCCTTTTGTTTGTGCGTTTCCTCGCCGGACGCGGTAAAGTCTCCGCCACAGGTTTTCACGCGCTGTCATGGCCCAGCCCATACCGCAGACCAGCTCCGATTCCCAGCTGCTGAATCTCAAGGTTCCGCCGCATTCCATCGACGCTGAGCAGTCGGTGCTGGGAGGTCTCCTGATCGACAACGGCGCCTTCGACAAGATCGGCGACGTCGTCACCGACGGCGATTTCTACCGGGACGATCACCGCCGCATCTTCCGCCACGTTTCGCGGCTGATCGAGCGCGGCAAGCCCGCCGACGTGGTCACGGTGGACGAGGCGATCAAGGTGAGCGAGGACAAGGACAAGACAGGCGGCATCACGTACCTCGCGGCTCTTGCCGGCAACACGCCTTCGGCGCACAACGTCAGGCGCTATGCCGAGATCGTGCGCGAGTGCGCGGTCCTGCGGAAGCTGATCGAGGTGTCCACCGAGATCGCGGACAGCGCCTTAAACCGCATGGGCAAGGACGTCGGGCAGCTGCTCGACGAGGCCGAGTCCAAAGTCTTCCAGATCGCCGAGGCCGGAGCGAGGACGCGCCAGGGCTTCATGGAGATCCAGCCTCTGCTCACGCAGGTGATGGAACGCATCGATCTCCTGTATCACAAAGACAACCCATCGGACATCACCGGCATTCCCACCGGCTACCGCGACCTCGATCGCGAGACCTCGGGGTTGCAGCCGGGTGACCTGATCATCATCGCCGGCCGCCCCTCGATGGGAAAGACCGCGCTCGCGCTCAATATGGCCGAACATGTTGCCGTGGAAAACAAGCTTCCGGTGGCGGTGTTCAGCATGGAAATGTCGGGCAGCCAGCTGGCGATGCGCATGCTGGGCTCGATCGGGCGGCTCGACCAGCATAAGCTTCGCACCGGGCGTCTTTCGGACGACGACTGGAACCGACTCACCAACGCCGTCGGGAAGCTGCACGACGCGCCCATCCTCGTCGACGAATCGGGCGCGCTGAACGCGCTCGAGCTGCGCGCCCGCGCGCGGCGCCTGCACCGGCAATACGGTACGCTCGGGCTGATCGTCGTCGACTACCTGCAGCTGATGCAGGCGACGAGCGAAGGCGAGAACCGCGCCACCGAGATCTCCGAGATCTCGCGCTCTCTCAAGTCACTCGCCAAGGAGCTCAAGGTCCCCGTGGTGGCGCTCTCGCAGCTTTCCCGCGCGGTCGAGCAGCGCACGGGCCCCAAGCGCCCGATCATGTCGGACCTGCGCGAGTCCGGTGCGATCGAGCAGGACGCCGACCTCATTCTCGCGATCTATCGCGAGGAGGTCTACACGCCCGATACGCCCGAAAAGGGCATGGCGGAAATCATCATTCTCAAACAGCGCAACGGCCCTATCGGGACAGTGAAGCTGACCTTCCTCGGGGAGTACACCCGCTTCGAGAACTACGCGCAGTCCGGCGCGTTCTAGCTTTTCAGTTTCGCGTCGCGCTCGCGAGCGCGTCCCAGCGATCCACCGGAATTCTCGCGACGATCTGAAAGTCCGCGCCCACCGGCCGGATCACGGCCGCTTCGCCTTCTGCGAGATAGGGCGGACCGGCGACGCTGTAGAACGGATTGGCGTGGCTGACGACTGCGAGGTTTGCGCCGGCGGGTATCGGCGTGGCCAAGATCCGTCGCAGCGCCGCGTAGCGCTCCGCGTCCGCCGGAGCTCTCGGCCCCCCGCGCACTTCCTGCATTTTCTCCGCGCGCCCGAAGATGAGCTGGGCTGTCTCCACCGTGCGGCAGAACGGGCTCGCAAGAACGCGCTCCACGGGGATGCCCAGACGCCGGATTGCCGCAGCGGCTGCCCGCGCATCGGAGCGGCCGCGGTCGATGAGATTGCGCTGATTGGCGCAATCCTCGAAGCTCTTCATTCCCTCGTCGTTCTGGCTGAAGTCGGTCGCCGCGTGACGAAAGTACAGGATGTAGCCGCCTTTGCGCAGCTCTGCCAGTAATTGCGCGGGCGCGAGCTCGCGCGATGGAAGCGAACTGCGCGGTGGCCCAGCCGTCTGGGACGCCGCGGGCGCCCAAAAGAGCAACGCAGCGAGCGCGAAGGCGACGCGCATTCCATTCATCGGCATTGATCGATTGTACGTGCGCGGTGCGGGCAGCCGTGTTTGACACCAGTAATGAGAATGGTTATCATTTGGTTATGGAACCGGGTTCGCGGCAAAAATCCACGTCGAATCAAAACCCTGAGCCCGCGATGCGGTTTCAGGGGGCACGGGTCGTGAGCAAGGAGCTGCTCGGCGAAGGCGGCGAGCTGATCATCGAGCACGACGGCCGAGAGTACCGCTTGCGCCGCACCCAGAGCGGCAAGCTGATTCTCACCGCGTAGATCCCGATCCGAAACACGAGCGAGGAAAGCCCAAATGGTCCAAATGCTGGTGGTCACGCTGCGGGAGGGGATCGAAGCGTTTCTCATCGTCGCCATCGCCATCGCCTATCTGCGCAAGACCGGGCGCAACGGGCTGGTGCCCGCAGCCTGGTGGGGCACGGGCATCGCAGTGGCGCTCTCGATCGTGCTCGGCGTGTTCCTCGCCGAGTTCGCGGTCCTGCCGATCTGGGAGGCCGTGCTCGCCGCCGTGGCGGCCGTGCTCGTGATCTCGATGGTGGTGTACATGCTGAAGCATGCGAAGAAGATGCGCGGCGAGATCGGCGGACGCATCGAAACCGCGGCTCAAGCGCCCGGGGCCGGCCCATGGATCGGCGTGTTCCTGCTGGTGCTGCTGATGATCACCCGCGAGGGCATGGAGATGGCGTTCATCACGGCAACGCTCGCGCGCCAGGAGGAATCCGTGCATATGTTCTGGGGCGCGCTCGTCGGCATCGGGCTCGCGGGACTGCTCGCCTGGGCCTGGTCGCGCTTCGGGCACCGCGTCAATCTCGGGCTTTTTTTCCAGGTAACCTCGATCTTCCTCGTCTTGTTTGCGCTGCAGTTGCTCGTGTACTCGTTCCACGAGGCCACCGAGGCGAACGTGCTGCCGATCAACAATCAGTACTGGCACATCGCGACCGAGCCGTACGGACCCGAGGGCGAGTACGGCGCGATGCTGTCCTACGCCCTGGTGTTGTTGCCCGGACTGTGGATCGCCTGGTCGATGTTTGGCGGGAAGCGAAAAACGGGTCCCGCCGTATCCGCGAATTCCTGAGAAGGCACCAATAAATCCGAAGGGGCGCTGCGCCTCCGTCTAGAGAATTTCAGGGAGCCAGCCAGTCAGCGTCGCAGCTGAGTTAGCCAGCCATGTTTCATATCGCTCGTCAACTCAGTAGGAGACGTAATGAAGAAATCCAATTTGGCGCTGGCATTGGCCGCCGCGTTCGCGGCTTCACCTGCATTGGGACAAGCAACCGTAGATCAAAAGCTGGAAATCCTGCAGCAGGAAATCGACGATCTCAAGGCGCAAGCCCGAAGAGCGGCCCCACCGACGCAGCAACCCGCGGCGCCGTACGCGCAGGATTACGGCTCACCGCTCGGCCGGAGTCTGAGCCTGGGCAGCGGGGGGACAAATATCACAGGCTACGGCGAGATGGGTTACAGCAAATTTCGCCGCAGCGGCGATGCAAGGGCCGACCTGCAGCGCTTCGTGTTCGGCTTCAACCACCGGTTCGATGAGCAGCTCACCTTTCATTCGGAGATCGAGATCGAGCACGCCGTCGTCAGCTCCAGCGACAACGGCGAGGCCGAAATCGAGCAAGCCTGGCTCAACTACAAGGTCAGCGATGCGGCGAACGTGAAAGGTGGACTGTTCCTGATCCCGCTTGGCATCCTCAACGAAACCCACGAGCCGCCGACCTACTACGGGGTCATGCGCAACCAGGTCGAGACCCGCGTGATCCCCACGACCTGGCGGGAGCTGGGAGCGGGCGTTCACGGCATCGCCGGCGAAGGCCTCAGGTACGACGCAGGCATCACGACAAATTTCGACTCGGGCAAGCTCGACGATCCGACCACGGGTATCCGCAGCGGACACCAGGAAGGGCAGCTCGCCAACGCCCGCAACCTTGCCGTCTACGCGGCGCTCAACTACCGGCGCCCGGGACTGCTGGTTGGCGGCGGGATCTTTACGGGCGATACCGGACAGAACGGGGCGTCCAATCCCGCGTTGCGGGGGGTCTCGGCCCGCTTGACGCTGTGGGACCTACACGCGCAGTACCGCGTCGCCGGACTGGATCTGCAGGCACTCTACGCGGCGGGCTCGCTCGGGGACTCCGACAGGCTCAACGCCGCGATCCTGGCGAATGCGACCGCGAACGGGACCACGCCCTTTGCCGCCCCGAAAACGATCAGGGGAGGCTATGTTCAGGCTGCGTATCACGCGTACAGACGGGGTCAATTCGACATCGCGCCTTTCGCTCGCTACGAGCGCATCGATATCAAGCAGCAGGAAGACCCTGCCAACGGACAGCTTCAGGATCCGAACAATATCGAGCGCATCAAGACCTTCGGAGTCAATTTCTGGGTCCATCCCCAGGTGGTGCTGAAAGCGGACATCCAGCGTTACACGACCGACAAATCCCAAGACCGGTTCAACCTCGGCCTGGGATTCATGTTCTGATGAATCGGAGACCGCTCCGCTCGCTTGCGCTGCTCATGCTTGCGCTCGGCGCGGTCGCCGCCGGACTTGCTCGCGGCGAGGTCTATCAGGAGCCGGATGCCTTCGTCGCCGAAGTGTTCGGCTCAAAACCGCCGGCACCCAAGGTGCTTTGGCTGACCCAGGACATTCAGACGCAGGCCGCCGCGATTCTGGGACATCCCCCGGCGCAATTGCGCCAGCGCCACTGGAGCGACTCCCATCGGAGCGTATGGATCCTGGAGGAGATCGGAAAGGAGGAGCTGATCACCGCGGGTTTCGTCGTCGTCGACGGGCGCATCGATCACGTGCGCGTGCTCGTCTATCGCGAAAGCCGGGGGCAGGAAGTCCGCGCTCCCTCGTTCCTGAAGCAATTCAAGGAAGCGAAGCTCGCTCCGGACGACCGCCTGGACCGCGAAATCGACGGCATTGCGGGCGCCACGCTCTCCGTCGCAGCGATGCAGCGCATGGCTCGGCTCGCGCTTTTTCTCGACCGGATCATCCGCAAGTAAATGTCGCCGAGGCTGCTCCTGCTCCGGTTGCTGAGACGCTGGCACGCGCGCATCGGTTTTGCGGCCATGCTGTTCTTCCTGATTCTCGCGGTAACCGGCCTGGCGCTGAACCACGGTCCGGATTTGGGGCTCGACGGCCGGTTCGTCCACGCCGAATGGCTCGCGCGCTGGTACGGCATCAAGTCCGAGCCGCCGCGCCAGGTATTCCGCTCCGGGCATCACGTTCTGACTGCGGCAAACGGCCGCTGGCTGCTGGACGGAAAGATTTCCGGAGAGAAATTGCCGCCGCCGATCGGCCTGGTCGAGCTCCCCGAAATCTTCTTGGTCGCGAGCGATGCCGCGCTGTACGTATACCGTGAGAACGGTGAGCTGATCGAGAAGTTGGGACCGGGCGCGCTTCCGGGCTCTCCCGTGCGGGCGATCGGCTCGAGGGCGCGCCACATCGTGCTTCGCACGACATCGGGTGTTTTTGCGAGCGCCGACGCCCTGACCTGGCGCCCGGCGTCGGAACGGAGCGTGCGTTGGTCGGCGCCAGCGGAGCTTTCCGTCTTCGAACAGCGGGCTTACGGAGAAGGGCTTGTACCCGGGATTTCAGTCGAGCAGCTGCTTCTCGATCTGCATAGCGGCAGGTTCGCGGGTCGCTACGGGCCGCTGGTGGTGGATTCGCTCGCTTTGCTGCTCGCGATCCTCTCTCTCACCGGGGCGTGGCTCTTTCTTGTGCCTCGGATGCACCGGGGGAGGCATTGAAACATTGGCGCGGCTGCGATCATCGGCGCTTCCTGGCGCTGCTGTGTTCGGCGCTTGCGGCGCTGCCGTGCGCGCGCGCGGGCGCAGCGGATCACCGCGCGAGCTCCTACGTGTTCGGCACGGTGGTCGAGATCACCGTCGTCGGCGCGGACGCGACTCTTGCCCGGAAGGCGGTCGGAGAGGTATTTCGCGAGTTCGACCGCATGCACCGCGATCTCCATGCGTGGCAAGCCGGCGAACTGGTCGTTCTCAACCGGGCTATCGCCGGCGGCAGGGAAAATATTCGTACGACGAAGGAAATCGCGGCGCTGATTCGCGCAACCCAGCGCCTTGCCGCCCGGTCCGAGGGATCGTTCAACCCTGCCATAGGCAAGCTGGTCGGATTGTGGAGCTTTCACCGGGACAAACCCGGAGGACCTCTGCCAGACCCCGAAGAAATTGCCCGAATCGTTCGCGCCGACCCGCGCATGAGCGATCTGAGCGTTCAAGGGGATGCGGTGACCAGCAAGAACCCGGCCGTGCAGCTCGACTTCGGCGGCTACGCTAAAGGCTATGCGCTCGATCATGCGGCGGACCTTCTTCGGAAAAGCGGCATCAAGGATGCGCTCGTCAACATCGGCGGCAATATCATGGCGCTGGGCGATCACGCCGGGCGTCCCTGGCATGTCGGCGTCGATTCCCCCCGCGGCAGGGGCTTCCTCGCCACGCTCGACCTGAGGGACGGTGAGGCCATCGGCACCTCCGGCGATTACCGGCGCTATTACGAGATCGACGGCAAGCGTTACGCGCACATCATCGACCCGCGCACCGGCTACCCCGTTTCAGGAGTGCAGGCCGTGACCGTTCTCGTTCCGGCTCAGGCAGGGGCGGGCGCCTTGTCGGACGCAGCGTCAAAACCGATCTTCATCGGCGGGCGCGGAGGTTGGAAGAACGCGGCGTCTCGCATGGGGGTCTCGCATGCCATGCTCGTCGATTCCGAGGGCATCATCCACATCACACCGGAACTGAACGCACGGCTGCGCTTCAGCGAACCGGGGCTCGCGATAGCGGTCGGAAAATAGTCAGTTCAGCCGGACGTACTCGTAGTCTACGGCCAGGTTGTTGATGCCCCGGTCGGGCGGCGCGATCCAGGCGGCCATCTTTCCGGGCTCGACCACGCGCTGCATCAGACTCCTCACGAAGGCTTTGTCCGATGCGCTCGGCAGCCAGCCGGGCAGGAGCCGGTCGAGCTCCTCGCGATCGATGGGCCGGCCCTCGAGGTCGGTGGGAATGTTCGCCCAGGCTCCGATGGCGCGGCGAAAGCGGTTGCTCGGCAGCTTCAGCTCGAACTTGTGACCGCCGCGCTTGATCTGCATGTTCCAGCGCTTCAGGCCGATCTCGCAGTCCCTGATGTAGGCGTCGCGCAACACTTCGTTCATGGCATTGCGCATCGGGGATGTGTCCTTCATGACTCCGCCTTTGCCGTCCGGAATCTCGATCTCGAAGGTCGAATCGGCGCAGACGTGGTCCTGGTACTGAGTCATCTCGTCGGGACGTCCCTTGATGCCGTTGGCGAAGGTCGTTGCGGCGTTCGAAGAGACCTCCGATCCGAACAGGTCGAGGGAGGAGCTGAACCAGAAATTGAGATAGCGCTGCAGGAGCGGCAGATCCACGGCGCCCTGACGGCGGACCGCCTCCGGGTCGTCGCTGCCGGCCTCCTTCATCACTTCGAGAGTGCGCCGCACGATCCTGCCGAGGCCGGTCTCGCCGACGAACATGTGGTGCGCTTCCTCCGTCAGCATGAAGCGGCAGGTGCGGGCGAGCGGGTCGAACGAAGACTCGGCGAGACTCTTCAGCTGGAACTTGCCGTCGCGGTCGGTGAAATAGCAGAAGCAGAAGAACGACAGCCAGTCCTCGATCGGCTCGTTGAAGGTGCCGAGGATGCGTGGCTTGTCGACGTCGCCGGAGTGGCGCGCGAGGAGCTCCCCGGCTTCCTCGCGGCCGTCGCGGCCGAAGTAGGCGTGCAATATGTACACCATCGCCCAGAGATGACGTCCCTCCTCGACGTTGATCTGGAAGAGATTGCGAAGGTCGTAGAGGGAGGGGCAGGTGTGGCCGAGGCGGTGCTGCTGCTCGACCGAAGCGGGCTCGGTGTCGCCCTGGGTGACGATGAGGCGGCGAAACTGCGAGCGGAATTCGCCGGGCACCTGCTGCCACACCGGCTGCCCGAAGGAGTCCCCGAAGCCGATGGTGCGGTCGGCGATGGGATCGGCCAGGAAGATGCCCCAACGGTAGTCGGGCATCTTCACCGTGCCGTAATGTGCCCAGCCCTGCGCGTCCACGCCGACCGCGGTGCGCAGATACACGTCGACCGAGGCGAAATCGTTCGGCCCCATCTCGCGCCACCAGTCGAGAAAGCGCGGCTGCCAGTGTTCGAGCGCGCGCTGCAGCGTCTTGTCGTTCGCAAGATCGACGTTGTTGGGAATCTTCTCGGAATAGTCGATCGTACTCATACGCGCTCCCAATTGAATCTTGCTTTCGCGCCGCTGCCGTACACCTTCAGCGCGCCGTGCTCGCCCACCGCGTTGGGGCGAGTGAAAATCCAGTTCTGCCAAGCGGAGAGTCTGCCGAAGATGCGTGTCTCCATGGTTTCCTTGCCCGAGAAGCGGAGATTCGCCTCCATGCCCGTAAGCGCATCGGGAGAGAGGCTCGCGCGCTCCTCGATCGCGATGCGCACCTCTTCGTCCCAGTCCAGATCGTCCGGCGTGAAGGTGACCAGGCCCAATCCGGAGGCGACCCTGGCGTCGAGCTTCTTACCGATGTGCTCGCGCGCGGTCTCGATCGGTTTCGACTCGCCGCAGAAATGCGCGCTGATGCGCGCTTCCTGGCTGACCATCGGGCAGGGGCCGAAGCTCATGTGCGAGAGCGCTATGACCGGCGCGTCCGGTTCTCCGTCCGGTAACTGAAGCATGTAGCTGCGGTCGGCCGCCAACACGAGCTCGAGCAGCGTGCCCGCGAAGCAGGAACCTTTGTCGATGATTGCGAACAGAGTACGCGAGGAAACGTCCAGCCTCGCCAGCGTGCGGCGCAGGAAACCGGTGACCTGGCGCACGAACCAGTCGTTCTCGTAGGCCTTGAGGGCTGCGTCGGCCGCCAGGACTTTGTCCATGTCTCCGCGCGTGTTGAAGATCCACGTGCCGATCTCCAGGTCATTCGTGCGCAGCATGAGGACGGCGTCGTCCAGCTCGCGCGCCATCGCGAGGGGCCACCACGTGTCTCCTGCAGCGTGGATCGCCTCGATGGTGGAAGGAATCTCCTTCCTCGGCGCGAATACCGTGATAGTCGCGGTACGTGCTTTGCGGTCGATCACCGCGTCAACGTTGTCGTAATGGTAGCCGCTGGCGTCGATCGCGCGCTTGAGGGGATTGAGCGTGACGCCTTTGCCGCCCGCGCGCGTGCTCAGTGCGCCGAGCGCCGCAGCGCGTTCTCTCACCGCATCCTTGAAGCCTTGAGGCTTCGCGATATGGTCCACCAGCTTCCATTGCTTTGCGCGGTCGGCGCGCACGCCTTCGCTCGTCGTGCAGAACACGTCGGCGAGGTCGCGCCTGACCTTTCTCTTGTCGGTGACGCGCGTGAGTCCGCCCGTTCCGGGCAGGACGCCCAGCAGCGGCAGCTCGGGCAGGCTCACCGTCGAGGAGCGATCGTCGATCATCAGGATCTCGTCACAGGCAAGCGCGAGCTCGTAGCCACCGCCCGCGACCGTGCCGTTCACCGCGGCGAGGGACTTCAGGCCCTCGTGGCGGCTCGAGTCCTCG
>Ga0307471_100002617_pt1 | contig 10408 bp, 10 predicted proteins | sample atmos_gasesAM3C__2_FD_204566 | JGI IMG/M metagenome (GOLD analysis project Ga0307471, IMG submission 204566) | Hardwood forest soil microbial communities from Morgan-Monroe State Forest, Indiana, United States - atmos_gasesAM3C_515 | ecosystem: Environmental > Terrestrial > Soil > Temperate... | reverse complement strand
GCCTGTTGTCTTCTTGAGGAACTGAGGCTTTGGTTTACGCTCCAACCAACGCCGGTTCCACCTCATAGATCAAGTACCACGGCGTGGCGGCTTTCAGCTTCTCGTTCACGTTATTGATGTTCTTCACGCCTTCGGTCTCAAGCCACTTGCGGAAGGCAGCCGCACCCTGCTTCGCGTAAATCGGGATGCCTTCCTTCCAGGTTGCCCGCCCGCAGAGTACGCCGTTGAACTTCACGCCGGACTCTCCAGCGAGCTCGAGCGTCTCGCTGAACTCGGCATTGCTGACGCCCGCCGAGAGATAAATGAACGGCTTGGTCGCAACGCTCGCGGCTTTGTGGAAGTACTCGATCGCTTCCTTCTTCGTGTACGCCTTTTGGCCACCAAACGACTGGGTGCCCTCGACGAACTTCATGTTCACCGGAACCTCAACCTTGAGCACGTCTATGCCATAACGGTCCTTGGTGAATTCCCGCATGCTCTCGGTAACGATCTGGGGTTTCTTCTTGGCGTACTCGAGGCCCTTCTCGTCCGCGCCCTCTTCGTAGCCAACGAACTCGAGGAAAAACGGGATGTCGTTGCCGCGGCACTCGTCGCCGATGCGCTCGACCCAGGCATGCTTCTTGTCGTTGACATCTTTCGGATCGAACGGCGTGTAGTAGAGCAGGATCTTGACGCAGTCGGCACCGGCTTCCTTCAGACGTCGCGCCGACCAGTGGTCGAGCAGATCTCCGAGGCGGCCGGGACCGGTTTTGTCGTAGCCGGTTTTCTCATAGGCCAGCAGCAAGCCGGCGTTCTTGGCGCGGCGCTTGGCGGCCGGCAGTCCCCACTCGGGGTCGAGCAGGATGGCACTGGCGTGCGGGGTCAGGACCTCAGTGACCAGCGTTTTGAATTCTTCCATCATGGCGTCGGTGATGTCGCCGCCTTTTTCTTTGGCAAGTGACTTTTTCAGGGAGCCACGCTGATCCATGGCGGCGGCAGCGATGACGCCGCGGTTGTTGGACACTCTCTTGAGGCCGGCCAACTTTCCAGGGGTAAGCTTCATGGTTCTTTCCTCCAAAAATGAGTGCGGGATTGGGGACGGATACACCCTGCTGTTCAGGGCCGTTTTCGGCGGCCTTCATTGTAATACGGGGCGGCAGGGGGGTGTGACAGATGAACATTATTCAAAGAAAAGGCTTCCACCAGAAAGGACATGGCATTTATCAATTCCACTGGAGGAGACCTCTATAAGAAAGCCTCTTTCTACTGTCTCAACGTCAGCGTGCTCAACACCGCCTGCTGCTTCGCGATCAGGGCATCCACGCCTTTGCGGGCGAGGGCGAGCATCTGGGTGAACTGCTGCTCGTCGAAGACTCGGTGTTCGGCCGTGGCCTGGACTTCGACCATTTTGCGGCCGGCCGTCATGACGAAATTCATGTCGACGTCGGCGCGGGAATCTTCTTCATAGCAGAGATCGAGGAGCACCTCGCCGTCGACGATGCCCACGCTGATGGCAGCCACGAAGTCGCGCAGGGGAACCGCGGTCAGGGTGCCGGCTTCCACCAGCTTTTCCAGCGCCAATCCCAGCGCGACGAAGGCGCCCGTGATCGAGGCAGTGCGCGTGCCACCGTCGGCCTGGATGACGTCACAATCGATCCACACCGTGCGTTCGCCTAGTTTGTCGAGGTCGGTCACGGCCCGCAGGGAGCGCCCGATCAGACGCTGGATTTCGTGGGTACGTCCGCTGGCGCGGCCTTTGCTGACTTCTCGAGGTGTGCGCGTCAGGGTAGCGCGAGGCAGCATGCCGTATTCGCTCGAAACCCATCCCTTGCCGCTATTGCGCAAAAATGCGGGGACGCTTTCCTCAACCGACGCCGTGCAGATCACACGCGTGTTGCCTACTTCGATAAGGGCGGAGCCTTCCGCGGTATGGATGAACTCGGGCAGAATGCTCACGGGGCGAAGTTGATCAGGAGTGCGGTTGTCAGAACGGAATACCATAAGGCGGGATTGTAAATGAAGGGCGGCGGTTCGGACGGTGCTGAAAGCTACCGATGGAAAGTCTGGCGCTGCTCCGGTTCCCCTCCACAGCCAATCTGAGATTTCAGATTGCAGATTTTTGATTGCAGATTTCTTGATTGTCCGGATGCCATCGACTCCCGGACAAATCTGAAATCTAAAATCTGAAATCGCAAATTGCCCTTACGGTCCATCTTGCAACTGGCTTACCAGCAGGGCGACCGCTCCCGTGTCATAGAAGTCCGAGAGGTCAGCATGGCCCGCTAACGTTTTTTCAGATTGCGGATTGCGGATTGCAGATTTCAGATTAAAAATCGCAGATTCTTTGATTGTCGGATCGACCCCGGTCCCGGACAAATCTGAAAGCGCAAATTGCCCTTACGGTCCACCTTGCAACTGGCTTACCAGCAGGGCGACCGCTCCCGTGTCATAGAAGTCCGAGAGGTCAGCATGGCCCGCCAAGGTTTCACGCTCCTTGCCGTCCACCAAAATCTTAACGCGCAGAATTCCAGGGATGTTGGCCACGAGGGTCTGGATGAGAGAAGTGACCGTGAGCTCTTCTTCCAGCACTCCAGAGCGGTGGCCATTCGCGAAGGCCGAATTCAGATCGATGATCGCGACCCCCGGAGTGACCAGGTAGACGGCGCGGACCTCGGTGCCCGGAGCGAGCGGATGGGGCGAGTCTTTCGACAGGTAGATGCTGAGCACAGCGCGCAGCAGTTCCTCAGCCCGCTGCTGGCGAGCGGAGGGCAACGGAATGTTGGCTCCCTCCACGCGCAGGATCCCGGGGTCGTCATAGGCGACGTACAGCGTGACCCTCTCCGTGGCGCCAGACACCGGAGGCGCGACCGGTCGACTGTCGGCCACCGCCGGCGCGACCTCCGCGACCCGACCACGCATGCGCCCGGCGTAAAAACCCATCGCCAGCACAGCAAGCAGCATTACGCCGACTCCGATGAGGAGGTGACGGGGGATCATCGTTGGGCTCCCAATTTGTCGCGTACCGCGGCAATGCCGGTGGCGACGGCGCTCGTGACGTTCTCTTGGTACGCCGGCAGAGTGAGGTCCATGACATCTGATCCTGGAGGAGCCACCTCGACCGCAATAGCAGCGGCGGTGAGGTTATTCAGCGGTCGCACGGGAGCCGCCAGTGTTCGAACTTGAATCTGTCGCCGCGTGAGTTCGGAGGCAACGCCCTGCGTCGCGATCTGACTTTGAGGCAGGAAGCGGGTCTGGGCCGTGTCCCACGCAATGAAGGGCCCGTTGTTCTCTCCGCCCGCCGGGATGAGTGCAGTGTAAAGACGCACCCCTTTGCCATCCGAAGCGGCGTGCAAGCCGATGTAAATCACGGGATGCGCTGTATTGGTGAAGATGGCACGCTGGTCAAGGGTGAGGCTGGCATCTGAGTCGCGCAATACCAGGGTAGAAATTCCCCGAGACTCGAGTTCCTGGCGCAGACGGCGAGCCAGAGCCAGCGTAACGTCTTTTTCCGCAAGTTTGTCGCTTAAGGCTGCGCCCCGGTCGTCGCCCCCGTGGCTGGCATCAATCACAGCGTAAAAGTGGCGCTCGCCAGCCGGCGGGTTGGCCGGCGGTTTGGTCACGACAGGAGGGGGCACAGCGCCGGGCGCAGTTGCGGCCGGTGCTGACGGACCGGCCAATTGCTGGGGAGCGGGCGAAATGGTAATCGTACGCCCGTCATTGCTGAAACTCGCCATCAAGGGCACCGTTCCATTCACGGTAATCTCCGCAGCGCCGTTGTCTTCGGAGAAAGCGGCCGAGGGGATGGCTTTGTCGTCGAAGGTCAACAGCGCCGTACCCGGAGCGACGAGCGGCTCACGGCGGAAAGACATGCGCAACCTGCCAGGCTCAGTGGCGATGGTCGGGTTCACTGGCGACGTGAAGTTCATCACCAGGCGGGGTGGCGTGCTGCGACTCAGTTGCGCCGTGAAGTGTGTGGCCACGCTACCAACAAAGACGCGGCGGGACGCGAGGTTGAAAGTGACGGAGCCGCCGAGGATGCGCGGCAACAACGTACTGAGCGAACTCACGGGAACGAGGCCCCGGCCATTTTCCAGTAGGAAGGCTGCGGGCAGGTCCACGTCACGGCCGCGGATTCTGGCGCGATTCTTGCCCGCCGTGAATTCCGCGTCCGTGTCATTGAAGCGAAGCTTCCAGTGCAACCCATCGGTACGGGAAGTCACGTTCCCCAGCGGTTCGATGGCCTCGAGCAGACCGATATAGTCGCGGCCGTCACGATCCGCCACCGGCAGTGAGAAGTTGGTGATCGTCGCATAGATGGTGATCTTCTTTTCGTCGGCCGAGCCTGCGGGCAACGTGCCGGCAACCAGCAGTAGAGCGACGAGGCTCACCCTTCGGAACGCCTCTTCGGAAAACGTTCGGCGGTTGGTTTGACGAGCGGAGCCCAATGCTGACAGCCTCATGCGATATGGGAACCTGCATCAGATTAACAGAGCATAACGGCGTGCAAGTCGATGTCGAAGCAGGCAGGGGTGAGGAGTTCCTGGCGATTGGATCCGTCAGGACTGGGTTTGCCCGGGTCGCGGTACCACGATAGACTCTGGGTCTCGAGGTGGACTCATGCTGGTTGTCATGCAGGCGCATGCCACGGAAGAGCAGGTGCGCGCCGTCTGTCAGAAGATTGAACTGATGGGCTATCGCGCCCACGCCATGCCGGGGGCAACGCGCACAGCCATTGGAGTGACCGGGAACCAGGGAGAAGTCGAGCAAGGCACCCTGGGCGAGATGCCGGGCGTGCAGGAAGTCATCCGGGTCAGCAAGCCCTACAAACTGGTAAGCCGCGATGTAAAGGAAGAAAACACGGTCATTCGGTTTCCTGGGACGAATGCCACCCTGGGTGGCAAAAATTTGGCGGTCATCGCCGGGCCGTGCGCGATTGAAAGTCGTGAGCAGGCGTTTGCCATCGCGGAGCGGGTTAGTCGCGCGGGAGCGCAATTCTTCCGCGGAGGAGCATACAAGCCGCGGACGTCTCCATACACGTTTCAAGGGCTGGGCGAAACCGGCCTGCAGATCATGGCGGAGATCCGCGACCGGTTTGGCATGAAGATCATCACCGAAGCTATCGACAACGAGTCCTTGGAACTGGTGGAGCAGTATGCCGACGTGATTCAGATCGGCGCCCGCAACATGCAAAACTTCGCGCTGCTGAAGCGCGCCGGAAGGGCGAAAAAGCCGGTGATGGTGAAGCGCGGGCTGTCGGCAACGCTGGAAGAATTCCTGATGGCGGCCGAGTACGTGATGAGCGAGGGCAACTACCAGGTGGTGCTGTGCGAACGCGGCGTGCGGACATTTGCGGACCATACGCGCAACACGCTCGACTTAAGCATCGTCCCTGCCGTACAACGCTTGAGCCACCTACCCATTGTGGTGGACCCGAGTCATGGGACCGGCAAGCGCAACAAAGTCACGCCGATGTCTCGAGCGGCGGTGGCGGTGGGCGCGGATGGGCTGATCGTGGAGGTGCATAACCAGCCGGATAAGGCGCTGTCGGACGGAATGCAGTCCTTGTATCCAGAACAGTTTGAGGAGTTGATGGCGCAGGTTCGGCAGATTGCGGCGGTGGTGGGGCGAGAGGTTGTGGCGATCGGGGCAGGGGTGCCCGTTGAGAAATCCACCATGGGGCCTGCGCGCGAGGTGAGTCGCGCATGAAATTCGACGAAGACGGCGGCGGCAGAAAAGAACAGAAGTGTGAATCTGGGCTGCTGGCAGACCCGTGCGTGCCGGTTCGCATTGCCGTACAAATAAGCCTTCAACTTTATTGATCACCAATCTGCTCGTAGCGTAGTCTTTCGAATCCGGGGCCCCAGCAATCCATTGAGAAAAGTCCTCTTCATCGTAGTTCTGCTTCCCGTAGTCGCAGGCTTGGGGTGGTGGTATTTCCGCGAGAGCCCTCTGCCTGACTACGGTCCTGCCTATCGTGAATACGCCTATGTCACTAACGGTAAGAGCAACACGGTCACGGTGATTGATCTGCGAACCTTCCAGACGACCAAGACGATCACAGTGGGAAGCAATCCCACGGGAGTCGCCGCGAACGGTAAGAAGAACGAGGTTTACGTGGTCAACACCGGATCGAACAACGTCAGCGTGATCGACGCGGAAAAGAACCAGGTGGTGGCCACTATCGGCGTGCATGGGCGGCCGTACTTCATCGATGTATCTCAGGATGGCAAGCACGGCTACATCGCGAACGCCGGGTCCGCGAACGTCTCAATCATTGACCTGGAGAAGCGCGCCGTCATTGGAACCATTCGCGTGGGCGCGGCTCCGGGGCTGGCCCGGGTTTCACCGGCAGGCACCACGGCAGTGGTAAGCAATCGTGGCGACAATACGGTGTCCTTGATCGATACCCAGAGGTTGGCAGTGCGCTCGACCCTGCGGGTGTGCGAACAGCCTGAGGACATTGCGATCTTGCCGGACTCGAGCAAGGCCTTTGTGGCGTGCACGGGCTCGGCCCAGGTGGCGTCGATCGATCTGAAGAATGACAAAGTCCTCGCCCTGCTCGACGTTGGCAAGACGCCCGTGCACCTCTCGCTCAAGCCGGATGGAGGCGAGTTGATGGTCACGAATTTCGACTCGGACAGCATTTCGACCATTGAGACCACCACCGACGAAGTCGCGAACAGCTTTCTGATTGGAACCAAACCTGTGCGCGGTCTTGTGTCAGCCGACAATTCGCGGTTGTATGTGAGCAACTTCGGATCGAACAGTGTGGCGGTTTACGACATTGATGTGGGGAAGATCGTCGCTACAGTTCCCGTGGGCAGCCAGCCCGACGGTTTGGCACTTTCGCAGAATCAAAGCTTTCTGCTGGTGCTGAACTCGCAATCGGGCGACGTCACGGTCATTCAGAAGCGAAAACCGCGCAAACTGGAACCCAGCGAGTATTCGCTGCTGACCATGATCCCGGTGGGTGCGCAGCCGAACAATGTGGTGGTGAAGTCGTTCCGGGTGACGGCCCCCGTGCGGAAGTAGCTCTCTGCGAGAGCGCGGAGAACAGGGCTCTGCTGGAATTCCGAACCTGTCACTGGACAATAGGTCTCGGTACCATTTAGACTGAAATTTCGAAAGACAACGCCTGTGCGCAGCTTGCGCGCGGGCGATTTTTTTTGCTCGAAAAAGGAGTCGATCGATGACAGAGGTTGCGTACCAAGACGAAAGCGCGATCCACACGGTAGTCGAAAGGTTTGAGAGTTGTGACTATGCGCTGGATGAGTTTACCCATGCCCGGCATCTGACGGTCGCATGTTGGTGTTTGTGTACGATGCCGCCCGAAGAGGCTCTTACACGCATGCGCGCGGGACTCATGCAATTCATCTCACATCACGGAAAGCAGGGGTACCACGAGACGATCACGCGGTTCTGGATGGAGCTACTGGGAGAATTTCTAGGAGGACTGCCCAGCCGGACGTCGCTCGTGCAGAAGACGAACCGTGCCGTGCAACGTTTTGGGAGCAAGGATCTTTTGTTTGCTTACTACACCCGGGAGCGGGTCATGTCGGACAACGCCCGGTGCGAATGGGTAGAGCCGGATCTGAAATCGATTACCGGAGCGCGGGCTCTGCCGTCGGGGGTAATTGAAAAGCAGCGACTCTAGATCGGAGAGCGGATCGCGCCTAGCCGGCGGTCCTGGTGGCGCAGAGTTTGTCGAACATATTCACCAGGTCGGCTGCAATGGCCGGAGCCTCCCGACTTTCAATCTGGCTGCGCTGCAGCATGTAGACCAGTTGGCCGTCGCGCAGGATCGCGATCGATGGAGAGGACGGCGGGTAGCCGGTGAAATAAGAGCGGGCGCGCTCGGTGGCTTCTTTATCCTGGCCCGCGAATACGCTGTAAATACGGTCCGGCTTGATGGAATGCTGCAAGGCCGTGCGGACTGCGGGTCGCATGCGGCCAGCGGCGCAGCCGCAGACAGAGTTGACGATGATCATCGTGGTGCCCGGCGCAGCCACCGCGCGGTCGACGTCGGCCGCGGTGGGCAACTCCTCGACGCCAGCTTTTGTCAGTTCCTCGCGCATCGGGATCAACATGATTTCGGGATACATGGGGGCTCCTGGTCGTTTGGTCGTCGGCTCTCGGTCGTTGGCTCCTGGTCGTTGGCTTGCGGCTTGGGAAATCCTAACATGTCCGCTGCGATGAAGAGTTCTGTTTACGTGCACGAAGCGAAGTCTCTGCGCCGGTACGGAACCAGCCTTCTTCTTGAACGGCGTAATCTCTGCGATGCCAACTCCGCTTACCTTCGGATTTTCTAGGCCATACCATTCGCCTATGGGAGTGCACATACGTTGTAAGACTGCTCGATTCGCAGCAGCTTTTATTTTTCTGACAGTCTGCGGTTTCGGGCAGGTCACGAACATTGGTGCGGCGGATGGCAAGGAGTGCGGTGGAACATCGACCACGGGTGCGGCGTGCCGGCACAAACTAAACACGGGCCCCTTTTCAATTCTGGCTCTGCCAGGGCGGGAGTTTCACCAGTTAACGGGAGTTGATTCCTACGCCGGCGTAGTTGCTCGGGAATGGGGTCGTGCTGACTTTTGATTTTGGCCGCTACTCAAAAGGCTACATCAAGAAGGACAGGAAGTGTGGCAGTGTTATCGTCAAAAAGCTCATTGCTGGCCATACCGCGAAACTGGTCCGCCTCCAAACGCCGGGGCACGGAATCACCGACATATATTTCAGCAAAGCACGCGGGCGAAACGCGCTTTATCTTTGGGGAAAAGACCTCACCGCAACACAGCGAGAATTGGTGTGCAGGATGTTCGAGACCATTGAAATTGGCGGCCCGTTACCTACCAGTTTTGTTCCACCGCCACCGCCGCCTCCAAAGTAGGCGCACTACCCACCATGAGCAGAGAGGGGCGGGCGGGGACGCCTATCACGACAGCCGTCCGCTCGCTCGCCAACCGATGCCATCGGCAACGGGAGGACGTGCTCGCGTCTCATATATAGTTGGATGCAGTCTGATGGTGATTCAGGAAAATGTGCCGATGGCGCCACTCACTACGTTGGGGGTGGGCGGACCGGCTCGTTTTTTTGTCGAAGTTTGCAGTGCAGACGAGGTGCGGGAAGCTCTCCGGTATGCAAAGTCGCGGGGTCTTGCGCTCTTTATTTTGGGCGGGGGCAGCAACCTGGTTGTGGCCGACGCCGGCTGGGCCGGGCTGGTTTTGAAGGTGTCCATTCTCGGAATCAAACATCGCCACGGACACAGCTCCGCGTACTTCGATGTAGGAGCCGGCGAAGACTGGGATGGATTTGTCGCCACGACCGTACAGCACAATTGCGCTGGCATCGAATGCCTGAGCGGCATTCCGGGGAGTGTAGGCGGAACTCCTGTTCAGAACGTCGGCGCTTACGGGCAGGAGGTCGCGGAGACGATCGACACCGTACTGGCGCTCGATCTCAGGAGCGGTAAGGAAGAGGAATTCGAGAACGCCGACTGCGGCTTTTCCTATCGAACGAGCATCTTCAACATCCGCGAACGGGGACGTTATGTGATCCTGCGCGTCACCTATGCGTTGGTCCATGACGGAGCGCCACGCGTGGCCTACGCAGACTTGAAGAAACACTTCTCTACGCTCTCGCGGAAGCCGACTCTGGCCCAGGTGCGCGAGGCGGTGCGCCAGATTCGCGCCAGCAAGGCGATGCTGATTACGCCCGGGGACGAGGACTCGCACAGCGCCGGGTCTTTCTTCAAGAACCCTGTGCTTTCTCCGGAAGAGTTTGACGCGCTCAAGCAGCGAGCGGCGAGGCAGAAGCTCGAGGTCCCCAGCTACCCGGCTCTTGAAGCGCAAAGAAAAGTTCCCGCGGCGTGGCTGGTGGAACAGTCGGGATTTCCGAAAGGCTACGGCAACGGGCGGGTGGGGATTTCGCGCAAGCATGCGCTCGCCATCGTCAATCGCGGTGGGGCGACGGCGGCGGAGATCGTGGCGCTCAAGGATGAGATCCAGCGGCGGGTTGAGAAGCAGTGGGACATCCGACTGGAGCCGGAACCGGTGTTTGTTGGGTTTTAGAATCAGTCGTTGGCCGTTGGCTGTTGGACGTTGGCTGGACGGATTCGAGAGATCCGCCGAAATATCCCCCATGTAGATCGACCCCATATTCGCGGCGCCGAACAACAGTGGGCGGGGCCGTCCCGGACCAGGCTGTGAGGGAATTCACAGACGTTCCGGAGATAGCACAAGTCCGGCTCTGACGGCCCTGCCGCTTTATTTATCGGCAAGATGTGCGGCTTCCTTGAATATCTCCACGAACATCGTTCGAGTCAGTTTTCCGGTCTGGGTGTTCTGGTTCGACGGGTGGTAGGAAGCCAGCAGGACTTTGCCATCCGGCAGCGCGTACTTCCGGCCGTGAGCAAAAACGAAGGATGCCTTGC
>Ga0307471_100002615_pt1 | contig 10412 bp, 9 predicted proteins | sample atmos_gasesAM3C__2_FD_204566 | JGI IMG/M metagenome (GOLD analysis project Ga0307471, IMG submission 204566) | Hardwood forest soil microbial communities from Morgan-Monroe State Forest, Indiana, United States - atmos_gasesAM3C_515 | ecosystem: Environmental > Terrestrial > Soil > Temperate... | reverse complement strand
GTGGTCCGGGGCATGATGCCGGAGGAGGAAATGAGCATGTATCGCTTTGCATTGGTGGCGTTGCTCTGCGTGGCGGCGTTGCCATCGCCATCGCGCGCGCAGAATTATCCCAGCAAGCCGATCCACTTCGTCTTGCCTTACGTGCCCGGCGGCATCATCGACACTGCCGGCCGCCATCTTGCGGTTCGGCTGAGCGAAAGACTGGGGCAATCGGTCGTGCCCGAGAATCGTCCGGGCGCTGGCGGGATGGTGGGCGCCGACGTGGTCGCGCGCGCGGCGCCGGACGGCTACACGATCCTGCTGACCGACCCCGCGCTCGTCACCAATCCGACGCTGCAATCGGACGCTCCCTACGACCTGAAAGCGCTGCAGGCGGTGTCGATCGTCGGCTCCTCGCCGGCGATCATCGTGGCCTCGCCGACCCTGCCGGTAAAGACGCTTCCCGAATTGATCGCTTATGCGAAGGCCAATCCCGGCAAGCTCAACTTCGCCTCCGCCGGCATCGGCACCGCGCCGCATCTCGCCGGTGAAATGATCAAGCTGCGCGCCGGCATCGAGATGACGCACGTGCCCTATCGCGGAATCGGCGCGGCATATCCGGACGTGATGAGCGGCAAGGTGCAGCTCGCATTCTCGAGCATCGCCGGCGCGGTGCCGTTCACCGGCGACAACCGCGTGCGCCCGCTGGCGACGACCGGATCGGCGCGCAGCTCAGTCTATCCCGATGTGCCGACGGTTGCGGAATCCGGCCTGCCCGGCTTTGATGTCGACCTCTGGACCGCCGTCTACGCGCCGGCCGGGCTGCCGCCGCAGGTGCTGGCGAAGCTCAACGGCGAACTCAACAAGGCGCTCGAGCATCCCGATCTCAAGGCGGCGTTCGCCAAGATTGGCATAACGCCGCGCGGCACCACGCCCGAGGAAGCCGCGGCCTTCACCAACTCGGAATACGAGAAGTGGAGGAAGGTGATCGTCGAGGGCAAAATCAAGCCGGAATAGAAGCGCCCTTCAGCCCATCCCGGATGCGGACGTCGGCTCGATCTCGCACAGCAGGCGCACCTCTCCGGGCGGACCAGGGTATTTGTCCTTCCCCAGATACTTCTTGGCGAGCGAATCGATGTGCTGGGCGGCGCCGTCCTCCGTGACCCGCCGGACGCGGCCGCGAATCTGGACGTAACGGTAGGGATTGTCGGGATCGACGATGGCCATCGCGACGGCCGCGCCCGCTTTCAGGGTGCGCGCCTTGGTCCGCCCCCGCGCGGTGTTCACGCGAATGAGGCCATTGGTTCGATCGAACCAGACCGGCGTCACCTGCGGCGAGCCATCCGGCATCACCGTGGCGAGAATCGCAAACGCTTTCTTCTGCTCCAACAGGTCGAGATATTTGTCGGGAATGGTTGCTGCCATGACACGATCTCCTTGCGCAGCATAGCCGGACGCGAGCCAAAGCGCACCCCCAAACAAGCGCGTCTACGCGGGGGCGATCCATCATTCGCTTCGCGCCGCCATGCGTTCCGCGCATTCACAACCGCGACGGCAATGACAAAGAAGGGCCACCCTCGCGGGCAGCCCTTCCATTGTCGAGCCGTGATCCGGCTAAACCAGCGTGAACACACCGCCTTCAGACGGTGCGGACCCCCTGAGAGGCAAGGATCCAGCTCACGGATGCCGGCAATCGCGGCGATAGACAATGAGACACTGGATCACCTCCTTTCGGTTGTTGACGACGCGCGCAATGTACCGAGATGTCGCGCATTGTCAAAGCAAGCCCATGCGAAAAATCTTCCCACCACCGGTTGTCTTGCGGCAACAGAAAGGTTCAATGAGCGGCCCCTTCAGATCAAGCCTTCGGGAGGAACATATGCCGCTGGGATCAAGGAAGGCCATGGTCGTGGCGGTCGTCGCGCTATGTTCGTTCGCGCCCGCGACAATGCGCGCGCAGGAGTTTCCCTCGCGCGTCATCCGCATTGTCGTCGCCTTCCCTGCCGGCGGGCCGACCGATTTCGTGGCGCGGCTCGTTGCCGACAGGCTCAAGCCGCTGCTCGGGCAGAACGTGATCGTCGAGAACAAGCCGGGCGCGAACGGCGCGATCGGCGCCGACTACGTCGCGAAAGGCGAGGCCGACGGGCATCTGTTGTTTCTCACCACAGTCGGCGCGGTCGCGATCACGCCGCATCTGAGCAAGCCCAACTACGACACGCTGCGCGATTTCGCGCCGGTAACCTTGGTGGTGCGGCCCACCACGATCCTGGTGGTGAGGCCCGACGCGGCGATCAACTCCGCCAAGGAGCTCGCCGCGCTTGCCAACGAAAAGCCCGCGAGCATCCCATTCGCCTCGACTGGATCAGGCAGCACCACCCATCTCGCGCTCGAGCTTTACCAGGCGGCGGCCAAGGTGAAATTCCTGCATGTGCCCTATCGCGGGGCGGCGCCGGCCTTAACCGATCTCCTCGGCGGCCAGGTCACGGCGATGTTTGCCGACACGCCGGTGCTACTGCCGCACATCCGCGGCGGCAAGCTCAAGCCGATCGGCGCGGCCTCGGCTGAGCGCAATCCGCTGTTGCCCGACGTGGCCACGCTCGCCGAGCAGGGCTTTCCCGACACCGTTGCCGACAACTGGTACGGCTTGTTGGCGCCGGCGAGGACGCCGCCCGCCGTGGTGGCGAAGCTGCATGATGCGGCGGTCGCCGTCCTCGATGCGCCCGACGTGCGCGAGAAGCTCTTGCAATCGGGCGCCGTGCCGGCGCCGACATCGAGCGACGAGTTCGGCAAGATTCTCAGCGATGAGCTCGCGCGCTGGGGCGCCGTGGTGCGCGAGAAGAACATCAAGGAGGATTGAGGCTGCGGGTCTCGAACGCCGCTAATGCCGGCGGGCTTGCACCACGTATCCAACGATAGTCTGCTCGCCCAGCTGCTTACACGCCTCCAAACGGTGCAGCCCTTCGATCAGCACGAAGCGTTCGCCATCCGGCCGCACGAGAATCGGAGTTTGCAGGCCGACCTGCAAGATGCTCTCGGCGATTTGCTGCGCCTTCTTGGGATCGAGCGTCGCGCGCCGCTTCGCCGGCACGTAGATCTTGGCAATAGCGAATGTCTCGCGCTTCATCATGGAGGAGGACCTGCGCGTCGCATTCGCTGGCTCACTGCAGCTGATCCTTGACCTTGTTGATGCCCGCCATCACGCACTGTTCGTCGACTCCGGGCGAACCGGAAAGCCCCACGCCGCCGACCACGTCGTTGCCGACCTTGATCGGTACGCCCCCGTTGATGGCAATCACGTTCGGCAGCGTTGTCTGCTCGCGCCGCACCGGACGCGTGGGCATCTCCTTAATGAAGTCCTCCGTGGTCATCTTGAACGTCATGGCGGTGTAGGCCTTGCGGCGCGCGTTTTCCATGGTGTGCACGCTGGCGTCATCGCCGCGCAGCGCGACCACGGTATTGCCGCCGCGATCGACGACAACGACGGAGGTGGCGTAGCCGCGGGTCTTGCAGTCCTCCAACGCGGCCTGCGCAATCGTCAACGCGATCGGGTAACTCAGCTCCTTGCGCTGGAGGAGCTGCGCACTCGCCGGCAGCGCGGCGCAGCAGGCGAGGGCGATGAGAGCAAGGCGGGCGATTGTTGCGGACATAGCCAAATCCTCCTGGATGCGGGCGCGCTTGGGCTTCGTCGATAACAGCTCAGCGAATACTCTATTCCATTTCCGCTGGTGCGGTGGAGCCCGGTCAGTGCCGCGAAATCGGTGTGCTCGCTCTCCCATAGGGAGAGGGGTGGGGTGAGGGGTCAAGGTCTCTCGATAATTCTGTAACCCCCTCACCCCAACCCTCTCCCCAAATGGCGGAGAGGGAGCACATCGAACGCGCGGCTCTGACGTACACGCGCGAAATGCCAAAAAGAAGCCGCCCGGCGCTGGCGGTGCAGCGCCGGGCGTATGGTTGCTGCAATCTGGCTCAGTGCGCCAGCGGATCGGGGCGAACCTGAATGTGCACCGCGAGCGGCCGCGCTCCTTTGCCAAGCTCGTTGAGCCAAGGTGTGCGGTCACCGCTGGCGCTCCACAGGCCGCGGCCTTTCCAGCCGGCATTCGGGTCGTCGATGCGCGCGTCCAGACCCTTGGCGTAAAATCCCATTGGGTATGGCAATCGCATCAGGATCATTTGTCCGTCCTTGAAGGCGACGAAACCGTCCTGGAGGTTGGCGGTCGAGATCGGAACGTTCTCCCCAAGCCCCACCGCGTTGTGGTGGTCAACCCAGGTGTAGTAGCTCGCCTCGGCGCTCGTGTTGTCCAGGCCTTCGAAGCCCGGCCCCGGATACTTGTGGAACGCGAACCCCTCCGGGCAGTGATTACCGGTCGCATTCGGCCCATTGAGCGGACCCTTGCACTTGCGCCGGTCGAAGCTGATCAGAGTGCCATTCGAGCCGGATCCCCACACCACCCCGTCCTTGCCAATGTCGCCGCCACGTAAGCCGATCGCTTCCTTCGGGAGGGCGTAGAACTCGCTGAGGTTGGTCTTGGGATCGAAACGCAGGAAGCCCGGCGGGCCGGCGAACACATTGGTCGTGTACCAGACCGAGCCGTCGGTCGGATTCGGCATCACCGCATAAGGACCCGACCCCGCGATCCGCGTGTCCTTGCCGGGCTCTCCCGGCTTGCCCGGCTCCGTGTATTCATCGACCTTGCCGTTACCGTTGGTGTCGAGCACGAACGGTGCCCAGCCCTGCGCCTTCGCCGCGTCGCCGGTCTCGTCCAATATGCTCGTGTTGATCCAGCCGGCGACCGGCCCAGTGCCGCTGAGCCACAGCATATTGTCGGCATCGTAGCCGAACTGGAGGTGATGCGTGCCGAAGCAGGTGTCGACGAACGTGTATTTCATGGTCTTGGGATCTACCACCGCCACTTGGCGCGCAGACTTGTCGAGCGGGAACGCCTTGGCGGAGGGATGATCAGAGCCCTGCTTGCAGAAGCCCGGATTGTCCATGCCGCGCACCGCCGCCGCGATCCACACCCGGCCTTTGTCGTCGAACATAGCGTTGTGATTATTGGCGCGGGTATCCCACAGCTTCTCGTCGCCCCAGTACGCCGAAGCCTGCAACGGCTTGACGCTGGCGGCGTGCCCTGGGCCTAGGGATTCCGGCATATTCGGGTCCGCGACCGGCATCTTGAAGAACGTCACTTTATTCGTCTTCGGATCCAGGATCGGCATATTGTCGGTGGAGTATTCAGGCGAGCCGTAGAGCGGCCCATTTGCATTCACCGTCGGCTTACGTCGATCCGACGCGATCAAATCGTGCAGATACTTGTCCGGGGTCGACCATTCCCACGCCGTGACCACGAGGTTGCGCTCCACGCCTTGCGGCCGTGGTGGCTTCTGCTTGGGCACTTCGCCCTTGGCGATGCGGTCGGTCCAGTCGCCGAAATATTTGTAGGGCACGCCGCCGAGTTGTCCGGCAAGCCGGTTCGTCATCATCTCGCCGGCCTGACCGGCCTGGGTGCGGCGCATCCACGCTTCGTCGCCCGACTTGAACTGGCCAAACTGCGCGGGGACGGTACGCGTCGCTTCCTGCCCGAGTTGATGACAGCCGATGCAGTCGACGTTGTTCATCCGCTGGCGCCATGTGTCCTGCGTGATGTTCTTCGGGATCTCGGTGGCGCCTCCGAAATCGCTCGCCGGCGGGATCTTCATCATCGTGTACCAATAGATCGCCGGATAGTAGTGCGCGGCCGCTCTCTCGTTGGGGGCTGCTACCGCGGCGTGATTGACGATCTGGCCGGGCTTCGCCCGCATCCTCGCCGAATCCACGAGCCCGTAGCCGCGCACCCACACCTCGTAATTTGCGGTGGGGAGATCGGGGATGACATAGCGGCCCTGATCGTCGGTGACGACGCTCTTGATATATCGCGTCGGCAGATCGGTTGTTTCCGCGATCACCCACACGCCGGCCTCGGGCCCGTTCGCGCCGGTGACCACGCCGCCGATGTCGTCATTGTCGATCGCGACCGCCGTCTGGGCGCCAAGCTGCGCCGGCGCAGCCGCAAGCAGGGCGGCAATGCCGATCGCCGCCACGGTCAAATACAGCGTGGCCTTGAGTCTCATGGGAGCGCTCCTCGTGCATTTTTTTGCATGGCGCTCGCGGCCTATGCGCGGCTCGGCACGCGGGCGCGGAGATGCGATTGTGCACAGTCCATGTCGCTCCGGCAATAAGGTTCGCCGCGACTCGCCTGCGCTTCTGGCGCCCGGGACGGAACGCGATGCCGTGTCCCGGCGTTGCCGCAGGCGAGGGAGGCACTGCGGCCAAGATCTGCAGAGATCGCTGGAGATCCGCAGTGGAAACCCAATGAACGAAGGAGCCCAACCCTCGATGATGATCAAGCCCTTATCGATCGCCGCGGCGGCGGGTCTGCTGATCGCCACGAGCGCGCTCGCACTTGCCCAGAGCTCAGGCCAACGCATGCCGGACAGCACACCGGGCCAGAAGATGCAGGACCGTGGGTCGGTGTCCGGCCAGCCGGGCGCCTCCGGTTATACGCCCGGACATCGGATGCAAGAGAAAGGCAGCAGGGCCGGCGAGCCCGGCGCCTCCGGCTACGCGCCGGGTCATCAAGAGCCCAGCACCACGGGCCGGGGCAGCATGGGCGATGGCGATCCGGATCGCGATCGCGGCGACACCCGCTGAGGCGCGTCGCGGCCGCGCGAAAAACGGGAAGGGACCGCCCCGGTGCGGTCCCTTCCCGCATCCGGCTGGCGCGATCGCGCCAGCTTCCCCATATGAAGCCTCGCGTTGATGGAGGTTTCGAAGTGTCCAAGCCGCTGATCGTCTCGATCCCGCATCATCTCGGCCGCGAGGAGGCCGCTCGCCGCATCAAGTCCGGGCTTGCCGCCGCGCGAACGAATTATTCGGCGTTGCTAACCATCCGCGAGGAAACCTGGAGCGGCGATCGGCTCGCCTTCAATTTGAGCGCGCTCGGCCAAAGCGCGGTCGGCGTCATCGACGTCGCCGATGACCACGTGCGCCTGGAGGTTCAATTGCCATGGCTGCTGGCGATGGTGGCGGAGAAATTGACGCCGGCGATCCGCAAGGAAGGCACACTGATGCTGGAGAAGAAGTGACCCGCGTCTCAGCGAGCCCTGGCGCGGTCCTGTCGAAACTCAATCCCATATGCTAAATTCGCATTCGATCGGTGAGTGGCTGAGGAGGCATTCAATGCGCACGATCCCAATCGCTGTCGTTGCATTCGTTGCTCTATCCCTGTCGCCGACTGCCGCGCGTGCCGATAAAGACGGCAGCTGGTGCGCAAATTACGGTACCGGCCATAGCGGGATAAACTGCAGCTACAAGTCGCAGGCGCAATGCCTCGCTACGGTGTCGGGCATCTATGGATTTTGCACGCCCAATCCATACCCCGGAACGGGTTACGGCAGAGGCGGGACTTGGAATTTTCAACCGGCCGGCCGAAGCCGTGCGTATCGCGCCGAGCGCTAGCTCTATTGCGTCAACCCTGCCGTGCCGCGGCGGGGTTGGTGAAGCGCGACATCATCCGTCACGTGCGCAAGTGGTGCAGACGATCACGATGGCCTCGACATTTGCTGGTCGCCGCGCCGGCCGCTAACGCCCGTCCCGCCACCGCGCGCTCCCGATCGTGACGAAGCTTTCGACCCCAGAGGCCGAGTTCCGCTTGGCGCAGGTCGGCCCTGCCGTGCTCGGCGCCTCCTCGTTCGCCTGCGCGGACGTGCTGGTCAAGGTCGTTCTCATCGCGGGCGCCGGCGTGCTCACGATGTCCGCCGTTCGCGCGGTGGTCGGCGTCGCGATGCTATTCGTCTGGCTCAAGCTCGCGCCGGCCGCCGCCTTTAGCCACCGCGCGACATGGATCTCGCTCGGATTGGGCGTGCTGTTCGCCGGCAATGTTTTTCTTCTATTCATGGCGATCGAGGCGGTCGACGTGCCGATCGCGATCCTCACCTATTTCGTTTATCCGCTGCTCACGGGCCTGGCAGCGGCGGCGACGCGACTTGAGAAAATCACCTGGCGCGGGGCCGCGGCGGCGGTCGTCGCCTTCCTCGGCCTGGCGCTGATGATCGGCGCGCATCCGACCTCGCTCGCGGCCGCCGGCATCCTCGCCGCGCTCGGCGCCGCGGTCTGCCGGGTGGTGATCCTGCTCGCCACGCGCGCATTTCTTTCCGGCGCCGATCCGCTGCGCATCACCTGGTACTCGCTTTTGTCCTCGACCGCCGTGTTTTTGGTCGCCGCGCTCGCGGCCGGGAGCTGGCAGCCGCCGGCGACCGCCGCTGGCTGGCTCGCTCTGATTGTGCTCAGCGCTGCCATCACCGCCGGGCTTCTCGGCGTGTTCGCCTCAACGGTGCGAATCGGGCCGTTCCGCACCGCGCTGTTCATGAATCTCGAGCCTCCGCTCACGGCGATCGGCAGCGCGCTCTTTCTCGGCGAGGTGCTCACGCCGCTGCAGGTCCTCGGCGGCGGCATCATGCTCGCGGCGCTGATGATGTTTCAGCTGCGCAGGTGAGGGGAGGCGGGCGAAAGCGGGTGCTCACACCCGCTCCACAAAACTATCCACCACGCGCTTCTCGCCGGCCTTGTCGAATTGAATGGTGAGCTTGTTGCCGTCGATCGCGGTGACGTTGCCGTTGCCGAACTTCTGGTGAAAGACGCGGTCGCCGATGGTGAAATCGGAGACGGTCCCGGTCGACTTGGCGACGAGCTCGCCCTCGATGGTGAGCGGCAAGCGGCGGCGCGGCCTGCCGCGCGTGCTCCGCTCGCCGGCACGCGGGGGGGGAGAGCCCGCAACGTCATCCATCGCCTCAGCGCGAGTTGAATAGCCCTCGCCGTCGCCGTCGAAACCATCATCGCCGAACCGGCCGCGCGCCCGCGCGCGCTGCCAGCCCGGCGTGCCGTAGCTCGAGCCGAAATGCGTCATCTCGTCGAAACGCGAGGCGCCGGTATTGCCGTAGGCGGCAAAGCCGCCCCTGGATTCCGCGACCTCCACGTCCGCCTCCGGCAACTCGTCGAGGAAGCGCGATGGGATGTTTGACGACCACAGCCCGTGCATGCGCCGGTTGGCGGCGAAGTAGATGTTCACGCGCCGCCGTGCGCGGGTGATCCCCACATGTGCCAGGCGTCGCTCCTCCTCGAGTCCGGCGCGGCCTTGGTCGTCGAGGGTGCGCTGGTGCGGAAACAGGCCTTCTTCCCAACCCGGCAAAAAGACGGTGTCGAATTCGAGGCCCTTGGCGGAATGCAAGGTCATGATCGAGACCGCCTCGTCTTCGCTCTTGTCCGCGTCCATGACCAGCGCGATGTGCTCGAGGAAGCCTGCGAGACTCTCAAACTCCTCCATCGAGCGGATCAGCTCTTTCAAGTTTTCGAGTCGTCCGGCGGCATCGGCCGAGCGGTCCTTCTGCCACATCTCGGTGTAGCCGGATTCGTCGAGTACGGTTTCTGCGAGCCGCATATGCGGGAGCGTGTCCTTCTGCGTCCGCCAGCGTTCGAAGGCGGCGACGAGATCGCGCAGCGCGCCGCGCGGCTTGGGCTTGAGCTCGTCGGTCTCGATCATCGCCTGCGCCGCCGCGGTGAGCGGCACGCGGCGCCGCCGCGCATGGTCGTGCAGGAGCTGCACCGTGGCGTCGCCGAGCCCGCGCCTGGGCACGTTGATGATGCGCTCGAAGGCGAGGTCGTCGACGGGCGAGTGGATGACGCGCAGATAAGCCAGCGCATCCCGGATTTCCTGGCGCTCGTAGAAGCGCGGGCCGCCGATCACGCGGTAGGGCAGGCCGAGGGTGACGAAGCGGTCCTCGAACTCGCGCATCTGGAACGAGGCGCGCACCAGGATGGCGATCTCGTCGAGTGGGTGCGGATTGCCGCGGCCGTCGTCGCGCTGGAGCTGCTCGATTTCCTCGCCGATGGCGCGCGCCTCCTCCTCGGAGTCCCAGCAGGAGGTGACCTTGACCTTCTCGCCCGGCGCGTCCTCGGTGCGCAGGGTCTTGCCCAGCCGGCCCTGGTTGTGGGCGATGAGGTGCGAGGCGGCGGCGAGGATGTGGCCGGTCGAGCGGTAATTGCGCTCGAGACGGATGATCGTGGCGCCGGGAAAATCGTGCTCGAAGCGCAGGATGTTGTCGACCTCGGCCCCGCGCCAGCCGTAGATCGACTGATCGTCGTCGCCGACGCAGCAGATATTTTTGAGCGTGCGCGCCGGCGCTTGCGTCTCACTCCCTTCGTCTTCACCGGGCCGCGCCGAAGGCGCGTGACCCGGTGATCCATCTCCTTCGTGTGAAGGGATGGATTGCCCAGTCAAGCCCGGCAATGACCCCGGAGGGATGCTCTGGCCCAGCAGACGCAGCCAGAGATACTGCGCGACGTTGGTGTCCTGATATTCGTCCACGAGGATGTAGCCGAACCGCGCTTGGTATCGGCG
>Ga0307471_100002614_pt1 | contig 10415 bp, 11 predicted proteins | sample atmos_gasesAM3C__2_FD_204566 | JGI IMG/M metagenome (GOLD analysis project Ga0307471, IMG submission 204566) | Hardwood forest soil microbial communities from Morgan-Monroe State Forest, Indiana, United States - atmos_gasesAM3C_515 | ecosystem: Environmental > Terrestrial > Soil > Temperate... | reverse complement strand
AAGGGGAAGCACATGCTTAGCAAAGAGCCGACATCCTATATCGTGGAGATGGACGAGAGCGCCGTGTGTGCGCTGTTGAACCTCGACCGCGACACTGTGCGCACGCAGGGCCGTCACCTGACACTTCCGGGTATCGTGCGCCGCGGCGATCGTTACTTTGCGCCCCGTGATTTCGTCGAGGCGAAGCACGCGCTTATAGCCGGCGCCGACCTTACCGCCATCCGCGCTAACGAGTTTGAGATCGACGCCAAGCGTGACGCGCGCGAGCGCGCCGAAGCGCAAGCGGCGACCGACCGAATGAACGCCGAAGTCGAGAAGCGGCGTCGAGCGCTGCTCGCCGCCGATCCGGCGAACCGCCAGCTACAACGCGTATAGATCATGCCCCCGGTCATCTCGCCCTACAAGCCCCGAACCCGCGAATCTCGCGGCGCTGTGCCGCCGTTGTCTCTCTCGCGTGACGCCGTGCGCACGCGGTCAGAACAGACGCGCATCGAATCTCGCGATGCTGGCGATTATCGCGACACGCTGGAGTACCGGGCGGCGTTCGGCGCGTACCTGCGTCGCGGCCTCGACGGCTTGACCGGCTTTCAGCGGACCGCACTCCTTGAGGACGTCGAGCACCGCGACCAGTCGACGGCCGGAAGCGCGGGCGGGTTCGCGGTCCCTGCCGCCTACATGGATGACCTCGTGCTGTCGATGCGTTATGCGTCGGCCGTGTTCGCCACCTCCCGACATTGGGATTCCCGCACACCGGAGGGAAAGCCGACCGGAGCTGCTGCTTCGTTCCCGGCCAGCACAGACGTTGCGAACGCAGCCGCGCAGGGCGCCGAGAACACAGCGCCGACGCAAGCCGATCCGGTGTTCACGCAAGTGGCCTTCGGCAGCACGCTTGGCTATCAGGTATCGCAACGGGCGAGCATTCAGCTTGACGTTGACGCGTCGCCAGCCCTTGAGGTTAGCCTTTCGAGGATCATCGGCGAGCGCATCGGGCGCGGGTTTGACCGCGACAGTGTAAGCACAAGCACTGGCGCGAGCGGAGTGCCACAAGGTCTGTTGAGTGCGAGCGGCTTCGCAACATTCCAACTGCCTTCTGGGAACACAAGCTCTGTCAGTTTCGCTTCGCTCGTGGATGCTGTGTTCTCGTCCGTGGACATGGCGTACATGCGAGCGCCTGGAGCCTGCATCATTGTTGCTCCGGCAACGCTCGCCGCCTTCTACAAGTTGACCGGAACGGATAACCTGTCAATCGTCCAGACCGCCTGGGCTGACGAGAGCGGCGCCCGTGTCCCTACGTTGCTTGGGATTCCGGTCTTCGTGAGCCGCCAAATGCTGGCACTCGGCGCGAACAACGTTTTCGCCTTTGTGGGCAACTTGCAGTACGGGTACGTCACGCGAATAGTTGGAAGTCCCGAGGTCATTCGCCTTGAGGAGCGCTTCGCGGACAGCTTGCAAGTCGGATTCATCGGGCTCTACCGCTTGGACGGCCGCATTGCAGACAAGAGCGCTGGCGTCCTCTTGCAGAACTCCGCAACCTAAGCGGCGACGCCAATGGCGAGCGCTGCGCGGCCTAGCCTCTCGAACGCTGGCACTGCCAGCACCGCGTAGCGCCCGCCATCTTTGGGATCGGAGCGTAGCGGAGCATGGCGGTCAAGCCCTTCGAACCGTACGGCAACCTAGCGATACGGCCCGCGCCGACTTCCATACGCGAAAGCGACACCGGCGCGATCACCTGTGTCATTTGCGGCACGCACGGTCCGGCCGTTGTGGGCGTTCGTGGCGAGAGCAGCCGCCTCGTCTACAAGTGCCGTCGCTGTGCCGTGCTGTTTGGCGATCCGCGCACAATCGCTCCCGAGATAGCGGTCAAGCCCGAATGGCTCGACGGCTCGAGTGAGCCGCCATCGTCGCGAGCTGAGCGGGCACTGAAACGCCGTCGCACGGATGCCGAGCACGACGCGGTCATGCGATTGTGGCGCGCGGGCGGTTCGCGGCGCACCATCGTCGCTCGTACCGGCTTACCGCCCTCGACAGTTGCGCATTGGCTGCGCGAGGCGTCCGAGGCAGAAGGCGCTTAGCGGTCCGCGCCATTCTGGCGGTCTACGCGGCGCCGCGCGTGTGCGGACGGCTCCATACACGTCGGCGCCGGCGCGCCCGCCCGTCTCAGGGCGTTTTTCGGCGCTGAACCGCCTTGGCTTAGCCCTCGGCGCGGCGGCCGTCGCGTGACGCTGTAAGCGCCTGTACGGCTCGGTTATGTTACGGGGAATCGCGGCCCTGACTAATAAACCGTCCGCGCCTGTCTCTGTATTCGGAATGTCTCGCGGATCAGGCGCGAGGGAGCGATGCTCGAAAACGCGAGCACGGCGCGCCCGGCGTGGCAATTCGTAGTTGGATGATCGTTACCTTCGCGCCAAAAAGCCGTTACGAGCCGAAGGCGGGCCGCCCCGATGTGGTGTGACTCGCCCCGTCAGGATGGGCGTATGGCCGCTGTCGAGAGCTACGAGGAGCGCTGGCTGACCATGCGGGGCGCCGCCCAGCGCACGACTCTCTCGTACGCGTTCATCAAGCGCGCGGTGGCGGCCGGCGAGCTGCGGTGCGCGCGTAAGGGTCGCCGCGTCTGTCTGTGGGCGGGCGATGTCGACACGTGGATGCGCGGGGAGCCCCCGGAGGCGCCCGTGCTGGTCATCAAGCCGGCGCCCGCGGGCGAGGTCTCGACGCCCCCTGCGCCGCGGCGGGTGGGTGCCCTCCAGCGTCGTCGTCGGGCCGCCTGAGCATGGCCTCGACGGAGCAAGCCCGCGCGAAATACGCACGGTACAATGCCACCGCAAAGGGCAAGGCGCGCAGCGCGCGCTACAGGGCATCGGAACAGGGGCGCGCGGCGCAGGAGCGCTACCGCGCGACGCATGTGTTCGAGCGCACGCTCTACATGGCCGAATGGAACGCCCGCCGCGCCGTGCGTATCGCCGAAGAGAGGCTAACGAATGGCTCGGCGTCTTGCGCAAGCACGCGCTCGCCGTCGCGCGCCATGACGGGAGGCGCCAAAGGCGCGGTTTTGGGGGAGCGAGAGATGTTCAGCAAGCGGAGGTCTTTGGGACCTTTCTAGGGTCCGTTTACCCTAACCGGCCTGTCCCGCGGTGACCCTCGGTACCCCGGCACGTATTTGAGGCCCCGGAAAGTTCAAGGCGCTTGGTGCATTCGGGCGAATTTGCAGACCTCTGCCTTACCACTTGGCTACGTCGCCGTTGTCGGGTGTCTAGGGTACCGACCCACCGGCCCGGCGGTGGGTCGGCCGACTTACGCATCGGAGTCATCCGCGGGGATTTTGCGAGCGCCACAACCCCTGGCCGCGACTGTCCTGCCGATATGGGATTCCCTCGTGCTCGCGCTGCACGTACCACAGCCATTGTTCGATGTCATCGATGTCGTTGCAGAGCTGCAGGATTCGCTCCGCGACTGCGACGCGCCACGCGTGACTGCCGCGTGCATCGACGTCGCCCCGGGTGGTGCCGTAGCGCCACGTTTCGTCGAATTCCGCGATGGACTGCTGCTGCGAGGTCAACGTGTCACCCGCACGTCCAGGTGATCGAGCCACTTTCCTGAGGCACCTGCGACGGGTTGCTCTGCAAGTAAAGGTTCTGGAAGGTGAGTGCGCCGCTTCCGTCGTCGTTTCGCTGCAGTGTGCCAGTGGTGCCCTGTGGCGCGTTGGCCCCCGAACCGACGCCCCAGTTGTCGCTGTCGATGACCAGAACGATGTCCCCCGGTGACAGCTGTACCTGCTGACCGGCCGGCCCGGCGCTGCTCATCTGCAGGTCGACGTGGTGCCCCGCCACGGTTCCCGACAGGTCGTTGGGCGGTCCGCAGGCGGAGACGGCAGTTGCGTTGAAAGCACCGGCCACGCTGTCCTGTCCGGAAACGGCGACGTGCGCGGTGTACGTCGGGGCTCTCGCGGAGCTCGAGGTCGTCGAGGTTCCAGAGCTCGACGACGCCGTTGGCGATGCTACGGGGAGGGGGCTAGCGGGGTGGTTTACGGCGTTGTGACTGCTGGACGCGGCCGAGCTGCCGCACGCGGAACACGCCGCGACCACCAGGAACGCCGCTGCCCACTGCGCGCGGATCAGCATGGCAGCGAACACGCAGGCATCCTTGCACAGCCGCCCGGGAAGCGGTGACGAGAGAGCTGTGGTTCTGTCGGATCAGCTGGCTGCGGCGGTTCTGAAGCGGCGGCGCGAACGCCACCCGATGAACGCGACGGCAGCGGCCGCCGGCACGAGCAGCCCGGGCCACGGCACCTCGGGCGTTGCCACCGGCAGCGCAACGCAATTGGGTGCATTCACGAACGCCGACGGCCCGGAGACCTGCGTGGCGACCACCAAGTGCGCGTTGTGCGGGCTCGCGGGCGGGGTTTTGCTCCCGTTGTTGTTGTCGGCGTACGCGATATGCGCGCAGCCCCGGGGATCAACGGTTTCGGAATTGAAGTCGAGAAGGCTGCGGTTCGAACCGAGGCTCGACACGCATGCGATGCCAAGGTTGCAGATGTCGCCGATGTGCATGGGAACGGCGGTGAGCTGTGAGGACGTCCAGGTCGCGGTTCCCGGCGGCAGCGTCAGGTTCTGCGACTGCCCCGCGAAGAGATTCCAGGCGCACGCCGGGGGGTAATTCGGCGTGGCGGTCGACGGTCCGGCGCAGGCACCGGGGTCGGCCTTGCCGGTTGAGTCCGTGGGCTGGATGGTGGGCGTGCGCAGGTATCCGACGTCGACATGTCCGGGATCGCCGACAGCGATCGTCGGGAACCAGTGCGTGCCGGTCTCGGTCGCGGTGTTGACCTGATAGGGCGTGGCCGCGCTGCCGGGCACGAGTCCACCGCCACCGTCCCAGGTGCTGCCGCCGTCGGACGACCACACGACGTACATGTTGGACTCGCAAGTCGTGTCGTTCTGGAGCGCCGAACCCCCCGTGGTCGACTCCGCGGAGCACGTCGCCGGGTTGGCGTTGAGGTTGTCGGCAAACGCGATGTAGGGATTGCCCTTGTCATCCTGCGTGAAGGTTGCGAATGGTGTCGATGCGTCGTGCCCCACCATGCCGTCAAACGCCTGCTGCGTGGTCCAGGTGTTGCCGACGTCGTCGGACCAGGCCACCCACAAGTCGTGGAACGACTGCGCCATGGAGACGTTGCAGCCGGACGTGTTCTGTGCGGCATCCGCCGCGATCCACGACACGTAGATGCGCCCTGCATGCGGGCCGGTCTTCACCGTGTAGATCCCGCTTGGCACCGTGTTGCACTCCGAGAAGAGATTGCCGAGACCGCTGCCCAGCACGCTGCCCGGTGTCGCGGCCGGATTGAGCAGGACCGGCTTCGACGCAGCAAAGGTCGCCCCGCCGTCGGTCGACACGTTGACCCAAATCTGGCTGGGTCCGTAGAAGTCGTGGTACATGAGGACGACGTGCGCATTGGCGGTGGTGCCTCCTGGAGGAATCCATGCCGTCGTCCACTGCCTGTCTACGCCGAAGGCGTCGCAACTGCCACCGCACGTGTTGCCGTTCCCGGACACCTGGTTGGCGCCTTTGGTCCAGGTGCCGCCCTGGTTGAGCGACTTCCAGACATCTGCTTGTAGCGGCAGCGTGTTCGTCCCCGCCAGGTTGCATTCGTAGACGGCGTTTGATTGGTCGGTGGTGACACAGTCGTCCCCGCTTTTCGGATCGGCGGTCGTGACCTGCGCCCACGTATCTCCGCTGTCGTAGGAGCGGTACAGGCGGGTCCCACCGCTCGGCGTGGTGTCGTAGAGCACGCCGTTGCTGTCGGACGCGATCGTGGGTTCGCCACCAAACGCTCCGGCGTCGATCAGGACGTAGGTCGGAGGTCCCACGGCGTATGCGCCAACCTGACTTCCGACAAGGCTGAAAGCTGCGCCGAACACGGCGAGCAACCCAGCAACGCCACTACTCATGAGTGAGCTTTTCATTGTCCCTGCCCCGTGATGCTGCGCTCCGGCAAGGAGCGTCAGGCGAGCCGAATCTACCATAGATCCGGATAAGCCTGAACGGGTCAGCAGGGAAGATGTGCCGGTGCTGCAGGCTCGGGTTCGGGCGGCAGAACGAACGCGACCTCGAGGGCTTCGGCGAGCGCCCGCAGTCTGCTGAAGAAGCCGGCCGTGTGCGGCGACCGGTTCAGCTCCAGTCCCGCAAAGTCGAAGTGGTGCATCCACTCGTGGAGCACCGTGTTGAGGAATACCTTCGGTGAGATCACCTGCTGACGCACGGCGGTGCGGTGATAAATACGGATGCGCGCGCCGCTGACCCGGCCACGATTGAAGGAGCAGCGGTAGTAGCCGTACGTCTTGCTCTGCAGGCGCTGACCGTCGTGCTGATGCACCTGCGCGCGGTCAGCCACGATGACCTTGCAGCCGGGGAGGCCTGCCGACGCGTTGAGCTCGTCCACGAGCAGCTGCGCGAGACGCCCGCGCTCCCGGTAGTCGTCGGGAGCGCCGACCACACGAATGGACAGGCCGCGGGCGACTGCGCTGGGTGCGACGGGCAGCCCGCTGGCGCTCTGGCTGCGAACGTAGGCCTCGTCGGGGGCGAAGCGACGACCGAACATATGCTCCATCAGTATAGGTTGGGCAGGGCTGGAGTTACGGGATGCTGAGCGCAACGCTCCCACGCGAGTGTCGGGTGGCGACTTGCGTGATTGCCTGCCGCGCCTCGTCCAAGGGATACGTCGCCTCCAGCACCGGGCGCAGCTGGCCGGCCGCGACCATGTTCCCGACGGCAGAGAGCCGCTCGCGCGTGACCTCAGCAGAGAAGAACTCGCCGGTGACAGTCCGTGGTATCGACGAAGGTGTGCCGTTGATGAAGACGCCCCTGCCGCCGTCTCGGATCGCACCGACGGCGCGTTCGAGGGTGTCGCCGCCGGCTGCGTCGAAGAGAACGTCGACTCCGCCCGGAGCAGCAGCACGTACCTGGTCCACCAAATTGCTGTCGTGATAGTCGAAGGTTTCAGCGGCTCCAAGTTCCCGTAGCAGTGTGTGATTGTCCGCGCTTGCCACGCCGAAGACGCGGGCGCCGAGCGATGCGGCGATTTGCACGGCAATCGTTCCAACACCGCCCGAGGCCGCAGTGATGAGCACCGTCTCGCCGGGCTGCACTTGGGCTTTGTCAACAAGCCCTTCGTACGCTGTTCCGCCGGGGACGATCAGACTGGCGGCTTCCTCGAAGCTGATGCTCTTGGGCTTAGGCGCGATGTTGGCGGCACGCGCGACTACGTACTCTGCATATCCGCCGCCCGGGTAGCTGACCGGCACGATGACCTCGTCGCCAACGCTCAGACCTGAACCGGCCGGAGTCTGTTCCACCACGCCGGCGGCCTCAAATCCTGGGATGGCAGGTACTGGGATCTTGCCGAACATGCCGGCCATGGCCTTGACGTCCCAGTAGCCGACGCCGGCTCCACGGTTGCGGATCAACACCCGCTCGGAGCCGGGCTCGGGCGCGGGGCGCTCACCGACCTTCAGCTTCTCCGGGCCGCCGAATTCCTCATAGAACGCTGCCCGCATGGTGTGCCTCCCGCCGGTGACCTGGTGTTGGCTTCAACGATGCCACGAGGCTCTGGCCACCGGTGGAACGAGGGGAGCGTCGTGGACCAGGATCGCCCCATACACTCGGGGGGCCGGGCTGGCGAAATGGCAGACGCGGCGGTCTTAAAAACCGCTGGGGGGAAACCCTCATCCGGGTTCGAATCCCGGGCTCGGCATTGTGAGGGGCTGGGTCGTTAGCTCCTCGGTGTCCAATTAGGGGTAGCCACCCGCCGGCGGCGCCCTACGCGGGCCGCACCACGAAGGTCGAGGCAATCTTGTCGTGCCATCCCTGCTTCCGTGGATCCCATCCCGCCCACATGAAGCCGAGATCCACAACAATGCCGCTCACGATGTACCCGAAAAATCGTCCGATTGCCTGCCCCACCGAGATCCGGGAGCCCGTCCTCGAGTCGACCACCATGAGTCCGAGTGCCTTCTGGCCGATGCTCGATCCCGTCAACGACCACATCAGGACGAAATAAACGCCGTGGATGAGCTGGATGACCAGCACACCGAGAAAGAATTCGCCGGTCGGGTGGGCTGAGCAGTAGTAGCCGCTGCCGAACACCCGCGAGTAGTTCCCGCACGTGATGTTGAGCACCTGCGAGCCGAACAAGGCGAAAAGCAGCCCGTACAACGGAATGTCCAGGATCGCCGCGTCGATCAGATAGGCGACGAATCGGATCCAGAACCCCGCGTACGCCAGGCCGGGGGTGGGTCCCGGGCGAACCGGAGCCGCCCCGTAATAGCCGTAGCTGTATGGGCTGTAGGTGTACGGCGGTGGCGCGGGAGGTGGCGGAGGCGGCGGGATCCCGGGCGGGGCGTCCACGCCGGGTAGCCTACGTCAGGCTCGGAGGTCGCGCGCCATGACGGCGAAGTTGTCGACGTAGCGTTGCACATCCTGATCGGAGTGCTGCACCGACAGCGTCCAGTTCTCCTCGGCGCCCGGCGCCATCAACACACCACGGTTCGTCTGGTACAGCCAGGACAGATAAACCGGCGCCTTGTCGATCTCCAGATAGTCGCGGTAGTTCCGCACCCGTTGTGCACGATAGGTCACACCACCGCGGGCGGCGATCGTGGTCACGTGAAACGGCAGCTCGTACTCACGGATCACGTCGTCGAGGCCTCCTTGGAGCACCTCGGAGAGCGCGTCGAAGTGACTGTATGCAGACGGTGTGAGGATCTCTCGCAACGTGACGGCCGACGCCGCCATGGTGAGCGGATTGCCGTTGAACGTTCCCTGCTGCGCGACGCGGCCCTCGCTGATCAACTCCATGACGTCGGCGCGACCGCCGATGGCGCCGACCGGCAGGCCACCGCCGATCGCCTTGGCCAAGCAGATGATGTCGGGCACGACGCCGAAGCGTTCCGTGGCACCGCCGGACGCGAAGGTCACACCCGTTTTGACCTCGTCAAAGATCAGCAGCGCACCATTGTCGTGGGCGATCCCCTGTATCGCCGCGAGGAAGCCGGGATCGGGAAGAATGATGCCGGCGTTCATCATCGCCGGCTCGACGATCACGCCGGCGATCTCGCCCGGATGCGTCGCGAAGACTGCTTGCATCGCGTCGATGTCATTGAAAGGCACCACCGACGTCAGTCCGATGATCGCTGCCGGGATGCCTTCGCTCTGTGGCACGGACGCGGGAGCATCCGCCGGTCCCATCAGCTCGGGTGGCGGCTCGACCGACACCATGAGCGCGTCATGATGGCCGTGATACGTGGCCTCGATCTTGACGATGCGCTCGCGCCCCGTGAACGCGCGGGCGAGCCGCACGGCGTCGAGTGTCGACTCGGTGCCGCTGTTAGCGAACCGCCACAGCGGCTGTTGGAAGCGCCGCGCGAGCTCTTCCGCGACGACGATGGCGTCCTCGACGGGCTGCGCGAAATGCGAGCCGGCGCGTATGCGGGCGCTGACCGCCTCGACGATGCGTGGATGCGCGTGGCCGACCGCCATGACACCGAACCCGTTGTGGAAGTCCACGTATTGGTTGCCGTCGACGTCGGTGATGCGGCTGCCCTTCCCCTCCTTCGCGAAGATGGGCAGCGGTGCGGCGTCCTGGAATGACGAGGGCACGCCGCGCGGCATGACATGGCGCGCGCGCTCCCACAGTTCCGCGGAACGGCGGTGAGTGTCGCGAAAGCGGTCCTCCTCGCGGGCGGTCAGGTCAGCGACTCGCGTGGAATCAACGTCGGCAGCCGCTGACTCAGTGCTGTGCAATTCGCTCCACCAGTGTTCGATGCGATGTCCTTGGCCGGGCGCGCGACCGGCGTTCGTCGACGCGAGACAGGCCCGCCTGCACCGCGCGCACGCCCAACCAGCGTAACGGCTCGGGCTCCCAGTTCGGGGAACGATGGCCGACAACAGGCAGCTCACTGAGTTCTGTGCGCTGGTCGGTGATGAGCTCGGCGAGAATCCGTCCCGCCAGATTGGCGAAGGCGACACCGTGGCCCGTGTACCCCCGGGCGCTCGCGACACCGGAGCCTCGATCGAACGTGATCGAGGGGATGAAGTCGCGCGGGACCCCGACGGCTCCTCCCCACGAGTGCGTGAAACGGACGCCACGGAGACTGGGAAACCAGTCGATGAGCATGGACCGCAGCATCTCGTGGGTCGCTGCGTGCGACTCGACGTCCTCTCGCATCGACGAGCCGAACAGATACGGTGCGCCGCGGCCACCGATGAGGATGCGGCCGTCGGGGGTGCGCGACAGGTAGTCGACCGTGAGGCGCATCGAGGCCATGCACTCGTGGCCGGCCCATCCGATCTCGGCCCAATGCGCCTCGGAGATCGGTTCGGTGAGCACGATCAGTGAGTACACCGGCAGCACCGCGCGGTGCAGGGCG
>Ga0307471_100002613_pt1 | contig 10415 bp, 7 predicted proteins | sample atmos_gasesAM3C__2_FD_204566 | JGI IMG/M metagenome (GOLD analysis project Ga0307471, IMG submission 204566) | Hardwood forest soil microbial communities from Morgan-Monroe State Forest, Indiana, United States - atmos_gasesAM3C_515 | ecosystem: Environmental > Terrestrial > Soil > Temperate... | reverse complement strand
GAGTAGAGGCCCTCGGGCACGTTCACCTGCGGCTGCAGCCGCTCGCCCATGCGCACTTTCAAGATCTCGAGGTACGGGCGCACCACGTCCAGCTCGCGCCCGAGGTTCGTCGCCCGGTCGCGCATCGCCGGCATCGACGCGCGCAGCAGCGCGATCAGGTTCTTCTGCATCTGGCTCGCACGCGGCGGATCGGTCTCGATCAGGTGGTCGATGCTCGCGAGCGTGTTGAAGAGGAAGTGCGGCTCGATCTGCGCCTGCATCGCGGCCATCTTCGCTTCGGCGAGCTGGCGCTTGAGGCCTTCCTCCTCGGCGAAATGATGCGCCTCGGCGGCCTGCGCCTCGGCCTTGACGGTGCGCGCATAGGCGATCTTGATCGCGGCCGAGAGCAGGATGAAAAGGAAGGCGAGCTGCGGCAGGTAATCACCGAGACGCACGTGCACGATGCGCTCACGATCGTCCATCTCGCCGATCGCGCTCGTGATTTCGCGCCGGATCTCCTGCGCAAGCGAGCCGGTACCCTGCGTCAGCTCGTGCTGCGCCTCGGCCATCGCCTCAGCGTCCTCCTGGTCCTCGGGCAGGCGCGGCGGCTGCGGCGCCTTCGGCGCCGGCGCCTGCGGCGGGCCGGAACGCCGCTGCACGCCGTGCTGATCGATGATGATTTCCTCGCCCGGGCGACGAATCTGCACGCCGTTTTCGTCGATAACGATCTCCGGCGCTTTCGAGCGCTGGCGCTTGGGCGTGATGCGCACGCCGTTCTCGTCCACCGTGACGTTGACGTCCCGGCTCGAGCGCGCACTGTGCGACTTGACGACCTTCGGCTCGGCCAGGTCCCAGGTGAAGGGCGGTAGCTCCGAGAGGATGCCGGCGACGATCAGGAGAACGATCGACAGGACGATGAAGCGCTTCCAGCTGATCGACACCAGCCACTCGGCGTAGCGCCGGTACATGGCGGCGACGCCGGCGCCGGCCTGCTTAGCGGTGGCTATCAGCGGCATCCCAGCGCTTCGCGACGATCACGATCTGCGGCACGTCGCCTTGCGCGGCGGGCAGCGGCTCGGCAGCGGGCGCCGGGCGCTGCGTGCCATAAACGAGACCGATGGCGGCGGCGGCGAGGGCGATGGCGAGGATCTTGGTCATGGGCGTCTCCCTTGGGTTGATGGCGCGCACTGTAGGGAGCGCGCCGACGGCGCGCGAGCGCCTTGCGACGAAGCGCAATGGGAGACGCTGAAGTGCAGCTGGAGCGGATGAGCGGAATCGCCGGCCGCACTATACCGCGGCCGGCGGCTCACTCGGGCGAGGTTCTCAGGCCTGCGGCCTGATGTTCTGGTTCACGCGGAAGACGTTCTCCGGGTCGTACTTTGCCTTGATCGCGGCGAGCCGCCTGTAGTTCGGCCCGTAGGTCGCCTGCACGCGGCCGGCCGCCTCGTCGTCCATCATGAAATTGACGTACGCGCCTTCGAGGTTGTACGGATGCACCGCCTGCCAGTAGGCGCGGCCCCAGCGCTTGAGCGCATCGGCCTGCTTCCGCTCGGGCGAGATGCCGGCGATCACCATCGACCAGGTGGCGTCGCGCGCGCTCCAGGCGCTTGCTTCTTTCGCCACCCGGCGCACCGCGCCGTCGATCGGGTAGAGATGCATCAGGCAGAGCTCGGTCGGCGCCTCGGCGGCGCGCGCGATGTGCACGTCGATCGCCTCGTCGGGCAGCGTCTTCACGTAGTCGCCCTTCCAGTACCACTGCAGGCCCTTGGGGAAGAAGCCGTCGAACAGCGCCTGGATCGCCGGGAACGGCATCGCGCTCATCCAGTTGAAGAGCGGCGCCGGCACGGCCTTCAGCAGCGCTGCCATCGCTTTCTCTCCCTCGGCGGCCGACCCGGCGTAGCAGGAGATGACGGCGCACGCGCGTTTGCCCCAGTGCTCGCGCGGGAACGGATCGAGCGAGGGCACCGTCTTCAGGCCGACGAAGGTGCCGAGCTCCTCCGGCGCGCCCGGCAGGAACTCGCGGTAGGCGCGCATCACTGCCTTCGCGTTGGCGGCGTCCCAGAAGACGGGGCCGCCGTAGATCATGCTCACCGGGTGCGCGCGGAACAGGAAGCTCGTGACGACGCCGAAATTGCCGCCGCCGCCCCGCAGCGCCCAGTAGAGGTCCGCGTTCTGCTCGGCGCTCGCGGTGACGAAGCGTCCGTCGGCCAGTATCACGTCCGCTTCCAGCAGGTTGTCGACCGTCAGTCCGTACTTGCGCGTGAGATAGCCGGTGCCGCCGCCCAGCGTCAGGCCCGCGACACCGGTGGTGGAGACGATGCCGAAGGGCACCGCGAGGCCGAAGGCATGCGTTGCGTGATCGACATCGCCGGAGGTGCATCCCGGATCGACCCGCGCGGTGCGCTTCAGCGGGTCGACGCGCACGCTCTTCATCGCCGCGAGATCGATCACCAGCCCGTCGTCGCAGCTGCCAAGCCCCGGGCCGCTGTGGCCGCCGCCGCGGATCGCGATCAGCACGCCCTGGTCGCGGCCCGCCTTGACGGCGGCGATGACGTCCGCCGCATCGACGCAGCGCGCGATTGCCAGCGGGCGCTTGTCGATCATACCGTTGTAGAGCGCGCGCGCGGCGTCGTAGTCGGGATCCTCGCGTGTGATGACGCGGCCACGCAGGCCCTGCTTCAGCGCGGCGACGAGCCCGCTCATGACTCGGCTCCCGCAACGGCCGGCGCCTCGAACGGCGGCGTGCCGTCCTTCATCAGCGTGCGCAGCAGCGCCCGGAACTGCGGCGTGTCGGTGTGGCTGTGCGCGGCAATCGCGTGGGCCACCGCAGCCTCCACCAGCTCGTCCTCGCTGTCGGCGCAAAGCGCCAGCGTGCAGCCGATGTCGCTCGGATAGGCGCGGCAGTCGATGTATTTGCGGCTCATTTCCCTCTCCTTGTGGTTGAAGACCGCCGCAAGGTACGGCAACGTGATCGGCCTGGCGTGAGGCGGCAGTCCCGATCGGGTGGCTGCCGGCGGGACCGGTGTCCCGGCTAGGAGATGGCGCGGTTCTCGCCGAGCCCGGCCTCGCGCGCGAGGACGATGGCGCGCGAGCGGCTCTCGACCTGCAGCTTGTCGAAGATGCGCGTGATGTGGTTGCGCACGGTCTTTTCAGATAGCGCGAGCTGCGCCGCGATCTGCTGGTTGTCAAGGCCCTGCGCGATGCGCTCCAGGATCTCGATCTCGCGCTGCGTCAGCGTATCGAGTGCCAGCGGCGCGCCGCTCGTCGCGCGCGGCAGGAAGGCGCCGACCTCGTCGAAGTAGCGCCGCCACGCGGGCTCGTTCGGCAGCAGGATGTGGTTGTCGCTGTCGAGCGTGACGAAGCGCGCTTCCGGAATCAGCGAGGCGAGCAGCCGCCCCTCGGCGAGCGGCACGCGCCGGTCGCCGCGCGCGTGCAGCACGAGCGTCGGGCAGCGGATGCGGCTCGCGGCAGCGCGCACGTCGATCTCGTAGAACGCGCGCACGATGCGCGCTGCCATGGCGGGCGACGCCGACATGCGCTCGAGCTCGCTCAGCGCCGCGAGCTGCTCGAGCGTCGCGCTCGGCATGAACTGGCGCGAAAAGACATCGCGGTAGCTCGGGTCGCCTTTCGCCCAGCCGAGCTCGATCAGCTTCACCTGCAGCTCGGCGTCCTCGCGCTCCTGCGGGGTCGGCTCGCGCTTCAGCCGCCCGCGCGCGTAGCTGCCGTAGAGCACGAGGTGCGTTACGCGCTCCGGATGGCGCGCGGCGTACTCCAGCGCAATCGCCGCGCCCTGCGAATTGCCGAGCAGCGCGAAGCGCTCGTAGCGCGCCGCGTCAATCACGCACTCGAGGTCGCGCACCCAGGCCTCGAACGAGATTGCCTCCACCTCGCGATCGGACAGCCCGCAGCCGCGCTGGTCGAAGCGCAGCACCGCGTAGCGCTTGCTGAGCTCGGCGTGCCAGGGTGGCACCGCCTCGCAGCCCTGGTCCTGCTCGATGTGGGTAAGCCAGTGCGGCGCGTAGGCGAGCTTCGGCCCGCTGCCGCTCACGGCGAAGGCGAGACGCGCGAAATCGAATGTCGTGCAAAAGCGAACTCTCTGCACGGGCTCCTCGGTGTGCCGGGGCAGCGTACACGCCGCCCCCCGCGGGCGCAACGCGCTAGGGCGCGATCGCGCGTTCCTTGAGGAACTCTGCCAGCGCCTTGCAAGTGTGGCCGCGGCCCGCGCGGGTCTTTTCCGGCGGGCCCTGGAAGACGATGCGGCCGCCGCCATCGCCGCCCTCGGGGCCGAGGTCGATGAGCCAGTCCGCTTCGGCGATGACGTCGAGGTTGTGCTCGATCACGAGCACCGTGTGGCCGGCGTCCACCAGGCGATGCAGCACGTGGATCAGCTTCTCGACGTCGGCCATGTGCAGGCCGACCGTCGGCTCGTCGAGCACATAGAGCGTCTTCACGCCGCCCGCCTTGGCGAGCTCGCTCACCAGCTTGATGCGCTGCGCCTCGCCGCCCGAGAGCGTCGGGCTCTGCTGGCCGAGCGTCAGGTAGCCGAGGCCGACGTCCTGCAGCAGCTTCAGGCAGCGCTGGATCGACGGATGCGCGGCGAAGAATTCGAGCGCCTCGTCGACATTCATTGCCAGAATCTCGCCGACGCTCTTGCCGCGCAGCTTCACCGTCAGCGTGTCGGCGTTGAAGCGCACCCCGTTGCACGCCTCGCACGTGACGCGCACGTCCGGCAGGAACGACATCGCGATCTTCTTCAGCCCCTGGCCTTCGCATTCCTCGCAGCGCCCGCCGCTCGTGTTGAACGAGAAGCGGCTCGCGGTCCAGCCGCGTACGCGCGCCTCGGTCGTATCTGCGAACAGGCGCCGGATCTGGTCCCAGAAGCCGACGTAGGTCGCCGGGCAGGAGCGCGGCGTCTTGCCGATCGGCGTCTGGTCCACTTCCAGCACACGCTCGATGCGCTTCGCGCCTTTCACCGCCTTGCAGCCGATAGGCGCTTTCTCGACCAGGGATGCGTAGAGCACATCGCGCGCGAGCGTCGATTTACCCGAGCCCGACACGCCCGTGATGGCAACCAGGCGGCCGAGCGGCACGGACACGTCGACGCGCTTCAGGTTGTGCAGCGTCGCGCGCTGGATCTCGAGGTGCTCGGTGGCGCCATTGCGGCGCGGATGCAGCGGATGGCGCAGCGGCGCGCGCAGGAAGCGGCCGGTGACCGAGTCCGGCTGGCTGACGAGATCGTCGGCGTGGCCCTGCGCGATCACGCGCCCGCCGAGCTTGCCCGCGCCGGGGCCGAGGTCGATCACGTGCTGCGCGCGGCGGATGGTGTCCTCGTCGTGCTCGACCACCACCAGCGAATTGCCCTTGGCCTCGAGCTTCTCCAGCACGCCGAGCAGGATCTGGTTGTCGCGGTGATGCAGCCCGATGGTCGGCTCGTCCAGGATGTAGCACACGCCGCGCAAGTTCGAGCCGAGCTGTGCGGCCAGCCGGATGCGCTGCGCTTCGCCACCCGAGAGCGTGGGCGCCGAGCGATCCAGGGTCAGGTAGCCGAGCCCGACCTCGCCGAGGAAGCCGAGACGCGAGCGCAGCTCGGCGACCAGATCGCGCGCGATCTCGCGCTCGCGGCCTGCGAGCTCGATGTCGGCAAAGAGCTGCTGCAGGCGCGAGACCGGCTGCCGCCCGTAGTCGGCGATGTTCTTGCCGCGCCAGAGCACCGCGAGCGCCTCGCGGTTGAGGCGCCGCCCTTCGCACGCCGGACAGGTCTCGTCGATCTCGAGCCACTCGATCCACGAGTCGAGCACGTTGTCCTCGGCACCGGTCTTGGCGCGCTCGTCGTCCCATTCGACCTCCTCGATCGCGAGGCCCGTGCCGTAGCACGATGAGCACCAGCCGTGCTTGCTGTTGTAGGAGAACAGGCGCGGGTCGAGCTCCGGGAAGCTGCGGCCGCAGGAGCGGCAGGCGCGCTTGGTGGAGAACACCTGCACCTCGCGCTCTAGAACGTGGACGACACCCTTGCCGAATTCAAGCGCGCTGCGCAGTGCCTGCCGCAGCTGAGTCTCGGCCTTCGCTTCCACCTTCAGCGTGACGATCGGCAGCTCGATCGTGTGCTCCTTGAAACGATCGATGCGCGGGAACGGCCGCACCGCCAGCAGCTTGCCGTCCACGCGCAGGTGCCAGTAACCCTTGCCGGCGGCCCACTTCGCGAGATCGGTGTACACGCCCTTGCGGTTCACCACGAGCGGCGCAAGCAGCGTGATCTTCCGGCCGCGGTACTCTTTCATCACCCGCGCCGCAATGACTTCTTCGCTCTGCGGCTCGATCGGGATCTCGCAGTCGGGGCAATACTGCGTGCCGAGCTTGACGAAGAGCAGCCGCAGGAAGTGATGCACCTCGGTGAGCGTGCCGACCGTCGATTTGCGGCCGCCGCGGCTGGTGCGCTGCTCGATCGCCACCGTCGGCGGGATGCCGAAGATCGCGTCGACGTCCGGGCGCGAGGCCGCCTGCACGAACTGCCGTGCGTAGGCGTTGAGCGACTCGAGGTAGCGGCGCTGGCCCTCGTTGAACAGGATGTCGAAGGCGAGCGTGGACTTGCCCGAGCCGGACACGCCGGTGATCACGGTGAAGCGCCCGCGCGGGATGTCGACGTCGATGTTCTTCAGGTTGTGCTCGCGCGCGTTGTGAATGCGGATCAGGTTGCCGAGATAGCGCCCGGCCGGTTCCTGCAGCTTGGGAGAAACAGGGACTGTGCCTATTCTTTGCGCGTAGTCGCGCAGCGCCTTGCCGGTGTGGGAGCTCTCGTGCGCCATGACCTGCGCCGGCGTGCCTTCGCAGACGATGTCGCCGCCCGCGTCGCCGCCTTCCGGGCCGAGGTCGAGGATCCAGTCGGCGGCGCGCATCACATCGAGGTTGTGCTCGATGACGATGAGCGAGTGGCCGGCATCGAGGAGCTGGCGAAAGGCGCGCAGCAGCTTCGCCACGTCGTCGAAGTGCAGGCCCGTCGTCGGCTCGTCGAACAGGAAGAGCTTGGCCTCCGCGCCGGCTTCGGTATCGGCGAGGTGCCCGGCGAGCTTGAGGCGCTGCGCTTCGCCGCCGGAAAGCGTCGGCACCGGCTGGCCGAGCTTGAGATAGTCGAGCCCGACGTCGATCAGCGGCTTCAGGCGCTGAATCACTTCCGCGTGCGCGCCGAAGAAGCGCGCGGCCTCCGACACGGTCAGGTCCAGCACGTCGGCGATCGACTTGCCGCGCAATGTCAGCTCCAGTACCTCGCCGCGGTAGCGCCGGCCGTCGCAGTCAGGGCAGCGCAGATACACGTCCGACAGGAACTGCATTTCGACGTGCTCGAAACCATTGCCGCCGCACGCCGGGCAGCGGCCGTTGCCGGAGTTGAAGCTGAAGGTGCCGGCGGTATAGCCGCGCTCGCGCGCCGCCGGGGTTTTTGCAAACAGCCCGCGTATGCAATCGAAGGCGCCGACGTAGCTCGCGGGGTTGGAGCGCGTCGTCTTGCCGATCGGCGACTGGTCGACGAGCACCACGTCTTGCACCTGGTGCGCGCCTTTCAGCGCGCGATGCACTCCCGGCGCTTCCGTCGGGCGGCCCTTGGCCTTGAGCAGGGCGGGGTAGAGCACGTCCTGCACGAGCGTTGACTTGCCCGAGCCCGAGACGCCGGTGACGCACACCAGCCGCTCGAGCGGGAAGCGCACGTCGATCGTCTTCAGGTTGTGCTCCGCCGCGCCCTCGAGCGTGAGGAAGATGCGCGGCGGCGCCGGCGCGCGCTCCTCCACCGCTTTCTTGCGCCCGGCGAGATAGTCGGCAGTGAGCGTGCGCTCGGCCGTCAGCTTTTCCGCCGCGCCGAAGAACACGATCTCGCCGCCGCGCTCGCCCGGCCCGGGTCCCATGTCGAGGATGCGATCGGCGGCGTACATGATCTGCGGGTCGTGCTCGACCACGACGAGCGAATTGCCGGCGTTGCGCAAGCGCTTCATCACGTCGATCACGCGGCCCATGTCGCGCGGATGCAGCCCGATCGACGGCTCGTCGAGGACGAACAGCGTATTGACCAGCGACGTGCCCAGCGCGGTCGTCAGGTTGATGCGCTGCACCTCGCCGCCCGAAAGCGTGCGCGACTGCCGATCCAGCGTCAGGTAGCCGAGACCGACCTGGCACAGGTAGCCGAGACGGGTGCGCACCTCGGTGAGCAGCAGGTCGGCAGCCTCGTCGAGCGGTGCCGGCAGCGTGAGGCGCTCGAAGAACGTCCTGACGTCGGCGACCGACATCAGCATCAGCGCGTGGATGTTGCGGCCGTCGAGCTTCCAGAGCAGCGCATCGGGCTTCAGGCGCGTGCCGCGACAGGCCGCGCATTCCGTGTACGCCCGGTACTTCGAGAGCAGCACGCGGATGTGCATCTTGTACGCCTTGGTCTCGAGCCACTTGAAGAAGCGGCGCACGCCGTACCAGGTGCCGGGCCAGGACTTGCGCCAGCTCTCCCACTCGGGCTCGCCTTCCAGCACCCATTGGCGCTGCGCTGCCGTGAGCTCGCGGAACGGCGTGTCGAGCGGCATCTTGCGTTTCTTCGCGTACTTCTCGAGGTCGTCCTGGCAATCCTTGAAGCTCGGGCTCTGCCAGGGACGCACCGCGCCTTGCCGGAGCGTTTTGCTTTCATCGGGCACCACCAGCCCGAAATCAACGCCGATCACGCGCCCGAAGCCGCGGCACGTCTCGCATGCGCCGAGCGGCGAATTGAACGAGAACGCCGCCGGCGTTGCTTCGGCGTAGTGGATATCGCAGTCCGCGCAGTGCAGATCGGCCGAGAAGCGCAAAGGCTGAGAATCGGGGTCAGGCACCGATTTCTCGACATGGATATTCACGCGCCCCTGGCCGACGCGCATCGCCGATTCCAGCGCGTCCATGACGCGCGCCTTCTCGGTGCTCGCGATGCGCACGCGGTCCTGGATCACCTCCAGGCGTCCCTTCGCCTTGCCGTGGATGCGCGTGTAGCCCTGCGCCTCGAGGAGCTGGAGCACTTCGGTTTCGCTGAAGTTCTTCGGTACCGTCACCGGGAAGGTGATGACCAGGCGCTCGTCCGGTCGCTCGCTCATTTGCCCAATGAGCAGGCGGTAGATCGATTGCGGCGTGTCGCGCACCACCGGCTTGCCGCAGCCGCGGCAATGCAGCTTGGCCGCCCGCGCGAACAGGAGCTTCAGGTGGTCGTTCAGCTCGGTCATCGTGCCGACGGTCGAGCGCGAGGTGCGCACGGGGTTCGTCTGGTCGATGGCGATCGCGGGTGGGATGCCTTCCACGGCGTCCACCTGCGGCTTGTCCATGCGGTCGAGGAACTGCCGCGCGTAGGGGCTGAACGTCTCGACGTAGCGGCGCTGGCCCTCGGCGTAGAGCGTGTCGAAGACGAGCGACGACTTCCCGGAGCCGGAAACGCCCGTGACGACGACGAGCTCGCCGGTCGGGATCGCTAGGCTCAGGTTTTTTAAGTTGTTCTGGCGGGCGCCGCGGATGACGATCGCGTCGCCGGAGATCTGTTCCTGCTTCACTTGCCGGCAATTTTACCGGCTTACTGAGGCGCTTCCTCCGTTTTGGCGGCGGAGACGAGCAGGTTACGCATCAGCGCGCCGCAGTGCGCGCAATGGACCATGCCCGAGGCGTAGAGGCGGAATTCGTCGGCGTCGCAACGCAGGCAGTAGTACTGCGCGCCCGAATCTTGCGCGGGCGCCCGCTGCGGGCCGCGGCCGGCGCGCCGGCGCCGGTAATCCGCGAGGCGCACGATGTTTTCCATCCGCTCCCATTAAATGAGAGCGCTCCCTTACGTTCCACCTGGGCGTATAGTCCGGCCAGCAGCCAAAAGCAACAACGGGCGGGAAGAAGCAGCGGAAGGGAGAAGCGATTTACCGGGTTCGAGGAGAGCAAATGACCCAACCGCAAGCCGAGCTGTTCGACCTTTACCGCGCGGGCCTCAAGTCGGCCGCCGACATGATGAAAGCCTCGCTGGAGAACGTCGAGCGGCTGCAGAACCAGCAACTCGTCGCGATCCGCACGGCGCTCGACCAGCAGGCGAAGTCAGTCGATGAGCTGGCGCGCGCGAAAACGCTCGACGAATTGATGGCATTCCAGACGCGCCTGGCAGGCGACCAGTTCGAGCGCGCCATGAGCTACTGGGGCGGCCTCGTGCAGATCGCCACCGAGAACCAGAGGAAGGCGATCGGCCAGTTCCAGGAACAGGCGCGCTGGCTCTCTGACGCCACGGCGCGCGCGGGCGGGCAGGCGCCGAGCGGCTAGGGCCGGATGTAGGCCCAGCCTTCGCCCTGGCGGCGCATGATGTGCGTGACGCCGGCCTGCACGTATTTGACGCCGCCGTACATCTCGTCGCGCGAGACCTTGTTGTTCTGCATCGTGTTCTCGCACGCGATCAGGCCCACGCTCGCATCGAGCGC
>Ga0307471_100002612_pt1 | contig 10421 bp, 10 predicted proteins | sample atmos_gasesAM3C__2_FD_204566 | JGI IMG/M metagenome (GOLD analysis project Ga0307471, IMG submission 204566) | Hardwood forest soil microbial communities from Morgan-Monroe State Forest, Indiana, United States - atmos_gasesAM3C_515 | ecosystem: Environmental > Terrestrial > Soil > Temperate... | reverse complement strand
CGGCCGGCGGCTCGGGCCAGCCGGCCAGGGCGGCCGCCTCGGCCAGGTTCGGAGTGACGAGGTCGGCCAGCGGTAGAAGCAGCCGCCGGAGGGCGGCGACCCCGTTGGGGGACAGCAGCGCCACCCCGCTCGACGCCACCGCCACCGGGTCGACCACCAGCGGGTGGAGGTCCCACTCCACCACCGCCGCCGCCACCGCCTCCACCCCGGCGGCGTCGCCCAGCACCCCGGTCTTGGTGGCCGAGACCCCGATGTCGGCGGCCACCGCCGCCACCTGGGCCGCCACGATCTCCCCCGGCAGCACCTCGACGGCCTGCACCCCGAGGGTGTTCTGGGCCGTCACGGCGGCGACGGCGCAGGTACCCCAGACGCCGTGGGCAGAGAAGGTCCGGAGATCGGCGGCGATGCCCGCCCCACCACCGGAATCCGACCCCGCCACGGTGAGGGCCACCGGCGGCCGAGGCCCGGTCACGGGACCGGATGCTCCCAGCCGCCCGGGGCCAGCGGCCAGGTTCCCCCTCCGGGGGTGGCGAGGAGGACCTCGTCGCCGGCGGACACCACTCCGATGGGAGCCGGAAGGTGGAGCCCGGCGGCGGCGAAGGCCTCGGCCACCCGGGCCGGGTCGGGCGCGGTGAAGCACAGCTCGTAGTCATCGCCGCCGGACAGGGCGTCCTCGACGGCGGCGCCGGGCCCGACCGGGATGGCCCCCGCCTCGAGGCGGGCCCCCACCCTCGACGCCCGGCAGATGTGGGCCAGGTCGGACGACAGCCCGTCCGACAGGTCGATCATGGCGCTGGCCCCGGCGCCGGCCGCCGTCCGGCCCTCCACCAGGCGGGGAACGGGCCGCAACAACCGGGCCAGGGCCACCGGATCGGCGGCGGCACCCCCTCGGAGGGCCACCAGGGCGGCCTTCGACCCGCCGAGGGGACCGGTGACGAAGATGCTGTCGCCCGGCTGCGCCCCGCTCCGGAGCACGGCGCCGCCCTCCGGGGAGTCACCGACGACCGCCACCGAGACGGTGAGCGCCGCCCCGACGACGGTGTCCCCGCCGACGAGGGGGCAGCCGAGCTCGGCGGCGGCGGCCATGAGCCCGGCGGCGAGGGCGTCGGCCTCCCCCTTCCGGCCGGCCCTGAGCACCACGCCGCACACCGCCGCCCGGGGCGTGCCCCCCATGGCGGCGAGGTCGGAGAGGTTGACGGCCAGCGCCTTCCAGCCGACATCGGCCGGGGTCGACCACCGCAGGTCGAAGTGGACCCCCTCGGTGAGGACGTCGGTGGCGAAGAGCAGGCCCCCGTCGAGCACGGCGGTGTCGTCGCCCACGCCCACCTGGCCGGCCGGCGGCTCGGGGAGAGCCAGACGGAGCCGCTCCAGAAACGCGAATTCGCCGCTCAGCGAGGCCTCCGGCGTACCGTGAGAGGGACAGGCCATCGTAGGCCCCGAGCCGGAGGAATGAGCCATGCAGGGCGTGGTCAAGTCGTACGACCCGGGCACGGGCGAAGGCGTCGTGGTGCGCGACACCGACCGGTCGGAGTACGCCCTCGCCACCAGCGCACTCGAGGGCTCGATCTTCCGCACCCTGCGCCAGGGTCAGCGGGTCGTCTTCGAACTCGACGGCGCCGACCGGGCCATCCGGTTGCGGACGGGCGCCGAGCCCGACCTCGGCATGGGCAGCGTCCAGTTGCAGTAGCACCGCCCGTCACGCGGACCGCGCCGGTACCATTGGCGGCGTGCCGCTGCTGGTCCTTCTCTTCATCGCCGTCCCCTTCGCCGAGCTGTACGTCCTGCTCCAGGTCGGTCACGCGATCGGCGTCTTCAACACCCTCGGACTGCTGATCCTGGTCTCCGTCGTGGGGGCCTGGCTGTCGAAGCAGGCGGGCCTCGGCGTCCTCCGGCGGATGCAGGCGGCGCTGAACGCCGGCCGGGTCCCGGGCGCCGAGCTCGTCGACGGGTTCCTCGTCCTCCTGGCCGGCGGCCTGATGATCACCCCCGGCTTCCTCACCGACATCGTGGCCATCTTCCTGCTCCTGCCGCCGGTCCGGGCCGGGGTGCGGCGCGAGCTGCGCCGACGCTTCGCCCGTCGGATCGAGATCCTGTAGGAGCCGGGGCGCCGTGGGCCAGCCCGAGCGCCCCTCCCTGCGGCGGTGGCGCCCGGCCCGGCTCGCCGTCGACGTGCAGAGCCGCTACCGGGAGCTCCACGGCCGTGAACTGGCCTTGGCCATCACCCTGTCGGCCTTCCTGTCCTTGCTCCCCCTCCTCCTCGTGGGCATCGCCATCTTCGGCTTCTTCTCCGCCGCCGCCTCCAAGGACCTGGCCCAGGAGGCGGTCAAACGGCTCGGCCTGGCCCAGTCGTCGGACACGGCCCGGCTCATCACCGAGGCCATGCACACCGCCGAGAGCAGCCGAAAGGCGGCGTCGGTGGTGGGCTTCGCCGGCCTCCTCTGGACCGGTCTCGGGGTGGTCAAGGCCCTCCAGTACGCCTGGAACACCGCCTGGCAGGTACCCGGCCGGGGGCTGCGCGACAAGGCGGTCGGCCTGGCCTGGCTGGGCGGGGCGGGCCTGCTCTTCGCCGCCTCCTTCGTCCTGTCGGCCGGCTCGCAGCTCCTGCCCTGGTACCTGGCCCCGGTGGGCATCCTGGCCGGCCTGGGTACCGGCGTCGGCCTGTGGCTGTGGACGGCTCACACCTTGCCGAACCGCAGGGTCGGTTGGCGGCCGCTGGTCCCCGCCGCCGTGGTGGGCGCGGCCGGCTTCGAGATCCTGAAGGTCCTGGCCTCGTTCGTGGTCCCGCGGTTCGTGGCGTCGTCGTCCGACCTGTACGGCCCGGTGGGGGTCGTCTTCGCCGTGCTCGCCTGGCTGCTCCTCTTCGGGCGGCTCGTGGTCTACTCGGCCGTCGTCGAGGTCATCCTCTGGGAGGAGCGCCACGGCACAGTGAAGCTCACCATCGAAGTTCCCGCCCGCCCCGGTATCGAGCCGGTCAGCGCCACCCGGGCCGGCGAACAGCGCCTCGCGCCGTCATCGGCCGGCCTCTCGCTTCCGCTCATCCGGCGCAACGGCGCCGGAGACGGTGACGACCCCCCGGGGCCCGGGGGGTGTCCCCCGGAAGACCGCAGCCTCAGTGGCCGGCGGTCAGGCCGGACAGGGCGTCGCTGACCGGCTGCAGCACTCCGCCCAGCACACCGGTCAGCGCCGGGGGCACCTGCACCGCCACCGACTGACCGGCCGGGAGCTGGGCCGTGACCGACAGCGGGGCGGTGAGCGGGCCGGTCAGGCCGGGCACGGACAGGCCGACGTCGACCGGGAGCGGCACCGCCTGGGACACGGCGGTGATCGCCGAGTCGAGGGCGCTGCCGACCGGCGTGCCGTCGAGCAGGCCGCCGGAGGAGCCGTCGGGCCGGTGGATGAGCGTGCTGCGGGTGCCGCCCGGGCGGCTCGGCGACGAATCGTCGCGGCCGCCGAAGAGCAAGGTGCTGTGGTTGCCGCCCCGGAGGTCGCGGTAGGTGGCCGGGTCAGCGGCGGGAGCCGGCGCCGCGGCCGGCGCCGGGGACGCCGCGGCGGCCCCGCCATCGACGTGAGCCGGGGTCGTGGACCGGCTGTCGATGGACGGGATGGCCGCGTCGGCGGCCGACGCGGCCACTTCGACTGCGGAGGACACGGCCGACGGGCTGGCCTGGGCCGCCTGGACCGTCGCCTCCGTCCGGTGCACGACCGTCGGGACCGCCGAACCCGAGAAGGCCAGCACCATCATCGTCAGCCCGGCCAGGGCCTTGTGGACGAGCGGGTTGTCGGCCAGCGGGGCGGTCTGGGAGAGGTCGGGGGCCCGGTCCATCCACTGGCTGGCCATGTGGCCGACGCCGAGGAAGGCCTTGCGCTGCAGGCCGGCCAGCAGGAGCGGAACGGGAAGGAAGGCGTTCCGCAGGGTGGCGTTGACGTCGGTCAGCTCGTCACGCCGGCAGCGGCACTTGGCGCAGGCATCGAGGTGCGTCTGGACGGCGAGGCGCTCTTTCTCGGCCAGGTCGCCCCGGACGTAGTTGCCGAGCCGGCTGACGGTGGCCCGGCACTCCTCGCTGGCCTCGGCCTTCAGGTGGGCCTGGAGGTAGGCCTCCCGGAGGCCCTTCCGGGCCCGGTAAGCGAGAGCGGCCACCGCGTTGGGCTTGATGCCGATCCGGCGGGAGACCTCGGCCGGGGAGAGGCCCTCGACCTCGGTCAGCCACAGAACCGTCCGCCAGCGGGCGGGCAGCGCCTGGAGCGCCTCGCCCACCAGGTTCCGCTCCAGCCCGAGGAGGGCCATGTCGTCGGCCTGGGTGGCGCCGGGGGTCTCCGGCATCTGGTCACGCAGGTCGATGCGGCGCTCCCGGCGCAGCCGGTCGGTGGCGGCGTTGCGGACGCAGGTCAGGAGGTAGGGACGGAAGGCGATCTGGCGCCCGGCCATGCGGGGCAGGGCGGCGAAGACCCGGGCGAACCCCTCGGCCACCGCATCCTCGGCGTCGGCCGCCGACGAGGCGCACATGCCCGCCACCTTGCGGGCGGCGTCCCGATGACGCAGGTACAGCGTCCCGAACGCACTCCGATCGCCCTCCCGGGCCCGGTCGAGGAGCTCGTCCTCGCTGACCAGGGAGGCGTCGGTCAGATTGATGAAGCTCAAGGTGTCGCTCATGGCGTCCCCTCCAGCCCACGAAACGCCCGTGGAACGCCCAGATGACGTGAATCCACACGAATTCTGCCATATCCCACGTCCCGTGACAAAAAGGACGGAGAAAAACCGCGTTGGGCGTTCAGTCGGGAGGGGAGAACGGACGTCTGACGGGGGGAAGAGGACGCTCGGACACTGGACGCGGACCGGCCTGCCACGAACTCGGCCGCGGGAGTGGGAAGCGTCGTCGGCCTGGGGGGTCGGCCCACGTGATGCTCCTTGACCTTGGGCGACCCGCCACCCGGCCGCCTGGTAAGGAAGCTATTCGCCGGGGGTTCACCTGATCCTCCCGGCGGCGGTATAGATGCCGGAAATGTCCGATTCGGCTGCGGCCCACCAGGTCGCCGTGAGATACGCACATTTGCACTTCGGGGGAAGGGCACCCCGTGTCACAAACTTCGCGAAGTGGATGCCGTCAGTCCCAGGAGCGGAGGTCGGTGATCGGGGCGGCCCCGGCTTCCAGGGCCGTCACCACCGCCACCTCCGCCTCGAAGCGCAGCCCCGACCGGATCGTGTCGTGGACCTCGGTGACCAGGTGGCCGTGGTCGATGCCCTCCGCCGCCGGGACGACCTCGCAGCGCAGGACGTCGCGGTGCTCCACCCGGTCGATCAGGAACCGGTAGGCGGCCACCGCCGGCACCTGGGACATGACCGCCGTCACCTGGCGGGGGTGCAGGAACATGCCCCGGACCTTCACGGCCTCGCCGGTCCGGCCGAGCCAGCCCACGAGCCGGGGTGTCCCCCGGCCGCAGGCGCACTCCCCGGCGGCGAAGGCCGACAGGTCGCCCGTCCCGAACCGGACCAGCGGGTAATGCGCCGAGAAGAGGGTGACGACGACCTGGCCCTCGCCGCCGTCGAGGCGGGGGGCGCCGTCGTCGAGACCGCAGACCTCCACGAGGGCGTCGGTCGGCACGTGGAGCCCGGCGGTGGCCTCGCACTCGTAGCCGAGGGTCCCCGACTCCGCCGTCCCGTACATCTGGCGCACCACCGGCACCCGCTCCTCCAGCCAGCCCCGCAGCGACGGCGGCAGCGGCTCGGCGCTGACCAGGGCCCGCTCGAAGCGCAGCGCGGGCCCGCCGAGCTCCTCGGCCTTCTCCAGGAGCGCCTTCAAGTAGCTGGGGAGGCCGATGTAGGCGGTGGCGGCGAGGTCCCGGGCGGCGCGCACGGCGAGGTCGAAGTTGCCCACCCCGGCCGGCACCACCCGGCAGCCGAGGGCCCGGGCGCCCTCCTCGAACAGCACGCCGGCCGGCGAGAGGTGGTAGCCGAAGCAGTTGAGGACGGTGTCGCCGGGCCCGAACCCGGCCGCGGCGAGGGCCGGGGCGGCCCGCCAGGGGTCGGGGACGTCGGGCTCCGGCTCGTAGAGCGGTCCGGGTGACTGGAAGATCCGGCGGACCTCGGCGCCGGGGGCCAGGTATCCGCCGAACGGCGGGTCCTTCGCCTGGAGGTCGACGAGGTCGTCCTTCGACAGCACCGGGAGCCGGTCGAGGGCGGCCACGTCGACGAGGTCGTCGGGGACGAGCCCGGCGCAGGCCAGCCGGGCGGCCAGGCCGGGCACGGCCTCCGCCGCCGGGCGGAGCACCTCGAAGACCCGCTCGTCGAACGCCGCCCGGTATGCCTCCACAGAGGTCATAGCCACCGCTTCCGCCGCTTGTAGTGCTTCACGTCCCGGTAGCTCTTGCGGGCCCCGCCCTCCGACAGACCGAGGTAGAACTCCTGGACGTCGGGGTTCGAGGCCAGCTCGGCGGACGCGCCCTCCAGGACGATGCGCCCGTTCTCCATCACGTAGGCGTGGTCGGCGATCTGCAGGGCCCGCCGGGCGTTCTGCTCGACGAGCAGCACGGTGGTGCCGATCTCGGTGTTGAGGGCCTTGATCCGCCCGAAGATCTCCTCCACGAGGAGCGGGGCGAGGCCGAGCGACGGCTCGTCGAGCATCATCAGCTTCGGCTTCGACATGAGCGACCGGCCGATGGCCAGCATCTGCTGCTCGCCGCCCGACAGGTAGCCGGCCTGTTGGGTGCGGCGGTCCTTCAGGCGGGGGAAGAACTCGTAGACCCGGTCGAGGTCCTCCCCCACGCCCGACCGGCGGGTGTAGGCGCCGGTGCTCAGGTTCTCGTGCACCGTCAGGTGCTCGAACACCCGGCGGCCCTCCATGACCAGCGAGATGCCGCTGCGGACGATCTGGGCCGGGTTCGACCGGGTGATCGGCTTGCCCTGGTAGACGACGCTGCCCTGCGTCACCTCGCCGTGCTCCGACGGGAGGAGCCCGGCCACCGCCTTGAGCGTCGTGCTCTTCCCGGCACCGTTCGAGCCCAGCAGGGCGACGATCTTCCCTTCCGGCACCGCCAGCGAGAGGCCGCGCAGCACGAGGATCACGTCCTCGTAGATGACCTCGATGTTGTTGATCTCGAGGACCGGCCCGCTCCCGGCGGCCCGGGGGCCCGGCGCCGGCCGGGCCCCCGACTCATCGACTTGCTGTGCCAACGGAGACGCCTACTTCACGATCTTGATCGGGTCCTGGATCTTCTTGAAGACGCCGCCCGTGACCTGGAACAGCGGGGCCGACGTCAGGCCCGCGTGGTAGTCGGCGGTGAAGGTGATGGGGTCGGAGACGCCGGTCTTGAAGTCGGTGACCTTCTCCAACCCGGCCTTGATCTGCTCACCCGTCGGGTTGTCGCCACTGGCCTTCAGGGCGTTCTCGATGCCCTGGGACATGACGGCCATCGTGTACCAGCCCTGCACGTAGTGGAGCCCCTTGGCCTTGGCGTCGCTGTTCTTGGCCTTGAGGAAGCTGTTGATCTCGTCGAGGCCCTGGACGCCTTCCACCGGCGGGGAGAACGGCATCACACCGATCATCTTCTCCGCCGCCGGGCCGGCCAGCTTCACGAACAGCTCGTCGGAGCACCAGTTGAGGCACACGACCTGGGCCGTCGACTTCTGGGCCGCCAGGTTGGTGGCCAGCTTGGCGGCCGGGGACGCGACGTTCTGGATGATGATGTACTTGGCGTTCTGGGACTTGGCCTGGCCGATCTGGGCCACGTAGTCGGTGGCGCCGGCCGGCATCGGGTAGTTCTTGAAGCCGATGTTCAGCTTCTTGTCGGCGATGTACTTCTTGCCGTCCTCGAGCGGGGACGTGCCAAACGGGCTGTCGTTGTGGAACACGGCCACCTCGACGTGCTTGCCCTTGTTCTGGTCGGAGATGTACTGCAGGGCGATCCGCATCTGCTGGCTGTAGCTGGCGCCCGGGAAGAAGTTGTAGGGCGTCACCTTGGGGTCGGCCAGCGTCTCGGCGTAGGAGGCCGACATGAAGGGGATCTTGTCGGTGTTGACCCGGGGTCGGAGGGCCTCGGTGTCACCGGTGCCCCAGCCCATGAACACCTTGGCGCCCTGCGAGACGTACTGCTGGTAGAGCTGTTCCGCCTGGGGCACCTTGTAGCCGAAGTCCTGGAAGGTCATCGCGATCTTGTGGCCGTCGATGCCACCCTGGGCGTTGCGGTATTCGACGTAGTCCCGGATGCCCTCCGAGTACGGGGTGCCGACGTCCGCCGTGGCCCCGGAGAGGTCGAAGATCGCGCCGACCTTGATGTCCGCCTTGGTTGCGGCGGTCGAGTTCTTGGTCGCGCTCTTGTTCTTGTTGTCCTTCCCGCAGCCGGCCCCGACGATCAGCGCGAGGCTCAGTACGAGGGCCAGCTTCCTGGCGAAGCGATTCATCGACTTCCTCCTTGGGATGGGGTGCCGGGGGTGGTGGATCAATATCGGAATGGCCAGATGCGGAAATAGTCCTTCGCTCGTTGCCACAACCGGGCCAAGCCCCGGGGCTCGTAGAGCAGGAACGCCACGATCACGACTCCAAACAGGGCCAGCTGGATGGCCGGTAGCTCACGGATGATGAAAGGGGTCCCGGACGAACCCTGCTGTAAACCTTGCCCTACCCGGGTGATGTAGGCGGGGACCCACGTCATGAAGGCCGCCCCGTAGATCGCGCCGGAGACGCTCCCCAGCCCCCCGACGATGATCATGGCCACGAACAGGAACGACGTGTCGAAGTCGTAGCGCTCCCAGGTGACGACCGTGCGGTAGTGGGCTCCGAGGGCTCCCGAGAAACCGGCCAGGCCACAGGCGATCGAGAAGGCCAGCACCTTGTACCGCCCCACCGGCACGCCGATGACCTCGGCGGCGATGTCCTGGTCGCGGATGGCGATGAGCGCTCGGCCGAAGCCGGTGCGGAACAGGTTCACCCCGGCCCACACCACGAGGGCGGTGATGACCAGGAGGAGCCAGTACCACTCGAAGTCGCTGTGGATCTGGTGACCGCCGATCTTGGGCTGGTTGGCCAGGATGCTGAAGTGACCCTGGGTCAGCCAGGGCCAGTCCTTGAAGCGGTTGTTGAGGATGGCCTGGGCGGCGAACGTCGAGATGGCCAGGTAGAGGCCCTTGACCCGCAGCGCCGGGAGCCCGAAGACGGCCCCGATGGCGGCGGCGATCACGGTGCCGCCGAGCACACCGAGCGGCATCGGCCAGTGCAACCGGTTGGTGATGTTGGCTGTGCCGTAGGCGCCCACGCCGAGGAATCCCGCCGTGGCCAGGCTGATGAGACCGGTGTAACCGGTCAGGATCATGAGGCCGACGGCGGCGATGCCGGCCAGCAGGATCAGGTTGACGTAGCTCAGCCAGTAGGTGTCGAGCCGGAACGGCAGGACCACGGCGAAGACGCCGAGCAGCGCGAGGCGGGCGTACTCCGCCTTCGTGTGGCGGAGGCCGAGGTCCCGCCGGTAGGTGGTGTTGTAGACGCCAGTCGCCGTCGCCACCGTCAGACCCGCTCGATCCGGACCTGGCCGAAGAGGCCGTAGGGCTTCACCAGCAGGATGGCCACCAGGATGACGAACGGCAGGATCTGGGAAGCGTTGACGTTCATGTAGCTCTTCGTGTACTCGACGAGGAGTCCGATGATCATGCCGCCCACGACGGTCCCGAGGACGGAGTCGAGCCCGCCGAGGATGACGACGGGGAAGACCAGGATGGCGAAACTCTCCAGCTCGAGGCTGTAGCCGTTGTTGATGCTGGCCAGCAGTACCCCGCCGACCGCCCCGGCCGCGCCGGCCAGTGCCCAGGCGAAGGCGAAGATTCGGTTCACGCTGATGCCCTGCACCATGGCCGCCTGCTGGTCGTCGGCCACCGCCCGCATCGCCACCCCGTGCCGGGACCGCTGGAAGAACAGGGCGACCGCCACGAAGACGACGACCGCTACGGCCACCGCCCACAGCCGGTTGGCCCCCACCGAGACGTCACCGAAGAGCTTGACGCTGCCCGACGGGATGAACTTCGGGCTCGGTTTCGGCTCCGCCCCCCACGTCATGAGCACGATCCCGAACAGGGCCGAGGCCAGGCCGATCGTCACCATGATCACCGAGAGGCTCGACTCGCCGACCAGTCGGCGGAGGATGACCCGCTCGATGGCCAGCCCGAGGAGGATCCCGGCCAGGATCCCGACGACGACGGCCAGCGGCCAGGGCAGACCCCATGTGACGTTGGCGTTGTAGACCACGAAGGAGCCGATGACGAGGAACTGACCCTGGGCGAAGTTGATGACCTCGGTGGCCTTGTAGATGAGCACGAACCCCAGGGTGGCCAGGGCGAGGATGGCGCCGTTGCCCAGCCCGTTGACGGTGAGCTGCAGGAACCGGGTCATGCGTGGCTCCCGAACAGCGAGCGGCGGGCCCCGGCCTGCCGCGGGGTG
>Ga0307471_100002610_pt1 | contig 10423 bp, 10 predicted proteins | sample atmos_gasesAM3C__2_FD_204566 | JGI IMG/M metagenome (GOLD analysis project Ga0307471, IMG submission 204566) | Hardwood forest soil microbial communities from Morgan-Monroe State Forest, Indiana, United States - atmos_gasesAM3C_515 | ecosystem: Environmental > Terrestrial > Soil > Temperate... | reverse complement strand
TGAGAGTGCGGACAAACGCGGGCCTGGATGGCTGGGTCGAGAGCCGTCAATTGATGGAGCCGGCTATGTGGCAACGAAGCATCAAGCTGCTGGCACAGGTGCACGATATGCCAGTGCAGGCCCGAGGGCGCACTAAGAAGTCTGCCAATTTGCACGTGCAGCCGGGGCGAACCGAGCCGCGGCTTTATCAATTCGGACGAAACGCGCCGGTGGAGGTTGTGGGGCGCGCGGTGGCCGATTGGGTACAAGTTTCCGACGAAAAAGATTCCTCGAATGAACCGGAGGAAACCAAGAGAGAGGACTGGTTCTTAGTCCGCGGCGTCGCGACGCGACCGCCAGGGGAAGACTCGGCGCGGGCAGCTGAGGCTGCAAATACAACGCAACCAGGCGATCAGACCGTACCAATCGCCGGGTGGGTGGTTGCGCGCTTCGTCGAACTTGATTTGCCGGATGCCGTGCGCGAAGGGGCAAGCTCCGCAAACATTCGCCCGATTGCGTGGTTCGAACTCAATCGCGTCAGCGACCCTGCGGGGGACAAGCCGCAGTATCTCGTCGCGGCGGCCCGCGGGCCGGAAGGGCAGGTTTGTGATTTTACCGCTCTACGCGTTTACACATGGTATGTGAAGAAAAGCCGCTACGAGACTGCATTCATCGAGAATGATTTGTGCGGGCAGATGCCTGTTCGCGTCGGCAAGGGACCCAAGGGCGAGCCGGAGTTTCGTTTTCGCGTGATGGACGGAAACAAAGAGGAGCGCGTGTACCGGCTCATGCAAACGGTGGTCCGGCGTGTGCACGAAGAGAACGATGCTTCGGGCAAGCGAGGCGCGGTGAAAGCCGCGAAACCTGCGGCGAGATGACCTATCTCGTCGGAAATCTTGCGCAGCTGGGGATGAACGACGGCGAATTGCATGGCACTGGAAAGATGGAACGCATTTGCAGGATCGCACGGCCGGCGCGGAGATAACATCAATGACTTTGCATATTAACGAAGCGGAAGTGCGTGCCGTTCTGGGCATGGCGCAGGCTATCGAGGCGGTTGAAGAGATTTCGCGCAAGCAAGCCACCGGCGAAGTCGTGGTTCACCCGCGGCGGCGTTTCGAATTGCCGGGAGGAGGTTTTTTCCATTACATGGCCGCGGCCGATTTCACCGCGGGCTATTTGGCGATGAAGCAGTACACCTACGTGCGCGGTAAGCTGAAATTTCTTGTACCTCTCTATGAAATGGCCACGGGCGACTTGCTGGCGTTGATCGAAGCGGATTACATGGGCCAACAGCGAACGGGAGCGGCGTCGGGCGTGGCCACGAAATATCTTGCGCGGCGGGATTCGCGTGTCGTGGCTATCCTCGGCACGGGAGGTCAGGCAAGGACGCAGCTCGAAGCGGTGGCTGCTGTTCGAAAACTGGAGTCTGCGCGCGCCTACGGCCGCGATCCGGCCAAGCGTGAAAGATTTTGCAAGGAGATGTCGGAGCGACTGGGCATACCGGTGACGTCGTGTGCCTCCTCCGCCGAAGCCGTGGGCGGCGCGGACATTGTGTCCACCGCGACAACGACTTCGCAGCCGGTGGTCAGCGGAGCGGATCTCTCGCCCGGGGCGCACATCAACGCGATTGGCGCCAACCACGCGCATAAACGCGAGCTGGACGACGAAGCGGTGGCGAGTGCCGACATCATCGTTGTGGATTCTGTCGAGCAGTCGCGCCAGGAAGCGGGCGACTTGATCATCGCATTTCATGGCGACGAGATTTGCTGGACGGGCGTAAAAAAACTTTCCGAAGTTGTGGCGGGAAAAGCGAGTGGCCGGACAAGCGATACGGAAGTTACGCTCTTCAAGTCGAATGGGATTGCGTCCTGGGATTTAGCCGTGGCGATGAAGGTCTACGCCTTGGCGCGAGAGAAAAAATTGGGCAGAGAACTGCCGTTGTGGAGCAATGATGCCAAGACTTAGGAGATAATCTTGGTTTTGTATCCTTGGCTAGGCGGCCCATGTCGAAAAGCACTCTCCCAAGTTCAAGGGCAAGTAGAATGAGAGAAAGGCATAGTAAACTGAGTTAATGCGCACCCTCCCCGACCATCTGCGAAAAGGCATGAAGCTCGTGATCGTGGGCTGCAATCCAAGCGAGTCCTCGGTCCGCGTGGGCCACTACTATGCCGGGCGCGGGAACGAATTCTGGCCCATGCTCTACGAAAGCGGCGTCGTGCCAGAGCCTTTCGATTACCACGACGACAAGCGAGTCATCGAATTTGCAATCGGGCTCACGGACCTGGTCAAGCGCCCGACGAAAGCAATTGAAGAACTGAAGCGCGAAGACTTCGCCGAGGGACGCATCGTCCTTTCGCAAAAGCTCGAAGAATTCTCCCCGCACGTCGTGGCTTTCAACGGCAAACTTACATACGAACAATTCGCTCAGCGGAAGTGCAAATTGGGCATTCAGAAAGAGCTGCTTTACGGCGCGCGCGTTTACGTTTTACCTTCGACCAGCGGGGCGAATACGCAAGGCAAGAGCGAAAAGCTCCGTCATTTCCGGAAACTCGCGCAACTGGTGTCGCGCATTGAAAAGGAACGCGATTCGCGCAGCCACTGAGGATTGGAACCATGAGCAATACTGCACAACCCGTGCAAGCCGGTCCGGTTCTGCTGGAAGGGAAGCACGACGGCATCGCCACATTGGTGATGAACCGCCCGGACCGTTTGAATGCGCTCAATACTGAACTCGCGATCGCCCTCAATGAAGCGCTCGGCCGTATTGGAAAAGATGAGAGTGTCCGTGTCGTTGTCATGACCGGAGCGGGGCGCGCGTTTTGTGCCGGTGGGGATCTCGGCGCGCTTGGCAAAGGGCATCAGACCGGCGCGACTCATGAACTAGAGCCGCTGCTGCGTGCCGGTATGCAAATGGTACTCAAGATGCGCACGTTGCCGCAGCCGGTAATCGCCGCGGTGAATGGCGCGGCGGCGGGAGCGGGAATGAATATCGCGCTTGCCGCGGACATCCGGATTGCCGCGGAAGAAGCCACCTTCGGCCAGAATTTTGCGAAGGTCGGATTATTTCCAGATTACGGCGGGACGTATTTTCTGCCTCAACTGGTCGGACCCGCGAAAGCGGCGGAACTTTTCTACACCGGCGAAATGATCGATGCAAAAACAGCGCTGAGCCTGGGCATTGTGAATCAGGTGGTGCCGGCGGCGCAGCTTGAAACCGAAGTGAAGACGCTGGCGCAGAAAATTGCGCAAGGTGCGACGCTGGCCATCCAAGCGGTGAAGAAGGATTTATTTGCCCGCGACGAAAAGGAGCTCATCCGCGCGCTCGAGAATGAGGTGCAAGAACAGAATCGTTGTTACCTTTCTGAGGATTGCCGCGAGGGCATTCGCGCGTTCTTTGAGAAGCGCCGTCCAAACTTTCAGGGCAAGTAAAACTCCCGGCTCAATCGACCAACCTTCATGACCGCGCAACACGAAACGATTCAGGTACGGCTCGACCATAGGACGGCGTGGATCACGTTGGATCGCCCGCCGCTCAACATTCTGGACATTTCGATGATGGAGTCGCTGAGTGCGGCGCTCGAGCGCGTGCTGCCCAAATCGGACTTCGTGGTATTTCAAGGCGCAGGCCCCAAAGCGTTCTGCGCCGGTGCTGACGTTGCAGACCACACGCCCGAACGCGTCGCAAAAATGCTCTCTGCGTTTCACGGAGTCTTTCGTCAGTTGGCGCAGGCCGACTGCGTGAAGATCGCGGCGGTCCACGGCTACTGTCTCGGCGGCGGCATGGAACTCGCCACCTTTTGCGATTTTGTTCTGGCAACTGAATCCGCGCAGTTCGGCCAGCTAGAGATCAAACTGGGCTGTTTTCCGCCTGTGTCACTGGTGACGCTGCCGCGCCTCATTGGAATGCAGGCGGCTTTACATTTGATTCTTACGGGGCGCCAAGTTGGCGCGGCGGAGGCTCATCGCCTCGGCCTGGTCACGCGCGTCGTTCCCGATGATGGGCTCAACAGCGCGGTGGAGAACTTGCTCGAAGAGCTTGGCGCGCTGAGTCCGAGTGTTCTGAAGCTGACGCGCCGGACATTCGGGCAGCTTCATTCCTCAGATTTCCTCAAGCAACTCGAAGAAGCGGAACGCGTATACTTGTCGGAACTGATGAAGACGCATGATGCGCAGGAAGGCATTCGCGCGTTTCTGGAAAAACGCCCACCCGTCTGGAAGGGAAGATAGATGGACGAATTGGAAATCACGCCGGCGGACATGAAAGCGCGCATCGAGCGAGGAGAGACTCTGGTGCTCATTGATGTTCGTGAGCCGTGGGAGCACGACGTTTGCCGGATCGAAGGAGCGAAGCTTGTTCCGCTTGGCTCGCTGGCAGCCAGCTTGAATACGCTGCCGGATGTGGAGGAAGTGATCTGCTATTGCCATCATGGGATGCGCAGTCTGGATGCCGCAGCCTGGCTGAGGTTTCAAGGTTTTGCAAAAGCCAAGTCACTAGCAGGCGGAATCGAACGCTGGTCCGTCGAGATTGATCCAAAAGTTCCGCGATATTAGAAGCCAGGGAAAACAATGAAAATTAAGTTTCTGAACAAGCCCACGTGAACCACTTGCCGGAAAGCAAGAGGTCTCTTGCTGGAGCTGGGCGCTGAACTCGAGTCACGCGCTTTGGACGAGGAACGGTTGACCGATAGCGAACTGGAAAAGCTGATCGGCAGCCGCGACTACAAAGAGTTTCTGAATTCGCGGAATGAGCTCTACCGCTCGCGAAACATGAAGGAGCACCCGCCCTCGAGAGCGGAAGCGATCAAGCTCATGGCCAAGGAACCGAATCTCATTCGAAGACCGATCGTGATTCGCGGTGCGCAAATGATTCTGGGTTTTGATGAAGAAGCTTACAGAAAACTTTTGAAATGATGTTCCATCGATAAGGAACAACGGCCCGCCTCGGAAGGCGGCCCTACAAAAGCGAGGGATGAAAGAATGGATGTAAAGACCATAGCCGTGATTGGCGCGGGAACGATGGGGCGGGGGATTGCTTACGCGGCGGCGTTTGGCGGTTACCACACTGTCCTCGAAGATGTTTCGCGTCACGTGCTGGAACAAGGGATGGCCTGGATCCGGCAGTCCTTCGAAGAGGGAGTTGCGCGCGGCAAAGTCGAAGCCGCTGTCCGCGACAAGGCACTGTCCCTGATTACCACGGCAAACACGGTGGAGGATGCCATACGCGACGCCGAACTCATCATTGAAGCAGTCCCCGAAGAACTGGAGATGAAGCTGGAACTATTTACGATTTTCGACAAGTTCGCGAAGACCGGCGCCATTTTTGCGAGCAATACCTCTTCACTTTCGATCACGGATTTTACCGACATTACCGTTTCACGCGACCGCTGTGTCGGCATGCACTTCTTCAATCCCGTTCCGAAGATGAAGCTTATTGAGCTCGTGAGAACTCCGCATACTTCCGATGAGACTGTCGCGATATGCCGCGAAGTGGCACGACGCATGGGGAAGGAAGTCGTGCTGGTGAACGAAGCTCCCGGTTTTGTTACCACGCGCATTAACGCGCTCATCGGGAATGAAGCATTCAATATGCTGGAGGCTGGCGTCGCATCTCCCGAAGACATCGACAAAGCTTTGAAGCTCGGGCTTAATCACCCGATGGGTCCATTTGAGTTGGTCGATCTTGTCGGACTTGACGTGCGCCTGAACATTCTTGAGCATCTCCATCGGACACTCGGCGAGAAGTACCGCCCCAATTCGTTGTTGCGGCAGTACGTTCAAGAGGGGCGCTTGGGCCGTAAGGCCGGGCGCGGCGTCTACGATTACACGCAACAGAAAGCCGCTGAGAAGAAAGCGTAATCACACTGGAGAGAATGGATTGAAACCACGATGAAATCGTTTGCCGAGCGAATCGCGATTCAGCAGGGCGACCTGACGGAAATGGACGTGGACGCTATCGTCAACGCCGCGAACAACGAATTGATTCTCGGTGGAGGCGTTGCCGGAGCCATCCGCCGCAAAGGCGGAGACGAAATTCAGCGCGAGTGCGATGCCATCGGCACGATCCCCATCGGGTACGCGGCCATCACCACGGGCGGAAAACTGAAGGCGCGATTTGTGATCCACGCCGCGAGCATGCAACTCGGCGGGAAGACGAATGCAAATTCCTTGCGACACTCCACCGCCCATACATTGAAGATTGGCAATGAGCGCGGCCTCAAATCCATTGCCTTTCCGGCGGTGGGCACGGGCATCGCGGGATTTCCGCTGAAAGATTGCGCGGAGATCATGCTTCGTGAAGTTGCGCAGCATCTGAGAGGCGAAACGTCTCTCGAAACGGTTCACTTTGTGCTCTTCGACGAAGTCGCCGAAGGAATTTTCAAGCGGGCCTGGCAGAAGATTCAAGCAGAGCCCGCTCCCGATGCTGCAGGAGCCCACGGCGCGTGACGCCGCTCGCGGAACTTCTCGCGGAACGGATACGCCGCTACGGTTTGCTCACGTTCGCCGACTACATGCGCGAATGCCTGTACCATCCGGTCCACGGCTATTACAGCAAAGCTGAGTCCAAACGCTTCGCCGACTATTACACCAGCGTGGATGTTCATCCCATCTTTGGCCGGCTGCTGGCACGTCAGTTTGCGGAGATGTGGGAGAACCTTAGCCGGCCGGAAAAATTCACGCTCGTAGAGGCAGGCGCAGGCGTGGGACGCCTGGCAGCTCACATTCTCGATTTCAGCAAAGCCAAACTCGCTGCTTTTTACGGCGCGTTGCATTATGTTGCTGTCGAGCGCTCCGCCGCGCGGCGCGAGCAGGGGTCCGTGCGGCTGAGGGGCCACGCCGAGCATTTCTCGGCGTCCGTCGAAATTCCGGCGCACATTCCAGCAGGCTGTCTCTTTTCAAACGAATTGATGGATGCGCTCCCGGTGCATCGCGTGGTCATGGAAAGTTTGCACAGGCTGAAGCCTGTGCCACTGGGAGAGGGCGCGCTGAAAGAAATTTTTGTTGGCTTCCACGACGGGCGGTTTGTGGATGTCTTGGCGCCGGTCTCGACTTGCGCGATCACCGAATATTTCGGGACGCAGAACATCGCTCTGCAAGAAGGCCAGCACGCTGAAGCGGGACTTGAGGCTTGTGACTGGATCACTGAAGTCGGCCGCCGCCTCGAGAGAGGCTACGTGCTGACGATCGACTACGGTCATCCGGCCTCCGAGCTCTTTGACGAGCACCACATGCGCGGTACGCTTCTCGCCTACCAGAACCATCGCGTGTCGGAAGAGTTTTACGCCGCGCCTGGCGAGCAGGACTTGACGGCGCACGTCAATTTCACCGCTCTCGAAACGTGGGGGAAACGATCGGGTCTCGAAACCGTTGGATGCACTTCCCAAACCGCGTTCTTGCTCGCGCTGGGGCAAGGAAACGAATTTGCTGACCTCTACAATGACGGCGAGACGGAAGCGGATCGCGTTCGCTCACGGCTTCAGCTGAAGACGTTAATCTACCCCGAAGGCATGGGGGAACGATTCCAGGTGCTCATCCAGCAGAAGGGAGTGTCTGAGGCACAGATGACGGGTTTGCCGGGCATTACGCGACAGAACTAGGGTTCTTGAGGAATCGCGGTTGAGTTGTGGTTAGCACAGGCTGAAGCCTGTGCCACTGGGATTGGAATCCTGGTCAGATTCCTGTTTACAATACCCCCCTCCCCGGTTTTTTGTAAGTGTTGCATCTAAAGAACTTAGTATTCCCATAAGCCCTTTGGAATCAATACTTATGGGCTTCCTGTAAGTGTTGACTCTAAATAACTTAGTGGTTGACATAAGTGCAGGAAGAATTGGCAGAAAAAATGAAAAGCGGGAACCGAGCTCCCGCCTTCGCAGAGTTTTCTATGTAAGTAATTGTAGCAGAAGATAGCGGCGAGTCAAGGAAAAGTTCACCGGCAACCCCCGGATTACCGGGAAGGATTCGGTTTTTTCAAGACCGGGCGCTCGCTGGAGGCCGGGGCGGGAATGTTTGCGGTGGGCTTCGCCTTCGTATCGCCGGCGGGAGCGGCCACCGAGGTTCCGCCTTCGGAATAGGCCTTTTTCAGGAAACCTTCGGCGATCTGTTGAGCCCCGCCGGTGTCGTCATTGGTCTGTTTCGCTTTGCTGTACTCGTTGACGGCGCGCTCGCGCTGTCCCAACAAGTCAAAAATCTTTCCGAGATAGATATGGCTCCAGACTTCGGTCCATTTTTCCGAGGGCTCCGGAACAGACTGTAAAGCTTCGCGAAACGCGTTGGCCGCGGCTTGATAGTTCTTCTGGTAGAAGAACGCTTCGCCCATCCGGAAATTTCCCAACGGCCGATTCGGTTGAATGCTGAGCGCGCGCTGGTACTGCGCGACGGCATCGTAGAACCGGCCTTGTTCGGCGAGATCTTCGCCACGCGCAATGGCGGCACGGGCACGCAGCGAAGTGCTGCTCTTGAGGATGAGATTGTTGGGGTCGACCTTGATGCCGCCCGGTTTCGGCCGGCCAAACGTCTCCACGGTGAACTGCGTTTCCGTGCCGATCACATCGAGGGTTTTCAGCTCGGGGTTGCCCTCTGTATCAATGCGCAACTCGACGGGCATGCGAAAGGTGTCCAGCGGCTGCTTGATCTTGCCGTTCACGCGAAATCCCTTCGGGGTCCGGTACACCACGTATTCCACCGAGAACTCCGGCACGCCAGTTGAATTCAGCCATTGCACGAAGAAGCTTTGCAGATTCGGCGGTTCCTGCGGCGGTTTCACGGAAGCCTGTGCCCTGCGTTCCGCGACATTTTCAAAATCCTCGATGCGCGCACTCTTTTCCGCAAACCGGAAATAGAAATCGTGCAGGGCAGCTTTGAACGCCTCATCCCCCATCTGCGCGCGCAACATGTGAAAAAGTATTGCGCCCTTGTTCATCACTACTGAACGGTAGTCCGGCGAGTAGGGCGCCAGGCGCGCTGCTTGGGCGACGGGCGCAGCATCCTCATACATCATCGCGCCAACAGCGAATTCGTCGATGGTCTTGAGACCCGCTTCCTTGCCGGCGTTTTGTTCGGCATAGAGCGCTTCGCAATAGCGCGCCAGCCCATCGCTGATCCAAACGTCGCCCGGTGTTGCCGGTAAAACCTGAATCCCCCACCATTGCGAAGCCACCAGGCGCGCGATGGTCTTGTCGCTGGCCTTGGGGTCCCAGCCGCGCTGGCTGAGGAGCAAGACTCCCGGTGCCGCGTAGTCGCGAAAGGTTCCGTCCGGGATTTGAACGATGGCGAGAGTTGGATCGGGAATCGGCCCAAACATATCTGAGAAAATCACGACCGAGCGCGCCACGCTGGTGGCGAACTCGGCTGCATTCGCAGACGCCGCACGCGGCGCGTAGACCGCGACGTTGACTCCTTCAGCCTGGTTCGGATTAAGCTGCAGATTGCCCACGACAAACGTGCCATGCGGCGCGGGGTTCTTGCACTCGAATGTGTAAAGAAGTCTCCCGCCTTCGACCGCGTTTTTGGCCGGCATCGGCGTTGGGGCCGCGGCTTTGCCGGTTCCTGCCACCGCGAAAGTGTCGGGAACGTTCAGCCGGAAGGTTGCCGTGTAGCGATTAGACGGAAAATTTGTCAGCGGGAACCAGCGTGAAGGGAGCAGCAAATAAGCGCCAGACTTGTTGATCAAAGCGGCGCGCACTCCCGGCACCGGGCTGTTCTCTTCATTGAACAGGAGCCCGGCGTATTGAAAGGTCAGCGTCACCTTGCCGCCGGTGGCGACCGGGGTAAGCAATTGAACCACTACAAAGAGCGAATTCTGATTGTCTCGTTCGAAGCTCAGTTGTTTGCCGTCCGCGGATTTTACTTCTCTGACGACCAGATTCGGATGCAGCTCGACGCGCACGCTGCTGGAAGCTTCCACAGCCTTGAAATCAATCTTGGCGGTCGCTGAAATCGATTGCCCGATGGAGTCTAGCGTGGCGCTGACATCGTAATTTTCGGCGAGGAAATTCACGGGCCGGGGCGCTTGCGCGTGGAGCGGCGCAGCAATGCAGAGCGGAAGAATCAGCGCTACAAGAAGAAATGTGCCAGAAACTATTCGACTGCGGACCATCGAACCTCTTTCAAGTATGTTCAATTCGCAAACCAATGTACACCTATAGGATACCAGACGGCTCACTTTGCGTTGCTTTGGCCCGCCTGCAAAAGCCGAACAATCTCGTCGGCGGCCCTCTCGACGGCGCCCGGCGGGCCGAGCAGCCTTTGGACTTCCTGCAATCCGCGAATCATTTCCGCGACTCGCGTTTTGCCTTCTTCTGTCTCGGAAAGCAGCGCAACGGCCTCTGCCGCGACATGCTGGGGCGTAAAGTCGTCCTGGATCAATTCAGGCACGACGGCGCGCCCAGCGATCAAATTCACCATGCTGAAAAATTTCGTTCGCACCAGGGGTTTCGCCAGCATG
>Ga0307471_100002609_pt1 | contig 10425 bp, 5 predicted proteins | sample atmos_gasesAM3C__2_FD_204566 | JGI IMG/M metagenome (GOLD analysis project Ga0307471, IMG submission 204566) | Hardwood forest soil microbial communities from Morgan-Monroe State Forest, Indiana, United States - atmos_gasesAM3C_515 | ecosystem: Environmental > Terrestrial > Soil > Temperate... | reverse complement strand
GTGAGTCTGCTGGTCAAAAAGATAAGTAGAGATCAGCGCCACCATTTTCGGATCGCCCCCGCCGTTCTCCCGCAAGTCAAAGATGACTGCGTCGACATTGGCCAGAAAATTCATCGCCGCGGTTGCCGTGGGGCCGCACATCTCCGGATCGGCGAACATGTTGAACTTCACGTATCCGACATTGCCACTGAGGTGCTCGACCTTCTCGAATCCGCAATTCATCTTCTCCATCTGTCCGCGGAAGCGCGCCGTGTCCTCCGGACTCGGTTTGGCGTCGTCTGGTCGGTCCGGAATTTTCATCGGATCGTAGTTCACGTGCAGGTGCTTGTCGTGACTCACCTGCTGAAAATCGTCGGTCAACATTCTGGCCAGAACATTGCCGTCGGTAATTGCGTCGTATTCGCCCTTTTTCTGCCGCGCCCGCACCGCTTCTTCCATCTTCTTCGCCACGTCCGGAGAGACATACGACTCGTTCAATTTCGCGATCGCGCCGTCCATCACGCGACTCCGCGTCGCCGCATCGATCTTGAACGTCAAATCCGACACCGATGCTCCCGGCGGAATCGCCCGAAGCCCGGCCTGAATCACCACCGCCGGATCGGCATCCTGTACATCAAACGTTCCCAACGCCCGCGTCTCGCTGTTCCGTTCCTTGACCAGAAACTCGATGTGCAGCCGTTCGCTCTTCAGGATTTGCAGCAACTCGAAGCCGCCGGTCATGCCGCGAAACTGCATCAACATGTCTGGCGTCATCTGCGAGTCGTACGTCTTGCAATACGCCTCGATCTGCGCCCGATCCCCGCTGTTGAACGCTTCAAGCCAAGCCTTCAGCGTGTTCCCCGCCGGCCCTGCCGGAATCACCACCTGCGCCAACGCCACGCTGGATGCCAACACCAAAGCCAGCACCACTACAAACACCCGGCGAAACATAGATCACCCCCGCTCGCTTCGCGATCTACCGCAGTATCCCCTTTTGATTGGCCGAACTGACGGACTTCCCCCAACTGCTTGGACGCACCCTCCAACGAATAAGTGCCCGAAGCCTCGGACGCCGCCAGTTCCCTCCCCGTTGCCTGCTCGCTCTTCGGTATTTGGTTCGCCCTACGTCACGTCGCCTCGAACCGGCACCACCTTCCACTACGAGCCCGGCTCGACCCAATAAGTCGCCGTGAAAGACCCTGTTGGGTGCCCCCTTGCGCGAAAGGCGGGGCGCTCTCCAACCACCGACCGCTCGCAAAGCCCTCCGTTCGATCTCACTCCCGATAAGCCGACTTCCCCAATCGAATATCATCTCAGTAAACATCTTTCTTGACTTCTGCTAACTACTATGTTACCCTGTTTCATGTTCCTGGAACTCCGTCTCGGTCGCCGGCATCCGCGCGCCACCGCGCCGCACCATCGGTCCGGCCCATTCAAAGCCAGCCCGCTGACTCCTTTAGAACATATCGTTACGGCCAAACGCCGCGGTTCCCCGGAGATCAACCGAAATCGCCGCGCCGTAACCCATTTGGAATCCGCATACGCACGTACAAAAAACACGGGAGGGGGACCACCCTCCGCTCCCGAGCCGTCGCGTTGCTCGCTCCTCGGTCCCTTGCGATAATGCCTGTTTCTCCTCGACGCGTAGGTTGGAGCACACGTGACCAGTAATCCCAGCGGCGGCAAGACCTGGACCGGCAACGAGATCCGCGAAACCTTCTTGCGCTTCTTTGAGAGCAAAGGTCATCGCCGCGTCCGTAGCTCTTCGCTCGTCCCTCACGGCGATCCCACGCTACTGTTCACCAACGCCGGCATGAACCAGTTCAAGGACGTCTTCCTCGGCCTGGAAAAGCGCGACTATTCGCGCGCCACCACCGCGCAGAAATGCGTCCGCGCCGGCGGTAAGCACAACGACCTCGAAAACGTCGGCTTCACCAAGCGCCATCACACTTTTTTCGAGATGCTCGGCAATTTCTCCTTCGGCGACTATTTCAAGAAAGACGCCGTCGCGTATGCCTGGGAGTTGCTCACCTCACCCGAGTGGTTCGCGCTGCCTCAAGACAAGCTCTACGCCACGGTCTTCCGTGGCTCTGGCTCGGGTGACGGCGAGCTCCTGGTTCCACGTGACGATGAGGCCTATGAGCTGTGGCGCGCGCAAGGACTGCCCGAGGTTCGCATCGGCAGGCTCGGCCTGGACGATAATTTCTGGCAAATGGGTGACACCGGACCTTGCGGCCCTTGCAGTGAGATTCACTACGACCTGGGCCCTGAGGGTTCCGAGGAAGGGCATGCTGATTGTACGTTCCCCTGCGACTGCGGCAGGTATCTCGAATTCTGGAATCTGGTGTTCATGCAATATAACCGCGACACCAGCGGCCTGCTGACCCCGTTGCCCAAGCCTTCGATCGATACCGGCATGGGCCTCGAGCGCATGGCGGTAATCCTCGAGCACAAAATCTCCAATTACGACACGGACCTCTTTGTCCCCTTGCTGAGACGCGCCGCCGAACTCTGCGGCGTCGACGAGAACAGAGAAGAAGCCCTCGAACAGGGCCGTGGCGGCGCCGCCTCCCTGCGCGTGATTGCGGATCATGCGAGAGCAAGTACATTCTTGATCGCCGATGGCGTCCTGCCGTCGAACGAGGGACGCGGATACGTACTGCGGAAGATACTTCGGCGCGCTCTTCAACACGGCCGACTGCTTGGCCACGAGCAGCCTTTTTTGCACGAGATGGTCGCAACGGTTCGTGACCAGATGGGTGCGGCCTACCCCGAGGTGGTCGAGAACGCGAACCGCGTCTCGGAGATTATTGAAGGCGAGGAAATCCGATTCTCGAGGACGCTCAAAGAAGGACTAGGGCGTCTGGAAGATGGCATATACCTGCAGTTGCTGCAAACACAGCGACCGGATCCGGGAACTTCGCACGTCGCGAACGAAAGTGGACGCAAGGACAATCGACCAGATCTTTTCCGCCGAGTTGCTGCACTAAGACAAAGCGGTCAGCGCCTCGTGTACCCCGGAGCACAAGCATTCACTTTGTATGACACCTTCGGGCTTCCCCTCGACGCGATTCAGGATGCCGTACGTGACTTTGGTCTCGATTTCGATCACGCAGGTTTCGACGCCGCCATGCTGGAGCAGCGCACGCGCGCACGCGCCTCCTGGAAAGGCGGCCACAAAGAAGCCGCCAGTCCGGCGTTCGCAAAGATTGCGGAGACGTTCAAGACGGAAAAGGATTTTTATCAGTGTACGGCGGCCAAGGACGTTCGCATTGACGCGATCATCGGCAAGACTGGCCCGGTCAACGAACTGAAGCCCGGCGAGTCAGGCGAAGTGGTGCTCGACCGGACGCCGATCTATGCCGAATCCGGCGGCCAGGTCTCCGACACCGGCGCCTTCTACGATAATTCCGGTTCGCAGCTTCTCGCCGAAGTTACCGGCGCTTATTATCCCTTCCCCACCCTCGTCGCGCACAAGGTCAACGCCAAGGACACCCTGCGCGTTGGTGATCGCGTTTCCGTTGTCGCTGACGCCGACCGCCGCGCGCGTGTCATGCGCAACCATTCCGGCACGCACCTGGTCCATGCGGCTCTGCGCAATGTGCTGGGTACGCACGTCAAGCAGGCCGGCTCGCTCAACGCGCCCGATCGCATGCGCTTCGACTTTTCGCACTTCGCGCATGTCGATCCCGAAGAGCTGCGCGACATCGAACAGCAAGTAAACGACGAGATTCGCCACAACACCCAGGTCGAGACCAACATCACTTCGCTCGACAACGCTCTGGCCTCCGGCGCGCTGGCTTTTTTCGGCGACAAATACCCCGAGAGCAACGTCCGTGTCGTCACCATTCCCGACGAGCGCGCGCCGCGTGGCTTCTACTCCAAGGAACTGTGCGGCGGAACTCACGTCCATCGCATTGGCGATATTGGAGTGCTCAAAATCGTCGGCGAGCAGTCCGTCGCCGCTGGCGTCCGCCGCATCGAAGCCGTTACCGGTGTAGGCGCGCTAGAGCATTACCAGCAGCAAGCCCAGATTTTGAGCAAAGTCGCCAGCCAGCTCAACGTCGGCGAAGACGCCGTTCTCCCCACCGTTGAAAAATTGTCGCAGACCGTAAAGCAGCTCGAAAAGGAGCTGGAGGCGCAAAAGCGCAAAGGGGCCCTCAGCAATGTCGACGATTTGGCTGCCCGCGCCCAGTCGATCAAGGGCACCAAGCTCATTTCCGAAGAAGTCGGCAACGTCGACCGCGCAGGCCTTCGTCAATTAGTCGATTCGTTGCGCCAAAAACTGGGCTCCGGTGTCGTCGTGCTAGGAATGCCCGAAGATGACAAAGTGGTTCTTATCGCTGGCGTTACCAAGGACCTCACCGCGAGGGTCCATGCCGGAAAGCTGATCCAGGTTTTGGCTCCCCAGGTCGGTGGCAAAGGCGGCGGCCGGCCAGACCTCGCCGAGGCTGGCGGAAAAGACACATCCGGGCTAAAAAGCGCCCTGCAAAGCGTTCCCTCGCTCGTCGAGCCTTTGCTATAGTCCCGCTGCGCCCGAAACGTGTCCGTCAGTGGACACCTGGCATTGGTACCTTCGTCCTATCGACGCTTCACTGACGCGATTTGTAAGCTTTCCGCGAGGTATCCAGAGGCTATCGTGTGCCTTCCCCAGCAAGCGATATCTAAACGTGCGTTCCTGGCGGCCTGCGCTCTTGCGGGCGTGATGGCGTTCTGTGGAAAACCCGTAAACGCGCAGATTGCCAAGGTGGTTGACGACGCTGGCCGCCATTTCTGGGTCAACGCCGAGCCACCCGCCACATTCAAGCTGGCCGCCGCCAAGGCGCGTCCTTCGATCTATATGCCTGCGGAGGCTTCGTTTACCGGACGCGCGCGGGCAGCCTTCAACCTAGATCGCGACGGAGCGGAGAAGATCGTACGTGAAGCGGCCGAGCGCCATCGAGTGGATCCGGCGCTGGTTCGCGCGGTGATTGAAACCGAGTCGGGCTGGAATCCTGCGGCCAAATCGCGCAAGGGCGCGATCGGCCTGATGCAGATGATGCCGACCACGGCGCAGAGATTTGGGGTTAACGACGCGTGGAGTCCGCAACAGAACGTGGACGCCGGTGTTCGTTACCTAAAGGTGCTCTTACAGAGGTATGATGGGAACCTGGATTTGGCCCTGGCGGCCTATAATGCTGGAGAAGGGGCCGTCGATCGTGCCCATGGGATTCCGGCATTTCGCGAAACACGGGATTACGTTCAGAAAGTTCAGAATGCCTACTTCCGGCCAGGTTCGGGGCGTCTCGATGGGCTGTGGATTAATCCGCGCGCCATTCAAAAAACCGTTGATCCCAACGGTCGCATCATATTCACCAACGAGTAGAATCCATCCGGTAGCTCGGCGCTCGCGGCAAGCGAGAACTCTGCGACCGGCTTCGCAGAGGGCGTAAGCGCGCATGCTGGCACGGCGAAAAATTTTCCACAAAGGGTTCGCCCCCGCTTCGCCTGTTTTTACCTTAGTGGCCGTAGCCACTCTCGGCTGTATTCTTCTTCCTCCGGTTTCCACAGCCCGCGCCGAACGCCCGGGCCGCTCGACAACTTCGCCCGCTAAACGCCAGGCTGCCGCCGATCAGTTCAGCCGAGCCGAAGATCAACGCGCGGCTCTCAACTTGAAGCCTGCGGGCAAGCGGACGTTGGCAGATTACAAGCAGGTCGTGGCGAGCTATCGCCGTGTCGGGCTGATCACGCCGCACGCACCCGAAGTCTCCGAATCGCTGATGGCGCTGGGCGAGTTATACACCGAGATGGGCGGCCGTTTCGGGCAGGCCTATTCGCAGTCGGCGCTGGAATCATACCGATTTCTCCTGCATGACTATCCGGTCAGCAAGCACGCGTCCGAGGCGCTGTTCCGCATCGGGCTTCTGCAGAAAGATCAACTGGGCGATTCGGCGGCGGCAACGAAGACCTTCGATGAGTTCCTGAGGAAGTATCCGCGGTCGGCGCACCGGCGCGAGGCGCAAGAGGCGCGCGCAGAGTTGGCGCTGTTGCAGAACCGGGATGTGCCTGCGGCAAAGTCGAATCCACCAGCGCCGAGATCGGCATTGCGCGCGGACGAGTTACCCGATGCGGTGGGTGATGCGCGTGAGCCTGCGGCGCGAGCGGCGGCTCCGGAAAACGACCCGCCCGCCGCTTCTCGGATTCGCGGGGACGCTGCGCGAGTGCAGGACGTCAGCACCATGGCGACGCCGGAATACACACGCGTCACGATTCAGCTTGAGGATCGCGTAGAGTACTCGTCGGCGCGGCTGCAGAATCCGGAGCGAATCTTCTTCGATCTGCATACCGCGAAGTTGACGCCGGAGGCCGCCAAGAAAGCGGTGCACGTCGAAGGTGGCCTGCTGACCGCAGTGCGCGTCGCGCAATACCACGCCGGGATTGTGCGCGTCGTGCTGGACGTTCACAGCGTGAAGGATTATGTGGCGTCGCTGGCGGGAAATCCGCCGCGGCTGGTGATTGATTTGTATCCCGGCGCGGCGCCCAAGGCGGCGAAAGCTGCGGCCAGTGAGAAGGAACAAGCAGCGCAGGCGGAAGCCGACGATCAGGTGCGCGCCGCGCAAGCCGCGGCGGAACCAGCCGTCGAGAAGACTTCGCGCGCAGTGGATACGGCTGAGGCCACCGCCAGGTCCGCGACAGCAGCGCAATCCGCGGGTCCCTCTTCCGCTACGGCCTCGAAAACACCCGCACGCGGACCGAATGCCGCGGATTACGGGACCGCGACCACGGCGAGTGCCCTGCCATCGCCGGTGGCGACATTGCCGTCGGCGAAATCGAAATCAAAAGGCAAGGGGGCGAAGCCCGATCTGATTCAGCCCTCGACGACACCGCAGCCGTTGCGCGATGGACAGTCGACGCTGACGCGCGCTCTGGGATTGAAGATTGGACGCATTGTGATCGATGCGGGTCACGGCGGGCACGACACCGGCACGATCGGACCGACTGGGCTGATGGAGAAGGATCTCTGTCTGGATGTCGCGCTGCGATTGGGCAAGATTATTCAGCAACGATTGCCTGGCGCGGGTGTGGTTTTCACGCGCTCGGATGACACCTTCATCCCGCTCGAAGAGCGCACGCACATCGCAAACGAAGCCAAGGCCGATCTGTTCGTTTCGATCCATGCCAATTCGAGCCGCGATCATCAAGCCCGCGGAATCGAGACGTACTACTTGAATTTGAAAGGCTCGGCCGAAGCCATGGAAGTGGCGGCCCGGGAAAACGCCACCGCCAGCGAAAGCGTTCATGATCTGGAAGACCTGGTAAAGCGGATTGCGCGCAGCGAGAAGATTGACGAGTCGCGGGAGTTTGCGGCGGATATTCAGGAGTCGCTGGCCAAGCGTATTCAAAAGAACTACAAGGTGGTGAAAGATCGCGGTGTGCGCAAGGCGCCGTTTGTGGTGCTGATCGGCGCGGATATGCCGTCGATCCTGACGGAGATTTCGTTCCTGAGTAATCCGGCGGATGAGCAATTGCTCAAAAAACCCGAACACCGGCAGCGCGTTGCCGAAGGTTTATACCAAGGTGTCGCGAGCTATCTGCAGAATTTGAACAGCGTGACGGTCAACGTGTCGAAGCCTCCCCTCAAGCCGGCCAGCCGGTCCATGGCGTCGGCCGCAGTTGAACAAAGCAGGAACCCGCAGTAACCTGAAGGTGTCTAATCAAACGGCTTCATGCGTCTACGGACCCTCATTTCCGTTGTTGCCTCCCTACTGTTTTTCCTGACGCCATCGCTCCCTGCCGGCGAAATCCAATGGCCCGCGAAACTGGGTTCCTGGACTGCCGCAGCGGCAAACGGACAGAACTTAGCGGACGCGACCGGCGCGGAAATGATAGTTCCTTTTATGAAGGAATCCGGCCTAATCAGCGCCAAACGGCGAACCTATCTTAGCGGGGAAAACAGCGTGGGTTTGACCCTGTATACCTTCCGCGACTCGAGCGGAGCGTACCAAGCCTATACATTTCTTCAAGACGCCGAATCGCCGATAAAGATGTCTCACGTGACGATTCCTCAAGGCAATTTGGTGCTTGATGTCTGGAGTGAATCCAACCTTGGGCCCGAGGAGCTGAAGGTAGCCGCTGATTGGGTGCAGTCCATTTCTGACCATGTAACGTCGCCGCCGATAGCCACGTACTTGCCGGATGAAGGTCGACGACCGCGTAGCGAGCGGTATGCGTTTGGGGTCAAGGAATTTGGCGCGATTGGTGGCGGTGATCCGGCAAGTTACAGGGCTCAGGCTGACCTGACCGCGCTGAGGGACCAAATCGGATTCAACTCCGGTGCTGAATCAATTTGCGCGAGGTACAAGAGCGGTAAGGACGACGCGACTTTGCTTCTTATCGAGTACCCGACGCCGCAGTTGGCGGAATTGCATTTGAAGCATATGCAGCGGGCGATTTTGGCGTTGAAGAATGGCGCCAGCGTGGAGCGGAAGGGGTCGCTGCTAGCGATCGTGCTGGCGCCCTCGTCGCAGGAATACGCCGAGAAACTGCGCAACGCGGTGAACTATGAGACCCAGGTAACCTGGAGCGAGCCTAGTTCCACGGCGACCGATCCGCCCATCATGAGCACGGTGGTGAAGATTTTCATCGCCACGGGCATGTTTATGGTGGTGACCTTTGTGATCGGCGTGGCGTTTGGCGGCGTGCGGATCATCACCAAGCGGCTATTCCCGGGCAAGGTTTTCGATCGAAAGGAACAGATTGAGGTGTTGCAGTTGGGCTTGTCGGGCAAGCCAATTGATCCGAGCGATATGTATTAGGTGGTATCAGAAAAAGCGCGCTCCCAGGAATGATTCTGCCACAACCGTGCAGCCGAACTCGTTGTCGTGGGGTCAAGTTTGCCTGAGTTTGAGCCAAACCCGCACACTTAAAGAAGACGAAGGGTGCGGCACCTCGACAATCCAGACGGCGCGTTTGGGGTGCGCTGCTTACAATGTAACGCAACTCCCTTCGCGGCGTCTAACTGAGTCACGGTTTGTGGTGGTTGGTGTGTGCGGTAAGTTCGCGTAAGATCGGTGGTTAGGTCCAAGGGATGGCTCTCGATGGTTGAAGCACGACGGCAAAATTCAGCAAATCGGGCGCAGTGGACGGCGGCGCTGTTGTTGAGCGCGGCAGCCATGGCTTCCGGGTGTGGAAAGACCGAGGCCGGGAATCAGGGCGCTGCCGGTGCTCCGCAAGCGATGCCGGTGCAGTCAATCGTGGCCAAGACGCAGAAGATTCCGGATACGACTGAGTATCTGTCGGTGCTGAAGTCGCGGCACTCGGCAACCATCAATCCGCAGGTCGAGGGGCAGATCACCAAGATTTTTGTGAAGTCGGGCGACCGCGTCACCGCGGGAACGCCGCTGTTGCAGATCGACCCGTTGAAGCAGCAGGCGACCGTGAGCAGCCAGCAGGCGGCGGTGGCGGCGCAGCAGGCGACCGTGGCGTATGCGAAGACGCAGCTCGACCGGCAGAAGAAATTGTTCGAAGCGGGTGTCACACCCAAGCAGGATCTGGACAATGCGCAGTCGAACTATGACGCGCAAGCGGCGCAGCTACAGGCTCTCGAAGAGCAAGTGAATTCGGGTCAGGTGGAGTTGCACTACTACAACGTGAAGGCGCCGATGGATGGCATCGTCGGCGACGTGCCGGTGCGGACCGGGGATCGCGTACAAGTGACCACACTGCTCACCACCGTGGATGAGCCGGGCGCGCTGGAAGCGTACATCTACGTTCCCGCCGACCGGGCACGGGACTTGAAGCTCGGCGTGCCGGTGCACCTGGTGGATGCAGCCGGAAGAGACATCGGAGACACGCGGATCACGTTCGTCTCCCCGCAAGTCGATACCGAGACGCAGACAGTGCTGGCCAAAGCGGCGGTGCCGAACCCGACCGGTGCCTTGCGCGTGGCGCAGCAGGTGCGGACGCAACTGGTGTGGAGCTCCCATGCGGGCACGACAATACCGGTGCTAGCGGTGACGCGAATCAACGGACGTTTCTTTGCCTTCCTGGCGGTGAATGAGGGAAAAGGGACAGTGGCGCGCCAGAGATTGTTGAAGGTGGGAGACACTTTTGGGAATGACTACGTGGTTCTGGAAGGGATCAAAGCCGGGGACCACATCATCACGACGGGATTGCAGTTCTTACAAGATGGAGTGCCGGTGATGGAGCAGGGCGCGGCGCCGGCGGCAGGCGCGGCCGGGAAACCAGCTGCGGATTAGATTTTTACCCGTGCGGGCACAGCAGGGTGCGGCCGGAGGAGCCCAGCCTTCGTAAAGAAACGCAAAGGCCGCGGCGCCCAAGAGCCTTCGCCACGAACGAGAAGCCAAGGAAGTCAAGGTGGGCGCGCTTTGAGGCCGTAAGGGTACGGCACCCGGCTGGCGCTGCCGTCGAGTCCTACGTTGAAGTCCTTCGGCGATCCTTGTCGGA
>Ga0307471_100002606_pt1 | contig 10430 bp, 9 predicted proteins | sample atmos_gasesAM3C__2_FD_204566 | JGI IMG/M metagenome (GOLD analysis project Ga0307471, IMG submission 204566) | Hardwood forest soil microbial communities from Morgan-Monroe State Forest, Indiana, United States - atmos_gasesAM3C_515 | ecosystem: Environmental > Terrestrial > Soil > Temperate... | reverse complement strand
CCCTGCTCCCTCTCCTGCGCAGTAATCCGAACCGACCTCTTCGCTTGATCAACATTGCCGGCGGTCCCGCCATGGACTCCTTGCATGCGCTGATCCTTCTGAACCCGGCAACAGCCGGGCATTCTGAACCAACGCCCCACATCGATCGATGTATTGGATCTGGACGAAACCGGCCCTGCATTTGGAGCGGCAGCTGGGGCCGCCCTCTCTTCGCCAGGAGGTCCGTTGCACGGCTTTCGTATCACGCTCTGCCGCGTTCCCTACGACTGGACACAAGCGGAGGAACTCCGCAAGTTATTGGGCGAAGCGCATTTTAGGGACGAGTTGACGATCTGCTCTTCCGAAGGCGGCCTCTTCGAGTACGGATCCGATGAAGATATCGAATCCAAGCTTAAAGTGCTTCGCGCGCAGCTGCATGTTGTGGCGGTCGTGGGCTCGGTCACGCGCCGACCAGCCCGTTCAACAACTCCGCAAGACGACTACTCCCAAGACGCGCCCCCGCGGATTGCCCGTCTTTGCCGCGCTCGCCGAACGCGCCGGCTGGAACATAGCCCGCGCTGTAGAGCGCCCCTTCAGCGATCAGGTCGTGCTAACCTGATGCGCTTACCGATGGCACGCCTCGCTGTACTGCGGGTCGCAATGCGCATGGAAGATGTGCGTGCCGATGAGGTATCCCAAGATGCTGCCCACCCAAACATCGGATGGGAAGTGGTTTCGACCGACAAGTCTTCCCCCGGACAACGAAACGGCAGCGCCGTAGGCCAGTATCTTGACCCATGTTTTCGGATATTCGTGCGCAATTACGCTCGCCATTGCCCACGTGAACATAGGATGTCCTGCAGGAAACGACGTATTGAAGCCACCGTGTCGCCAGAAACGGCCATTTCCGGATGCCTCATCGGGGCGCTCTCGCCCGGCAATGAATTGCATCGGCGTGTAGATCAAAAATGTGTTGGCTAACGATTCGAGTGTGAGTTCTCCAGTCTCGTCAGCATGGCGGTCGCCCGTCTTCAAACCATAAAGCCAGATCCCTCCGGCGCCAGCAGCTTCGCCGAGCAACATTGCCAAGGCCACACTATGCCCGATATCGACATGGTCATTGGAGATGTTTCTCATGACTTGCCGGTCGGTCGCGATCAGGGCCCCCGTTGTGCCCAGGAACAGCGCATCCCACTTCAGATTTTTGACCTTGAACGGCGCAGCGTACAGCCCCTTCTGATCTTCCAGTCCCCGTCGTAGATTTCGAACAATGAAGCCATGGCGCTTCCCGTTGGCATCCTTCTCCAGCGGCGTCTGCGGTTCATCGGCAGGAAACTCGTCCAAGATATTCAGTTGGGCGGGCTCTTCGGAGGCCTCCCTCACGTAAGCTGAGCGGGCAAGTTCAACCGGGTCGAATGTAGCGCTACCAGTTCCTTTTCCGAGTAGCGTGATTTGCGAGAAGCCCAAACCGCAATGGATCATTAGGATCGATCCAACAACTCCTATTCGCCCCAGATAGTTTCCCCACTTCTTCAAGCACGCCTCCCAGTAATTGCGACTAAGTGGGATGCAATTCGGAAGAAGGCCGGGAGATTTTTTGGGTCTTGCCGGTTGGCCGTTCCAGCCAATCAGGTTGCATCGCTGGCCGACCTGCACTTACGGCGTGCGATAATGACCACCCGATGGCCCTGAATGCCGGTACAAAACTTGGTCCCTACGAAATCCAGTCTTCACTGGGCTCCGGCGGCATGGGCGAGGTCTATCGCGTGCGCGACACGCGCCTTGCTCGAGATGTTGCCATCAAGGTCCTGCCTGCATCTCTTATCCGGGATCCCGATCGCATGCGCCGATTCGAGCAGGAGGCGCGGGCCGTTGCTGCACTCAGCCATCCCAACGTGGTGGCCGTTTACGACGTCGGCACGCACGACGGTGTGCCTTACCTGGTTTCCGAGCTGCTCGAAGGGGAAAGCCTGCGGGAGCGCCTAAAAGCTGGCCCCATCGCCTCGCGCAAGGTCACCGAATATGCACTGCAAATTGCTGACGGTTTGGCCGCCGCGCATGAGAAGGGCATCGTCCACCGAGACCTGAAGCCCGAAAACATATTCTTGACCGCTGGCGGCCGGGTGAAACTCATCGACTTCGGTCTCGCCAAGCTGGACCGTCCCGCCGACACCGAAGCGAACACAACGGCCACCCTTACCAACGCGCAATTGAATACTGCCGAGGGCGTGGTGATGGGCACGGCCGCCTACATGTCACCCGAACAAGTCCGCGGCCAGATTGTCGACAATCGCTCCGACCTGTTCAGCTTCGGCGCCGTGCTGTTCGAGATGCTCACTGGCAACCGCGCTTTCTCCGGTCAATCGTCGGTCGAGACGATGAACGCCATCCTCAAGGAGGAGCCGCCGGAGATCGACCTCACCCGCCTGAAGGTTTCCCCAGGCCTCGAGCGCATCTTGCGCCATTGCCTGGAGAAAAATCCCGCCGATCGTTTCCAGTCAGCCCGCGATCTGGCCTTCGCGCTCAGTGCCACATCGGGCTCGCAAGCAACCTCGGCGATCCGGCCTGCAGTTTCCAAACGACAATCGTGGTTGCTATGGGTCGGGGCAGCTGCGCTGTTACTCATTGCGGCTGCCGCATGGGTTGGAACTCGAAATCTCCGGTCACCACGGGCCGAGAGACTGGAATTTGCGATCCCGATCCAAGAGGAGGCCGAGAGCGTCGCCTTGTCGGCTGATGGCCGTATGTTGGCATTCGTTTCACCCGACGAGGTCTCCGGAGCCAATATTCTGAAAGTCTTGCCCGTCGGTTCTTCGACCGTGACAACACTGCGCGGAACCGAAGGCGCAAGTTATCCATTCTGGTCGCCCGATGACACGAGCGTGGCCTTCTACGCGGCTGGCAAGCTGAAGAAGATTGCCATCTCCGGCGGTCCCGCCCAGGTCCTGGCCTCCAGTTCGAGTGGTCGCGGTGGAACCTGGGGACGCCGCGACGTGATCGTTTATGCTCCCGACGCGGGTGGAGGTCTCTGGAGGGTCAACAGCAATGGATCTGGGGCCGCGCCTCTCACCACCAAAATGTTCGTGCCCGGAGAAGCTTCGCATCGCTGGCCGTCCTTCCTTCCGGACGGCGAACATTTTCTCTACTGGGCGGGGCAATTCAACAACGCTCCTGACGACCGCATCAGCGGCATCTACCTCGGTTCGCTCGGTGGAGACGAAAAGAAGTTCCTGATTGCCGCCCACTCCAACGCCGCTTACTCCAACGGCCATCTTTTTTACGTGAACGACCAGCGGGCTTTGGCTTCCGTGCCCGTGGATGTTCGAAAGGTTCAAGTCGTCGGCGAGCCCCGTGTGGTAGGCGAAGGTGTGAGCTTTCAACCCTCCACCTATTGGGGAGGATTCGCGGTCGCAGAAAACGGTACGTTGGTTTACAGCACGGCCACCAGCAGCGCTCTTTCCGCGCTCACGTGGTTCGATCGCAGCGGAAAAAGTCTGGGACGAGTCGGGAACATCGGCGTCCTTGCCAATCCTTCGCTTTCTCCAAACGGCCGTCTCCTCGCCGCTGATGTCACCGACGTAAAGGGCAACAACGTTGATATCTGGATCACCGACCTGCAGAAAGGGACGAGCGCGCGCTTTACCTTCGATCCCGCGGAGGACGTGGCTGCCACCTGGTCCGAAGACAGCCAAACCATTGCATTTCGTTCCGCGATCGCGGGTATCACCCTGCATTCGAAGAATGTTCGCGGCATCGATCCGGCCAAAGTTCTGATACAGCAGCAGGGGCAGGATGATCTGGTCCCAAATTCGTGGTCGCACGATGGTCGCCTGCTTTGCACTCTGCAAGTGGCGGCCGGTGGCTCTGACCTCGTCTCATTACCCGCAACCGGCGGGACGATCTCGACCTTCCTCGCCACCAATGCGGCTGAAACGAATGCCATGATTTCGCCCGACAACAAATGGGTCGCTTATGCCTCCAACGAGTCTGGAGATTGGGAAGTCTACGTGACCACCTACCCCGCAGCCGCCGGCAAGTGGCAGGTTTCCCGCGGGGGAGGGACCGAGCCCCGCTGGCGAGGCGACGGCAAAGAAATCTTCTACATCGCACCCGGCGGGACGTTGACTGCTGTGCCCGTGAATGGTGCCGGTACCTTCTCCAGCGGAACGCCCACACCGTTGTTTGAGGAACGCGCTCGCGCCCCCATCTCATCTACCGATTTGTTCACCTACGACGTCAACCGGGACGGCTCCCGGTTCATCGTCAATCGCTACGAAAAGCCCGAGCACGTGGCGCCCCTCACGATCGTACTTAATGCGACTACGGATTCCCGAAAATAAGTCCGGCGGGCCAAAACGTTACGCACGTACCGGCGTGGATTCGCGGGGCCTTCTTGCTCGGGATAGCGGGCGACACCACTACATTTCACAGTTTCATGCGCATTTCGTTCGTCTCCCTGAAGCCCATCGACTCGTACATGCGACGACCGTCGGGACTGGCGTGGAGGACGACCACGTCCACTCCATTCGAGCGGCACCACTCGATCGCGGCCTTCATGAGTTCCCGCGCCAGTCCTCGTCGGCGAAAATCGACCGCCGTGTACACATTCAGAATATTTCCCCGTGGACCGCTGCCGATCATGTGAGGGATCCAGTCCATAAGCCATAGACCGGCACCCGCGGCGATCGACTGGTCGGGAGCGATGGCGAGCCATGCCACGTATTCTCCGCCGTTCAGCCTGGGCAGCAACCAGCTGTGACATTTTTCGGCCATGGCATCCAAGACGCCTTCGTCTCGGTACCCCATATCGACGAACATGGCGCGCCGATGCGCCACCAAGGTTTGGATGTCGTCAGCAGTAGCGCGGCGGATTGTGAATCCTTCGGGTAAGCTCACGCGGTTCTCGCTGGAATTCGGTTGGGGAGGGCAGCAGTCTTGAGGCTCGGCCGACCCCACCTCGCTGAAACTAACACAGCTACTGCGTCCCCACGCGCTGCGCAGCCTTTCGCAGCGGGGAGGGCCTCTCCGCCGCGTGTTTTTCATCGATGACCGGATGCGCTTGGCGGTATCGATTCCAGCCGGCAAGACGCCGCTGAATGTCCGTTGTGATTGACCTGCCCGTTGGGTAGACGTAACATCGTGCGCCAATGATCGGCCAGACGATCTCGCATTACCGGGTTGTCGAAAAACTCGGCGGCGGCGGCATGGGGGTGGTCTACAAGGCCGAAGACCTCAGCCTGCATCGCTTCGTCGCCCTGAAGTTCTTGCCCGACGAGGTCGCTAAAGACGCACAGGCGCTGGCCCGCTTCCAGCGCGAGGCGCAAGCCGCTTCCGCCCTCAACCATCCCAACATCTGCACGATTCATGAGATCGGCCAGGAGAACGGCCGGCCTTTTATCGTGATGGAATTTCTGGAAGGGGTGACGCTGAAGCATCGCATTGCCGGAAAGCCGCTGGAACTGGAGATGGCCCTCGCGCTCGGCATCGAGATTGCCGATGCGCTGGACGCGGCCCATGCGAAAGGAATCATCCACCGCGACATCAAGCCCGCCAATATCTTCGTGACCGCGCGCGAGCACGCCAAGGTCCTTGATTTCGGATTAGCCAAGCTCACAGCCGACGGCCAGATCCAGGCAGCTGCATCGCCCGACGGTCGCGCCCTGTTGACCATGGACTCGGCCGATCCCCGGTTGACCAGTCCGGGCTCGGCGGTTGGCACCATGGCGTACATGTCGCCGGAGCAGGCAACCGGCGAGGAACTCGACGTCCGCACCGACTTGTTTTCCTTCGGCGCTGTTCTCTACGAAATGGCGACGGCCAAGCCGGCGTTCGCCGGAAACACGACGGCAGTGATCTTCGACGGGATCCTGAACAAAGCGCCCATCCCGCCCTCGCGCCTGAACCCGGTCTTACCCTTGGAACTGGAGCGCATCGTCAACAAGGCGCTGGAAAAAGACCGGCGCATGCGCTACCAGTCGGCCTCGGAACTGGCTGTGGATCTCAAGCGCCTAAAGCGGGAGATCGATTCCGGACGATCCAGTTCTGTTTCGTATTCCGCCGTCTCCCCCGCTGCAGCCTTGCCCGCTACCGTACCAAAACGCGGGAAGATAGTTGCCATTGCTGCGGCGGTGCTGCTGGGTGGCTTGGTGCTGGCTTATGTATTTCGTCCCAAGCTGCCACCCCCGCGGATTACCGGTTCCACCCAGATCACGCACGACGGCCAGCAGAAGAGTTTCGGCGGCCAAGTAACGACCATCGTGCTGACGGATGGTCCGCGCATTTTTATGCAAGAAAACGTGGGCGGACGCTTTGTGGTCGCTCAAGCCTCATCCAGCGGCGGGGACACGGTCCCCATCCCCAGCGACCTCCCGAACATCTCGCTCGACAATATTTCGCTGGATAAGTCAGACCTGCTGGTGGGCAGCTTCACGGGGGAGGAGGCGGAGCAGACACTGTGGGCCCTCCCGGTTCTGGGGGGCACACCTCGGCGTTTGACCGACCTGACTGGGGCCGACGGAGCCTGGATGCCCAACGGAGACCTGCTGATTGCCCATCAGAACCAGTTTTGGACAGTGCCCAAAGGGGGTGGCGCAGCCCTCAAGCTTGCAGACCCGAATAGTTTTTCGTGGTGGCTGCGCCTCTCACCGGATCAAAAAAGCTTGCGCTTCACCCGGAACGAAAAAGAAACCAATGGGGATGATCAGTGGGAAGTTTCTGCGAACGGTGCCAATCTTCATCGCGTGCTTCCCGATTGGCACGAGAGCGGCGGCTTCAAGGTGAGGGGAAATTGGACATCGGATGGCAAGTTCTTCGTTTTCACGATGGCCACCACCAACCGCATGGACCTGTGGGCAGTACGCGAGAGGGGTGACTGGCTCCACAAAATCGATAAGACTCCCATCCAACTCACCTCAGGTCCTTTAAACTTCGAAGCATCGCAGCCCAGCCTGGATGGTAAGACCATCTTCGCCGTAGGTTCGCAGTACAAGTCGGAATTGACGCGCTACGACGAAAAGACAGGCCAGTATCTGCCGTACCTCGATGGGATCTCGGTGGTCGGCCTAACCTTCTCGCCCGACCAGCGATGGGTTGCTTATTACACGGTTCCGGACCAACAACTTTGGAGGAGCCGGGTAGACGGCACTGAAAGACTGCAACTGACCGGTCCTTCTTCCAACCCGCCCTTTACCCGGTGGTCGCCTGATAGCCAGCAGATAGTCTACATTTCCAGCCAGGCGGGGGCACCGGATAAGGTGTGCGTTGTGGGACGAGATGGCGGTAGTCCAAAGGTACTGTATCAGGGCAACTCCCTTTCACGGCCGAGTTGGAGTCGAGATGGAAAGTCGGTCGTATTCGGAGAATCCACCGGGCTCATCGAAGAGGCACAGGTCAAATTGCTTGACCTGAAAACCGGGCAGGTGACCACGCTCCCTGACTCCAAAGGCGTGGTCATGACTGTAGTCTCCCCTGACGGGCGCTACCTGGCCGGCGGAACAGCGGACGGAAAGCGCCTTAGGATCTACGATTTTGATGCGCAGACCTGGAAAGAACTTTCTCCTCAGCACACCGTTGGCTTCACGGAATGGTCGGCGGACGGGCGTTATCTCTACTTCGACAACGGCTGGAGCGCGGCCCCGGCCGTCTACCGCCTGCGGCTTGCCGACCAGAAAGTCGAACAAATGCTGACGTTAAAAAAATTTCGCCGCGTGCTGTGGGGATATCTCCCCTGGTTTGGCCTGACCCCCAACAGCGAAGTCCTGCTCATGCGTGACATCGGGTCGCAGGAAGTGTATGCCTTGGACTTTGAAGCGCAGTAAACGAGTCCGGGTTCAGACGGTCAACTTCAAAGGTTCCGTCAGTTCCGATGTTGAGGGTTGTGAAACGCTGACGCTGTCCCGCTCTCATTGCGATCCGAATGTCTGGTGCGCGAAGTAATATCTCTTCTCTTTTCCCCAGCTCAGGACCCGGGCCTGGTACAGCAGTCTCCGCTCGTGCGCTTCGGTTTGATAGACCTTCTCCCAGTCAGCCACTGCGACCTTCCGAGTCCGATCGGTGTGCCCGCGGCGCGCGAGTCGATCCTGCAGCACTCGCGCCTGATGACTGTATAGACGCTCGCACTCTTCGCGTTCGGCGCGGGGATCAAAGCGGTTTTGCGGCCGATAAATGGCCCAATCCATCGGAGCACTCTTTGAAAGCAGGTTGGCTACACCCGTTGCAGATTCCTAAGATTGACAAAATGGTAGCTCAAAAAACTACGGTCGGGAAGGCTTACCACTGCAGGATTTCGCGAACCATGGCCAAGATCTGTTCTCGCCGCCAGAACCCGTTCAGGTCCTGGGCTAGCTCGGGACTCTGCCGGGATTGGGCGAGTCTCTCGAGTAGGGCCGCGGCCCGTTGGTTGGGGCGCGCATTTGAAAGATGAGCGGCCAGCCAATCGACTGTGTCATCAGTTGGTATGAACCTGCCGGGCGTCGTCCATGGGTAAGTCGACGCCAAACACTTCCTCGAAAACCATCATGATCTCCACCGCGTCGAGCCTACCGCTTGACCTAGGACACATCAATTTTTCTCTGGCGGTTTATTGATCAGGTTAGCAGCTTTTTTCCGCCGGACGGCAGCAATGCTGACTAATCCTATTGAATATTGGGGGCGCCGTTCCCGGCAATCGTTGGCGGAACCAGGTAGCCGGATGAGCTCAGTAGTCTTCGTGATCCGCCGCTGCTAGTACCACGCCACAGCGACATCCACCTGTTGCAGCGCGATCGACTTCTCGCCCTGGAAGAACACGCGCCACATCGGACCGCTGCGGTCGATGTCGCCCACGACCTGAAACCCTCCCGGGCATCCATAGTTGATGCGCATGCCCGCCACCGGAGGCATAGCCCCGGTCATGAGCGTGCAGCGCTGCCCGTTGGCCAGTTCGAGGGCCCAGGGCAGGGTATCGGCGCGGCTGGTCTCTTTGTGCGATTCATTTGGCAGGGGCTGCGTCAGCGTGAGCAGCACGACGTTGGCCGGCCACGGGCCTCCCACCGGACACGCGAGCTGCTTTTCGTCACCCAGGATTCTCTGGTAGCAGGGGTCGAGGATGCCGTTGCCGGAGGAGCATCTCCAGGCATCCGGACGCGTGGAGGAAGCGGCGGACGCGGCGAAGCACGTGCCGTTTACTTTTTCTGTGACGGCCATTCCGATGCTGAGTCCTGCAGGGCCGAAGGGCGTCAGCAACTTGATCTGCGTGCGCGAGGGGGCAGGCGACGGTTCGGCCGCGAGGGCGGCGCCGGACAGACTCGACCAGGCCGCGCTCAACGCGAAAACCGCCAGCCAGAACTTCAAAGCCATCTTCGCCTCCAAAAGAATCGCGCACCCGGAAGCTTGTCCCGGATGCGCGGAAGTCTTGCAATTCCATTCAGCGCCCCGCACGTTCAAGGCGCAGCCTAGCGCATGGCAGACTTCGACCGGCCTACAGCTTGTGGAAGAAGTGAATGATCTTATCGCCCGCATCCTCGGTGTAGTGCACGGTGACCTTGTCGCCTTCCTTCAGCGCGTAGCGTGTGCCCTTCACGAGGCCGTGATCGGTCTCGACGATCGCCTGGGATCCCATCTTGTAGGTGGTCTCGGCGCCGTCATCGGTCTTGATCGCGACCGTGCGCGCAGCGCGGTCCACATGCGTGACGGTGCCCTTGCCAGCCTTCAGGGCATCCTTGCCGAAATCTTCCACCACAGTCGCGGTCTTGTCGACGCCTTTGCCCATGTAGCGGACCACCACCTTGGTTCCTTCCTTGCCGGTGAAGTAGGTGTCAAGCGCGCCCATCTTGGCGGCGTGTCCGGTGTCCCCGCTGGCGCGAATTGCGGTGTGCTCCGTGTACTTGAAAACTTGCTCGCTGCCGTCGGCGGTTTTGATGGCGATGGTTTTTCCGGTCTTATCAATTTTGGTGACGGCACCGGCGACGGCGTGGACCGCGTCCTGCGCAAAGGCAGAACTCAGCAGAGCGGTGACGCACAATAGAAGAAGCGACCTGGATAGCAATTTCGAACGGCTCATGACTCTCTCCCTTTTGAATTCGTAAAAAGTTTCCTACTTGCTGGTCTCGCTCAGGGCGATCAGCTTGTTGTCCACACTGAAGACTCCCGGAACGCCGTTGGCCTGCGTACCCGCAATCTGTTTGTCCATGGCGGTGTCGACCACGCCGTAGAGGGTGACGTGTCCGTTCTCCACCACAATGCGAATCGGCTTCTGCGGATCCATCTCATAGCGGCGCAGGGTCGGCGCGCCGTATATGGCGCGGTAAAGCTTGATGCGCAGGTCGTCATCGAACATCGACGTAGGCGCGACTTCGATATTGTCGACAATGTCTTTGACGCCCGGGGTAGTCTCCGCAACGGCGATGGCGGAGTCTTTGCTGGGATAATCGTGTACCGTGCCGCCCAGGGTCACGACGCCGTCTTTCACATCT
>Ga0307471_100002605_pt1 | contig 10430 bp, 9 predicted proteins | sample atmos_gasesAM3C__2_FD_204566 | JGI IMG/M metagenome (GOLD analysis project Ga0307471, IMG submission 204566) | Hardwood forest soil microbial communities from Morgan-Monroe State Forest, Indiana, United States - atmos_gasesAM3C_515 | ecosystem: Environmental > Terrestrial > Soil > Temperate... | reverse complement strand
CATCCTGACGTCGCCGAAGTACGTCATTGGCGATCCAACCGTCGGCGTTCACCTGCGCTGGTACCTGGCGAACTCGATCTTCCGCCGGGCCATGCGTCAAAGCGTGCCGCGCGAGAAGGTTGTTTTTCTCTCGATCCACGCCGACTCGCTCCATCCGTCGTTGCGCGGCGCCATGGCCTACATCCCGGGTCAGCGCTACGTGACCGGATCGTACGAGAAGAGCGAACAGGTCTATCTCGCGCGCGCCGAGGTGCGCGAGAGCCCGGTGGTGCGGCACTCGGAGAAAGAGTCGCTCGCCGCCGAAGGGCTGTCCCGCGATCTGGCTGAGTCGATCATCGACGCATTCGAGTCGGACGGATTGAAAGTGCATCCATTCAATCCCGTGCGCGACAACGTGGTCCGCGACGGCCGCGAATGGGTGCCGGCCGTGATCCGCTACAACCTGGTCCCGACGCGCGTGCTCCTGGAGATCTGCAACCTCGGCAACGAGAGAGATCGCGCCCTGATGAAGACAAAGACCTACCGCCAGCACGTCGCCGAGGCGATCTACGAGGGTCTGGTGAACTACTACAACGACCGCGACGATGAGCAGCGTCCCGCGCCAGCGATCGCCAGCGGACGGTGACAAGTAGCGCCGGCGGCTCGCCGGCTGGACCGCTGCCGGCTCGGCGGCGGTGTAGTTGCGAATGAGACTCGCCAGCGAGCCGCTGGCGGTACGGCCGGCGAGCCGCCAGCGCTACGAAAACAACGCGCGGCGAAGCCCCGCATATAATCCGCCCGCTATGCCCCGCTCTTTTGAAGGCGAATCCAACGCCGAAGGTCTGCGTTTCGCTGTGATCGCCAGCCGGTTCAACGACGAGATCGTCGACGGACTCCTGCGGGGCGCTCTCGATTGCCTGTCCCGGCACGGCGCAGCGGATGACGCGGTTCGCGTCTATCGCGTCCCCGGCGCGTTCGAGATCCCGACTCTCGTGGCGACGCTCATCGAGGCCGGCGGTAACGACGCCATCGTCACCCTCGGTTGTCTGCTGCGCGGCGATACACCGCACTTCGATTTCATCTCGGCGCAGGTCACGAACGACCTCTCGCGCGTTGCCGTCGCGGCACGCTTCCCGGTCGCCTTCGGCGTCATCACCTGCAACACACACGAGCAGGCCGTGGAGCGGTCATCGGCCGGCAGTGGCAACAAAGGCTGGGAAGCGGCGCTGGCGGCCATCGAGATGGCCAACCTGTGGCGCGCCATTCACGGCGGGGAAGCGTAATGGGCGCCCGTCGAAAAGCGCGTGAGCTGGCGCTGCAGATGCTCTATCAGTTCGACATGTCCGGCAACGGGCCGGACATGATCATCGATACCTTCGAGGATCTGCAGAAATCGAAGCCGAACACACGCGAGTTCGCCACGCGGATCTTCCGCGGCACCGTCGATCACATCACCGACATCGACGGCATGATCCAGGCTCAGGCCGACAACTGGCGCCTCTCACGCATGGCCGTCGTCGATCGCAACATCATCCGGATGTCCGTCTACGAGTTTCTTCACGAGAGCGGCACTCCGAAGCTCGTCGTCATCGACGAAGCCATCGAGATCGCCAAGAAGTTCGGGAACGACAAGTCCTCGCAGTTCATCAACGGAATCCTCGACGGGATACTGAAACGTTACAATCTCGCGTCGTGAGTGAAAGGCAGAAACCAGAAACCAGAAACCAGAAGACGGCGAGCGGCCTTTTCTGGTTTCTGGTTTCTGGTTTCTGGTTTCCCCGCCCATGAGTCTCCTCGGCCGCCTCGAAGACCTCTCCCTTACCGACATCGTTCAGATCGTCTATCTCAGCCGCCGCACGGGCGTGCTGGAGATCGTCGATGAACGCGGCCGGCATACGGTGCTGTTCAACCAGGGGCTGGTCGTCAACGCATCGTCGCCGGAACATCCCGACTTGCTCACCTACCTGGTGGCGCGGGGCCTGATCCCCCAGGCCGCGGAGCCCGGGCTGCGGCAGATGGAAGAGAACGGGATCCCGTACGGAACCGCGGCCGTGGAGATGAACCTGATCGCCTCAGGTGACCTCGGCACTGCCGTTCACGAGCGCATCGTCAGCGTGGTCGCGCCGCTGCTGCAGAGCCGCGAAGGGGAGTTCAACTTCATTCTCAGCGATCACATCGGACCCCTCGATGTGGAGTACGACGCCGATGCGATTTTCAAGGAAGGCGGATTCCCGCCGCAGAAGATCGTGGGCGCGGCGGATGGCGAGAAGCTCAAGCCGCTGCGCGGCCTCGAGGAGTCGATGAAGGTCGGCAAGGCGCTGCTGCGCTCCGCGGCCACCGAGCCGGCGCCAACGCTGAACCTCGGGCTTGGACAGGTCAAGAGCCCGGAATTGGCAGTCGTTCCGGAAGACAACGTCCTGCCGTTTCCGACACCCGAGGAGCGCGACGAGCCGATGTTCACCCCGGTGCCGGACGATGAGCCGTTTCCGGATGAGCCCGCGCCGGACGAACGTAGGTCGGACGAACGTAGGCCGGACGAACGTAGGTCGGACGAACGTAGGTCGGACTCTCCAGTCCGACCGGCGGAGGAAGAACGGACTGGAGAATCCGTCCCACGTAAGTCTGCCCCCGCGGGCCAGTTCAAGGTGGCCGGCGGACTGATCGAAGTCGAGTCGCCGGACGCCACCTATCGCAACGTGGTCCTCTTCGAGCGAAACCCGATGATCCGTGTCGCGGCGCGGCGTGCGTTCGGCAGGAACGGAGTGAAGATCGCGCAGTTCGGAACGATCGAGGACGCCCGCGGCGCGATCGGCGACTTCATCCGCGCGAACACGTTCTTCGTCACCTTCCTGGAACTGACCGGCAACGCGGATGTGCTGCTGCAGCAGCTCAAGCGGAAGAATCCGAAGCTGCCGGTGGTCGTCATCGACGCCGAGGCGGACTTGCGGCGGCGTCACGATCTGTTGCGCCGAGGCGCCGACCTTTACCTGACGAAGCCCTCGGCGGCGCGAATGCAGCCAGGCCTGGTCGAGGAGGAGTTGAGCCTTTTCGCCGACGAGATGGTGCTCTTCGCCGAGCGCGCCTTTCAGCAATGGGAGCAGTACACCGGCGGGCTCGATCCCGACGCCGGCAGGCGCTTCTACGAAACGGCGGAGAAGGAGAACGTCGACCGCAGCTTCGGCCTGCTCAAGCAGCTCATCAACGAATTATCCAATCCGAACGACATCGGCGAGGTGTCGGCGACGATCCTGCGACTGTCGGCCGAATACCTCGACCGCGGCGCGATTTTCATCGCCGGGGATGACACGTTCACCGGCGTAGCCGGATTCGGTCCGACCTCGGGCGGCGAGCAGATGACGGCGCGTGTTCAGTCGATGCGCATCCCCCGAGCGTCGCCGTCAATCCTCAGCGAGGTGGCGGCATCGGGCGAGGCCCATCGGGGCAAGATGCGGCGCACCGCGGCGAATGTGGAGCTGATCGATCGCTTGGGCGGGCTCATGCCGACCGAGGTCGTGGCGCTGCCGATCATGCACGCGAGGCGGACGATTGGTATTCTGTACGGCGACAACGCGGCGAATCGCGCTCCGATCGACACCATGACAGGACTCGAGATCTTCCTTTCGCAGGCTGGCTACGCGTTCGGCAACGCTGTGTTCGCGGCGGAGAAGGCGCAACGTTGAAAGTCCTGGTCGTCGAAGACTCGAGCTCCATGCGCGCGTACCTCACCACGATCATCGAGGGCGGTACGGAGTCGTTCGACCTGGAGATCGTCGAGGCCGCCAGCGGTTTCGAGGCGCTGAAGACCCTGCCGCACCACAAGTTCGACGCCATCCTCACCGACATCAACATGCCCGATATCAACGGCCTGGAGCTCGTGTCGTTCCTCAAGAACCACCCCGTTCACCGTTCCATCCCCATCATGGTGATCTCCACGGAGTCGCGCGAGGAGGACCGCAAACGCGCCGCCGCCCTCGGCGCCGAGGAGTACCTGGTCAAACCCTTCCAGGCAAAGGATCTGATCGAGAAGCTGCGGCGGCTGCTGAAGGTGGCGTAGGGGCGTCGGCGGTACAATGGCGGAATGACGTCGGGCATCATCGATGAGAGCGCCATTGCCGAGGCGCTACGTCTCGGCGAGCCTCAAGGGATTGAGCGGCTTCTGAGACTTCAGGGTCTTGGTTTGTGGCACGGCGATCTAGCGGATATGCGGCGCGACTCCCCGAGACGTCCAAGTGAGGAGCCGGACGTGCCTCCATCGAGCGCAACGGACGCTGCTACACATTTTGCGATGTTGCTGCGAGTGAAAGCCGCGGTCAATCGACTACCCCCTCGGGAACGTGAGGTGCTGCAACTCCATTACTTTGAAGGATTGCCGGACACGAAGATCGCGGAACGACTTGGTACGACTAGCATCTCCGCGCAAAAGCTCATCTCTCGATCGTTGAGACATGTAGGAGAGATCTACTTGAACAGCGAAGATGCCAAAGAGCCGTGATTCTGATCGATTCGAGCGTGTGGATCGCGGCCTTTAGCCTGCGGCCTCCTTTCCGCATCGAGGATCTGGTCGATGTGACAGAGGTCGTCACTTGCTTGCCGATCATTCAGGAAGTCCTGCAAGGGTTCGATGACGACCACGTCTTCGAGGACGCGCGCGATGTCCTGTACGACCTTCGAGCGATCGAGGATCCGCTGACGGGCGAACTCTTCCACGAAGCGATCCAGCTTTTTCGGGCTGCGCGCAAGAAGGGCGTGACCGTCCGGTCGTCCGTCGACTGTCTCATCGCCGCCTGCGCAATTCGTCATGACGCGGTTGTACTTCACCGAGACCGCGATTTCGATCACCTTGCCAGAATCAGTCCACTGCAAAGCCGCCGCGTCTGAGCCAGTACAATGCCCCCCGAATGTCCAAAGAAGACGATCGAGCCCGGGACGAGTTCACTGGCGAGGCCGAGGAGTTGCTCGATACGCTCTCGCGCGATCTCGTCGAGCTCGAGTCGCAGGGGCGGGATGTCCGGCCGGAGGTGATCAACAAGATCTTCCGGGAGGTGCACTCGCTCAAGGGATTGGCGGGGATGCTCGGCTTCGGCGAGATCTCCGAGTTGTCGCACAGCCTAGAGGACATGCTCGACCGGCTGCGGATGGGGAAGATCGAGATCACCAAAGACCTGATCGACCTCCTCTACGACGCGGTCGACTCGCTCAACCGGCTCGTCATCGGCATCAACGATCCCACCATGGGCGGACTGGTCGACATCAACGGGCTGACGCGGCGCGTCCATCAACTGACGACCAACCAGCCGAGGCGCGCGCATGAAGATCCGTTCGCGGAGCTGACGCTCGACGAGCAGACGAAGAAGTCGCTCACGGAGTACGAAGAGCACCGCCTGCTCGAGAACGTGAGGGCGCGGAAGCACATCCTGGCCGTGGAGGTCCGCTTCGACTTCAGTGACTTCGATGAAAGGTTGCGCGCCCTGACCGCGACGCTGGGTGAGGCCGGCGAAGTCATCTCCACGCTGCCGGCGATCGATAGCAGCGGCGGCTCCGGCATCGCCTTCCGGCTGCTGTACGGGTCGACGCTGCAAGTGGAAGCCGTCGCCGCGCTCGTCCCCGAGGGGCAGGTCGTGTCGCTGCGGAAAACGGAGTCGCTGGCGGCGAGCAGCGCGCGGGAGACGGCGGCTCAGGACGTGCCGGAAGAGGATCTCTCCCTTCGTTCCATCTCGCAAACCGTGCGCGTCGACATCAGCAAACTCGATCACGTCATGAACATCGTCGGGGAGCTGATCATCGAGAAGACGCAGCTCGACTCGCTCACGCGTTCGCTCCACCAGGGCGAGGCGTTGCAGCAGGCCCGGCTCACCGCGCACGAGCTGACCAAGATCGCTCGCAACTTCGACCGTAAGCTCAACGAGCTGCAGAAGTCCGTGATCGAGACGCGCATGGTCCCGGTCGGGCAGATCTATTCGAAGCTCTCCCGCACGGTGCGCAAGGTGGCGCGCGAGCTGAACAAAGAGATCGAGCTGGTGCTGCGCGGCGAAGACACCGAGCTCGACAAGGTCATGGTCGAGGAGCTGACCGATCCGCTGATGCACATCATCCGCAACGCGCTCGATCACGGTATCGAGCCCGCCGGGGAGCGAGCAAAGAAAGGGAAGAACCCGATCGGGAAGGTGACGCTCAACGCCTATCAGCAGGGGAACTCCGTCGTTCTCGACGTCACCGACGATGGGCGAGGCATCGACCCGGAGCTGGTGCGCAAATCGGCGGTGAAGCGCAACCTCATCGCCCAGCACGACCCCTTCGATCAGCAGCGCGCCTACGAGATGCTCTTCACGCCCGGATTCTCGACCGCGGCGGCGGTCAGCGAGATCTCCGGCCGCGGCGTCGGTCTCGACGTCGTCAAGAAGAACCTGCAGGAGCTGAAAGGGTCGATCGACATCCTCTCCGTGCCCGGCGAGGGAACGACGTTCCGGATCATGCTGCCGATCACGCTGGCCATCATCCAGGCGCTCATCGTCCGCTCGGCGGGTGAGCAGTTCGCCATTCCGCTGACCTCGGTGGAGGAATCGTTGCGCATCTACGCGCGCGACATTCGCACCGTGGAGCGGCGCGAGGTCTTCACGCTGCGCGACTTCACCCTCCCACTGCTTCGCCTCGCCGACGCCTTCCACCTCGTCAGCAATCGCGACGAGACTCCCGACACCAAGTGGTTCGTGGTGGTGACGCGCTCCGGGGAGAAGGTCGCCGGCATCCTCGTCGATGAGCTGGTGCGGCAGCAGGAAGTCGTGATCAAGTCGATCGGCGAGCGGCTCAAGACCATCCCTGGCATCGCCGGCGCCACGGAAGTGGGCGAGGGGGAAATCGTGCTGGTGATCGACGTGGGGACGCTGATCGATCAGTTCGGAGGGAAGGCGCGGGAGACGCGGGCGGCGGTGGGAGTCGGGTGATTAGTAGATTAGTGATTAGTGGATTAGTAGATCAGAGCCCAGACACCCGGTCTGATCCACTAATCTACTAATCCACTAATCAACAGACCGCACATGTTTGAAGAATTCTTCGGCTTCACCACCAAGCCCTTCGGCAAGACGCCCGATCCGGGGTTCCTGTACGAGAGCCCGCAGCACGGCGAGGCCCTGGCGCGGCTGGAGTACGCCGTCGAGGAGAAGGAGCTGTCGCTGCTCGTCGGCGAGATCGGCTCGGGGAAGACGACGCTGTCGCGAGCGCTGATCGACCGGATCGGCGACGCGCGGCCTGTAGTCCTGTTGATCAATCCGCGCCTGACGCCCGCACAACTCCTCCGCTCGATTGCCTCGGGGCTCGGCCTGCAGCCCGCGCGTTTCCGCAACGATCTGCTCGATCAGATCCACGCCAAGCTCTTCGAGTTGTACGAGGCCGGCCGCGAACCGGTGCTGATCATCGACGAGGCGCAGCTCATCCCCACGAAGGCGACCTTCGATGAGATCCGCCTGCTGACCAACTTCCAGCTCGACGACCAGAATCTGCTGTCGGTCCTGCTCATCGGCCAGCCGGAGCTTGAGACCCGACTCGAACGCGCACCCTACGCTGCTCTGCGTCAGCGGATCGGAATGCGCTACCGGCTCGGGCCGCTGTCGCTCGACGACACGACGCGCTACGTCGACCACCGCATCCGCGTCGCCGGCGGCTCGCGCAATCCCTTCACCGACGATGCCATCCGCGCTATGTACGCCGTCAGCGGCGGCATCCCGCGCCTGCTCAACACACTGGCCACGACGGCGCTGCTCGATGCGTATGGTGACGATGCCCGCACCATCGATCCAACGCGCATCGCCGCCGCCGCAAAGGAGCACCGCCTGCGCAACACAGTGGACCAGAAAGATGAAAGGATCGACCAACCCCATGGTTGATCTAGTCAAGATTCGGAAGAAGGCGAAGAACGACCGGGGGTCGGGGGTTGGGGATCGGGAGTCCCAAAGCCGGGAGTCGGGAGTCGGGGGTCGGGAGTCGGAGGAGACACCTACTCTTGAATCGATGCCCATTACTGAAAGTCGGGAGTCGAAGCCCAAAAGCCGGAAGTCGGGAGTCGGGAGTCGGGAGTCGGAACAGAGTTCTGCTTCGATAACCGGCAACCGACAACCGAGAACCGACAACCCAATAACGGACGCGGTGCCCGCTCCAACCCCCGACCCCCGACCCCTGACCCCCGCGTCCGCGGACTCCAAGCTCGCGCAGTTCAAACAGACAGCGAACAAACGCCGTGAAGGCTTCATCGAACAGCAGGCCGAGACTGCGTCCGCCGATCAGGTGGAGCTGCTCAGTTTCATCATCTCGGGCGAGCAGTACGCGGTCTCCATCGATCACCTCGTGGAGATCGTCACGCCGCGCGAGGCTACACACGTGCCGAACGCGGATCCAACCATCGTCGGGATCATCTCGCTCCGCGGCACGATCGTCACCGTCATCGACGTCCGCCGCAAGCTGCGGCATCCGCCGGCGACCGCGGGAAATGACGCTCGGATCATCGTCGCCGAGCGTGCCGGCGAGACCCTCGGCTTCGAAGTCGACCGCGTTTTGCGCGTTCTCAAAGTGAACTCCGCCGTCATCGAACCGCACCCGGTTGTCCACTCCAGTGAGCTGAGCGAGGCCGTCCGCGGGGTCTTCCGCCACGCGAACGCGTTGACGATCCTCCTCGATTTGGACAAGCTACTGGCCTGACCTGACCTATGGATCTCACTTGCAAGCAATGTGGCGCGAGATTTCGCGCGGCGATTCCGGAGCCGCTGACGCGCGCCGTGCGCGTCGCGTGTCCTTCGTGCAGTAACCAGATGGTCCTCAAGCCGGCCGCCGATGCCACGCGTGCAGCCTCGGCCGGAGCGGCACCGCGCGACGACGAACGAGCGGGCACACCGCGGCCCGTAGCGCGTCGCCGCATCGCCGCGATCGCTGATGAGCCTCGCCCGTTCCGCTCGTTCCTGGGTGAGCACTTACGCCGCCTTGGCTTCGACGTGACGACGTTCGAGACGGGCGAGCCGGCCTTCGATTTCATCCGCCGCACGCGGGCCGATCTGGCCATCGTCAATGTCTACCTCAAAGGCAGGCTCGGCGTCGAAGTGACCGAAGACATACGGGCCGAGCCCGATCTAGGGCACACGCGGGTCATCCTCATCGGCGCGCTCTTCCGCGCCAACCGCTTCCGCGCCAACCCGACGAACCTCTATGGCGCCGACGAATACATCGAGGAGCAGATCCCCGAGAAAGAGTTCCGGCAGATCATTCGCAAACTCTTCCCCGAGGTCGGGCATACCGAAGAACTGCCCATCGAGCCGAAGGAATACGACGAAGCGCGCCGGCTGGCCCGGCTCATCCTCAGCGATATCGTGATCTATCACCTCGAGAAGGTCGAGGAAGGCATCCGCGAAGACAATTTTTTCGAAGTGCTGAAGAGTGAGATCGCCGACGGGCGCGCCTACTACGACTCGCGCGTCCCGCTGCGCGTGCGCCAGGACACGGAGATCTTCTCCGAAACGCTCCAGCAGTTCGTGCGCATGAAACGCGAGGAGATCGATCGCGTGATGACGGGGACGGATGAATGAGGTCGCGAGGTCGCGAAGTTGCGTGGTTGCGAGGTCTCCGAGTCGCGAGGCCATTGGGTCTCAGTGTGAAGCGGCGCAGTACTGCCAGACCACGAGACCGCGGAACCCCGCCACCGCGAGACCGAGGCAACACCATGAACGCCGGACTAATGAGTTACAGGGTTGCTGAGTTGCTTGGTTGCTGGGTCTCGCGGTCTGGCGGTTTCGCGGTCTCGCGGTGCGACGCCAGAACCGCGCGACCGCGGAACCACGAGATCCCCCGCGACCCAGCAACCGAGCAACCCAGCAACCCACCAACCCACAAACCATGAACGCCGACCCCCAACTCCTCGAACAAGCACGCTCCGCGGATCCGGACGCGAGGCAGAAGGCTGCGTACCTCGTCGCACACACGGTCGACGAACGCGACTATCCCTTGATGTTCGAGCTCCTCGGCGACAAGGACTGGCGCGTCCGCAAGACCATCGTCGATGGGTTCGTCCGCGATCCTCAGCCCGAGGTGGTCACCGGTCTGCTCAACGCACTCGCTGACGCCGAGAACGCCGGCAAGCGCAATTCCTCCACCGAGGCCCTGATCAGGATTGGCGATGACGCCATCGGACCGATCGTCGAACGGCTGCGTATCGAGACTGACGTCGATGTCCGCCTTTCGCTGGTCAACCTCCTCGGCGATCTGCGCAGCAGCGATGCCTTCGACATCCTCGTGGAATCGCTGGAGGGTGAGCCGGACATCAACGTCTCTTCGTCCGTCGTTTCATCGCTCGGGAAGTACCGCGACGCGGCCGCGCTGCCGCACCTGTTGCGTGTCCTGCAGCGCGAGGATCTGTGGCTCAAGTTCCACGCCATCGAAGCGCTCGGCGAGATCGGCGACCGCGCGGCGTTGCC
>Ga0307471_100002604_pt1 | contig 10431 bp, 5 predicted proteins | sample atmos_gasesAM3C__2_FD_204566 | JGI IMG/M metagenome (GOLD analysis project Ga0307471, IMG submission 204566) | Hardwood forest soil microbial communities from Morgan-Monroe State Forest, Indiana, United States - atmos_gasesAM3C_515 | ecosystem: Environmental > Terrestrial > Soil > Temperate... | reverse complement strand
GCTGATCGGCTGGCTCGCTTCGAATTTCCTCGCCGAAGGTGTCCTCATCGCCGCCGTCAATGCTCACGTGCCGGAGGCGCGGCTCCTCGCCCGGGCCATTCGCTGGGCCGTCCTGCTCTTCGCCGCCGCCACGGCCATCACCCACCTCGGCATCGGCAAGGAGATGGTGCTGGTCGCCTTCGGGATCACCTTCGGTGGCCTTGTCCTGACCCTGTCCCTGGCCTTCGGATTCGGCGGCCGGCGGCTCGCCCGCCAGATCCTGAATCGCTATCTCCGCCGCGATCCCCATCATCCCCCGAGCGAGACGCTCACCCACCTGTGAGCGACATCGGTCTTCGGTGATGGACGCCAAGTCACTGCTCGCGGAGGCAATGGCGCGGCTCGGGCGGCCGCGCAGCGCGACGTACCGGTTCCAGCTCGGGTCGGCGCTGGGATTCGATCAGGTTGCCGCGCTCGTCCCCTACCTGGAGGCGCTCGGGGTCACTGACGCGTATCTCTCGCCCTGCTTCAAATGCGGGCCGGGCAGCTCGCACGGCTATGACGTGACCGACCACAACGCCTTCAACCCCGAGATCGGGAGCCAGGCTACCTTCGACCGGATGGCGGCCGCCCTCGCCGAGCGTAGGCTGGGGGTCATCCTCGACGTCGTGCCCAACCACATGGGCGTGGCCGGCGACGCGAATCCATGGTGGATGGACGTGCTCGAAAATGGCCCGGGCTCTCCCCGGGCCAGCTTCTTCGACATCGAGTGGTCTCCACCCAAGGCCGAGCTCCGGAACAAGGTCCTCCTCCCCGTTCTGCTCGATCAGTACGGGCGGGTGCTGGAGTCGGGGAAGCTTCAGCTCGAGCTGGCCGACGGCGCCTTCGTCCTGCGCTGCTCCGGTGCCCGCCTGCCCATTGCTCCGGATACCTATCCACGGATCCTCGGCTACCAGCTCGAAGAGCTCACGGCTCGAGTGGGAGGCGACGACGCACAGCTCCAGGAGCTCAAGAGCATCCTCACCGCGCTCGCCCATCTGCCCGGCCGGACCGAGACCGACGCGGCGCGCATCGATGAGCGCCTGAGGGAAAAGGAGGTCGTGAAGCGCCGGCTCGCCACCCTCCTGAAGGAGTCGGAGCATATCCGCGACTTCGTCGAGGACAATATCCGCCAGTTCAATGGAGTGCCGGGAGAGCCGGCGAGCTTCGACAACCTCGACGCTCTTCTCGCCGAGCAGACCTACCGGCTCGCCGACTGGCGTGTGGCGGGAGACGAGGTCAACTACCGGCGCTTCTTCGACATCAATGATCTGGCGGCCATCCGCATGGAGCGCCCGGAAGTCTTCGCGGCGAGTCACGAGCTGGTCCTCCGCCTCGTGGGCGAAGGCAAGGTCACCGGCCTCCGGGTGGACCATCCAGACGGCCTCTACGCCCCCGGTGAATACTTCCTGCGCCTCCAGGAAGGCGCCATCGTCGCCACCGCGCGGCGTCTTCATCCCGATCTCGACCCCGAGACGACGCGGGCCATCGCCGCCGAGTATCGCGCCGGGGCTCAGGCGGCCGCGGGCGATGACCGCGCCCGTCCGTTCTGGATAGCCGCGGAAAAGATCCTCATGCCCGAGGAGCCGCTCCCCGAGTGGTGGACGGTGGCAGGCACGACGGGCTACGACTACCTCGGCTCGGTGAACGGCCTCTTTGTCGATCGGGGCACCTCGCGCCAGATGACGGCGACCTACTCCCGCTTCGCCGGGGGCGTCGAGCCCATGGCCGACCTGAGCTACGCGGCGAAGAGGCTGATCATGCTGGTGTCCATGGCCAGCGAGATCGGCCAGCTCGGCCTCCACCTCGATCGCATCTCGGAGCGCAACCGCCGCTCGCGGGACTTCACCCTCGCCAGCCTCGTGCGGGCCATCCGGGAGGTTATCGCGGCCTTCCCCGTCTACCGCACCTACGTGGGCGATCTCGGAGACGAGCCGAGCCAGCGAGACCGCGGCTACATCGATCGCGCGGTGGCCGAGGCCAAGCGTCGAAATCCCACCGTGAACGTGTCGATCTTCGACTTCCTGCGCGACGCCCTGCTCCTGCGTCATCCCGAGCGAGGCGACGAGCAGGAGCACGCGGAGCGGCGCCGGTTCGCCATGCGCTTCCAGCAGACCACGGGGCCCGTCACCGCCAAGGGAGTGGAGGACACCGCTCTATACCTCTACAACCGCCTCATCTCCCTCAACGAGGTGGGAGGCGACCCGGCACGCTACGGCGAGCCTCTCGCCGCGTTCCACGAGAAGAACGCGAGGCGGCTCGAGCGCTGGCCCGATTCGCTGATCTGCACCGCTACCCACGACACGAAGCGGGGCGAGGACGTGCGGGCCCGCATCAGCGTGCTGTCGGAGGTGCCGGCGGCGTGGGCGGCCCACGTGCGGCGGTGGCGGATGATCAACCGCCGCTTCAAGCAGGAGCTGGACGGTCAGGCCGCACCCGACCGGAATGACGAGTACCTGCTCTACCAGACGCTGGTGGGAGCCTGGCCGGCCGAAGATGGTGAGGCGGCAGCGGCATCGCTGGTGGACCGCGTCGCGGCCTACATGGAAAAAGCGACCAAGGAAGCCAAGCGGCGCACGAGCTGGATCAACCCGGACGCCGGCTACGATCAGGCGCTTCGCGACTTCGTCACGAGGCTCCTCGCCCCCCGGAGCCAGTTTCGTGACGCGTTTCTCCCTTTCCAGCGCCTGGTCGCTCTGTACGGCTCGGTCAACTCGCTCGCCCAGACCCTGCTCAAGATCGCCAGTCCGGGCATTCCGGATTTCTACCAAGGATCGGAGCTCTGGGATCTGTCCCTCGTCGATCCCGACAATCGCCGCCCTGTCGACTTCGCCGCCCGCCAGAGGCTGCTCGAGGAGCTGCAGCAGCGCGCGGGTGCGTCGGAGAGCCGTCAGGCACTGTGCACCGAGCTCATGAACAGCTGGCGCGACGGGCGCGTCAAGATGTACGTGACCCATCGCGGCCTCACCCTGCGGAAGGATTATCCCGCCCTCTTCCGGGCCGGCAGTTACGATCCGCTTCCCTCGGGGGGCGAGCGGGCCGAGCACGTGGTCGCCCTGTCCCGGCGCACCGACGCCGACGCCGTGGTGGTGGTGGTTCCCCGCCTCAGCGCACGCCTCACGGGCTTCGGCGGGCAGCTTCCCCTCGGCCAGGCCATCTGGGGCGACACGTGGGTGTCTCTCGATCACCCGGGGCTCGAGGGTGTCTACACGGACACGTTCACCGGTCAGCGCCTCACCACCGGGCTCCGGGACGGCGTTCCCGTGCTTCCTGTAAGCTCTCTCTTCGGCATTTTCCCCGTAGCCCTGCTCAAGCGAGAGGAGAACCCATGAGCCCCGAGCGCTCAGGAAAGCTGCCGCGCACCCGTCCGGGTGCGCCGTATCCGCTCGGCGCCACCTGGGACGGGGCCGGAGTGAACTTCGCCCTCTTCAGCGAGCACGCAACGGCCGTCGACCTTTGCCTCTTCGATCCCGAGGACCCGAGGCGCGAGCGCCATCGCGTCCGCATGCAGGAGCATACCAATCAGGTGTGGCACGTCTACCTGCCCGAGGCGAGACCAGGACTTCCCTACGGCTACCGCGTCCATGGGCCGTACGAGCCCGAGAACGGGCATCGCTTCAATCCCGCCAAGCTTCTTCTCGACCCCTACGCCAAGGCCATCACGGGGTCGCTTCAGTGGCACGATGCGCTCTTCGGCTACCCGGTGGGCGACCCGAACCAGGATCTCGCGCACGACGATCGGGACAGCGCGCCCTATGTGCCCAGATCCGTGGCCATCGATCCGGCCTTCAGTTGGGGCGACGACCGGCGTCCCCGGACGTCATGGCACAAGACGGTGATCTACGAGCTCCACGTCAAGGGCTTCACTGCCCGCCATCCCGACGTGCCGCGTCCTCTGCGCGGCACCTACGCGGGGCTGGCGTCGCCGCCCGCTCTGGACTACCTGAGCCGGCTCGGCGTCACCGCGGTCGAACTCCTGCCCGTGCACTATTCAGTCGCCGACCGGTATCTGGCGGAGCGCGGGCTCACGAACTACTGGGGATACAACTCCATCGGATTTCTCGCCCCCGACTCGCGGCTCGCGGCAGCTCAGAGCGCGGGCGAGCAGGTCGCCGAGTTCAAGACGATGGTCAAGACCCTCCACGAGGCGGGCATCGAGGTCATCCTCGACGTCGTCTACAACCATACCGCGGAAGGGAACCATCTTGGGCCGACCCTGTCCTTTCGCGGCATCGACAATGCCGCCTACTACCGGCTGGTGGCGGACAGCCCCCGTTACTGCATGGACTACACCGGGTGCGGCAACACGCTCAACATGACCCATCCCCGGACTCTCCAGCTGATCATGGACAGTCTGCGCTACTGGGTCCTCGAGATGCACGTCGACGGCTTCCGCTTCGACCTTGCCTCGGCCCTCGCCCGCGAGTTCCACGACGTGGATCGCCTCTCCGCCTTCTTCGACGTGATCCACCAGGACCCTGTCATCTCCCAGGTCAAGCTCATCGCCGAGCCCTGGGATCTGGGCGAAGGCGGCTATCAGGTCGGTAACTTTCCTCCGGGCTGGACGGAGTGGAACGGGAAGTACCGGGACGCCATCCGCCGCTACTGGAAGGGCGACGAGCGCCAGGTCGCCGATCTCGGCTATCGCCTCACCGGCTCCAGCGATCTCTACGAGCAGGGCGGCCGCCGCCCGTCGGCCAGCATCAACTTCGTCACCGCGCACGACGGCTTCACTCTCGCCGATCTCGTCGCCTACGACGGAAAGCACAACGAGGCCAACGGCGAGGAGAACCGCGACGGCACCGACGACAATGCCTCCTGGAACTGCGGCGCGGAAGGGCCCACCGACGATCCCGCCGTGCAGGCGCTCCGCGAGCGGCAGATCAGGAACTTCCTCGCCACCCTCCTCCTCTCCCAGGGCATTCCCATGCTCCTCGCGGGAGACGAGGCGGGACGGACGCAGCAGGGGAACAACAACGCCTATTGCCAGGACAACGAGATCGCCTGGCAGAACTGGCCTCTCCCGCGCACCGCTCTGCGCCAGCTCGAGTTCACCCGCCAGCTGATCCGGCTGCGCCTCGACAATCCCGTCTTCCATCGGCGCCTCTTCTTCCAGGGGCGCCGGATTCACGGCTCGGCTGTCAAGGACGTCTCGTGGTTCCGTCCCGATGGCAAGGAGATGATGGAAGACGAGTGGAGCAACGGCTTCACCCGCTGCCTCGGTCTGCGTCTCGCCGGGGACGCCATCGAGGAGATGGACGAGAAGGGGCAGCCCATAGTCGGGGACACCTTTCTGCTCCTCCTCAATGCCTATCACGAGGCCATTCCGTTCATTCTGCCTGCCCATCAGGCGCGCGTTCGCTGGGAGCTGGTCGGCGACACGCGGGACTGGACCGTTCCTCCGCGGCGCCCTGTCTACCGCGCCGGGGAGACTTATCCCCTGGAAGGGCGCTCGCTGGTCGTCCTGCGTCTCCGGCGGCCCACGGTGAGGTCGTGAGCGGACAGCCCGCGGTACGGCGAGGCCACCGCATGCCCTTCGGCGCGGAGACGCGCGACGACGGCGCCACGCGCTTCCGGCTGTGGGCTCCCTCCGCCCAGAGCGTGGAGCTCTGGCTCGCCGACCGGCAGCAAGGCTTCGCCATGCCGCGGGATGCCGAGGGATGGGCGGAGCGGGTGACGCGGGATGCCCCGGCGGGCACGCGCTACTCCTTCCGGATCGACGGCGAGCTCCTCGTGCCCGACCCCGGATCGCGCTATCAGCCGCTCGACGTCCACGGGCCGAGCGAGGTGGTCGATCCGTACGACTACGCCTGGTCCGATTCGGAGTGGCACGGCATCGCCCCCGAGCGCCTCGTCTTCTACGAGCTGCACGTGGGAACGTTCACGCGGGAAGGCACCTTCGCCGCGGTGGCGGACCGGCTCGACCACCTGATCGCCCTCGGGGTCACCGCGGTCGAGCTCATGCCCGTGGCGGACTTTCCCGGCCGCTGGGGCTGGGGATATGACGGGGTGCTGCCTTTCGCCCCGGACGCCACGTATGGACAGCCCGAGGACCTCAAGGCGCTCGTCGAGGCCTGTCACGCCAGGGGGCTCGCCGTCTTTCTCGACGTGGTCTATAACCACTTCGGACCCGAGGGCAACTACCTGCATCGGTATGCCCCGGCGTTCTTCAGCCGCGACCGCAAGACTCCGTGGGGCGACGCCCTCAACTTCGACGCCCCCGGCAGCGAGGTCGCACGGGCCTTCGTCGTGCACAACGCGCTGTACTGGCTCGCGGAGTTCCACCTGGACGGGCTCCGCCTGGACGCTGTGCATGCCATGGCGGACGGCTCGAGCGATCACGTGCTGACCGAGCTGGCGCGCGCGGTGGCCGAAGGCCCCGGCCGTGATCGTCTCGTGCATCTCGTGCTCGAGAACAACGCCAACGAAACGCGGCTCCTCACCCGAGCGGGGCCGGACAAGCGCCCGCTCTTTCTCGCCCAGTGGAACGACGATCTCCATCACGCCCTGCACGTCGTGCTCACCGGCGAGCAGGGCGGCTATTACGAGGACTACCAGCCGCCGCTGCCTCATCTCGCCCGCAGCCTCACCGAGGGCTTTGCCTATCAGGGCCAATGGTCGGCCTATCGCGGCCGGGCGAGAGGCGAGCCGAGCGCGGGACTTCCCCCCACCAGCTTCGTGGGCTTTCTCCAGAACCACGATCAGGTCGGCAACCGGGCCTTCGGGGAGCGCCTGACTGCTCTCGCCCCCGCGGAGGCGGTGCGAGCGGCGACGGCCATCTTTCTCCTCGCCCCGTCGATACCGTTGCTCTTCATGGGACAGGAGTGGGCGGCACCCGAACCCTTCCTCTTCTTTTCCGATCTCGGCAAGGACCTTGGCCCGCTCGTGTCCGAGGGCCGCCGCCGTGAATTCGAGCGCTTTCCCGAGTTCGCGCTGGCGGAGTCGAGGGAGCATATTCCCGATCCCCAGGCGGAGACCACGCGCGCCCGGTCGGTGCTCCGCTGGGACCAGGTCGGCATGCCCCCGCACGCGGACTGGCTGGCCTTCCATCGCCATCTCCTCGAGGTGCGCGCCAAGGACATCGCGCCGCTCCTGCGCGGCGAGACCGTGCCCGAGACGCGCCTGGTCCTCATCGGAGACACGGGGCTCGAAGTGACCTGGACCTTTCCCGACCGGCGCGTGCTTCGGCTCGTGGCCAATCTAGGCGCCCACACCCTGCCCCACGAGGGTCCGGCGCCGGGATGGGGGACGCAGATCTACCCGGTGGGGACCTGGCTGGGGGGCTGGAAGGAACTCGGACCCTGGACCGTCCGCTGGTATCTTTCTGAGGGAACGCCATGAGCGCTGGACCCTTCGTCTTCCACGGCTGCGTCGACCTCAGGGAGATGCTTCCCTACGAGGCGCGCGACGTGCGCGAGCTCCTGGAGCAGGTCGGCCGCGTGCCAATCGAATCACTCTTTTGCCATACCGCAGCCGCCCTCCTCCATCGCTCGGCGCTGCCCACGGGGTATCCGAACGACTTCGCGCACTGGACGGGCCTCGCCATGGGCGACCAGCGCCTGGCCGAACGCCTGGCCGCCATCGATCCCTTCGAGTCGCGCTCGCTGGAGCAGATGCGCGAGGAGCTGGTGGCGACCATCAGCGACCATCTCCAGCATTTTCCCGCTCCGGCGCCGACGGCGCGGGCGGAGCCCTTCCGCTTCTTCCGGGCGCACCTCGTGCCCATTCCCACCGGCCACCAGGCCCGCACGCTCAGAGAGTTCAGGGACGCGCTCGCCGAGGTCGACCTGAGCGCGCTCTTCTACCACCTCATCGAGGCGCGTTACCGCCTGAGCCGCGGCCGGGGTGATTTCGCGGAGTGGGTCGCCGCTGCTCTGGAGCGGCCCGACGTGGCGGAGCGTCTGGCCACCATCGATCCCTACAGTGGCAGTCTCGAGCGTATCCGGGACCGCCATCTGACCGTTCTCACCGCGGCCCTGGACGAGGTATCGCGATGACGTCTACCGTGTCCTCGGCCAGGCTCGACGACTACCGCCAGGTGGCGCCCCGGGGCGCCGTGGATCTCCTCCTCCGTCTGGGTGAGCGCCTCAAGGGCCGCCGCCTCGTCAACGTGAGCGGCTCGCGCTACCGGGGCGTGACCACCGAGGTGCTGAACCGCCTCGTCCCCATCCTCAACGACCTGGGAATCGACGCGAGCTGGGAGGTGACGATCGGCACCGGCGACTTCGAAGGGATCACGCGCACGGTGGGTCGCGCCCTCACAGGCACCGAGCAGGTCATCACCGACGCCATGGTGGGCCGGCTTCGCGACGTCTGTGGGGAGAACGCCCGGCGGCTCCGCCTCGATGCGGATCTCGTCATGGTCCACGACGCGGCCCCCCTCCTGCTCGTAGAGAGCCGCGCGGGCGAGTCGCGATGGCTCTGGCGCTGCCACGACGATCTCTCCTCCCCCCAGCCGCAGCTCTGGAACGTTCTCCGCCCCGTGGCCCAGCGCTACGACGCAGTCATCTTCTCCGACGCCCGCTTCGCGGCGCCCCTGTCCGTGCCACGCTTCGTGATCTACCCGTCCGTGGACCCGCTCTCCGAGCGCAATCGCGACATGGGCCGCGCCGAGCAGGCCCAGCATCTCGATCGCCTCCACGTGCCACGGGACAAGCCCTTTCTCCTCCAGGTCGGGCCGTTCCGCCGCTCCCACGATCCTCTGGGCGTCATCAATGCGTACCGCCTCGTGAAGAAGCAACACGACGTCCGGCTCGTGCTGGCCGGCCCCGCCCCGGGCGGAGGCGGCGACGTGCTCGCGGAGATACAGGAGGTGGCCGCCCACGATCCCGACATCCGCGTGCTCGTGCTGCCGCCCGATCCACAGACGGAGATGAATGCGCTCGAGCGGGGTGCCGCCATCGTGATCCACAAGCCCCTCGCCGTCGGCTTCGGCATCGATGTGGCCGCGGCCATGTGGAAGGGCAAGCCCGTGGTGGGCAGCCTCGCGGGCGGGATCCCCAACCAGGTGCTCTTCGGAGTGACCGGCTACACGGTGGAGACGGTCGAAGGCGCGGCCTTCCGCATCCGCCACCTCCTCGGCAATCCCGAGCTGATCGGCCGCATGGGGGCGGCGGGGCGTGAGCACATCCGCCGGAACTTCCTCATCACCAGGCACCTCGGCGACTACCTCGCTCTTCTCGCCCTCCTCACCAAGTGAGGACACCGTGGATCGAGGCCAGGCCTCTCCCGAGATGACCGAGGCCCCCGAGCAGACCGACGGGATCGATGTCGCCATCGGGTTGGTGACGGCGGGAGCGAGCCCGAACGTGGCCTCGGTGGTGAAGGTGGTCCGGCAAGGCATGCTGAACCACCTGGGGGGTCTCACCGCGGCCATCATCCACATGGATCCGACCATGCCCGACGAGCAGGCCGGCCAGGTCGAATCGGTCGCCGACGGCATTCGTCTCATCCATGCTCGGCCCGCCGGCTCCATGGCCGCGGCCAGCGGCCTCGACGGGTGGAGCGAATCGGTCCGGGCAGTCCTCGGTCTCTCCCGCACCCTCCACGCGCGAGCCACCGTGCTCCTCAATGCCGACATCACCAGCATGACCCCCGAGTGGATTCGCGGTCTCGCCGAGCCCGTGCTGAAGGACGGCTGCGCCTTCGTGCTCCCTATCTACGAGCGCGGACGCTACGAGGGCACCCTGACCCAGCTCTTCGTGGCGCCGCTGGCCCGCGCGCTGTTCGGCCACCAGTTCTGGCATCCCATGGCCGACGAGTTCGGCTGTACTGCCGAGACGGTGAAGTTCCTGCTCGCCCAGGACATCTGGACCACTGACCTCGCCCGCCAGGGACTGGAGTTCTGGCTCCCCATCGGGGTGGCCGGAGGGGCCTTGCCGGTCGCTCAGTCGGCACTCGGCCCACGCATACTCACTCCCACCGGGCCGCAGCCGCCTCTCGGCTCCACGGTGGGGCGCGTGGCGGGAGCGCTCTTCTCCATCGCGGAGCGCCACGAGGCGGGATGGCTCGAGGTGAGAGGCTCGGAGCCGGTGGCCGTCTTCGGGGTGCCCCCCGGCGCCGCGAAGCGGGTGGCGGCCGTGGACCCCCAGCGCATGATCGAGGGCTTCCGCCAGGGCGTCCGCGACCTCCTGCCCATCTGGGAGCGAATCCTCTCCCCGGAAAGCCTCGGGGACGTCCTCGTCCTGAGCGAGCAGTCGACCGGAGAGTTCCGTCTCACCGACTCGCTGTGGGCGCGCATTGTCTACGATTTCCTCCTCGCGTATCGTGCCCGGGTCATGTACCGGAGCCACATCGCCCAGTCTCTCGCCCCTCTTTACCTCGGATGCGCGGCCTCGCTCGTGCTGGAGACGCGTGATCGCCCCGACGCCGCCGTGGCCCAAGCGGTGGAGCGGATGGCACGCACCCTCGAGG
>Ga0307471_100002603_pt1 | contig 10433 bp, 9 predicted proteins | sample atmos_gasesAM3C__2_FD_204566 | JGI IMG/M metagenome (GOLD analysis project Ga0307471, IMG submission 204566) | Hardwood forest soil microbial communities from Morgan-Monroe State Forest, Indiana, United States - atmos_gasesAM3C_515 | ecosystem: Environmental > Terrestrial > Soil > Temperate... | reverse complement strand
GCGATAACGCTGTTGATCGCGCTCCACTACTTCATCCACTGCATCGCGTGTGGTGCCTGCGATTGGGGAAACAATCGCGCGTGACGTCCCGGTGAGCTGATTCAGCAACGTCGACTTTCCTACATTCGGACGGCCGATGATCGCAATTTTAGTTTCTAAAAGTGGTGCCGGTTCGGCTGAAGCTTCTTCTGCTTGCTCTTCAACAACCGTTGCTTCATGCGGTGCGTTCGGCAGTCTCTCAAGCACAGCATCAAGCAACTCGCCCAGACCGTTGCCATGCTCTGCCGAAACGGGAAAGACATCCTTGATGCCGAGACGCCGAAAGTCTTCTACTACCGATTCAATTTTGGGAGTGTCGATCTTGTTCACGGCCAGCAAAATTGGCTTACCGCTGCGGATGAGCAATCGCGCCAGTTCGATATCCGGCGATGCCAGCTCTGTGCGGCCATCGACCACCATGGCAATCACATCTGCCTGTTCGAGTGCGACTCGAGCCTGACGATAGATCTCTGCAGGTATCAACTCCTTCTCATCGGGAATGATCCCGCCAGTGTCGATGACTTCCACTTCCCGTCCGTTCCATCTGGCTTTTCCATATAAGCGGTCGCGTGTGATCCCAGGCTCATCGCCGACGATCGATCTTCGGCTTCCGATAAGACGATTGAAGAGAGTGCTTTTCCCTACGTTAGGGCGGCCCACAATGGCGAGGACTGGCAACTTATTGACTGTCGCAGTCTTCGGGGGCGTGACGAGATTGGCGGAAGTCTTTGACAAGGACTCTTCAGTTGGCGAGTTTGGTGGATTCGGCCGGCCTTACCGGCTGCGGATCTGATCTGCGATTACTCTACGAAACATTCGATCGCGAAATCTTGTTGGCAAAGCTTCGCAACAACTCAAGCTATTATAAAGACTCGTTCCGCGCTGCCCGTGTGCGGCTGGGTCCCTTGTCTTCCGTTCCTCAAAATGCGACTGCTTCGCAGCCTGCCCGAGTTACAGGCTCGCTCTATTCATTTTTTGCCCCGGGGGGCCCGCTCTCCCGCTCGCATCCTGCCTACGAATTTCGGCGGGGACAGCTTCAGATGGCCGAGGCCGTCGAGCAGGCAATTACGGATCGCAGGCACTTGCTGGTCGAAGCCGGTACCGGCACAGGTAAGACGCTGGCCTATCTACTGCCGGCGATCCGCTCCGGTAAACGCGTAATCGTCTCCACGGGGACGAAGAACCTGCAGGAACAGCTCTTTTACAAGGACGTTCCCTTTCTGGAGCAAGTGTTATTCCCGAGTGGCGAAGGCAAATTGCGCGTTTGCTACATGAAGGGACGCAACAACTATCTCTGCCGCCAAAAACTCTACGACCTGAAGAATCAGCCGATCTTGCGGGAGCTTACCGAAGTCGAGCAATACCAGGCGATCGCCGAATGGGAACAGCACACCGAGACCGGCGATCGCGCCGAGATCTCTGGACTGCCGGAATCCAGCGCTCTGTGGCACAAGATCGATGCCCGCTCAGATGCGTGCACCGGTCAGAAATGCCCGCAATTTGATCGCTGCTTTATCACCGAAATGCGACGGCGCGCGCTGGAAAGCGACATCGTCATCGTCAATCACCATCTGTTCTTTGCCGATCTGGCGATTAAGCGCGCTGCTGAACAGGCTCCTGACGCGGGCGTACTGCCGGAGGCAGGGATTGCGATCTTCGACGAAGCGCACGACCTTGAGGAAGTAGCGGGCAGCTATTTCGGAGTGTCGGTCAGCAACCTGCGCCTGGACGAGTTGGCGCGTGACGTGGAAACCACACTGCGTCAGCGCAAAACTCTGCCTGTATCCGTGTCGCTGGCCTGCGCCAACCTGCGCGAGCGTTCGCAATTCTTCTTTGGCCTGATTCCGCCGGGTGAAGGACGCTTCGCCTTTAACAACCGCGAAGGATTTCTCGAAGAAAACGGGGATGAATACATCTCCGTGATGAATGCGCTCACGCGCCTGATGGCCGAGCTGGAAGGCATCAAGGAAAAGCCGGAGGAACTATTTCAGTTCATGCGGCGCGCGGAAGAGTTGAAGGTGCAGCTCTCTTTCATTTTGGAATCAAAGGATCGCAACACGGTCTTTTGGATAGAACGCCGCGGTGGGCTGGGACGCGGACGTTCAGGAGTACGCATCGTCTCACTCCAGGCAACTCCCATTGACGTTTCTCAACTTCTGCGACAAACATTATTCGAGAACCTCGATACTGCGGTTCTCACGTCGGCGACACTTGCGGTAAGCAACGGCTTCGACTACATCCAGCGCCGACTGGGACTCGATCATGCACGTTCCTTGATCGTGCCTTCCCATTTCGATTATTCACGTCAAGCCATACTCTACGTCCCGCCGGATTTGCCCGATCCACGCAGCGACCAATTTGCTCCCCGCTCGGCGCAGGTGATTCGTCGCGTGCTTGAGATCACGCATGGACGTGCCTTCTGCCTATTCACCAGCTACGCGCAAATGCATGACATCTACGATAGGCTCCTAGGCGAAGTTGAATATCCCTTGCTCATCCAAGGATCGGCGCCTCGCACCGCTTTGCTAGAAGAGTTCCGCACTACGCCCAATGCAATCCTGTTTGCCACGTCCTCGTTCTGGCAGGGCGTGGATGTACAAGGCGACCAGCTCAGTTGCGTCATTATCGATCGCCTGCCTTTCGCGGTGCCAAACGATCCCGTCGTAGCAGCTCGCGTGGCAGCGATTGCTGCCGATGGCGGCAACGCCTTCATGGAATACCAGGTTCCCGGCGCTGTGATCACGTTGAAGCAGGGCTTTGGGCGTCTTATTCGTTCACTGCACGATCGCGGAGTGCTGGTGCTGTTGGACAATCGAATTCATCGGCAACGCTACGGCCGTGTATTCCTCGAGAGTCTTCCGAAGTACGGGGTGGCAAATGGCCTGGAAGACGTCGAGAAATTCTTCTCAAAAAAGAAGAATTAACAGGTGTTCTGGCACAGCCCTCGGCTGTGTGCTCTGCTTACCTTACCAAGAGTGCTGTACGCCCCAGACAACTGTCATCCTGAGCCCGATGTTGTCCGAAGGATCTCCCGAGATGCGTCGAGCTTAATCGCCCCCTCCCGGCTCTTCGGCCAGTTCTCGTGAAAGAGCCGCGACAGAGCAATTGAAAGCGCAATATTCCGGGAGATCCTTCGGCCAACACCGGGCCTCAGGATGACAGTTGTCGTTAACAGCAGTCGTGCTGGTGAGAATGCTGTGATATTCAAATCACGAAATCACCAAATCACGATGTGAGAAACACCCGAAGCCCGGCCCGATTTCACGCTGTCGATTTAGAATCTCATCGGTGAACTCCCTGGCCCGAGTGCGCATACTATGGACAGCTTGTATCGCGCTCTTCGTCTCAGCGATCGTAGGTCTGCGTTGGGGGGCGCAAATCAGTATTGCGATGCTCCCGAAGCCGCAGAGAGCATTTGCCGATGCCGAATTGCTGCACAGCGTCTGGATCACGCGCAGTATCTTTCTCTTCCTGGCCTCAGCCGTCTGCGGCGTGTTCGGCGTGTACTACAGCCTGCGGGCCTCCGAGCTAAGCGATCGTTGAGGGAGCCGCACCGAGCCATCGCGATACAATAGAAATAAGTCCTCTGATCGGCGCGCGAACGTCTTAAATCGCCTGAAGTCTGAGTTCCTGTGTTTCTCTCTGCGAGGACAAACCTGAGGAAGCATGTACGAAGTTACTGTTGAAGATAGCTTTGCCGCGGGACACTACCTGCGCAATTACCGCGGGAAGTGCGAGAACCCTCACGGCCACAATTACAAGGTTCAGATTACGTTGCAAGGGCGCGAACTCGATCACGCCGGCTTGCTGCTCGACTTCAAGGAACTGAAGCTCGTGATGAAGCCAGTGATCGACCGTCTGGATCATCGCATGATCAACGACGTCGCTCCCTTCACAACGCTAAATCCGTCGGCTGAGAACCTGGCGAAGTTTTTCTTCGACGAAACCAATGTCACTCTCAAGAGCTCTACCTCAGGCCGAGTCAGCGTGAAGGAACGACGGCGAGATACTCCGAGTAATCGGCAATATGCAATAGGCGATAGGCGTAGAAACAGAAAATCGAGGCCCGCTGTTGCTTATCGCTTATCGCACTTTCATGTACATCATCGAAATCTACAAATCCGTCCAGGGCGAGTCTTCCTTCGCGGGGCTGCCGTGCATCTTCGTGCGCTTGGCCGGATGCAATCTCCGCTGCACGTGGTGCGATAGTGAGTACACCTTTACCGGCGGCCAAAGAGTGTCTCTGGATGACGTCATGGCCGAGGTGAAGAGACTTGCTCCGGTCAAGCTCGTCGAGATCACTGGCGGCGAGCCCATGCTGCAGGAGCGCGAAGTCGTGCCGCTGATGGAGAAACTCCTAGCGGATGGCTACGAGGTATTGATTGAAACCAGCGGAGAGCGTCCGCTCGCGAGTGTTCCCAAATCCGTCCATAAAATCGTGGACGTGAAGTGCCCTGCTTCGGGAGAGGGGGGCAGTTTTCGGCTGGAGAATCTTGAAGCGCTTAGCGTAAATGATGAAGCGAAGTTCGTGATAGCCGATCGGGGAGACTACGAGTTTGCTCGCGACTTCGTCCGCAAACATGGGTTTGAGTCCCGTGTAGGGGATGTCCTGTTCTCTCCGGCTTTTCGCAAGGACGCCGGTCCTGCGCGCGATGCCCGCAACTGCCTGCTCGATCCCAGGGAACTCGTCGAGTGGATCCTTGCCGATGGCCTTAACGTTCGCCTCGGCCTTCAGATTCACAAGTTCATCTGGGAGCCGATGATGAAGGGAGTCTGAAGAATCGGGTGATCGGGTGAAGTAAGAACTGGCGATTTTCTGATTTTGCGATTTGGTGATTTGGTGATTAAAAATCGCAAATTCACAAAATCGCGAAATGTGAGCTGTTGGCCGTAACTTCACCCGATCACCCGATTCTTCTCGCTGCCCTTGAAGTAGGCACTAGGTTGGATTTACCTTGTTTTGCGGGTGGCAGCGCGAAAGCAGCAAAGCTGCAGCCGGACGTTGCATCACAGATTCGATGTCATCGATGGGTGGGGAGGAATTGTATGAAGCTCAAAACAGGCGCGATTGCATTCATTTTCGTGCTGCTTAGCGCAATCAGCGCGTTGGCGCAAACCGCCACTATCAAAGGCAGCGTCAAGGACGCAAATGGCGGCATGCCCGGTCTTGCAGTGCAACTTAGAGATTCCGAGACTGGCCGCAAGTACAACCTGAAGACCGACAAGAAGGGCGAGTTCTTCAGCATTGGCGTCTCTCCCGGAAAATACGACGTGACCGTCACCAAAGACGGCAAGCTTCTGTACAGCACCAAGTTCCAGGTTTCGCTCAGTGTGGAAGTGAACCAGCTGGACATGGATCTCACCCCGGCACCGGCCGGACAGGAAGCCGTCCAAGCTCCTGCACCAACCGGAAAGCAAGAAACCCAGCCCAAGCTGACCGAGGAGCAAAAGAAGCAGATTGAAGAGACTAACAAGAAGAATGCCGAGATCCTGAAGGAGAACGCCAAGATCGGCAGTCTCAACAATATGCTCAAGGAAGCCCAGGCGGACATGACTGCCAAGAACTACGACGCCGCCGCCCAGGTAATGGAACAGGCTGCGCAGGCCGACAACAACCAGCACGATCAGATCTACGGCGTCTTAGGCGATGCGTATCTTGGCAGTAAGAAGTATCCCGAGGCGATCGAGGCATACAACAAAGCGATCCAAATTGGCTCGACGCAGACGCGTGCCAATACCAAGCAGATGATGGCTTCTTACTACAACAATCTCGGCCAGGCCTATGCCCGTACCAACAAGATTCCAGAGTCGATCGACGCCTACAACAAAGCTGCCGAGCAGGATCCCACACGTGCTTCGCAGTTCTATTACAACGAAGGCGCGGTGCTGACCAATACGGGAAAGACGGACGACGCGAACTCCGCTTTCACGAAATCGATTCAGGCGGACCCTAATCATGCCGAAGCCTACTATCAGCGCGCCATCAACTCGCTGCAAAAGGCGACCGTCGATAAACAGGGGAAGATGGTTGCGCCCCAGGGGACGGCCGAGGACTTCAACAAGTATCTGGAACTGGAGCCCACCGGCCCTTATGCGGATGGCGCCAAACAGATGCTTGAAACCCTCGGAATGAAGGTTTCTACCGGCTTCAAGACAACGAAGAAGTAGTCCAGAACGCCTACAATGTTGAGGGCGGCCGTCTGGCCGCCCTTTTTGATTGATGCCAGTGAGCAGAGCGCATAGCCGAGTAGAGAGAATCCTCAGCTTCGCGGAAGCGCAGGAAGGTGTGTGCTCTCATGCGGAGTTGCTGCGTAAGCAGCCTCGCCAAAGCGAACAGGTGCCGCTTCTCACTTCCCTGGGACGCACCTTAGCCGAGCAGATCATCGCCGATCGCGACTTTCCGCCGTTTCCCCGAGCCACTCGCGACGGATTTGCAGTGCACTCCGACGATACGCAGCGCATCCCGGCGGAACTCAAAATCGTCGGACAGGTACGCGCCGGCGGTGAACTTCCCGCTGGCTTTACCCAACTTGAAAAGAGGCAGGCGATTTCGATCATGACCGGCGCTCCTGTTCCGAGTGGGGCAAACGCCGTGGTAATGGTCGAACATACTGAGCGGCATGGCGATTCGGTTCGACTGCTGAGATTAGTCACACACGGAGAGAACGTCGTGCCTCGTGGCAGCGAAGCTCGGGCAGGGGCTGCACTGATTACTCCAGGGACTCACATCCGACATCCCCAGATCGCGCTGGCGGCGGCGGTGGGAAAGTCGAAGGTTAGCGTTTACTCTCGTCCGCGAGTTGCCATCCTCCCAACCGGCGATGAAGTCGTTCCTATCGACTCCGCGCCGGCCGACAATCAGATTCGTAACTCCAACAGCTTTTCGCTGGCCGCGCAGGTGATTGCAGTGGGAGGAGAGCCGATTCAGCTTCCTATAGCGCCCGACGAGCCTGCGCGCTTACGCGAACTCATCGCGCAAGGACTCGAGAGCGATTTGCTGCTGCTAAGCGGCGGTGTCTCCGCCGGTGAGTACGATTTAGTAGAAGACGCTCTTTCGGATTTCTCCGCCGAATTCCTCTTCACGGGAGTACAGATTCAGCCCGGGAAACCACTGGTATTCGGGCGCGCCCGTTCTCCGCGCGGTTCGCGTGAAACATATTTCTTCGGTCTACCCGGAAATCCTATCTCTACAATGGTCACGTTCGAACTGTTCGCCAGTATTCTGATTCGAGCGCTATCCGGAGCTGCACCACAACCGGCGTTGCGAGGAACGAAAGCACGATTAGCGAAAGAGGTTCGCGCCAAGACGGGGCTTACGCGATTTCTTCCGGCTCGGCTGTCAGGAAACTGGGATGATGCTGAAGTTGAGCCAGTGAAGTGGCAGGGATCGGGAGATGTGGCAGCCTTCGCGACCGCCGAATGCCTGCTCGTGATCCCGCCGGATCGTGAATATTTCAATCCTGGAGAATGGATGACCGTTTTGCCCTTACGGAACTGATGCCGCGCACCCTGTCCCATTACGACCGCAGCGGACGAGCCAGAATGGTTGACGTCTCGGAAAAGCAGCCGACCAAGCGCGAAGCTGAAGCTTCTGCCTTTGTGCGAATGTCAGCCAATGTGATCGCCGCCTTGCCCGGCAATCCTAAGGGCGATCCGCTGGAAGTGGCCCGCTTTGCCGGTATCGCCGCGTCCAAGCGAACTTCAGACCTGATACCAATGTGTCATCCCCTCCCGCTTACGTTCATTGATGTGACCACTCGCGTGTGCGAAAATGGCGTCGCTATTGCCTCAAAAGTAACTACAACCGCGATTACTGGCGTCGAGATGGAAGCGCTGGTTGCGGCGAGCGTTGCCGCCCTGACGGTCTACGATATGTGTAAGGCGCTCGACAAGGGCATCACCATCGAGCACATTCGTTTGGAGAAGAAGTCCGGCGGCAAGAGCGGTACTTATATCCGAAAAACTGGGAAATCTCGTCCGCCGCGGCGAACGAGCCGATAAGACCTGAGTATGGCATCGAACATTCGCGTCCTGCTGGTGGACGACAATCCGATGATTCTTGCGCTGCTCCGGCAGGTCATTCAGCCGTTTGCGACGGTTCAGACGTTCAACAATGCCGCGGAAGCCCTAATGCACGTAGTGGAATCGCCGCCCGACCTGCTCATCTCCGACTACGGCATGGCCGATCTGAATGGCAAGCAGTTAATCGAAAAAATTCGCGGGCGAAGGCAAACCTCCAAACTTCCCGCAATCCTGATTGCGACGCGCAACGAAATCACCGAACAACTCCGCTCTATGCACGACCAGGTGGAGGATCTGATCGAAAAGCCGTTCTTTACCAAGGAGATCGCTCGTCGCATTAAGCGCGTTGTGGACAAAATCTCTCTGGAAAAGATGGCTCGGGAAGCGCCGGGGGAATCTGTAGTGCGCGGCAATCTTCAGCAGATGAATGCCATGGACCTGTTCCAGTCCCTGGAACTCGGCCACAAGACCTGCCGCCTCAGCCTTACCAACTCCGGGCAGCGTTGCGACATGTACTTCAACGACGGCCAGATCAATCATGCCCTCTACGGCGGACTCCGAGGAGACGAAGCCGTCTTCAAGGTACTCACCTGGACCGAAGGACTCTTCGAGATCGACTTCAGCGGCAGCAGCTCGGAGCAGACGACCACACGTTCGACTCAAGGCCTTCTGATGGAGGGGCTGCGCCTGCTTGACGAAGCTAATCGCGACGCCGAAGAGAACGTGCTCGACGCGTGAAGCTCACCGCTGCAGTTTTCACCATCAGCGACTCCTCTTACCGCGGATCGCGCGAGGATCTTTCTGGACCACGACTGCAACAATGTCTTAAAGATGCCGGATTTGAGATTGTCCTCAACAAAACCCTGCCTGACGAGGCTCAGCAAATCGCAGCAGCACTTCGCACAGCAGCTGCTCAGGCTCGGTTCGTGGTGACGACGGGCGGCACGGGGATCTCGGCTCGTGACGTGACTCCGGAGGCTACTCTTCGAGTATGTGATCGTCTCCTGGATGGCGTTGCCGAATTGATGCGCGCGGAAGGATTGAAACAGACTCCATTCGCGGCCCTCTCGCGCGGAGTATGCGGAACCATGGGCACTTCAATTGTGCTAAACCTTCCCGGCAATCCCGCAGGAGCAGAGCAATCTCTGAAAGCGGTGCTGCACCTGATTCCCCACGCGCTCGATCTGCTTGCAGGAAAGACCGAGCACTAGCCCCCAGTAGCGCCGACTCGGTTCAACCAGCACGTTACAATGAAAATTCCCATCCGATTTGAAGACCATCAAACACATCCTCGCCCGATACTCGCATTTCATCTGGTCAGTGCTTGAACCGCTCGGGTCCTGGGGCATACTCGCCGTCGCATTCATCGACTCCGCGGCTTTCGGCATCCCACTCGACCCGGTTGTCGCAGGGTATGTGTACACCAATCCGCTGAAGATATGGCTTTATATCTTCATGGCCGCTGTCGGGTCAGCGCTGGGAAGCTTGATCCCATACGGCATCGGGCGTGCTGGGGGAGAGCTGCTGCTGCTGAAGCACGTCGACCGTAAGCGCTTCGAGCGGCTGCGAGATCGCTTCGAGAATCAGGAGTTCTTCGCCATGATGGTGCCGGCGATGCTTCCGCCTCCCACGCCCTTTAAGCTCTTCCTGCTTGCGGCCGGCGTGTTCGAGATGCGGCCCGCTCTATTCATGCTGGCTATCTTCGTTGGGCGGGTGATTCGTTTCCTCATTCTTGGCTTCCTGGTGGTGAGGTTCGGTCCGGGAATCGTTGGGCTCGTGACCGTCGTCATGGCCCGACATCTTGTATGGGTGCTAGTAGCCTTCCTGCTCCTGATCGGATTGTTCGTATACGAGTTCAAATTCAGAAGGCCAAGGGCGAATCAAAGAGAAGGCCCGACCGAAGCTGCCTAACAGGCAGCAATCAGCAATGCACGACAGGCGATTAGCCAAGCTCGATTTGGCTTATCGCTAAATCGCTCAGGGCTGATTTAATGGTGTGTGTCACCATCTGTGACTCCCCTCTGCTGCTCGCGTTCCGCTGCTCCGTATTTTAACTTCCGCGAATACAACTGAATGGACTCCTGCGGTTTCCTAACTATTGGCTTACCAAATCAGAACTGATTGCTCAACCCGCGCCTTTTCCGCGCATACGAAAAATGGAAGAGAGAGGTGCTGAATGAAAGTGTCCGAGGTGATGACCACCGAAGTAGAAACCGTTCAGATGAACAGCACATTGGAAGAAGCAGCTTCCATTATGAAAGTTGAAAACGTCGGAGCAATTCCCGTGGTTGACGAAGATGACGACTTGGTCGGAATCATCACAGACCGGGACATCGTGGTGCGTTGTGTTGCCGAAGGCAAGGATCCGGCCG
>Ga0307471_100002602_pt1 | contig 10434 bp, 7 predicted proteins | sample atmos_gasesAM3C__2_FD_204566 | JGI IMG/M metagenome (GOLD analysis project Ga0307471, IMG submission 204566) | Hardwood forest soil microbial communities from Morgan-Monroe State Forest, Indiana, United States - atmos_gasesAM3C_515 | ecosystem: Environmental > Terrestrial > Soil > Temperate... | reverse complement strand
GACCGCCATCCGGCGGAATTCTTTCGGATACCGTCCCACTCGTCTCTTTGCCACTTGCAGTGCCTTTCCCTGCAAAGTGTGCCTTATCCGAGTGTCTCAAGTTAAGGGTTCAGTCCACATTCAACGCTATTACACGCGCTGGGTGTCGATCTCAAGGTGCAACAGGAACTGCTCCGGCATGCCGATATTCGCACCACGATGAATATCTACGCGCATGCCGTTCCCACGGCTTGTCTGAATCTCGAGACCCAGGTCCAATACAAACGGAACCCCTCCCGATGCCAGTTCACGACGGTTCTAGGGGTGACCAAGACGAGAGGTTTCCTCCACCCGGACCAGCAAGTTCTCAACGCAACCCAGAACAGCTTGTGCAGGGCAGGCAATCGATGGCGAGGCCGTTGCACGGGCAGAGCCAGCAATTGCTGACGGAGAGAGAGGTTTTCAAGGACGAGGTCCTCCGGGGACCTGAAAGCGCTGACCATCCACCCGAGGAGATGCCGAAGCAACACGAACATGACGAGAATCTTATCGCAAAATCCGAATCGAGCTTTGCGCCAAGGCATTCATTTTGTAGGCGTACGACGTTTTGGCGAGACAGTACCCGATAGACCGGACCTACGGTGTATGGCGCCATTCCTCGACCCAACCAGGATTCGCAGTTGGGATCAAACGGCGCCTCTCGTCATCAGTAATGGCACGTCGTGCAATCGAGCGACGCCTGGCGCTGCGCGTGGCAGGCGAGGCAATAGCCCATATTGAGATCCACAGCTCGCACCGCCGTGGTTTGCTGCAGCATATCGCCATGGCAGCTCGAACAGGCCACGCCCGCGCGTATGTGCGGGGCATGATTGAACCTGACGTGAGCCGAGACGCTGTAGTCATAGACGGGTACCCAGGGAATATCTTCGCCGCGAGCCTGATAAGCAGCCATTTTCCTGATTTCGGGCCGGTCTTTGGCGATTACCAGATGGCAGCTCATACAGAACTTCACGCCGGGGATGGCGGCTTCGGGTCCCTGATCCACTCCGGTGTGGCAAGCCTCGCATTGCAATCCTCGGGCGAGATGCACCTTGTGCGGGAAGGCGATGGGCTGGGCCGGCTGAGCAGGATGGCGGTTCAAGAAATCGCTGATGGCTCTCCGCACGGTGGCGTGCGCGGGGGAGAAGACGCCCTGAGATTGCTGCGCAGGGCTGGGTGCTCCCGAGGGCGTTCCCGCTGGTAACGCCTGAACTACGATCCATCCGCCGGCGCATATCAGCGCAGCCAACAGCCAATATCTGAGACTGGTCAGGGCCCGCATGTCGTCGCCGCGCCGCTCGTGCTTCGCACCTTTCCTACCCCGCGCCAAGCGCACAGAGCGCTAAGAAGCCGCCCAGGAACTAGGAACCCGCCTGGATGTTGGCTAGTTGGATGGTTTTACTGGAAGTGTCGTAGGTTCCCGTAACCTTGACCTTGGCGCCGGCGAAAGGCTGGGCTTTCTTCTGGTCGTCCAGCTGATAGATCGTCTTATTGGTGCTAACGAACAAGACAAACTTGCCGCCAATGCTTACGCAGCGGTTGGCGCAATCCTTGGCACTCTCGCCCTGGTTCATCATGGCCGAATGTCCGCCCAGCAAGGCGCACTGCTGATCCATGATTTCACCCGCGAACGTCTGAGGCTTCTGACCAGCTTGGCTGACCGTCAAAAACGCGGCAAGAAGCGGGAGAGACGCGATCAAGACGATGATGAACTTCTTCACAGAGCCCCTTCGCTCAATAAAGCCGCTGTCCCTGCTGTTAGCGGCATCCAACTCATGCCTCCGATCCCCGGATAAGTCCAACCGAAAATGACGTTCCGCTATCCCCTTGAATCTTGGCCAACCGGAGGTTTTGGGGGGGCGGGTCTGCCGAATTTTGCCGCATCAATCGGAACGTTCAACTGCTCCTGACGCAGCTCAAAATTTGTTCTGCCATCAACCCAAGTCACGGTCCAATGAAAGGGCATCTTGACGCCCGAAACTTCACGATAATCCGAATAGTCAGTTTGGGTCGAAACAAAACCGATAGGCAATTCGGTATACCGTACAATCCGCACCAAGAGACCCGATTGATTCTCGAAATACAATCTTACGATGGTGCCGCCAGAGCTGGTTCCCTGAACTACTTGGACGTCACGATCATCGATCGAGGAGGGGTAGCCGACGACCCATTGAGTGAGGCTTTGCCTAATCCGCGCAGGAAAGGAGAGTTCCGCATCGACCTTGAAGCCCTCGAGATCATTTCCGGTAAGGACGATCACCGGCACCGGTTTGTCTGTGATCGGTGCAGCGCTCCAGGCGGAGCGACCGTCGAACGTCCAGGTGATATCTCCAGAGCGACTATGCATGACGACCGAGCGCTGGCCGGGAGCCTTGGCATAGATTTCTACGGGACGCTTCTCTGTATCGTCGTACGCCTGGTAGCTGCCTTCGGCGACCAAGCTCGTAATATTGTTTACTGCTTTTGTGCCACCAAGGGCCTGAATATACTTGTCAAAAATTTGATCAACAGCGGGTGCGTCGGGAGCCTGCTGGATCGCCTCGGGATTTTCGGGAGGTGGAGGACCGTATTGCTCAGCTATGCTGGGCGTTATCCGGGGGCGTTCGGAGGCACGATGACAGGTGAAACAGGTCACCCCACGCTTTCCACCGAAATAGGTCCGATTAATACCACCCACCATCAGAACCATCCTGCGTGCAGTTTGTTTAGCTTCGACGTCATCCGCATATCTTCCCCAGTCAGTGTTCGCCTCGGCGACGTGGCAATAGGTGCAGTTCGCGTTTAGGGAGGCAGCAAAAAAGCCCATCGTCTCCATGAATTCGTTGACTGAAATTCCCCGCAGCACTTGGATGTTCTTGAACACATCCTCCGCCATCTGCTCTTTCTGCTGTGGTGCCCCGACTTGGCGCCCTGCCATCACAACGCCCAGCGAACAGAACAGCGCCACTCCCACTGAAATTGTTCGTGTCAGTCCAACCTTCATATTGCGTTCCTCTGCGGGGCACGGCGCAAAAGGGTGCCAACACTGTGGACTTAGCGATTTGGCCATTCGCCCTGGTAGTTAGCGGCGGGTTGCCCGTCGGGGAAAGCTATTTTTTGGTCCCATTCTCGGTTGCCCTCCATCGTGCAGGGATCCCGATTCACGTTCCACTCGGGCGCAGTCTTTAACTTGAAGAAGTTCGTGACCGTCCAAGGTTTTGTGTACATCTTGTGATCGTCGATGGTGATGGCGATCTTCAGAGTGTCGTGATCCAGGCGCTGATAGCGCTCAGTCTCATGCAGGGCATCGCTCATTGGGAGCCCACCGGTCGATAGCATGGTCTTGCCATTGAAGCCGATCACGTCGACCACGAGTGTGTCGCCCTCCCACTTCCCAGTGGAGTATCCCCACCAGGAAGGGTCCGGATTCGCAGGAGGTTTTCTCCCGTCGGTCCAGATTTCACGCCAACCATCGTAGTATTCGAAGTGCTCGATCAGAGCGAGTTTAGACGGAAAGATTTCAATGGGCCGGGGTGAAAACAGGGAGCGAGCCGTACCGAAAGGATCGCAATCCAATACCGCCCCCGAGGCGAGGAACTTCTTATCCGCATCAAACTTCGCCTTTCCGGTAGCGGTAAAGGGCGGATCCGGCCCCTTGCCGACAAAAGGGTGCACCTCATCGTTGGGCTGCAAATAACCGGCTACGTCCCAAATCCCTCCGAAGTCGCGAGGATCAAAGGACTGAGCGTTCGCTTGAACTTTTGCCCCTTCCGCTCGTTCGCCCAACTCTGCTCCAACTAACTCTCTTCCATCGGCCAGAATAAGCTTTCGGAAATTCGCAAAAGGCGTCCCCCTTCTGCTCGGGTTGGCGATAATCGTAACCTCGTCTCCAGGTTTAATGACGTTTCTGTTCCAAGGGCCGATCCTCATTAGCGGAGAGGGACTACTTAGTTGAATACCCCAAAGCTTTACGGAGCCGTTGTCCTCCTTCACATTCAGGAAAATTTGAGCATGCGGCTGTCCCCAATAAAACTCCTTAACAGTTCCCTTCAGCGTAATTGTCTTCTGGTTGTCGTAAAGTGAGCCGTTGTGGTGTGCGAGCGCCGGAAAGGAAATTGCCACAAGCTCAAAAAGCATGACAAGACAGACCAGGAAATTGCCTCTTACGCTCCAAACGGAGATGGGATCAACTGATCTGTTACGGTCTTTCATGTGAATTCCTCTCATGCGAATAAGGGCCTGTCCTTGCGCACCTCAACGAGCGTGGTACCGCGGGTCGGCTCTATTTTCCGAGCTCTAGAATCACGAACGAATTTGGCACCATCTGGCGCCGCGGACGCGGGTTTTCTGCTGTCGGTGCGGGCGCGGGCTCGAAATCCGCAGTCACGACAAATACGTGATGGGTTTTCGGGTCTAGCGCCATCGTACGCGCCCCAAACTGTGTCTGGACAGTTTCAACTGCGCTCAGCTTATCTGGCGAATCCAGGTGAATAACGTTCAGTACGCCTTCCCCGCAGGAGGCAAACGCAAGCCCTGTGGATGGGTCAAAACCACCACCGTCAACTTGGGTGCCGATGGGCACGGTTGAAAGTATCTTGCCGGTATCGGCATCCATGAGCGCCATCATCTTGTTGGGCTGGCAGTTGAACATGAGGCGACGATGTACCCTGTCCATGGCGATCGGCCCCGGGCCTTTACAAGGTGCCGTCGGCCAGCTGTTTTTGACTTTAAGACTCTTAGTGTCAAATTCAATTAAAGTATCTTTGTCTTCTAAGGTTAAAAAGATGTTGCCTTTGCCATCGAGTACCGGGCCCTCCGGCGAATCGCCGGTCTGAACGGTGCCGACAACCTGACCTGTCTTTGCGTCGATTGCTGTCGCGTTGCCAGTCTCATGGTTAAACGTGAAGACGCGCTTCGTCACTGGGTCGTAAATAGTCGCGTCTGGGTTCCCTCCGGTAGTTTTGATTTTGGTGATGGGCTTAAGCGTCTTCAGGTCGAAGATCGTGACCATCGCCTCGGCCCCATCGGTTATATAACCGCGACCGAACTCCGGCACCAGCGCAATTCCATGTACGCCCTTGGTATCGGGGATATCCCCGATAACCTTGCCCGACCGTTCGTCCACCACCATCACATGGGACGAGCGCGAAACGTAGATACGGTGCACCTCCGGATCGATTGTCAAATAATCCCACGCTCCTTCCCCGCCGATGGGGATTTTACGGATGACGTGATAGCCCCCCTCCGTCGCAGCATAGAGTCCGGCAAAGCAAACAAGTGAGAGAAGGGCAAGCAAGCAGGTCCACCATGGTCGCCCTACCAAGTATTGTCGTGGCATAGTAGATCCATCCTTTCACCGCTCTTCGCTGGAGATAATGCTCGCAAGCGCTCGCGACGTAGACCATTAAGCTTTCACAGACGTAGCAATCTCGTTCTTCTTATTTTTCGGGTGCGTCCTCTGCTCCCCCTCTTGCAGGTGCGTCGCCAATGCCGACGGTATCAACATTGCCGAAAAAGCCCCGCGAATCCGACCAAACACAAAAATCTTCGCGAAGCTCCACAACTTCAGAACGCGGCGATTTAGGAACTAGCTTGAAAACTCTCTTGTCGTTGCTCGCCCAAGGCTGCATATACGTCTTCGGGTCTTCCACAGTAATCGTCCATTCGATGCTGTCCTGGTCCACGCGCCGAAATGTCTCGTGTAGTCGCATTTCATCGCTGTGAATATCACCCCATGGATCCAGCCACGTCCTGCCGTTAAAACCGTTCGAATCCACAACGAACGTGTCCCCATCCCAACGGCCTACGGCAAATCCGTAATATCTTCGCTCCGGATCGTCGTACAGCTTTCGGCCGTCTGTCCAAATGTCGCGGTAAGTGTGATCCCATTCAAAGAATTGCACGACCTCGTTGGCGGCAGGAACAAACCTGAATATCTCTCCAAAGACTTGCTGCATAGTTCGGGGATAGCCAGCGGGATCGCATTGGAAAAGAGGATCATTCCACTCCTTTTCTGGAAACGCTACGATTCCCAGCGCTTTATTGGCAAAGGAACCCTTAACCGTAGCAAGCTTCTCTTTCCCCCAAGCCGTTAAAGGAGGGCGATTGAGGCTTATTGCCATTTGCCTCCTGGGGGCCAACGACCAAATTCCGGCGAGATCGTGTGGATTAAAAGCCTGAGCCTTTGCGGCCTGGGCCTGGTTTCCCGCGCGAGGCTGCTGAGCCTTAGCGCTAGTGGCGAACGACAACGGGAGCATTGCCCCAATTCCAAGTATCGAGAGAACAAATCGATTCCCCATTTGAATCTCCGTATTTCTCGTAATTCCGTTTTGCCGTCGATTCGCCAGTTGTCGAAAAACAACCGCCTTCGGTTCTCTAGTTTACGCGCCACTTACCATTAAACCAGTCTGCGGATCTCGGAGCCCACCCACCTGAGATGGGGTACCTAATGTGTTTTCAGTGACTCAGCGGCCGCCTAACCCACCTGCGTTATTCTGGTCGGGTGGGTTTGTGCCGAGTCCGCAACCTTGAGTGGCGTGGAATTTCCGCCCATCTGCGGTTAATACGTCCACGCAAATCCCCACGGGCTTCCCTTCCTTGCCTGGATAGAAAGTGAGGGTGACCTCATCTCCCACTTTGAGCGACGAATGAGTCCAGCCAAGCGGAACCAGGTTACCGGGGTTGTTCAGTTCCATGGCCCAAGTGGTCGTCTTGCCGCTGTCATCCTTGGCCTCCAGATAAATTTGGGAGTGAGGATTTTCCCACGTATAACGAACTACGGTTCCCTTCACGGTAATCCTTCCCCTCGAGAAGTCGTAACCTTGAGATCCGTGATGTGCCAGGACAGGGCCGCAAACGACAACGAGAACCGCCGCTACCGTCAGACATAGTACGAGCTTGTTTTTCATCTCACACCTCTGAAGTTATTTCTTGGTACCGCATTTCTGCTCCGACTTCATAGTCTCCCAAAGACGCTCGCGGCCGTTTTGGACTTTCCTCTGTGGGCACCACTAAAACGCCAACTTCAAGGCAAGTTGGACCTGGCGAGGGCCCCCGCTGCCGCTGATGGGGTTGTTAAAGGATGAGCCGACAACTCCGGGTGTTCCCCTGGCTAGACCGAAGGTCGCCGGACTGGAAATATTGGAAAAGATACCGCCGTATTCCCGGGCATTGATAACGTTGAAGAACTCCGCCCGAAATTGGGCGCTGTATCGCTCTGTGAATTTCCATGTCTTAGCTACGGAAAGATCCCATTCGCGAAAAGGAACGACAGTGAGGGCATTGGGTGGCATAGTGCCGAACGTTCCCTGTGCTGGCGGAACGATTACAGCACGGCCTTCCATGTAGCAGCCCAGCTTGTTTACGGAAGCAAGCCCGCTTGAGGAGCCTGGGTTGGCAGCGTTCATCGCGGCGTTCACGGTCTCACCATTGGCTGCATCAACGCACGCCTGCGGAAGCCCGAGAGTGCAACCTGCATTAGCGAAAGTGCTCCCGGCGGCGCCGAAACACGGAACTGTTGAAAGAGCGCCGATTGGTTTAAAGTCCCTCGCAGGTCCGACAAGAGTCCAGCGATCGCGTCTTTCTCCCGTGCCACTTAGGTCTCTCGAGGTATCCGTTGTAGCAACGGGCTTCCTGCCCAGGGCGGCGACCGTAGTATTGAGCTCCCAACCTTCCAACATTTGTCCGGGCGCCCTTCTACCAGGGATGGCATAGGTCAGTGTTACACCAAAATCCTGGAAAGGTGTGGCAGTGCTGGACCCATAGTCCAGATGCGAATTCGTGCTGTCCATCGGGGAGCTAGCCGCGCCGTCAGCCATAGTTAGCGCGTGAGCGAACGTGTATTTGACTGTGTAGGAAAGACCGTGAGAGGTGCGCGACACGAGTCTTGCCTGCAAGCCTTCATAGTTGGAGATATCGCCGTTCTCGAGGTTGTAGATGGTGCCGAGATAGGGGAACTGATTGGAGTAGGGACGCCTTTGCTGTTCGAGGAGGCTACCGGGAATGCCGGGTGCTTTGTTTCGGCCGAGAGCCGGCTGATTAATATCGCGTGTGTGGGTCATATCCGTAGAATGGTTTCCGACGTAAGCAATAGTTACTGACATGTTGTTTGTGAAGGCATGCTCAACCGACAAAGTCCAACTGGTGGTGTAGGGCGCTCTGTAATTAGGATCCTTCGCCGATATAAAGCAGGGCGACGGAGTCTCCGTCACACCTAGGACCGTAACGCTTACCAGTCCGTTGCCACATACCAGCGCGCTTGTCGAGGCGTCAAACACTGGGACGTTTTGCGCCCAGTTAATTTGACCAGGGAGGAGGTTAACATCGCCGACGAGAGTGTTACCGGGACTCTGCAGTTTGTTGCCCTTTGCATCATATAGGGCCCATCCCGTCGGAATCCTGCCCAAGCCCGCCCCGAAGGGATAGCTGAGGTAGGAATTGAGAGCCAGGACGGTGTCGTAGAGAATGTTTCCGCCGGCCCGAACGACCGTCCTGCCTTTCCCCGAGACATCCCAGGCGACACCAAAGCTTGGGGCAAAATTCTTCCAACTGGAATTGTAAAGAGCTTTACCGCTCTGCTGCTGCACCAGACCCGTAGGAGCGCTTGCATCGAAATTGCCCCATTTGTTGTTCTTTTCTGCGATGGCCGGCTCCCACTCCCAACGCAATCCAAAGTTGAGGATTATGTTTTTAGTAATCCGGTAATCATCCATGGCAAAGAGGGCGGGACGTTTTGTGTAGAAGCTTACCGCAGGGGAACCGATCAGGATACTGCCACCGGTGTTCACCCCGGTCAGGAAGTCTTCCAAACCTGTGGCACCAGGGAAAGCATCGTTGGTGCCGCCACCGAAGTTCACCACGCCCGTGATATCTGTGACGTGGCTTGTTGCCGGGAAGGTGCTCGTTCCCGAGAAGTAATCTCGATGGAACTCGCCACCGAATTTGAACACGTGCTTGCCATGCGTATAGGATGTGCTGTTTACGAACTCCCAGGTGCCCGAGGGTTCGACCGAGCCGTTGGAAGCACCTAACACGAATGATGGGTCAATGTTAACCACCGGGAATCCGCAGTCGTCCGGAGGTTGACCTGGCGCACCAGAGATAAAGCCAAACGCTGCTTTGTAGTTGGGAGGAGTGAATTGCGCTACGTTAGGCTGCTCGCATTCCGCCATAGCATTGAGATTGCGGGTGCGATCCCAACTTGCCCTGAATTGATTGAGCCAATTAGAATTGGGGGTCCACACCCAGCCCCCTCTCACGAGATCAACAAGGTTGAGGTTGTAGTCTTCCCAGTAGGATTGCGTGCCGTCCGGGGAGTCACTATATGCATTCGTGCGGAAATATTCGATATTGAAGGTATTGTGGTCATTGAGGTGGTAATCCAACTTGCCGATTCCATTGTCCGATTGGCCTGTTGCTAGGAAATGTTGCGTTAGGTTCGCTCCGCCCTGCCCCGCACTCTGGCTATTTCCGAACAACCCCTTAGTTGCGTCGCACGACGTGCCGGTCGCATTACATCCCGCCAGCGCCAAGCTCAACGGACTTAGAGCCACGCCCTGGGCGTTGATGTCCGCAATCGCGTCTGGGATGCTGTTGGTTGTATCTCCTCCCAGGATCGAGGTAGTGGGAATGGTATTGAAAATTGCGGATCCAATGTTGAACCGCTCTCCCTCATACGCCGCGAAGTAAAAAAGCTTGTCCTTCTTAATAGCCCCGCCTATGGACCCGCCGAACTGCTCGAGTTGATCCGTCTGCTTCGGCGATGCGGGGTCCAGGAACGGGTTCCTGGCCTCTAGAGCGTCAGTGCGCCCGGTCGCGTTCGCCGTCCCGTGAATGCTGTTCGTCCCCGACTTTAGGCCCACGTTGACTTGGGCGCCCGGCAGCCAGCCATATTCGGCGCGGGGAATCTGAACAACATTTACTTCCTGGATGGAGTCGAGCGGCAGAACACCAAGGTTGTCGACACCGGAGTTCACCCCGACCAAGGGACCGCCGCTATCGAAGACGTTGAGCGCCGATAACCCATCGAGCATCCAGTCGTTGCCCACAACTAAGGCCCCATTGCTTGAAAAGGTAGGCGTCTGGCCACCCGGCCGCGTTGCCATTCCGGGGATGAACTCAAGCAGTTTGGTATAGAGCCGGCCAGTGAGGGGAATCTCACTGAACATTTGGTTTTCCAAGGTCCCACCTAACTCGGCACTGGTAGTATTCACGATGGGGATCGACTCTGTGACTGTGATCGTCTGAGTTTGCTCCCCGGGCTGCAGCGCCAGATCCACACGAACGTCCAGGCCAACGCCCACGACGACATTCTCGCGATCTATCGTCCTGAAGCCTTTCGCCTCTACTCGGACTGTATAGGTGCTGGGGACCAGGCTGGGGGCGTTGTACTCACCGGCACTGTCGGTCGTCAACGTACGCACGACGCCTCTGGCTGTG
>Ga0307471_100002600_pt1 | contig 10435 bp, 8 predicted proteins | sample atmos_gasesAM3C__2_FD_204566 | JGI IMG/M metagenome (GOLD analysis project Ga0307471, IMG submission 204566) | Hardwood forest soil microbial communities from Morgan-Monroe State Forest, Indiana, United States - atmos_gasesAM3C_515 | ecosystem: Environmental > Terrestrial > Soil > Temperate... | reverse complement strand
TCCCAAATTCTGAAATCGCCTTCCGCGTAGGCTGCTGCCAAGCGAGTTCCATTCCCGTCAAAGCCCACACGTTCGAGGACTCGGGGAAAAAGGGGGTCCGGCGGCAGGGGCGGCTCGAAGGTGTGGATCGTCTCTCCGGTTGGCAGTTTGGCAAGCAGTACGCGTTTGTCGGCATGAGCAGATGCCAGGAATAATCCGGAAGGATGGATGCCAAGCGCGATGACCGGCGATGTGGACAACACGATTCGCTGCGGTTCGCTGCCGGCGCCCTCGCTCAAGAGCACGGAGCCGTCTTCGAGTCCCGCCGCGAGCCACCGGCCATCCGGCGACCAGGCGAGCGCCGGAACGGCAATGCGGCCGAAGCTACGGTGCGGCGCGTTGGCGTGGATCTCGTAGACCCACACGGTATCTGAGGGCTCGCCAGCCGAACTGGCCAAGCCGATCGCGAGCCAATTTCCATCGGGAGAAAAAGCAAGGCAGCGAATGGAACCCGCCATATCCAAATGAAGCGTTACATCCCCTGTCGAGACATTCCAAAGCGTGACTGTGCCTTTCGCGTCGCCGCCCGCCAGAGTCCGTCCATCGGGCGCAATGGCCAGGGCCTGCTGAGCGGCCACTTTCTCTACAAATGGCGTGTTCTTCAGCCATCCACCCCCACCCTCCTCCGGCCGGGCCACCGTGATTCTGTCATCGTAAGAGTAGGCTCGAATGTCGGGCTCGGGCGCAATCGCCACCGCTAACGCTTTGCTGCGCTCGACCAGCACAAATTGTCCGTCGCGCGGCCGGAAAAAGAACACGTCTCCCGGCCGGGTGGTATATTTCTGAACGAATGGGAATTCCAGTTTCTTCTTACATGAACACGTGGAAGCCGCCAGAACGAGCAGAAGCAAAAGCAGGACGGTGGACCGGTTTCTCATGTCTTGCACATTGATGCGTAGCTTACATGATTTCTGCCGAGGGATGAATCGCCAACCGTTTGTGTTCGCGATCATTTTCGCCTTGCTCGTCACCGCGTGCGGCCGCCAGCAGACGTCCGAGCAGGCGTCTGGTCCGGGCCCGCTCTTTCCCGCGCCGCTGGGGTCCGCATGGGGGTTTATTGATAACCGCGGAAAAATCGCAATCGCGCCGCGCTTCGAAGGCGCGCTGCCTTTTTCCGAAGGGCTCGCCGCCGTCAAACGCGAGGGGCGATGGGGCTACATCGATCGCAACGGATCGGAAGTTATTCCCATTCGCTATAAGGCGGCCCAAAGTTTTCGCAATGGCGTCGCCATCGTTGATACCGGTCTGCCCGATCATCCTATTGGCCTCATCGATACGAGCGGCTCCTGGGTTACGCCGCCTCTTTTTCGCTCGCTTTCGGCCGCGGACGGGCCCGATGGCCTGCTACTAGGACAGAAGGAACCCGCCCAGGGCTCCGGCTTTTATGATCGTTCCGGGAACCTTGTCCTGGGTCCGTACTTCCTGGCCTTTCCTTTCGCACAGGGCCGCGCGCGCGTAAAGACGGGCGTCCGGGCCGGTTCCGATGACTGGCTAATCGATGCTTCTGGAAATTTATTGCCGAAGAAGCCAGTCGTTCTCGACGCTATCCGGTTCTCCGAGGGACTCATTGCCATCCGGCGGGACCGCAAGCTGGGCTACATGAATCTCGACGGAAACATTGCCGTTGCGCCGCAATACGATCAGGGAGGCGCGTTTGCCGAAGGGCTTGCGCCGGTTCAGTCGGAAGGCCACTGGATGTTCATCGATAAAACGGGCGCCGTGGCAGCGGAATTTCCAGGTGGCATCGCCTTCGCCGAACCGCTCTCCGACGGGCTCTCGCTCGTGTCCGCGGATCGCGACCAGCCCGAACGCAAGTTCGGCTACGTGGACCGCGATGGCCACTGGGCCATCAAGCCCGCCTGGGATGATGCCGAGCCTTTTCACGACGGCCTCGCTTACGTCGGTATCTGGAAGGGTGAGAAGACAGCGTATATCGACCACAAGGGGAAGATCATCTGGGAGGGACCCAATGCCCAACCATGGGCGCTATACGCAAACGGAAACCAAGCTGAGACGTTTTTCTACGGCGCCGTGAAAAACTCCCACATGGCTGGCGCTGCGGCGGCATCTCCGGGCAGCTTTGTCACGCCGAGGCCTTCGAGCGTTAGGCGAAGAACGCTCTGATGTTGATAGAAAGCGATGGATTTGTAGTTACGCTTGGCTAGGGGGCTGACGATGACGGCGAAAATGTGCCCGCCCCCGGCCGTGAGGTCCAGGGTATTGGCTTCGTCGAAGACGACGATGAGCAGGCCGTCCTTCTGAAATTGCGGGCTCTTAATGACCGGGTCGATGTTGGTCTTGAGCCAGGTATCAGCTGTGCCGAGTGGGCAGTTGTGCGCGTCATTGCACAGGTTGGGGACGATGAAGGAGTATTCGGGTAGGTTGGCGGTGTTCAGGTCGGCGGCCAATTGACTGAACGGCACGAGGTTTTGCACTTGCTGGGTGTTGTTTTGCACGTCCGTTAAGTACGCGAGCGGATTGTGGCGCACAGCGTAGAGGCCGGTGTCGGCGCCGGTGTAGCCGATCGATGGAAGATCCTCGGCGTAAGATTTCCAGGTCTTGCCGGCCGCGAGAAGTTCGCGAACCACGTTGTCGGTGGACACCGGGAAAGTGCGAGGCGTGCTGGCGTCGATCAGCGTGAGTACCTGCCCGGTCGCCAGCTCAAAATAGTTTGGGATCGAAGGATGCCCGTTAGCAAAATAGTTTGTTGCCAGCCCGTACTGGTTGGCAAGGCCGTTCAAGTAGGGCATCGCGGGATTGGCGATTACGTCCGAGTAATTGGCGTTTTCCTCGACCACAACGAAAACATGGCCAAAGCGCACACTTGGAGCAGGCGGCGGAGGGGTCATGGCTACCTTTGCCGCACAACCAGCCAGGGCCAAAACGCAGAAGGCTTGCGCCAACAGGCGAAACCTGGCGGTTGACAGGAACTCTAAGCGATAGAAAGACATTGGGAGACCTATTCTTGACTCACTTGGGATATTCGACCGATGAGCCTTTGCGGATGGCCCGGAGCATTCCATTTCGCCGCCCTTTATAGTGGCTTAGTCGCTGGTCTAAGTCTGTCCGTTTTGTAACACTTACGCTGTAAGCATAGCCCAATAAATCCCACGCACCGCCACTGCGTCCTTCAACCCCCAATTCCCACCCCCAATTCTCTCTTGACTTTCTATAACTCTTGAGATACTATACTTGCTGGTTCAACCTGCGGTTCGATCTGCGGCCGTTTCCGGCCGCTTTTTCATTTGTGTGCGAACTCTCCGCAATCCACTCAGTTGTAGGGCTCTTTGGGAAGAGCGAAGGGGTCGTCCCCATGATTATGTAAACTCCTAAGTCCTTTAGAAGCAACACTTCCAAGAACCTCGCAAGTGTTGATTTCAAAGGACTTACAGGAATGCTAACTCCTTTAGCTGCAACACTTACAAGAAACAGGGGCGGGAGGTAGGACCTCACTTTTAGAACTGGCAACTGAATACCGACAACTGCAAACTCTACTTAATGTCCAGCGGCTGTAGCTTGGCATTGACTAGGAAAGGGTCGTTAAACTCGGTCATTTCGCCCCAGCCCCTGCCGAGAACCGGAAGCAAGCGCGCAGAAAGTGGCTTGTGCCATTTCACCGCCAGGCTAGCCATGTCTCCAATGATCAGCGATAGCTGATCGGCGCTGATGTCGCCCGGCAGCGGAATGGTGTCCAGCCCCGTGCCGCACACCGCGGAATAACTGAGCAGCGCGTCAATCGAAAGGTGTCCCTCGCTCCAGCGTTGCGCCAGCCGCGTATCTTCCAGGATTGGCAGCATCAAGCCGGTGTAGCCCGTCTGCTTGACCTTGACGTCTTTGACGGCTGCGGTAATCGTCGCCGCCGCCGTCAGCGTTCCACTAAATCCAACGGGCTGCGTGGTCAGGTTTTCGATGGCCTCGCCGATCGAAACATTTCCCGAAGGCGCGGGCGACAAATCGATCCCGACATATGCCCAGCCGGTTTCCTGATCGACGCGCCCCGCGTGCCGCTCGATATCAAACGCGCTGCTCGCGAGCGAATCCGTCAGCCGCTGCCGCGCCGTTGCCAGGTCCGGGGCGCCCTTGAAGGCCGCCGCCACCACATTGGCCGATTCCAGCGCGATCCCAAATTGGTGGCCAAAGCCGGTATGGTACGCCGCCGGAAAAAATGGCGTCAGCGGCGGCACCATGGCGATTGCCGCAAATCGAAAATTGCCCTGGCTGTGTTCCGTTTCCTCGAGTTTTTTCATCACCCGAGCAGCCGCGCCTACGGCGCCCCAGCGCACGCCGTCTTCGCCCGCAACCACCAGGCTGGCGTTCAAAGATTTCGTGTTGGTAAGGATTTCCGCGAGCAGGTCTGCTTGCGTCGCGCTGTCGCCGGCATTGAGCATCGCCGGGCCGATGGATGCCGCGAATTTTTCCTTTTGCGCGAGCGCGTCGTATTCTTTGAAAAACGCGACCGTTTGTTGCGTCGTCAAGCCCTGGGTATATTCCGGAAACGGCTGCGTCGCAATGCGGATCGTCTGCACCTGGTAGCCGCGCGATTCAAGAGTCGTCTGCGCGCGCCGCAACAATTTCAGCGCATCCGCCACTTGCTCCCGGTATTGCGCCCGGTCCAGATTGATGAACGCCGTGATCGCCCGAATCTTCGGCTTCTCCTGCGCCGCCGCAGTTTTTTCCTGTGCGGTCGCAGGGCACACGCCAATCGCCGCGACGATGATTAAAATGAAATGGCAAATTCTGAGGCCAGCACGAAATTGCATGAAGGGTCTCCCGTGGGGCACGATACATCGTGCCCTTGTAGCTTACAAGATTCGGCCTAATCACAGTTGGGCTGGGCAAAAATGTAAGGGCGTCCGCCGTGCCAAAAGTCCTTCCGGGCTTTACATAAACGCTGCGATGCCGGTGATGCGCTCGCCGATCACCAGTTTGTGAATGTCGTTGGTGCCTTCGTAAGTGTAGACGCTTTCGAGGTTGTTCATGTGGCGCATGATGCAGTAATCGTCCACGATGCCGTTGGCGCCGAGGATGTCGCGCGCTTTGCGCGCCGTATCGAGCGCGATCGCTACGTTGTTCATCTTCAACATCGAAATGTGCGACGGATCCACTTTGCCGTTGTCCTTCAGGCGGCCCACGTGCAGCGCCAGCAATTGCCCCTTCACGATTTCCGTGATCATCCACGCCAGTTTTTCCTGCACCAACTGGTGTGACGCGATGGGCTTGTTCGCGAACTGCTTGCGCGTCTTTGCGTATTGCAGCGCTGTGTCATAGCACGCCATCGCCGCGCCCAGCGCACCCCAGCCAATTCCGTAGCGCGCCTGGTTCAGGCAGCTAAGCGGCCCTTTTAATCCAACGACCCCGGGAAGCAAATTCTCCTCGGGAATTTCGCAATCGCTAAAAGACAATCCCGAGGTGACCGAAGCGCGCAGCGACCATTTTCCGTGCACGTCCCAGGCCTTGAATCCCGGCGTGCCTTTTTCCACCAGAAATCCGCGAACTTTGTCGTCTTCGGCTTTGGCCCACACCACGGCGACGTCGGCGATCGAGCCGCTAGTAATCCACATTTTTTCGCCGTTCAAGACGTATTTGTTGCCCTTCTTCACGGCGCGCGCCAGCATCCCGCCCGGATTCGAACCAAATTGCGGCTCCGTCAAACCAAAACACCCAATCGCTTTGCCCTGCTGCAAAAGCGGCAGCCATTTATTTTTTTGCGCTTCGCTCCCATACGAAAAAATCGGATACATCACCAGCGCGCCCTGCACGGAAACAAAACTCCGCAAACCGGAATCGCCGCGCTCCAGTTCCTGCGTCATCAAACCGTAAGCGACGTTGGACATTCCCGCACAGCCATAGCCGTGCAGGTTCGCGCCAAAAAATCCCAGCTCGCCGAGTTGCGGAATCAAATGTCTTGGGAAAGTTGCTTCGCGGCTGTGTTTTTCGATGATGGGAATGATTTCGTTCTCGACGAATTCGCGCGCCGTTTGCCGCACCAGTTTTTCTTCGTCGTTCAGCTGCGAATCAAAATCAATAAAATCCACTCCGCCGTATTTGGCCATGCTTCTCTCCTCGATTCATGCACGCCGACCAAGTCGGGACCGTCTCTCGCGGTTTCGAATGACGCGACTTCTTTCCGGCCGTTCGTGATTGGTTCGCAGGGAAATTGAGTGCTGCGGGCGCCGTGCTCAAAATGCGTCCCGTTCGGGCACAATTCCAACCCTGCGATTGTAGCAAGCCGCGGAAAAAGGCAGTAACAAAGAGACCGCCCGCCGCCGGTCTCTGGTGAATCATTTTCTAATTTGTGCTTTTCCAGATTCGAAACGGAAATGGCCGAACGACGTAACGCACAATTCACGTCGCGTTCGATGCCTTGTCGGAATAGTGCAAAAAGTGAGCGCCGCGACTTCTCCGCCCAACATGCCACGTTTCCACCCGCGAGGCACTGTTCCGAAGTGGAACGGCGATTTTCCACGCCTCTAAGTCCGGGTAGCGATGGGAGTTATTCAGCGTTCGCAGTTGGCGTCCCAAGTGCTGCATTCATGGTGGTGGAAGTTGGCGTCTCCCCTGAAAGTCTTTTCTGTAAGCGCCTCATAGAAAGTTGTAAAAACATATGAAGAATGATTTTAAGAAAAGCTGGACGCAGCGCAGCAGACTGCGCGGATTCAGCCTGATTGAACTTCTGATCGTTTTGTTCGTTGTGATGGTGGTCGCGGGGCTCGCCGTTCCCAATGTTCTCTTGGCCGTTTCCAACGTACGGTTGCGCGCGTCGGCGGGCGATCTGGCCGGACTGATGCAGCAAGCGAGAATCATGGCAGCGAAGAACAACGCGACGTACGAAATTCTCTACACGACGCGCAACGCTGCGCGGATTGCTTATATCGATATAAACGGAAATGGCGGCTTCGACACCGGAGAACCGATGATGCAGTTCAGCGGGACCACGGTGCCCGCCTCCGGGGCTCCCGGCGGCAACGGACAACCTTCTGCTTATGTCCTGGCGGGAGATACGGGAACTGGATCGTACGACAACACTAACACGCTGGGATACACGGGGAGAGGTTTGCCTTGCAACTTTGACACTACGACAAGCCCCGCAACGTGCAGCACTCCGGCGGCGAAATATTTCGTCTATTACCTCGCGGATACACGCGTGGGCGGATCAGGATGGGCGGCGGTAGTGGTGACCAAAGGCGGCCGCACCAAAATCGTGACGTGGAACGGAAGCACATGGAATTGACCAAAAAAAGCAAACGCGCGAGCCAGCGCGGGATGTCCTTAATCGAACTGATGATCGCCAGCCTGGTGCTGACGGTCGGAGTATTGGGATGCGCCGCTCTGATTCCCCTAGCGATCGGGACGAACTCCAAGAACAGACAGCAAAGTAATTCAACGGTCATCGCGCAGATGACCATAGAAAAAATATCGAGCGCCTCGGCAGGAGGATCGGCAGCGCTTACAATCACGGACTGCGCCAGCGTCGCAAGCACGATCAACATTACAGGATCGGTAGCAGGAACGGGAGGAACGCTGCTGCCCACGGGTTCCATAGATTTTTCGCAAGCTCTGGGAAGCTCGGGCGCCCCAGCAGGATATTACATGTCGTACACGTCGTGCGGCACAGCCGGCCGGCAATCCACGTACGACGTCCGCTGGAACGTGCAGACACCGTCGAGCTACGTGAAACTCGTGACCGTTTCCGCGAAGCTGAAAGGTTCGGGAACGAACCAGATTTTGTTCTCGCTTCCGGTGACGATTCGCACGATGGTCGGAGGGAGCTGACATGAACGGGAACAGGCGAGCGCGCCGACGACACAACGGATTCTCCCTGCTGGAGATGATGGTGACGGTTGCCATCCTTGGCATCGTTACGGCTGGATTGTTCGTGCAGATTGATATGGCGCAACAGCGCGCCTTCAGCGAGCAAATCAAGCTCGACAATTTCCAGGAAGCCCGCGACTTCGTCGATCAGTTTTTTCGTGACGTCAACCAGATCGGATATCCGAATTCGCGGATGGTGGATACCACAAGTGTTTTGTGGTCGCCGGCGCTGACTTCTCCGCTCATCAATGACAACCGGATGGCCATTGGTCTGGTGAAAATAGATGCGAATGAGATCCGCTTCGAAGGGGATATGAACGGAGACGGCGTCGTGCAGAGCATCATTTATATGGTCAACGGCTCCGGGAGCTGCACGCTGTGCCTGCAACGCAGCCAGGTGGACAAGGTCAGCGCCAGTCCACTGACGGGCCAGACGCAAAACTGGGGAACAGAAGTGAATGACGTGATTAACGCGGCGACGTTTTCCTACTTCAGAGCGGACGGAACCCAGGTCACGGTGTTGCCGGTCGATATCAGCACGGCGGGCGGCGCGCAGACCATCGCCTCGATCAAGACCATCCAGGTAAGCCTGGTGATTCGAAACAACGCGGTGCTGGATCCCAAAACGAGGCAGCCCATCGAGACTACCTTTCAGGGCGAAGTGTCTTTGAACAATTGCTCGATGGCGGCTTCGGGCTTACCTATGTCGTGCAATTAGGAGAACATGATGAGCAGATTTGAAAGCAAGATACCTAACAGGTCCGAGCGCGGGATAGCGCTGATCCTGGCACTACTGGTGCTATTGCTCGTGAGCGCGGTGCTGATGGGCATGATCATGATGTCCAACACGGAGACGAACATCAGCGCAAATTTTCGCGACGAGCAGACGGCGTATTTTGGGTCCAAGGCGGGGATCGAAGAGGTGCGCGACCGGATGCGCTCCAGCGCCACGGACAGCTTGAGCAGCAATATTCCGACGACCGCATTGCCCGGCTCGGCAAACGGCGTTCTTTACATCACCAATCCCGCGTCCGGAGAGACCGTGACTCCCTGGCTTCCTCTGGGAGCCAATTATCCGGACACCGAAATCTGCAAGGAAGTAACCTGTGCGAGCGGAGTTCCAACAGGTAGCTGGTATGCGACTACGCAATCAGCAAGCACGACCTATGCGGCTACTCCCATGCTTCCCTGGAAATGGGTCCGCGTGATGGCGAAAGCCAACAAGTCAGACACGGGGACGGTGCGCGTCACCTCGGTCGATGGGACGACGAATGGAAACCGAGTTTGCTGGACGGGGACGAATGAAATTTCGACGGCAGCGGCAAGCTGCGTGGCAGCCAATGCCAATTACCTGCCGGTGTATGAGTTGACAGCGCTGGCGGTCACCAGCAGTGGTTCGCGCCGAATGACGCAATATGAAGTAGACAGAACGTCCTTTCCGCCGATGCCCGGCGCGATGACCTTTGATGGTTCGAATCCGGACTTTAGCACCAATCCAAACTCGAATGCGTTCAATGTGAATGGCACGGACGCCGCTCAGGGGCCGCTCGCAGGATCCGGATGTGGTGCGGCCGCCAATCAAGCCGCGCTGGGGGGCTATGACAATGGTGCTGTCACCAGCTTGGCGGGGCAAGTCAATCGTCCGGCCAGCTATACCTCGGGGGCAGCAGCTACACCCGCCGTTTCGAACGTAAATTCCGCGCTAGGCCCCCTGGCCACAGTGGACGGATTGACGAACCTGGTCAACTCGGTTACCGCCGCGGCAGGCGCTGCCAACGTCTTTCCGAATGCCAATAATGCCACTCCGACAAACCTGGGTACCGATGCCGCGCCCGTAGTTAACGTGGTGCAAGGAGACCTTACGTTGAGCGGCTCCGGGGCAGGGATTCTCCTGGTCACCGGTACGCTGACCATGAATGGCACGCCCAGCTTCGATGGAGTCATTTTGGTAATAGGGAAAGGAAATGTTCAAAAGAACGGCGGAGGGAATGGCACACTAAACGGGGCGTTGTTCGTAGCCGACCTGTACAGTGACACGCCACCAACCTACGCGAACCTTATTCCTTTGGGATCCAATCATGCCCCTGGCATACCGACGATCAGCTGGAACGGCGGCGGGAATGCGACAATTCAGTACGACAGCTGCTGGATCAGTACGGTCACCCAGTCGTTTCCTTATAAGATCGTCGCGCAGCGTGAGCTGATCTATTAAAGCGAGATAATCTGCATCGCGAAGGACCGCCTTAAGAGAAGAGCGGAAACCCGAATTCCCGCGAATCCTGGCTGCGGCTTGACTCTACCAGTGGCGAGCGGCGAAACTTTCTCTTTGATATCTCAGCGTACGAGGGTCCGTGCCGAGAAAAACTTTGGTGTCCCCGAAGCGCCCGCCATGGCGCAACAGAACACTTCCAATCCAACTGCAGATTCTGATCTTTGACGTGGATGGCGTGTTGGTTGACGTGCGCGGTACGTACTGGCGCTCGGCGCTGGAAACGGTGCGTTACCTGACGGGCAAGCGCGTCACGTACGCGGAGCTGCACAAGTGGAAGAGCAAGCCGGGGTTCAACGACGACTGGAACATGGT
>Ga0307471_100002599_pt1 | contig 10436 bp, 18 predicted proteins | sample atmos_gasesAM3C__2_FD_204566 | JGI IMG/M metagenome (GOLD analysis project Ga0307471, IMG submission 204566) | Hardwood forest soil microbial communities from Morgan-Monroe State Forest, Indiana, United States - atmos_gasesAM3C_515 | ecosystem: Environmental > Terrestrial > Soil > Temperate... | reverse complement strand
TTCGCTTTCTGCGGGTTCCATGCCGATGTCGGGGGACTCCGAGCTGCCGTTTTGGATCGAGGGTCAGCCTAAGCCGGCGACCCAATCGGAAATGAAGACCGCCCTGTTCTACTTCGTCGAGCCCGATTTTCTGAACGTGATGGGCATTCCACTGAAGCGCGGGCGTTTCTTGACCGCTGCGGACAACGAACATTCTCCGCCCGTGATCACCATCGACGAGCAATTCGTCAGGCTGTTCTTCGGCGGCCAAGACCCGGTAGGCAAGCACGTTAACTTGGCATTCTTTGACAGGTCGGCCCAAGTGGTCGGCGTCGTCGGGCACGTCAAACAATGGGGCCTGGATGAAAATAACCAATCGCCGGTCCAGGCGCAGTTCTATTTCCCGATTTCCCAGATCCCTGACCAATTCGCTCCCTTGCTCGCTCGTGGCTCACAGTTTGTCGTGCGCACGCAGGCATCGCCAGCCGCCGAGATAGGCTCCATTCGCCAGGCGCTACAGAAAATCAATCCCCAGATTGTACTCTTTGACATCCACACGTTGGACGACACGATTTCTCATTCGCTGGCTGCTCGGCGATTCTCCATGATTCTGTTGGGTATATTCGCTGCCCTGGCGCTTTCTCTTTCGTGCCTCGGCATTTACGGTGTGATTTCCTACCTCGTCGGGCAGCGCACCCACGAGATCGGGATTCGCATGGCTCTGGGTGGCCAACGAAGCGACGTGCTGCGATTGGTTCTCGGTCAAGGCGCGAGGATGACGGTTATCGGCGTCGCCGTAGGGATTGCCGGCTCTCTTATGTTGACTCGCCTCATGGACAAGCTGCTCTTCGGCGTCAGCGCTTATGACCCTCTTACGTTTATGGGCGTTGCAGGTCTGTTGGTCCTGGTTGCGCTGTTCGCCTGCTATATTCCCGCACGCCGGGCCATGCGTGTCGACCCCTTAGTCGCACTGCGATACGAGTAAGACAGTGCGGAAGTCACTGGCAACCCTTCTTCAAATCTGATTTGTGGGCATTCCCGGCGGTTGAGCCTGGATCATTGGCCACCCGGAAGTAATCCACATGCATGAGTAGGAGTGAAATCGCTAAACAGACGGGCTGGACGAAGGGTACGGTCCAGAGAGCCATCTACGTCCAGAAGTCGCGTCCTGGCTTGCCCAAAAAACGTCTAGCGGAGATTTGGTAGGGAGTCGCGGAACGGGAGTCCTCAGAATCCCCGTGAAGCAGCTCGCAAAACTGATTTCGTCAGATTCTGAGCACCAAAGTACGCTTCAGCCGGGCCAGCATCAGCGAAGTGGTTCTTCAAGCCGTCGCGCAGAATTTTTAGCAAGCTCGTTCTAATAATAAAGCTCGCACCTTCAAGTAACATCTCACGCTTTGGCACTCCACCGTTGAAACCTGTGCGCACAACATCCTTAAAGAATGACTCGGGAATCTTGTCGCCGTGAGCGATGAAATTTCGCATCTCATAAAGATCGCCTACGATGCCCCCGACAGTGAGGTTCGGATGCTCAAGAAGTCTCGAAATATCGCCTGGCGCGTATATGTTTGTCGCAGCACCGATGAACCACTTAATTCTGGATGTTGCTACTAAACTGCCCTGGTGTTCCCAGGCGTGAGATGTGTAGATTGACTCGATAGCCGAGCACCAAAGAAGGTATCGGGCTTTCCAATCTAGGGGCTGGAAGTGTCCGAGTTCATGGAATTGAACAGCCATTCGGAATTTCCAAAATTCTCCCCGCATAGCCCGTAGGAACTCCGGAGCATACGTTTTGAGATCCTCCGCATCGTTGTTCCGAAGCTTGAAAAGCTTTTGGACCTCCGGTACCTCGAGCAAATGCAGAGGAGGTACGTCGAAGCCCGTCACATCCAGAGTCCCGTCGCACTCCCGTGCATTTCCAGCGCTCGCTGTCTCATGGGCCGAATGAGCCGTAGGCAAGCTGCAACCTGACGAACAAGTGTCTCGGACTCGTTAGTGCGCTGTTGTTCGCCGAGACGTTCTCCAGTCAGAGGGTTGACGATAGGCAGTGGTTCGTAACGATGTACTAGGGCATATTCCACGCCCTCAAGTTCTCTAACGAGATCCTTTCCTAGGTTCTTTTTCCAGAGGTCGAACTCGTCCCCCCTGAATTGGTGTGACACGGCCTCGATGCGAACATTCTCGACAACATCGAACGGCAGTTTGCCGAGGTCAAAAGGCTCATCGTCAATCGCTCCAGATAGCCAGTAGATCGGGTACAGAGTGAATCTCATATCCCTCAGAGCAGTATGTCCACAATCACCCACTCGTCAACTGAGTGAGCGTTTTCGTCACCTGGCATACCGGCACTTCGTGGTTCCCTGAAATTGGATTGCTTGGAACTCTACTTAACAGGACCGCGACTGTTCCTAAGACGTTTCGGCTTCAAAGAACCGCAAGAAGTCCCGGCCGAAATCAGAGATCAAATAATATTTCGAAGGAGCTCTTTCAAATGCATTTTTCAGAATGTGTTGGGAGCCGGGTTGCGCCATATTCACGGTCGGTAGTTTCTCGGCCTGAAGGTCCTCAGAAACCAAACCGTGAGCGGTCAACCGTTGCAGAGTCACTAGATGATCGCCAGATAACGCTGGAATCCCCGGGCCGATCGCAATCACCATGCCCTTCAACGTTTCAACGTCTTGGGGCGCCAGGTCTCGAATGATCCTCAAGAACAGTTCCTTTCGCGCCTCCAGGGCAAATTTTGAGTTCGCTGAATTTGCGAGGCCAGTTGCAAGCATTTTGAGCTTGGCTTTGTCGTGAGTGGTCTGGATTTGCTCCAGTGTAAGCGTGAAGAGAGTTAAGAATTCATCGCCCTCGAAGAAGTTTATGTCGAGCTTACCTTTCTCCATCTGCTCGATGCGTTCTTTAAACGCTTCAAAAACATCGGCAGCCCGTTCGCGCATCTGCCGTTGTGCGCGACCAAGAAGAATCGATCCAATAGCTCCGCCCGCATATGGTGTGGATGCGATTAGGGCATTGAAAGCTTCGTTGCCACCTTCCATCTTGGTGCCGTCGCTCCAAACTTCGAGCGCAATTGTCACGCGATCAGTAAAAGTCATCCGGAAGTCACTTCCTAAACCGGAGCGATCTCTTAGATCGGACGGTCAGGTTTCACGTCGAGATTTCTTGCGTTTCTTTCTGTCACGACCTTGACTATTAAGCTCCCTGATCCGCCATACCCCATTCGGAGAGATGTTCCCAACAAATGGCGCTTTCCGCGTCAGGGGTCCCGCCAATACGATGGGACCTCTTTGCCGGAAGAGCACCTTCTTCCATACAGCCACATCATCCGAGAACGAGGTCAACGGGATCTGAGCAGCCACGACTTCAAAGCCTTTTCGCTGCAACTCTCTGGTCACTTTGTTCCAACTCGAACCGTCCGCCCAGGCGGCGTGCACGAGAACTACGGTTGTACCTGTCTTAGCACTCGTCATGATTCTTTGTTCCTTTCTTTTCTCTCTTCTCGGGCAAGCGTTTCTGTACTTGATCTCGAGAGCAAATGAGGCGGGCGCGCGAGTGCGCGCCCCATGAAGGCTCTCATTGCCAATCGACTCGCTTTATGCGGTGATCGCTTTTGCGGCTACTTGGCGACTAAGGAAGTCTCGAATAGCACCGGCAATTTCCCGGTGATGTGTCTCCAGCGCGAAGTGGCCCGTGTCGTAGAAACGCACTTCCGCGTTGCGGATGTCGCGTTTGAATGCCTCGGCGCCGGGTGGCAGAAAAAAGGGATCGTTTTTGCCCCACACCGCTAGCAGTGGAGGCTGCTTCGAGCGGAAATACTCCTGGAATTTCGGATAGAGTGCGACGTTGCTGGCGTAGTCGAGAAACAGATCGAGCTGAATTTCGTCGTTTCCTGGACGGGCAAGAAGTGCGGAGTCGAGCTCGTAGGCTTCGGGCGCAACGAGAGTTTCATTCTGGACGCCATGGACGTACTGCCACTTGGTTGCTTCGGGCTTCAGGAAATCCCGCAACGCCACACGGTTCTCATCGGTTGGCTCCTTCCAGTATTTTTGGATGGGATTCCAACCTTCGCTCAGACCCTCTTCATAGGCGTTTCCATTCTGGGAGACGATGGCAGTGATGCGTTCGGGATGTGCCAACGCGAGCCGCAATCCCACTGGTGCGCCGTAGTCGAAGACGTAGACTGCAAAGCGCTGCAGGCCAATTGTCTGGGTGAAATTAGCGATGACTTTCGCCAAGTTCTCAAACGTGTACCGAAAACGCTTTCGGTCAGGAGCATCGGAAAAACCGAAACCCGGAAGGTCGGGTGCGACGACATGGTAGCTATCGGCGAGGGCCGGAATCAGGTTGCGAAACATGTGGGACGAGGTCGGGAAGCCGTGCAGCAACAGAACAATTGGGGCCGCTGTAGACCCCGCTTCGCGGTAGAAAACCTTGTTGCCGTCAACGACGGCATGCTTGTAGCTGATCATCTGAGTCTCCTTGTGAGATTTGGAAGCCCGGCCTAACGAGCTGTCCTCCCTGACCTTTGCGCTTCCATACCATCGGATGACCTAACCGATAAAAGGTTTCATTATTGGTGTATAATTCTTTCGGGAGGTTTGGGCATGCCGAAGGCAGCAAACAGGTCCGATTGGAAAGACGGCTTTCTCTTCCTTGGAAACGAGATGGTTCTCGATTTCGTAAACACGCGGCCGGTCCAAGATGGCAAAGCCACGGAACTGCTCACGGACTTTGGCGCGGTCTTACGATGGTTCCGGGCCGCTGACCTTCTGAACTCGGAGCAAGTAGCTCGTCTTGAGCGTCAATGGGGAGGAACAACTGAAGCGCAGAAAGCGACAGAAGTCATGAAGGATCTTCGGGAGAGATTGCGAGAGGAGATCCTCGCGTGGGAGGGAGGCCATGTTGTTCGTCGCCCGACGATCGATGAACTGAATGGACTAATGGAGGTCCACCCTATGCTCACGAGAATTATGACGAACCGAAGGGCGTATGCGACGAAGTTGTGGTTTGCCGTGCGTGAACCCGCAGATTTGCTGGCGCCACTGGCCGACAGTGCGGCGAAACTATTCGCAACCGGGAATCGCAAACGCGTGCGTAAATGTGCTAATTGCGTCCTCCACTTCCACGACACCAGCAAGAAAGGGACGCGTCGCTGGTGCACCATGCAGTTATGCGGGAATCGGTTTAAGGTTGCGGCTTACGCAACTCGCCGGCGCCAGAACCGGTAAAACAAGGACAAGCTACACGGTTCAAGGCTTAGCATGGTTGTTAAAATCAGGGATTGTGTCACGCGCACGTGCAGTGATTGATCCGAGCAACTTAGATCAGTTTTCTGTCCCCGAATAAATAGTCTGCAATGCTTTTCGCGTTCCCTCGATGAAGCGCACCACGGGGCGACCCGTGAATTCGGGTTTCGGGGGCGCGTCTGTCCAGAGTTGTTCTGGCTTATAGACTGCGATGTAGTCCCAGACGACGCTCGGCCGATCATGCTCTCCCATCGCGTGAGAGAGCACTCGGTTGCGGTCCCAGTATTGCTTTACGCGAGGATCATGAATGCGTCGAAGAGTAATGGTCGAAGGTGCGCTCAAGTCCGTAGCTAGTACGGGCTCCCAAACTACGAAGACCCGCAGATGAGAATCTTTCTGCGTTGCCAGTAATGATTCGAGTGCGGAGGCCCCCCGCACGCAGATCGGTCAAGTCGGCGAAAGAAGAACCAACACGCGAACATTTGCTCGGCTGGCGTTGAACTCATCTTTCAGTTGACCCAGGCTCGCTCCATTTAGATCGGCGAGAGGTGCTTGACCGCTCGGAGTCTGGTGTCCCCCATACAAATAAAACAGGCCGCTAAAAATGACGAGTACCGCGAGACCTAACCCAACGCTCCGACGCTTCATAGCAGCCTCTCCACAAGATCGGCGAACGCCTGCGGAAGGAGAATGGAGATACCTACAATCAGAGCCGACAGCCACAGAACCACTTGGCTGAGAACACTCGGTTTGCAATTGCACTGGGTGGCGCGTCTGCTTTGATAAAACCCGAGAGCAATGAGGACAACGGAAACTCCCAAGAGATATGGCCGAAGAGCGCCGACGTAGGAAGAGAAAAATCTAGCGCTGCTTGCTGTTCCAGCGGCGAGCACAAACGGAAGCACCGGCAGGCAACAGGTCAAAGCGGCCAGAACACTTCCAACCGCTGAGAGCGCCGCGACGAGCGTCCCCTTCGAAGATGGTTTGCCAGTCGTGCTGGCGCCCTCAGTATTCATCGTTGCTCACTCCTTTCTTTAAGTGCGAATGGCCGGCGCAGGAAAACACATTCGTGTCGTCTAGGGCCGCGATGGGGAATGCCGCGCCTAGCGCCATTCCAATAGAAACGCAATTCCGACTCCGATCAGAACGAATGGCCAAACCCAAAGACTGTTGACGTGAGCCATAAACACGTCTGAAAGCAGGAACACGACGGCCGCGAAGAAGAATAGCGGCGCGGTAATAGCGCAGTGCAGAGTGCGATTCCTGAGCCTGTTGGCGACGCAACCGATTGCCATTGCGAAAAGGATCGTGGTGGCAGACAACGCCTGGAGGAGACGCCAATATAAGCCGATGAGGCCAAGAGCTCCCCACGCAATCAGAGACGCGGCGAACCAGTAGCAGATCGCTACTGGTGAGCTGCAGCAAGCTCCCTTCTGGTCTGTCACAACTTGGAGCCTCCGTTCACGGAACTGACGATCGCTCCCGACGAAGCCGAGACGCCGGGGCCCTCTTTCATCGTTTTTCCACACGTCGGGCTTCCAGCACCGCGCGATGAACCAGTTCGGCCGGCGGCAGGCCGATTTGCTTCGACCCTGCGTACAGGCGGCAACTGAGACCAAAATCTTTTGCCGTCTGTGAGCCTCCCGCGACATCTTTTCCGTTAATCCGAATCGTAGGCGAGCCAAGAAACTTGAGCTCGCCTGCCATTCGTTCATCCGTAACGAGCACTTCATGGATGTTCGTCGCGACACCTTCTGCGACCAGGACCTCTTCAACCAATTTCACTGCCGCGGGATGCGACGGGCATTCGGACACATACAAGACTTCAACTCTCACTTTTCGCTCTCCGGCTTCCGTTGCCTTTCTCACTCAAAATCGGGCAGTGAGCGTCCCGCTTGCGCAGTTCTTTATTGCAACTGCGCAGAGCCAAGCGCAGCTCCTGCTCCAGTTTGTGAAGGTCTCTGAGTTTCCGTTGTACGTCGGCAAGCTTTTCTTGAAGCCGGCGCTGGACGGGTGCGCAAGGCTGCAAACGATTCCCTCGCAACCGCAGAAGCCCCCGAATCTCGCTAAGCTTGAATCCCAGACCCTGGACGCGGCGCACGAAAGCCAGCGTTTCTACGTCGTTCTCGCCGTATCGTCGAAAGCCGCCCTCCGTTCTCGGCGGTCTTGGGAGCAAGCCGTTGCGCTCGTAGAAACGGATTGCGTCGACGGTGAGGCCTATCCTTTTCGCGACAATGCCAATCTGCATGACCTTGGCTCCTCCCCAAAACGCTACACCCTGGACTATAGTCCAGAGTCAAGACCTTCTTACACCGGGCTTCCCGCTGGCCCGTAACCGCAGCCTCTGAACCCGACCGAAACCAAAGTGGATCTTGTCGAGACACTCTCTGTTGCCCAGAGTCCACTTGACTGGACCAATTCGCGACGATGGGTGAATCCGACCGATTCTCAATACGCACGGCGACGCCGATCGATGCCGATGGCATTCTCAACTGCTTGCATTTGGCTTTTCACGAGTTTCGCACCAGCTACACGACCAAGGCCTTTCGAGACACGGTCCTCACTCCCGAAACCGTTCGCGAGCGACTTGGGACCATCGCGTATTCATCGCAATGGATGGAGCCGGTCAAGTGGTTGGCACAATCGCGTGCCAGGTCGTGGGCAAGAATGAAAGCCATATTCGAGGGATGGCCGTACTTCCTGGCTGGCGAGGCACCGGCGTCGCCTTGCAATTGTTAAGAACTACCGAGTCGTACCTGCAGCAATCGGAGTGTACGCGAGTTTCTCTGGACACCACGGCGCCCCTGCGGCGAGCCATTCGCTTCTACGAAACGAACGGTTTTCGTCCATCCGAAAAGGTCAGAGACTTCTTTGGCATGCCGCTCTTCGAATACATCAAGACTCTTTAAGTTTTCTGGCTGGGGCGTGCGGAACCATCAACCTTCCATCGCTGAGATCGCGGACGGAACAGTCCGTAGAGAGAGCCGAACACGCCTAAATGTTTGACAATGATCAGAAGGACCAGCCCCGACAGCACAGCGAGTGACACTCCCGCATGCCACAGGCGGTTGAACAACGAGTTTCTTCCCAAACTGCCGTCACTCGATCCGGCAGTAGCAATAGAGAAACTGTTGTATAGTCCCGAACGGAGTTTGATGCACTTCCTTTAGACTTTCCTCCAGACGGAATCGGACACCGAATTGTCTATGCAATGATTTTTCGTCGTACCGCACGACATCGAGGCCGCTGCACCTGGTCGGTCCCTCCGGGCCGAAGGTACTGACAATTACGTGGCCTCCCGGCCGGACTGCGGCCGCGACTTGGCGGACGTAGGCCGCACGGTGTTCGGGCGTGGTCAGGAAGTGAAAAACGGCGCGGTCGTGCCACACATCGTAAGCATTTGGCGCGAGTCGAACCTCGGTGATATCGCCGACTAGCCAACACACGATCTCCGCGGCATCTCCCAATCGTTTCTTAGTCACCTCAATCGCGGTTTCGGAAACGTCCAGGACAGTGATGTTCTGGTAGTCGCGCGCGAGGAGATCGTCGACCAATGTGGATTCGCCGCCCCCCACATCGATGATGGAGGCATCGTATCCAGCCGCAGCACGCTCGACGAGGGCAAGTGAGGTTTCCAGGTGCGGACGGTACCAGCTCACTGCATCCGGTGGTTTTGTCGAATAGACCTTTTCCCAATGGGTTTTAGGGTCCACTGTTTTCCGCTCCGTTTGCAAACGTGGATGGAAACTTGGTTTTCTCCTGTAGTGTACATCGGCTCGCAGCGGTAGAGAGACGTGGCGTGTCTCAGCCTAGATTCGAACGCCGACTTAGGAAACACGTAAAGACTGCCCTTCCCCCTCGCCCGCGGCAAGGAATTCGAATCCGCCATGCGGTTCGGTCATCCGCATGTTAGTTGCCTGGCGATGGACTCCCAAGGACGGCGCGAAGCCGTTTCCATCGAGAGACTCCAGGGCCGCGTGACGAAAAGGGCGAGGGGTGCCAGGCGGGCAATGGAGACGTTCGACAATTTAAAGAGGCGCTCTAAAACGGGCGTGTTACTTGACAATAGTACGCTCGTTCTTTATAGTACGCTCGTTCTATGAAAAAGAAAGGGGCAGTGCTTTACCACACACCGAAAGCGGCAAAGACGCGGAAAGAGATTCTCGCGGCGGCAGCGGACATTGCTTCCGCTGAAGGGCTCGAAGGGCTTTCGATCGGGCGACTGGCGAGGGAATTGAATTTGAGCAAGACGGGTGTGTTCTCACATTTTGGGTCGAAGGAGGAGCTCCAAGTCGCGGCAGTGAACCGCGCTAAGGAAGTGTTTCTGGAGGAAGTGGCAAAGCCAGCGCTACAAGAACCGCGGGGATTGCCACGGTTGCGCGTGATGCTGGAAAGCTGGCTGGGGTACGTGGAACGGAGCGTCTTTCGAGGCGGCTGCTTTTTTGCCGCTGCATCCCTCGAGTTTGATAGCCGTCCGGGGCGGGTGCAGGACGAAGTGGTTGCGTTGACGAAGGCGTGGATGGATGCGTTGCGGAACGAGATCGTGCGCGCGAAAGCGCAGAAGGAATTCGCGAGCGGAGTGATTCCCGCGCAACTTGCGTTCGAGCTGCATGCGTACGTACAGGAAGCGAACTGGGCATACAAGCTTTTCGGAGACAAGACAGCGTTCTCGCGGGCGCGCCGTGCAATCGTAGGCCGGATGGAAAGCGCGTCGCGCGGGCAGTAATCCAAGAAGAAAATAGAAAGGAATCCCACCATGAGCGAACAAAGACCGGACAATCAGAAACTCCTACGAAGAGCATTGCAAGGGAATGCGGTGTTTTCTGTTATTTCGGGCGTCGTAATTCTGGCGGCGAACCGAAACCTGGGGGCGTTTCTGGGATTGCCACGGGACGCAAGCATGGCGCCGATGGGGATCGGGTTACTGGGATACGCGGCCTGGCTAGCGTGGAACGGGCGACGCGAAAAGATCAAGCTTGTGGATGCCTGGATTGCAGTAGCTCTCGACATGGTATGGGTTGTTGGGAGTTACGCACTCCTATTCAAGGTGAATTTCACGTATCCAGGGAAATGGGCAGTGATATTAGTCGCCGAGCTGGTCTTTGTGTTTGGGGTGATGCAGTGGGTCGGACTTCGGCGAATTGCGAGAAATGCGGAGCGGGCATAGGATGAAGGTGAAGCGAGGAAGGTAATGAGCGAGACCACGGG
>Ga0307471_100002598_pt1 | contig 10437 bp, 4 predicted proteins | sample atmos_gasesAM3C__2_FD_204566 | JGI IMG/M metagenome (GOLD analysis project Ga0307471, IMG submission 204566) | Hardwood forest soil microbial communities from Morgan-Monroe State Forest, Indiana, United States - atmos_gasesAM3C_515 | ecosystem: Environmental > Terrestrial > Soil > Temperate... | reverse complement strand
CTGGTCGAATTTGCGGTCAACTGTCCAGCCTCATTGAAATTGCGCGACGGCTGGAGTAAATGGATTCTGCGCAACGCCTTGGCCGACACTCTACCCGAGAAAGTGCGCCTGCGGAAAACGAAGCTCGGATTCAATACCCCGGAGGCGGACTGGATACGGTTAGGACTTCAAAACGGCCATCGCTCTCTTTGGGAAACACCTGAGTTGCATATGGGGCGGTTTATCAAAGCAAATAACTTTAAGGTCGAATGCGAAAAGTTTGTGCGCACCTCCTCGGGGGCATTGCCCGCCCACACGATTTTTAGAGCCATTTCCCTGGAATTATGGGCGCGGGTGCACGCCGTTTCTTGATCCTTTGCCGTTTCAAAATTCCGAAAAACAGATTCTCCAATATGAGATTCCTGATTCTCACGCAGTACTTTCCTCCGGAAATCGGTGGGCCACAAACGCGGCTGCAATCACTTGCGACTGAGCTTAAGCGAAAAGGCCACGAAGTAGAAATTCTCACAGCTTTGCCCAATTATCCGCGCGGAGCCTTCTTCTCTGGATACGAGCGGTGTTGGTATTGGCGTGAAATTCGGAATGGCTTGGTCGTACATCGGGTTTGGCTTTATCCGGCAATGGGAGGCGGAGTTCAGCGCATCTTGAACTATGGTTCATTCACTTTAACATCGCTTCTCGGGCTTTTTCGTGTCCAGAGACCCGACTATATCTTCGTCGAATCTCCGCCGCTGTCACTGAGCTTTTCCGGTTATGTCGCCGGTCTTTTCTGGAGAGTGCCGTTCATTTTCAATGTGGCGGACCTGTGGCCTGACGCGATCGTCGAGGGTGGCTTTATAAAAAATAGCTTTGTGGTCCGATGCCTGGCCGCCTTGGAGCGCTGGAGTTACCGCAAAGCCGCTTACGTCAATGCTGTTACGGAAGGGATTCGCAGCTCTCTCCTGAAGGAAAAATCAGTTCCCGTTGAGAAGGTTCTATTTTTACCGAATGGTGTGGACACCATGCACTATCAACCGCGCCCCTGTGATGACCGCTTGAAAAGTGAACTCGGTCTTGATGGAAAGAAAATCATTCTATGGGCGGGCACGCAAGGTTATTCGCACGGCCTTCAATACGTTTTACAAGCGGCGAAGTTGCTGAAAGCCGAGCGCGAAGTTCATTTCTTGTTTGTGGGTGATGGCTCCGCCAGGGCCGAGTTACAGCGGCAGAAGCAGGAAATGGAATTGGAAAATGTCACGTTCCGCGATCCGGTTTCGCTTGGATATTTGCCGGCGTATTTCTCGATCGCCGAATGCGGACTTGCTTCGTTAACCGGCATTCCTCTCCATGATGGCGCTCGCCCTTCAAAAATCTTTCCGGTGTGGGCTTCGGGCAAGCCGGTGATTTTTGTTGGACAGGGGGAAGGGGCGCGCCTTGTTCAACAAGCGAATGCGGGAATGGTCGTTCCTCCAGAAAACCCCGAAGCTTTAGCCGCCGCCGTTCTTCAGATGACCAGAAACACGGAATATGCCTCCGAACTGGGGCGAAACGGGCGCTTTTTTGTGGAAGCGAATTTACAGTGGTCTCAACTGGTTGATAACTGGCTCGCACGTTTGATTCCCTCCGATAAGCATCCGCAATCTCTGATTCCCAAAGCATCCGAACGAGCCGCGAATTCCGTTTCCGAGGGGTTACAACAATGTCAGTAACAGCGACAGCTTTTCTTCCTTTTCATCGCGCGTTGATCGAAGACGAAGAGATCAATGCAGTGGTCGAGGTGTTGCAAAGCGGATGGCTCACTACGGGTTCGCGCGTCCGGGAGTTTGAATCGAAATTCGCCGAGTACGTGCAGGCAGAATATGCCCTCGCCGTGAATTCCTGTACGGCGGCGCTCCATCTTGCTCTCGCTGCCATTGGCATCCAGGAAGGCGACGAGGTGATTTTGCCCACGATGACCTTCGCCGCCTCAGGCGAGGTGGTTCTGTACTTCAAGGCTCGTCCGGTACTCGTGGATTGTAAGGAAGATTCCTTTCACCTCGATCCCGGTCAGATTTCGCGTCTAATCACCAGCCGCACAAAAGCTATTCTCCCGGTCCACTATGCGGGCTATCCGTGCGACATGGACCCGATTCTCGACATTGCCCGCCAGCACAATCTGAAAGTCATTGAAGATGCCGCGCATGCGCTCCCTGCCCGGTACAAGGGCACCATCGTCGGCTCGATTGGAGACATCACCTGTTTCTCTTTTTACGCCACGAAAACTCTAACGACTGGCGAAGGAGGCATGGCCACGACCCAGAATCCGGAATATGCCGAGCGGATGCGCATTTTGAGCCTCCATGGCATCAGCCGCGATGCCTGGAAGCGTTACACATCCAACGGGAACTGGCGGTACGACATTCTGGAAGCGGGTTACAAATATAATCTCACGGATCTTCAGGCTGCCTTGGGCATCGCTCAACTCGGCAAATGTGAGGCTATGTGCGCCCGCAGAGCTGCGGTTGCGGACCGCTATAATCAAGCCTTTTCCTCTTTGCACGCCTTCGAGATTCCTCGCGTGCCGCAGTACGTGCATCACGCATGGCATCTTTACGTCGTGCAGGTAAATCCCTCCGCGCTTCGCATCGGCCGTGATGAGGTGATCGAACAGCTTAAAGAGCGTGGTATCGGATCGTCTGTCCATTTCATTCCATTGCATCTGCATCCTCTTTACCAAAATCGGCTGGGCTATCGCGTTGGGCAGTTCTCAAACGCAGAACGGCATTTTGAGAACGCCATCTCGCTGCCGATTTATCCCGGCATGACCCCCGACGATACGGATCGCGTGATCGAAGCTTTGCACGACATCGCCTACGAATATCGGCGGTAAGGCAAAATCTTTTTTCTGACCCCATAAGTCGAGATAGTTACGAATCGCAGTTCACTTGATAAAGGATTTTTTTCTGGATATATCTCCCCATTGTGTCTGGAATATTCAATGAACCAAACTGTTTATCATCGCTACGGAAAAAGATGGCTCGACGTACTCTGTTCATTCTTCGGTCTTATCTTACTTTTGCCGCTATTTTTACTGGTGGCCGTCGCCGTCGCATTGACAAGCCCCGGCCCCATCTTCTTTATCCAGACTCGGGTCGGTCAATTCGGCAAGGCATTTCGCATTCTTAAATTCCGGACCATGTCCGGAAAACCCGCAGGACGCGGCTCGCTGCTTACCGCTGCGGGCGATCCAAGAATCACCAGAGTGGGCGCCTGGCTGCGAAAGACCAAAATCGATGAGCTTCCGCAACTGATCAATGTGCTCATCGGCGACATGAGTCTGGTTGGACCTCGACCGGAAGTCCCGGAATTCACGGCAGCTTATACCGAGGCGCAAAAGAAAATTCTCCTGGCAAAGCCGGGGATCACCGGGCCATCGGCCTATGTATATGAAGAAGAGCTTCTTGCAAGCCAGCCGGATAAAGAAAACTTCTATTTGACTCAGGTCCTTCCGGCAAAACTTGAAATCGATCTTGTGTACTGCAAGACAATTCGTTTCTTTGCGGATCTCCGTTTGATCTTCGCGACTTTCACAAATATCTTCCAAAAATTGTTTAAGCCATACCAGCCGTCTTCAGCCCGCCCGGCACAAGGTCCCGCAATGAAAAAATATTTTGATTTTTATTCACGTACAAACCAGGTGATTTTTGACGGCATCTCCTTCTCACTCGCGTTCGTGCTGGCCTATTCCATCCGTTTTGAGGGGTGGCCCTCCCATTCCGATCTTCGCCAGATGTACCTTTGGCTGCCAATTCTTGTGGCGGCACGTATTCTTGTTCATTTCTCACGAGGAATTTACCGGCAGGTCTGGAAGTTTATTTCTTTTTCCGACGTGATTCAGATTGCGCAGTCTGTTGCGCTAGTGTCATCTGTATTGGTGGTACTGCGGTTCGTTTTCCTGGGAACCGGCCAGTTCAGCGAATGGATCAGGATTCCCATCAGCATCATCGTTCTTGAGGGATTGTTGTCGTTGACCGCGTCGATGCTGATTCGCGGAGCGCGTCGCGCTCTTTACGCCCATCAAAAGAGAGCGGTGGCTTTTGATGGGCAACAGATGCGCCCGAAGCGAGTATTGCTTTATGGCGCTGGCAGAGCTGGGATCATGCTTCGCAAAGAACTTGAAACGAATTGCACTTACAAGGTCGTGGGTTTTATCGACGATGATCCAATGAAGGTCGGAACGATCATCAGCAATACGCATGTCCTGGGCAATGGAGATCGTCTGGCGTCTCTGGTCGAAAAGCATCGGATCGAAGAAGTGATTATCAGCATGGCCACCGCCAGCCGGCAGACCTTGGCGCGAACTCTCGCAAAGTGCCGACAGACGAGCGTGCCCGCGAAGATTATCCCCAGCCTGCAGGAAGTTCTGAGCGGGCAGGTACAGATCAGCCAGCTTCGCGATACCCGGGTGGAAGAGATGCTAGGCCGCGCAAGCGTGGAAGTCTCTAATTTTGAATTCGGCACGGGTTCCACGTACCGCGAGAAGCGTGTCCTCGTCACTGGAGCGGGAGGATCGATCGGCAGCGAACTGGTGAGGCAATTGGTTCGATTGAAGCCTGCGAAAATCGCCATTCTGGATAAGGACGAAAACTCAATCTACGAATTGGAACAAGAGCTTCGTTTACAGAAGTCGCGGATTCCAATCCTGCCGCAAATCGCGGACGTTCGTGACAACAGCAGGTTGCGCGCTGTTTTCCGCGAATTTTGCCCGGAGATCCTTTTTCACGCCGCTGCCCATAAGCATGTTCCTCTGATGGAGATGCATCCCTGCGAAGCGGTCGTCAACAATGTTGCTGGCACAAAGAATGTCCTTGATCTGGCGAATGAATGTGGCGTTGAGCGATTTGTATTCATCTCGTCGGACAAAGCAGTGAATCCCGCCAACGTGATGGGCACGACAAAGCGGATTGGCGAAATGCTGGTTCAGGCTTCCGCAACCCGAAATGCAACTCGCGTCGCGTGCGTGCGGTTCGGGAACGTGCTCGGCAGCCGGGGAAGCGTAATTCCTCTTTTCAAGAAACAGATTGCCGAAGGCGGCCCTGTCACCGTCACCCATCCGGATGTAGTGCGCTATTTCATGACGATTCAGGAGGCCGTACAACTTATTTTATGCGCGGGGACTCAGGCCGAGAACGGCGAGATTTTTGTGCTCGATATGGGCAGGCCGCGCAATATTCTGGAGTTGGCGCGCGAAATGATTTCGTTATCAGGGCTGGAGCCGGAGAGAGATATCAAAACGACGATAACGGGTCTCCGTCCCGGCGAAAAATTGACGGAAGAGGTTTTTGCACCTTCGGAAAAATTGTTGCCGACTCGCTTTGAAAAACTATCCTTAATTGAGCCAGGAAATTGCGATCATCGCGCTTTCCTGGAGAGCGTTTCGCGGTTGGTGCTGGCGGCGAGAAATAACGACTCCTACCGGGTGCACGAAATTCTCGGCAGCATGGACCTGGGCTTTCAGTCAAAAGAACCTTTGGCGTGGCCGGTACAACCGCCTTCTCTGCAAATGGTTCATTGGAGCCCCCTCGAAAATCCGACGGTTGCGGCGGATCCGGTTTAAGGGTGCCACCCCGGGTGTTTTTACCAAAGAGTGCGCAAGCGACTGTAAGTAAAGAACTTGTGCTGCGCTCTCCTGTAAAAGAGTGCAAAAAGAGTTCGCAAGTGCTTGATTTTAAAGGATCGGGAAATTGCACAAGAGCATAAATTTACGTGAAGACGAAGAATTTTCAAGGGATTCGAGGCCTAACAGAGAAGGCAAGGTACACGAATTACATAAAAGGTAATATAACCTAAAAATGAAGAGCGGTCAAGAGGAGAAACAGCATCTGATCGGCAATGATGAGGAAAATTTGTTCCGGCACTCAAATTGAGACATTGCCGAAATGGATTTGGAGGGCGGGAGCCCAACTCCCGCTCTTTGCGTTTGTGGTGTCAAGCGGCCTATCGTTTGCGCCAGCCCATCGAAATTGGAGGACCGAAAAATGGGCTTAGGGTTCGTCAGAAGCTATTAGAAAAGGAACTTAATTCCGAGCTGGACTGTCCTCGGGCGATGCGCATCAATCGGGTGCAAGAAGGAGCTTGATGTCACGCAGGATGAATCCCCTGCGGAATTGTCGGCACCGGCGTAACAGGAAATGACGTTGTTGCCTGCGTTGCCGGGATTCGAAAGATCGAAGATGCGGAACTGCGTGTGATTAAAGATGTTATACGTCTCGAAGCGAAACTGAAAGGAAGTGGACTCTCTTACCCGGAAATTTTTGGCCAAGGTCAGGTCGAAGTTGATTCGGCTTGGATTGTTCAGTGAATTGCGCCCTGCGCTGCCGAACGTAAGTCCCACCGGCGCAGCGAATTGCCCTGGATTTCCCAATAGCGGCCCGAAGGTTCCAGGCCCCGGCGCAGTGGTATTTGGCCGAGCATTGGTGACGAGATCGGGATAGGAGCTGGGTCCTGTGCCGACAACGACGCCCGCATTATCCGCGGTTGAAACGCTCGCACTGCCGCCATTCACGACGCTGAAAGGTGTTCCGGTCTGATAGGTGGTAATTCCAGAGAGCTCCCATCCCTCCAGAAAGCTCCTTTCTCTGGGAGATGCGGCCGAAACATCTTTATTATGATTGGCTTGGTCTCCTGAACCTTCGTGGGCCCATTTGATCAAGCCGTGAAAAAGACCCGGCAAGGGCAGTTGATAGATATAGCTGATATTCAACAAATGCCGTTGGTCAAAGTCGGAACTTGCACGGTTCTGCGACAGGTTATAGGCATTAATAAAGGTTGATTCCGTCCGGTCGGAGGAATCGTCGATCGAGTGGCTGTAGGTATAGGAGACCCCCAAGGTAAACGGCCCCGCTATGCGACGTAGGGTCATTTGCAAGGCGTTATATTTGGAGTCGGCAACGTTTTGCAGTGAAAAAATCTGGCCCATTTTGGGAGCGACGACGAAGCCCGGCTGGCGAAACGAGGCTGGCACAATCGACCTGGTAAAGAAGGCTCCACAAGCAGCAACCAGATAGGAGTAAAGAGGATCTCCTTGAAAATATTGCCTACCGTTGAGGTCAAAGGAAGTTGCACCGTGTCCGCATACGTCTTTTACCGTCAATAACGTAACCGGACCCGTCAAAAATGGATTTTCGGCAGGGTTCACTGGAACCAACTGATTCAACTGCAAATCCGCCGTAAGGTGCGTCCCTTTGCTGCCTACGTAGGCTAGCGTACCCAACAGATGAAAAGGCATTTCCCTCTGAATACTGAAGCTCCACTGTTGTGCGTAAGGCCAAACGGCCTTGGTCGGAATGGAAGTGACGTTGAGAGGGAAGGCGTGGCCCTGTGCTCCGCAACCTTGTCCGATGTTGCCGATGCATCCCCAACCGAGCGGATAATACTGTGTCGCGTTCAAAACGCCCGTACCGTCGCTTGTCGCACTCCCTTCGAGGGAACCACTATTCGCCTCATTTCCGGTGCCATGTTCGAAGAAAATTCCGTAGCCAGCGCGGATGGAGGTTTTTCCGTCGCCGAAAGGATCCCAGGCAAACCCGATGCGTGGAGCGGGATTAAACAGATGACCGGTCATGCAGCCATCCGGGACGCGTTGACCGTTCGCATACTTATCCACGCCGCAGCGCACCAGACCGTTGGTCAGATGGGGGTCCAAGTTGTTGGCGTTGAGTGGAACGTAGTTGATATTGATCGGGTTATTGGGATTAAACGTTCCAAAGAGCAGGCTTCCAAACCGCTGGTCGATATCGATTTGCGAAGCTAAAGCCGAATTGAACTGGGACGGCACCCAGTTATACGAATTTTTGTTTTTCTCGTGATACGTCCCGAAAAGACTGATCCGCAATCCCAGATTCAGCGTCAATCGACGGGAAACTTTCCAGTCGTCCTGAAAATAAGGCTCCACGATGGTGTAATTGTTGTGGTAGACGCGTTGCGCGCTGTCCTGCTGGAAGGCGCTGATGCGTGCCCCCAGAAAATCCGCAAACACATTTCCGAGAGTGGAAAAGTTGCTTACGTTTGAGAATGTGGCGAGGCCTTGAATATCTCCGGTGTTCCCGCCTACTGGAGGATTTATCTCGTTTCTTTGCGCAATGATGGCCAGGATTCCGAACTGCAGCGTGTGTTTTCCCATCGCCAGCGTGGCGTCATCCCGAGGGCTGTAGGTTGGGTTCGAATGGCGCCAAGGCATATAGCCGGTATCCACAGCAAATCCCTGGCCGCCGTATGCCGCATTCGTGCCCGCGAATACCAGTCCGGGTATTTTTCCACCGAACAAAGCGCCTCTGGCGTCCTGGGTCTGAAAAATGTAACCCACTCCGCAGTCGGTGTTCACGAACGTTGAGTTGGTATTTTGCTCGTTACAAGGCGCGTTGTTGAACAACGCTGGACGTTGCAGTCCCGACGAAGCAAGACCCGGACCGGGAACATTCGTAAGAGTGATGTGATCGGTGGTATAAGCCATAACGAGATCATTGACCAGCTTGTTGGAAATTGTGCTGGTCAGATGAGCCACCATGCTGAGGCCCGGATCGACGAGCCGGTTTTCGACCGTGGGGAAACTATTGTGAATGGGCGACCACTGCGGCGTGGTGACGATGGCATTCCAATCGTCATGAATATATCGAAACGAAAGTTTTTCGCTGGCACTGAAGTTATGGTCGATGCGGAACAGGTCTTCTCGCCAGGTTGTCAGGGGAGAAACGGCATTTACATAGCAGGATTGAATCGTCGAATTGCAGCCAGTTGTGGAATTCGGAGCAGGAATCAGTCCGGTGCCCAGGATAATTCCTGAAATTGGATCGATGGGCACCAGATTAGATTGAAGGTAGGTATAAAGCCGGTCGCCATTGGGGGCGAAGCCGGCGGGCGTGCCGGGACAGTCAGGGGCATAAATGAATTTTGATGAAGGGGTATTGAATACAGGGGATCGCGCGAAGACAGGCGCGCCTGAGCCGGGGTCCACAGAGCTTGCTTTTGTGGGGCAAACGTCCGTGAAGTCGCCAAACGTGGTGTTCGGCCCGTAGACCTGAGAATTTCTGGTGGGATTCAAGCAGTCGCTGCTGGGATTGACGGCCAGCTTGCAGTTTCGCTGTGCCAGCGTGGGCACGGCCTGGTTAAATTCCACCGGCTCCTGATCGTGCCGCCATTCTTCTGAAACAAAGAAAAACGTCTTACTTTTCCCGATGTTGTATTTTCCGGGAATGTAAAGTGGTCCGCCGATCGTGAATCCGGGATCGTATTTGCGGTAAAGCGGCGCGCTTTTGGTCTGATCGAAGAAATTGCGCGCGTTGAGCTTTTCGTTGCGCGCAAAAAAATAGCCGTCACCGTGAAAATCACCCGTGCCCGTTTTTGTGGTGGCAAGAATCGTTCCCGAGGCGCTTCGACCATACATCGCTCCGTAGTTCGAAGTGAGCACTTGCAATTCGCCGATGGAATCGAGGCTGGGGTAGACAATCAGCGTGCTGCTGCTGCCATTGAGGCTGGCATTGAGCACGTCGCCGCCATCGACATCATAGGTGTTGTATTCAACACGGCCGCCGTTGACGCTGTACTTCACGCTGCCCTTCAATCCGACCTGCGCTTCATCCTGCCCGGTCTGATTGCTGACGCCGGGGGCAAGAGCGACGAGTTGCGTGAAATTGCGGCCATTGAGGCCAATCGAGGTGATTTCCTTGGTGGTTAGCGTACCCACGATTTGTGAAGATTCCGTTTCAACCTGACTGACCGTGTTGCCCTCGACGTTTACTTTTTCGGCCACGGATGCAGGCGCGAGCGTGGCGTCGACACGCGCCACCTGCCCCGCGGTCACAACCACGCCCGGCGCTTCAAACTCCTTAAATCCCTGAATGGTGACTTTTACCGTGTACGTTCCGGCGCTAAGGTTCGCAACATGAAAGACGCCACTCTCGTCGGTCGTGACAGTCTGTGTTGCCCCGCTGCCATTCGTAATGGTGACCGTGGCCCCAGGCACGACTCCGGCCGTATTGTCGAAGACCGTTCCTTCGATAGAACCGCTATTGGTATTTTGAGCGTTCGCGGCACTTTGGAAGGCAAAAAGAAACAGGAAAGCGGAAAGGAAGACTGCGGGTAATTTCACGCAAAAGACTCCTTCTTGGGATGGCGGACATGGTTGCAGTTCTCCTGTTACTCCAAAATGAGTCCCAAGTTGAAATCAGATCAATACTGGATGAATGAACAAATGATTCTTCTGTTTCAACAAGCATTGATGCTTCACAAGAGAGAATCAGGACTTGTTCGTTGATTTTATTCATATACATTTGGTTTCCATGTTCAGGGTCATGCAGTTAAATTCCGGCTGTTTCGTTCAGAATTTTTCTTTGTTCACGAGAGATTCATTTGAGTTTCCATCGCGCTTCATCCTCTCTTAACAGTTGTCGGCGATAGTCGGTCCCTGCTGAGGGACTTCCG
>Ga0307471_100002597_pt1 | contig 10438 bp, 8 predicted proteins | sample atmos_gasesAM3C__2_FD_204566 | JGI IMG/M metagenome (GOLD analysis project Ga0307471, IMG submission 204566) | Hardwood forest soil microbial communities from Morgan-Monroe State Forest, Indiana, United States - atmos_gasesAM3C_515 | ecosystem: Environmental > Terrestrial > Soil > Temperate... | reverse complement strand
GAGGGGTTATGAAGTCTACGGCGATGGTCATCGGATTCTTGGCGCTACTGGCGGCGCCCGCTGCGGCCCAATGGCTCGGCGAGCCGGTGTGGAACAGCCCCAAAGGCGGGACCGGGGTCACGATCAGCGGTGATTACGCGCATCCGAACGCCGATTACGGCAAAGGCAACACGTGGGGCGGGCGGGCGTCGCTCGGTCTCTCGACGATCACGCTCACGGCCGGCGTGGCGAGCTGGAAGCCGGAGAACGCGACCCAGAGTCTCACATCCGTGGGCGGGAACGTCGCGTTTCGTCTGATCGGCGGCAGTCTACTCCCGGTCGCTATCAACATGCAGTTCGGCGGAGCCAGCACCAGCTCGAGTGGCGTGTCGGCAAAGGAGACTACCCTTATCGGCGCCGCCGGGATCAGCGTGCCTCTGCCCACGCCGGGGTTCAGCATCGAGCCGTATTTCTCGCCCGGGGTCAGGTACCGCAACAACGGTTTCGACCACTCGACGGAGTTCGGCTACGTCTTCGGGGCCAATTTCAGCTTTGGTGTCCTCGGCGCACACCTAGCATACGACAATGAAAGGAAGAAAGGCGGCGGGAACGTCGGCGTGTTCGGCGTCGGTCTCCACGCCGGGATCCATCTGCCGCTCGGCATGTGAACCTGGTTCACAACCTGAACTGAAGCCGCTACCTTTGGGGCGCGCGTTTCCCAGCGCGCCTCATTCGTTTTCCAGGAGCACGGTGATTCGTTCGTTCATCACGCGGGCGTCGGTCCTCGCGCTGGCCCTCGCCCTGTGCGGCTGCGCGCTCACGCTGGATGCGACCCATCTCGGCGTGCCGGTCTCGCTTGCCGGCAGCCCGCAGGAAGCGGACTCCGGCACGGCGTTCCGCGTGACGAAGCACGCCACCTACCTGCTCGCGGGGCTGGTCTCCCTCTCGCAGCCGAATCTCGAAGACGTGCTTGCCGGACAGGTGGGCGCGGGGGCTCGGATCGCGAAGCTGCGCGTGAAGGTACGGAGCCGCTGGAACGATTTGCTCGTGACCGCGCTGACGATCGGGCTGGTCGTCCCGAGGTCGGTGACGTTCGAGGGGGTGGTGGTGGCGAAGTAGGGTCGGGAGGGTCCTCTAATAACCTCCTCTAACCTCCCTCGACCAGTTGTTTGACCAGTCTCGTCGTCCGCTCCGCAGCGCCCCTTCCTTCTTTGACGAGCTGTTTGCCCGCCGCGCCCGCTTTCGTTCGGGCGGCGGGGTCGTGGTGCCACACAAGCCATTGTGAATGCAGCGGGTGCTGACCGTCCGCCTCGAGCGCGACCGCTCCACCGCGCTCGAGCAGCAGCGCGGCATCACGGCTCTTGTGCCAGTGCGGCCCGAAGGTGACGGGGACGCCGAACACGGCGGGCTCGAGCACCGAGTGCAGCCCCGCCCGGTGGTAGCCACCGCCCACGAACGCCACGGCCCCGAGGGCGTAGAGGTCGGCCAGGATCCCCACGCGATCGACCACGATCACCGCAGCCACCGGCTGATGCTCGATCTGTGAGAGGCGGACCGGGCGCGGCAGCCCTACCGCACTGGCGCGCTGTACGATGCCGGCCAGGTGGTCGGGATTGGGCTCGTGCGGCGCGAGAATGAGGCGCGCGGTGGGCACCTGCGCCAGGAGGTCGGCGAACGCGGGGAGCACGACCGCTTCATCGGAGGGCCAGGTCGAACCGGCCACGATGGTGAAGGTGCCGGCCGGCACGATCGCGAGCTGGGCGAACGGGTCGCGCGTGCGATCGAAGCGCTCGGCGCGCTCCGCGACACTGTCGTACCGCGTGTCGCCGGTCACCTCGATCACTGCAGGCCGGGCGCCCAGCTGCTGCAGCCGACGGCCGTCCTCCTCACTGATCGTGCCGATGCGGTCGAGCGCGCGATACGCGGGTTCGGCCCATCCGCGGGCCGGCCACCGCAGCCGCGAGCTGTGCGGCGCGACGGTCGCCGAGATGAGCCCGAGTTTCACACCGTTGCGCGCCGCGGCGAGGGTGAGCTCTGGCCACACATCGAGCTTCGAGAAGACGAGCGCCGTGGGCTGCAGCGCGGCCAGCGCCGCCGTGACCTCCCCCCCGCGGTCGAGCGGTAAGTAATCCGCCACGTCGACGGGGAGGGTGCGCGCCAGCCGCTCCGCGGAGGGAGAGAAGAACGTAAACGCGAGCTGCCAGTGCGGCGCTTCGGCGCGCAACGCTTCCAGCACCGGCTTGGCCTGGAGACCCTCTCCCACCGATGGCGCATGCACCCACACCAGCGGCCGCGCCGGGTCGCGGGTGGCCTGCGCCCAGGAGGCGAGGCGCTCCGTCACTCTACGGCGTGCCTCGAGGCCCCGGGCCAACTTCTTGTCGAAGCGAGCTGCGAACGGCAGGGCGCGGTGCGCCAGCCCCACACCAAGCCTGTATATGAAGGAAGGGCGCTTCATCACTGCGCCCGGGCTCGCGGCTTGCTTTGGTAGATCGAGTCGAGCACTGCCCGAAAGGCCGTAATCGGCGCCGCGCCTTCGAGCAGGCCGCCCTCGATGTAAAAGGTGGGTGTGCTGCTCGCGCCCGAGCGCCGCGCCCGCTCGCCGTCCTCCTTGACGAGGGCGGCCGTGGCGGGGGACGCGAGGCAGCGCGTGAGCCGCGCGTGGTCCAGGCCGGCGGAGTCCGCGAGCCCGAAGAAAAAGGGCCGCGGGGCCGCGAGCTCCGCCCAGTGCGGCTGGTTACGGAACAGCAGGTCGTGCATCGGCCAGAACTTGCCTTGTGCGGCCGCGCACATGCCGACCTCTGCCGCCAACGTGGCGTTCTTGTGCACGCTCGTGAGCGGCAGGTTTATGTAAACCAGGCGGACCTTGCCCGTCCCGATGTACTCTCGCTCGAGCAACGGCATCGTTTCCAGGGTGAAGGCCCGGCAGTAGGGACACTGGAAATCCGACATCTCGTAAATCGTGATCGCAGCAGTCGGCTTGCCCTTGGACCGTGCGGCAAGCGGGTCGGCGGTCTGAGCGGTTGGCACGGTGCTCCCGCCCCCCGAGACGCTGACGAGCCACGCGACGGCGACGATGAGGAGGCGGATCATGGAGAGTTCTGGGGCCAAACCATAGTCAGTCCCGGGGGGCGCCGCCACGGCGCGGTGTTTCATATTGCAACACATCTCCGCCAGAGTCAGTCTGGCGCTCTTCGGGAATAGGTGATATACGAAGCGGTAACGGGCGGTGATACGGGCCGCCCGGAGACCGAAGGCCGTTCAGCACGCGTTCCGCGCCCCCCCGCCGTTGTGCGCGCGCGTGCTTTTGTCGAACCGACACCGATGCTGGAGACCGCAGTCGCGACGTGCGCGCGACTCGCGATCAGTTGATTGCAGTTCGCAGGGAGTCGCACCGGACCGCCACCCCGGCGGCTCCGGTCGTGCGTGTCACGCTTTTCCGTCGGAGGCGACATGCAATTCACACGCGGTCGGTTAGTTCCCATCATCCTCAGCGCGTTTCTCGCGCTCCCGGCCCTGCTCGCCGCGCAGGAGCCGGTAACCATCACGGGCAAAGTGACGAGCGACGCCGGTCAGCCCCTCGGGCAGGTCGAAGTCGCGATTGCGAGCATGGGGCTCGGCGGCCTCACCAGGGACGATGGGAGTTACAGCATCGTCGTGCCGGGAGCTCGCGTCTCGGGTCAGACCGTCACTCTCATAGCGCGGCGCCTGGGGTACAAATCCCAGAGCGCCCAGGTCACCCTCACTCCGGGAGGCGTGACGCACGACTTCGCGCTCGCGGCCAACCCCCTGCAGCTGGGCGAAGTCGTGGTGACCGGCGCCGGCACCACTACGGAGACTGAGAAGCTCGGCTCCGTGCGTAACAGCGTCGCGTCGGATCTTATCCAGAAGGCGAGCGAAACAAACGTAGTGCAAGCGCTCGCCGGCAAGGCACCCAACGTTACCGTTACACAGCAGTCGGGTGATCCGGGAGCCAGTTCGTTCATCAACATCCGAGGCATCAACTCGATCCTCGGCTCGAACCAGCCGCTGTTCGTGGTGGATGGGGTGCCGATCGACAACTCCACCTTCTCGACGTCGAACTTCAACGCGCCCGACGATGGGGGCGGCACGATATTCGCCTTTGGCCAGACCGAAGGCACCGTGGCCACGAACCGGGCCGCGGACCTAAACCCGAACGACATCGAGTCGGTGGAGATACTGAAGGGCCCCTCGGCGAGCGCGATCTACGGCGCGCGCGCCGCGTTCGGGGTGGTGCTGATCACGACGAAGTCCGGCCGGGCGGGACCGACCCACTTCACCTTCCGCTCGTCCACGTCGTTCAATGACATCAACCATACTTACCCGCTGCAGACGACGTACGGCCAGGGTACGAACGGCATCCATGCCGACACGAGTTTCGGTGGCCTGTGCGATCAAGGGGGCTTTGGCGAGTGCTCGCGCTCGTGGGGTCCGGCCATCCCGGCAGGCAATGCCCTCGGCGCCCCGTTCGATCACGCGAACGACATTTATCATGTGGGGCACACTCTCGACAACGGCTTCACGGTGTCGGGCGGGAACGACCGGACCACCTTCTACCTCTCGGGCGACAACACCTGGGACCAGGGGGTGATCGTCGGGCCAAACAACTACTTCTCCCGCAGCACGGTGCGCGTGAAGGCGTCGCACCGCATCGTCGAGAACCTGAAAATCGGCGGCGACTTCTCGTTCGCCGACACCCGCGGCAAGTACATCCAGCGCGGTAACAACACGAACGGTATCCAGCTGGGCGATCTGCGCACGCCGCCGGACTTCAACAACCATTGCGCCGATCCCGAATCGCTCACCTGTTCCACGCCATATGGCGTGCAGACCGCGAGCGGCCTCCAACAGCGCTCGTTCTTTGGCATGCAGCACCCGGTCGCAGGGCTGACCTCGCAAGAAACCGATCGCATATTCGATAATCCGTTCTGGACGATCTTCCAGCACGACAACACGTCCAAGGTCGGGCGGGTGTACGGCAACGTGAACGCCGAGTACCTGCCGCTACCGTGGCTCAAGGTCAATTACACCTTGGGCGCGGACTACGCGACCGACGAGCGGCTCGAGGGATGCCCCATCACCACCTCGTCTCCCTGCATCGATGGTCGGGTGATCGAGGGCAAGATCGTGAACTATCAAATCGACCATAACCTCACTGCCACCGCGACCTACACAGTCAACCAGAACTTCGCTGGCAGCCTCACCCTCGGCCAAAACCTGAGCACACGCAACCAGCGCCAGCTCGGGACCGTAGGCCGCACCCTGGTCGCCCCGCAGCCGTTCAAGCTGGCGAACACCGTTACGCAAGACTTGCCGATCGACCAGGAACAGATCATCCACGACGGGTCGTGGTTCGGGCAGGCGACGTTCGACATGTGGAGCCAACTGTACCTCACGGCCGCCGCGCGGAACGACGGCTCGTCCACGTTTGGCACGAGCAACCTGCGCAGCTGGTTCCCGAAGGGGAGCGTGGCGTGGGAATTCACAAAGCTGACCGGCGAACGGCTGTCGTGGCTGTCGTTCGGCAAGGCCCGCGTCGCCTACGGCGAGGCGGGTGTAGAGCCACAGCCCTACTTTACCTCGCAGACGTTAGCGAACACCATCCTCGGCGGGATCGCGCAGGGCACCGGCAACACCCCAACGCAGAACGGCATAGGGGGGTTGGTGACCCGCTCGGAGCTCAAGGCGGCGTCGAGCCTCAAACCGGAGCGCTCCAAGGAATTCGAGGCGGGCCTTGATCTCGGGTTCTTTAGAGACCGCGCCGACGCGAGCGTCACCTGGTACAACAAGAAATCCAGCGACATCATCCTGCTAAACCCGCAGGCTCCCTCAACGGGCTTCTTCCAGCAGGCGGCCAATGCCGCCACGATCCAGAACCGCGGCTGGGAAGCCTCGCTCAACATGCGCCCGCTCCAGAAGGCGGACTACGGCTGGGAAATTGGGCTGCAGTGGGCGCGGAACCGCAACAGCGTGCTCTCGCTGGGCGGTCAGTTGCAGTTCATCCCGATCGGGAGCGGGCTCATCAACCAGGTCATCATGCCCGGCCAGCCGGTCGGCGTGGACTTGGGGAGCGGGTTCTTCCGGTGCGGCCTGTCGAGCAGCACCGCTGCGCCTGAGGCCGGGGGACCGACGATGGGCACGCTCTGCAATGGCAAGCCGCAGGGCACGCTCTATATCGGCTCGGACGGCTATCCGGTGTCGGATCCCGACGTGCGCGTCGTCATGGACCCGAACTACGACTGGACCGGTAGTGTCCGCTCCTCGTTCCGGTACAGAAAGTTCCAGGTCTCGGGCCTGCTGGACATCCGGCACGGTGGCCAGATCTGGAACGGGACGAAAGGGGCGCTCTGGAGCTACGGCGTCCGCAAGGACACCGAGGTGCGGGCCACGTGTACGAACCGCAACGATCCCACGTCGTGCACCGGCAATGACCAGGTGTTCGGGCAGGGGAACTTGTATCCCGGCCCGACCGTCGGGCCCGGCTCCGGGCAGACCGTACACATCGGGGAGTACTATTACCGCAACGTGGTCGCGTGCCCGTTCATCGGCATCGACGAGCCGTGCATCGAGGACGCCGGCTTCGTGAAGCTGCGCGAGATCTCGGTCGCGTACACGCTCGACCAGCCGTGGGTGCAGCGCAGCCTCGGGTTCTCGAGCATCGACCTCCGCGTCTCGGCGCGCAACCTGCACACCTGGACCAACTACACGGGGTACGATCCTGAAACGAACCTCGGCGGCGCGATCGACGCCGCCGCGGGTGTGAACGGTGTCGATTACTTCAACAACCCGCAGACACGCTCATTCGTGTTCTCGGTCACCTTGAACCACTAACCCCGAGGAGATCGACATATGCGTCGCAACACTAATGTCGCGCTCGTCTCGCTGGGGCTGCTCCTCGGGACGGCGGGGTGTAACAGCTTCCTGACGGGCGAGGGGCTCTCGAGCAACCCGAACTTCCCCGTGAGTGCGGGGATCACCCCACTGTTCATAGGTGTGCAGGCGGGGCAATTCGCGTTTCAGGAGGGCACCGCCGCGATGATGATGTGCGAGTGGATGCAGGACTGCAATGGTACCAACTCACGGTTCGTGCAGCAGGCCGCCCAGTACGTGTTCGGCGAAGCGTCGAACATCGGCGCCAACCCCGGCGACTGGCTTTTGGTGTACGGCGACGGCGGCTTGATCGACATCAAACAGGTTGAAGCGCTCGCCACCACGGCGGGCGATTCGGTGTGGCTCGGGATCGCCAAGGTGTGGGAAGCCCTGACGATCGGCACCGCCGCGGACATGTGGGGAGACATCCCCTACAGCGAGGTCGGCACGAGCCCAACGCCGAAGCTCGACAACCGATTCGACGTCCTCAACTCGATTCAGACCCTGCTCACCCAGGCGATTGCCGAGCTGGGCACGAAGATTGGCGACGGGCCGGGCGGCAATGATTTGGTGTTCGGCGGAGATCCAGCCGCGTGGACCCAGGCAGCGTGGACACTCAAGGCCCGCTACTTTATGCAGACAGCGGAGTCGCTGGGCGCAACGGCGTACACGAACGCCATCACCGCCGCGACGAATGGCATCAGCGACCCGACGGGGGCGTCAGACTTGAGCGCGTTCCATACGACGAAGACATCCGAGCGAAACATGTGGGCTCAGTTTCAGACCAGCTCGGGGTTCGGAGCCGACCTCCAGGGCGGCAAGACCCTCGTGGACTTCATGAACGCGAGGAGCGATCCACGCCTGAGCTCCTACTTCTGTCCCAACGTGACCACCAAATGGAAGGCGAGTAACAAGTACAAGCCGACGCCGTCCGCTACCAAAGCGGGTAGCCTCGTCCGCGACAAGAATGGTTTCCTGGAGGAGGTAACGGCGGCAATCGGAGACAGCACGTCGGGTGCGACGGAGCCGACCTGGCCGACGACTATAGGGGGGACCGTCACGGACAACAACGTCACGTGGACCAACCGGGGACTGCCATACGGCGGCGACGACTACAACACGCCGTCGCGGTTCCCAGCGTCCAAGTTTAATTGTGGCGTACCGGCGCGATTCGCGGACGACGCTCGAATCCCGTACGTGAGCTACGTCGAGAACGAGTTGATTCTGGCAGAGGCGTATCAGCAGACCGGGAATGACGGGTTGGCGCTGCAACACTTAAACAATGCGCGGGCGTTTGCGAATGCGGCATACGCGCACAGCGCTCCGTTGCAGGATCTGCCGGTGCTACTGGCGACGGTCACGACTGCCACCGGGCTGCGCGACTCGATCATGACCGAGAAGTGGGTGGCAATGTTCCAGAACATGGAGTCGATCAACGACTACCGGCGCCAGTGCATTCCGGCCCTGAAGCCGTCGAAGAACAACCAGGGATTCTCGAACGTGCCTGGACGGCTGTTCTATCCCCAGACGGAACGGAACGTGAACTCGCACGTCCCGGATCCCACGGTCCAGCTCGCCACCCACGGATTCCGCAACGCGGGAGACGTGCACGGATGCAACGGTGACCTGCCGTGAACCGGGGCTTATGAAGGGGCGGGCGGCGGCCGCCCGCAGGGAATGCGCGCCGGTCGTCGCGGCAGTATGATTGGGGGGAGCGGGTCAGCGGTCGGGGCTCGCTCCCCCGGGTGTTCTCGACTTGGAGGACGGTTGGCACGTTCACGGGTCGCCCTCGTAGCCGTCAGCGTGTGGTTGCAGGCGGGGTGCTACAACTACCTCCCACTCGGGCGGGCGGAGCTCGTGCCGTCCACGTATCTGGCGGTGACGCTCACGGAGGCGGGCTCCGAGGAGCTCACCCAGTATCTCGGCCCGAACATCTTGGTCGTGCGGGGCCGGTTCCTGAGCACCACCGACCGAGGCTTGGTGCTCTCGGCGTCTGCGGTCGAGACGCGCCGGGGCGACATCGTAGAGTGGAAGGGCGAGACCGTCATCGTGCCGGGCGAGTTCGTGCGCGGAGTCGAAGAGCGGCACATCGCTCGGGGCAAGACGGCGCTGTTCGCTGGGGCGTCGCTGGCGGCGTTCTTCGTGGCCTACGCGGCCTTTGGGCAAGGCGCGAGCGGCACGATACCCTCCGGGACGGGGGCCGGGCCGTCGCCGCGCTAAGGGCGACCGTCGGATTTCAACGTAATGTGTGAGGGTCTATGCGTGTTTCCATTCTGATCACGGCAGCCTGCCTCTCGGCGGCGTGCTACAATTACCAGCCCCTCACGACCGCAGCTCCAGAGCCCGGGACCTACGTCATGGCGGTGCTCACGGATTCGGGTTCCCAGGAGCTAGCGCGGCATCTCGGACCGAACGTGTCCGTCGTGCGCGGGCGCTATCTCGGGAACAGCGATGCGGGGCTGTTGGTCTCGGTCTCGTCGGTGGAAATGAAACGAGGTGACCAGGTCGCGTGGGCCGGTGAAACCGTCACGCTACCGGCGAGCGACATCGCCGAGGTGCAGGTCCGCCGGCTGGCCAAGGGGCGGAGCGTGCTGCTCGTCGGTGTGGGCGTGGGTGGGCTGGTCGCCACGACCGCAGCGTTCGCACTTACCGGGGGTGGGACTTTGCCGGGCCCAGGCAAGGAGCATCCCGTTCCGCAATAGTCGCTCAGAACACCCCGACGCTCGAGCGGCGCAGGTCCGTCTCGAGCGTCCATTCTATATACTGCCCCCGTTGCACAACCAGGATGTCCGTGACGGCGTACGCGTCGTTGCCGATGGCGTCCCCGTAGAGCCGGATCTCCCGCCCCTGCCCGAGCAGGCGGGGCGGGAGGAAGAACACGGTAGAGGAAGACCCATTTACTATACCGACGCGCGTGCGCTGCCCGTCGTGCAATATGTAGACGACGACGTCGAGGTAGTTGTGGTTGGTGACGTTGAGGGCGATTTCGCTCTCCGGCGTGTAGATGGGCGCGGACTCCTCGCCGGGCTTGTGTCCCCTGTTGAACACGAAGCAGGCGGTGGCGGCGACCGGGAGGAGCAGCGCCGTTGCGCGCCGCAGCATGCGAGCACGGGCGGGGAACATGGTGGCGAACGTAGCGCGCCCCGGAGAGGCACGGAAGAGACACCCCAGTCATGACAATTCCCTGACAACCGAAAACGGGCGCGGCGGGCTTCAGGTTGCGACTTGCAACCCGCCCGCGCTTGCGACTGCTCGTACTGCACGGCACTTTAGCGACACCGTCCCACTCTACTCTAGGCCAAGGAGCATCCCAGATGCGCCACATTCGGTCCGACCGCCGTCGATATTGCCCTCCCGTCGTCCTTTCTGGAGCGCATTGCAGATGTAGTCGCCGGTAGGCCGTCAGCACTGGCCTGCCGGACGCCTGCTACATCACTGACCGCGCCGTTTGGCGGGCGCCGCAGCCTATACCCGCAACGGCGGGATCCCGTTCAGAGACCCCTTGGATGAGGATATGCGCAATGAACGTACATGGCATTCGCCAATTGCCCGGCGTCGCGACCGCGTTGTT
>Ga0307471_100002596_pt1 | contig 10438 bp, 8 predicted proteins | sample atmos_gasesAM3C__2_FD_204566 | JGI IMG/M metagenome (GOLD analysis project Ga0307471, IMG submission 204566) | Hardwood forest soil microbial communities from Morgan-Monroe State Forest, Indiana, United States - atmos_gasesAM3C_515 | ecosystem: Environmental > Terrestrial > Soil > Temperate... | reverse complement strand
CGCTTACATCCGTGGCAGATAGTGACGCGAGAGACGAACGCCACTCAGAAAATTGGTTTCAATGATCGTCAACCATTCCGCGTCGGTGATTTGTTCGAAATCCTTTACCTCATAAACCCCCAGATTGTTCACGAGAATATCCACATCGGGATGGTGTTTTGTGGTTTGCACTGCCGCGCCGGCTCCGGACAAATCAAGCGCGAGCGCTTCGAGTTTCGCTGTTGGGACATTCGCGCAAATCGAGGCAATGGCTTCTTTTACGCGCGCCTCAGTGCGTCCGTTGACGATCACGCGAGCGCCTTCGGCGGCGAGCGCTTTAGCAATCGCTAAACCGATTCCTGCAGTGGAACCGCTGACAAGAGCGAGTTTGTTTTCAAGTTGGAGATTCATTGGTTTATCGCCAGGCAACCTTCATTCTCGGATCACAGCTTATCCGGCGTTCCTTAAGCTGCGACCAGGAACTCTGTTTTCAGAACTTCCTCTTTCTGGGTCAGCGCGCGGCGCAACTTGGCCAAAGCAACGTTCTGTAGTTGGCGAATACGCTCTCGCGTAATGCCAAAGTCCTTACCAACATCTTCCAGTGTCTTCGGTTCTGCACCGTCGAGGCCGAAGCGCTGCGAAATGATTTTTCTCTCTCGGGGATCGAGCACTTCAAGCAGCCCGTCCACTTCGCCAAGCAGATTCTTGTCGCGCAACAATTCAAATGGGGTTTGCGCTTTGTCGTCACCGATCACCTCGCCAAACTCCGTCGAGTCATTGTCCGCAATCGGGGCGTCGAGCGAAGCCGGACGGATGCCGACACTTTTTATTCGCGTAATTTTATCGCTGTCGATGCCGATCTCCTCACCAAGTTCGTCGTCAGTCGGCTCGCGGCCGAGCTCGTCGCTCATCTGGAGCGAGACGCGGCGTACCTTTGCGACCTTATCGGCTAGATGCACCGGAAGTCGGATGGTCTTGCTTTGGTTGGCCAGGGCGCGCTTGATCGATTGTTTAATCCACCACATCGCGTAGGTGCTCAGCTTAGCGCCTTTGGTCGGTTCGAAGCGCTCGACCGCCTTCGTCAATCCTATGTTGCCCTCGGAGATCAAGTCGAGCAGCGGCAGACCGAGATTGGCGTAATCGCGCGCGATGGTGACAACGAGCCGTAAATTTGCGTTGATCATCCGCTCGCGCGCTGCCGCATCTCCATTTTTAATTTTCTTTGCGAGCTCGATCTCTTGTCGCGGCGTCAAAAGGGGAAACTGCCCGATATCTCGCAAATATCTGGTAAGTCCAAAATCGCTTTCATTCATGAGCAGAAGCTATTCGATGGAGCGATTCCGCCGCTACAACGCAAGCGTGAGATTTTCAAATACCACTCGCGAGGTGCTTCGTGCTCTGTCTTTCGAGATAAAGGACCTGGCGGGCGACGGAGGAAGTTCTAACTTCTGTTGCCCGAGCAGATTTGTTTTTCACAGTCAGCGTCCAGCAATTACTCCTCAGATCGGCCTAGGAGAAGTGCGAGCATGGTCAGAGTGAACGGCAGCGCCAGCGCCCAGAAGCCGAACTTCACTTCGAAGATGGCCCCCGCTGCACAACCGACAATGAACCCGACTATGCATGGGAAGGTCATGCGAGCGCGGCGTTGTGCTTTGGCGCGTTCGTCGGCATCTCCGCGGCGGCGGGCGAGCGTCGCAAGATCAACGGTCAATTGAGTGATATTAGTAGTCATCACCGTGGTGGATGGCGTGCCTTTCAGCACAAGCCTCCCCAGTACATTCTGCGCCGCCATGGCCGAGACCCCAAGCATTCCGGCGACGATCGCCATCGAACTGTCGGCATCAGCGAAGGGACCAAATCCGACTCCGAGCAGCAGAAACCCGGCAAGGAGTGCAGTCTCAAGCAACAACACCGGGCGAAGCGGCATCGTTCCGGAGCGTGTGATCGCGCCAGACATGAGGGTCACCAAGCCCATCACCGCCATGAAAACCGGAACCGCCAGTAGCGGCCCGACTTGACTGAAACCACCGGTGACATAGTGCGCGGCCACGATTACCACGTTGCCAGTAACGTGGGCGGTGAACAATCCGCCGAGCGCAAGAAAACCGATTACATCGACTGCGCCAGCGGTAGCGCTCAGGATGGCCGGTAACAACCAGGTGCTACCAATAGGTGCGAGCCGCAATGTGATCGTTAAAGATTTCACTGCGCAACTTTGCCGGTCGCCGATGCTTCGTTCGTTAGACCGATCGTTGGATGGTAATCTGTTACTTAATAGACACGCTACTTGAGCGGGTATAGTAGCGTCCATTCATTTCATCTCTAGAACTCATTGTTTCCTCCTCGAGATGTTGTAACCAGGTTGTCTAGCGGCTAACCGCCAATTGCTTCCCCGATCACGCCAATCTTCATGTTGTCCTCTTTTTCGTAACGTGCAGCGCTTCTGAACCCAATGCAGGTTGCTACTTCAAAGCTGGATCAATCAACGTCAGATCAGTGTCTGGATCAAAACGCTTCTGCATTGTTACCGGATCGACTGTCACCATTACTTCCAAGGTCGGGGACACATACGCAGCGAGAACATGGCCGGCGCGTGTTGTTCCGTCTGGCGCCCCGACGATCATATGCGTATGGACTACAGGCTTGCCTTGATAAAGCGCGATGTCACCGCTCATCCCAATCACTTCGTGCTGACCGTTGATCGGAATCTTCTTGTACATTTTGCGTTGAGGATCAAACCACCCCAGCGTTGCTCCATTTACCGCTCCAATAGAGGTGAAATGCGCACTCGTTACGTGATATTTCTGCGCAAACTCCAATAATCCGGAGAAGGCTTCGTCTCCCTGGTAGAAGATGACCGCATATTGTTGCGTCTTTTCTCCAGGGTTCAGCAACTGAACCTGCATCCGGGGGGCTTTGCCTTTCGGGCCAGCATCCGGCGGCGCTACATATTCGCTATTGGTTTCCTGCGACTGTCCGATGGTGGTGGTGGTGGTGAGCCCAATGATTAAGAGGGCACAACTGACTTGCTCTATTTTGCTCATCGATTTCTCCTTTGTTTATTGATTTCATTAAGTGGAAATCCCGGGACTTATCGGAACAGGATCTTCGCCATCATTCCCTTGTCTTCGTGGCTTAGCAGATGACAGTGAAAGAGCGACATTCCGCGAATGATTGGATCCGTGAAATCCATCACTAGATCGACTGAACTGCCGTAGGAGATGTTCACCGTATCGAGCCATACTGGATCTTTTACTGGCTTATTGTCGACGGCATATACAAGGAAGTGGACTTGATGAATGTGAAACGGATGCACTTCTCTGGTTGGGTTCATCACCCGCCAGTGGTTTAGCGAACCGATATTCACTGTGAGCATAGGTCCGGAATTCATTTCAAATTTCTGGCCATTTATGTAGAAGCCTTGTTTGTCTTCAGTGAAATTGACAACGAATTGCGGTTCGCTGGCTTCGACGTGCTTAAGGGTTTCGGGCGGAAATGTTATGTAGACTGGTGCTCCTCCCAGCGCAGGACGGGTTTTGAGATTTGATGGCTGCGTCGGAACGATATCCGCGAGTACCATTGCCGGATTGGAATCGCCATCCGGGCCGGTATCGAAGCAACGTGTGCGTAGCACAGCACGCGAATCCGCCGGTGGCCCAGTCACAATTGCTTCCACCCTCCCGGCCGGCGGAACCAAAACGTGCCTCATTGTTCGCTTACGGACTGCAGGGTCGTGGTACGCCAAGGGCATACCGTCGAGAGACACGATCTCTAGCGTCGCTGAGTCCAATTCCAAATCGGCATACCGGTCCGGGCTGGCGTTCACGATTCGCCAAAACTGGCGCTCTTTGTGCCCAAGATCGATCTGCGGGCGCAGACTTCCGTTTACGGTGAACGCTCGCTCCGGCTTCTCCGGCGCAGTGCCGCATTGCGTGGTTTGCATGGAAACGGACTCCATCACTTTCTTTTGTTCAGCAGCATCAGTAGGCAGGACAAGATCGCGCAGCACCAATATCCGCTCGCGCATGTTCAGCACTTCGGGCACGTAACGCTCGATCCCTTCAACAACGATGGCTCCTGACATTCCATCGAGATCCTGAACATAGCTCTCGCCGTGAGAGTGAGTGTGATACCAGTAGAGTCCCGGAGGTTGTTGAGACGGCACGTCCACTGAATAATGCAATGTCTCCCCGGGTGAAGCGATCATGTCCAGGACATCGTCCTGCGGCGCATTTGGTGAAACGTGCAGCCCGTGGAAGTGAAGATTTGTCATCTGCATACACGGATGACCAACGCAGTCTTCTCTCGATGGAGTAGCGAGTTCATTTTTATATTCCACGTTCAGGATGCTTCCTGGCCGCACCCGAATCACGGGCGGTGTGTTGTTATCCCGATAACGAAATTCTGATTTGCCGGAGGCGGGATTCGTTGCCGCCGTCAGCGTGACCGGCGTGGTTGTTTGCGGGAGTTTAGGAAGTATTCGGTCCTGCCCACTGGCGGTAGCCACAAAGAAACAAACACTTCCTATGCAGCCAGAGGCGCCGAGTGCTATTTTTTTAAAGATTTGCACAAGACTTTCCTTCAATGATTCCGTTTCGTTGGTGTGGATCGCCTCCGGTGCGATACGTTTTCGTTAGACTTGCAGCAAATTTTTAATGAGGTTCGTGTCCACTTTATCATTTCGTAGCTAACGACTGTTTGCCGTCGGTTGCCACGACGCGTGCGTGGGATTTTCTGATGTCACCACAGAGGTGATTCGCGCTCCTCCTTTTGAGGTGCCGGACGTTCCGGCGTCGAATTAACGAAAGGGATCCGCTTAAAGCTGAATCAAGCCGCGGCGCGTGGCGTTGGCGACCGCTTCGGTCCGGCTGATGACATTCATCTTGGCAAAGATGGCTTTCACGTGCGATTTGACGGTGCCCTCGCTAATGAAAAGCGCGGAGCCGATCTCCTTGTTGCTTTTTCCCTGAGCCATCAATTTGAGTACGTCAATCTCACGAGCGCTTAACGTTTCGCCGCTAACTCGCTCTGCCAGTTTAGCCGCGAGATGAACCGGAACGCATGTCTCCCCGGCGTGCACTCGGCGAATGCAATCCATCAGCGCCTCGCGCGGCACGTCCTTGAGAAGATAACCTTTCGCGCCAGCTTGAATGGCACGGAAAATATCTTCATCGCCGTCAAACGTCGTCAGCACGATAATCCGCGCGTGTTCATCACTGGCGCGAATCTCTTTGATCGCGCCAAGACCATCAAGCTCGGGCATTCGCAAATCGAGCAGCGCCACATCGGGGCGATGTCGTTTCCAAAGCTCCACGGCTTCGCGTCCATTGCCCGCCTCCGCTAGGACAGTCATGTCTTCTTTTCGGCCTATCAGTGAAGCCAGGCCTTCGCGAACTACGCTGTGATCGTCGGCGATGAGCACACCGATGCGGGCCTCTTTCATGCCTTCAACTTTCGGAGTCTTCTTCGCCGCAGACTTTACAGACTTCTTAGACTTCGCCGGCGCTTTCTTTTTGGATGTCATGACATCGCCTCCCCGTTACACGGCACGACCACAGTGACCTTCGTGCCTTTGCCGCGTGCGCTGGTGATTTTTAATGCCCCACCCATTTGTTCGACCCGCTCGCGCATTCCGGTAAGACCCACACCGTCATGTCGATCTTTGATTTTGAATCCATCGCCGTCATCACGAAGTTCCAGACGAAGTTCCCTGCCCTTATAGCTTAGTCGCGTTTCAAAGGTGCGAGCGTGCGCGTACTTGAGCGTGTTGGTCAACGCCTCCTGTCCTATGCGCAGAAGATTTTCCTGCCAGGGCTGAGGGAGCTCTGGTGGGTTGCCGTGCGCTGCAAACGTTGTGTGAAGTACCGTTCCCACGGTCGTGTTCTTAATAATGCCTTTGAGCGCGTCCCAGAAATTATGTTCCTCCAAAACTTGGGGGCGCAACGCATGCACGGATCTGCGCGCTTCACTTAAACTCTGGCGAGCCAGTTCACCGGCCCGCTGCAAATGATTATCCGCTTCCTTGCGACAGCCGCAGGAAATTGCATCCTCGACTGCTTCCAATTGAACGATCACGCCGGTGAACCCTTGCGCGAGCGTGTCATGGATGTCCCGCGCCATGCGATTTCGTTCTTCGAAGACCGCGGCGCGGCGCCCTTGCTCAGCAAACTCATTGAGTTGAAGTGCAAGCATCACTTGATGGGCCAGTGCCTGGGTCAATTCTATCTCCTCCGGCCGATAAGATGCACGATCGACATGGCGAATGCCAACAAAGCCTCTAACTTGTCCACCTACCAGCAGTGGCACTGCGAGAAACCTCTTTGTGCCGTTTCGTTTCAAATGCTCCGCCCAATCGCCGTTAACGCGCGGATCAGTATCGACATCATCGCAAACGACTGGACCTGCCGTGAAAAGCAGTTCCTGAACTACGGCGTTCTCTTTCCAGAATAAGGGGTTCTTAACGAATGGATGCTCCGGATCCGGCGCGGCTAATTTTCCGCCATCCGACGTTGAGGAGCGCAAAATGAGTGAGTCGCTCGAGTCGTCGAACAACCACAAGCTCACGCTATTCGCGTTCAAGAGGCGGCCAATGGTACTCAGCATCTGCCCAATGAACTTTTCCGGTTTTGGCGCAGTCGCAAGAACATCCAAACTCTGCGCCAGCGCTTCAACTTGTCCGCGTGCCACTTGCTCGGACGCGCGTAACGCTTCTTCGGAACGTTTGCTTTCAGTTACATCAACGACAGTGCCGACGAATTCCACGAGATTTCCGGCCTCGTCGCAAACCGGATGGCCGACGGCGTGAATATTCCTGATCGCGGTGTTCGGATGAACAATTCGATAGTGGGTTTCAAAATCCGTCTTATCGGCAACCGCTTTCTCAAATAATTTCCTGACTCTCCCTTTGTCCTCGGAGCAAAGGCGCTCCAGAAAAATTTCGAATTCCGGCGGCCCGTCGCCTGGATCGAAACCGAGCACGCGATAAGTTTCCGCCGACCAGTATCTGATTTTTCCGGTGGCGGGCGCCCATGCCCAACTGCCGGTATGGCTGAGCCGTTGTGCTTCCGCGAGATAAGCTTCGCTCTCGCGTTGCGCCGTTTCCGCGAGTTTCCTTTGAATGGCGACGCCCGCGAGATGAGTAATGTGTTTAATCGTCTCCTGCTCGCCCGGAGTCGGGCTGCGTGGCTCGCGATAGTACATGGCAAACGTTCCGATGACCTTGCCTTCGGAGGAAAAGATCGGCGTTGACCAACACGCGCGGAGCGAATGCGTCAAAGCCAGGTCGCGAAAATCAGCCCACAATGGATCGATAGCGATGTTGGACACAATTACCTGTTCGGCGCGATAAGCGGCCGTTCCGCATGAGCCTTCGGAAGGGCCGATAAATAAGCCGTCAATCGTGTCGGTGTAAGCTTTCGGAAGGTTCGGCGCGCCACCGTGCCGCAATTGCTTGCCATTTGGATCCATTAATAAGATCGAGGCCAGGACGTCGGAAGATTGCTCTTCCACCAGCAGACATAGGCTATCGAGTATGTCGGCGAGCGACTCGCCCTTGGCCACCATCTCGAGAAGTCGGTTCTCTCCGGCCAACAGCGCCTCACGCCGCTTACGGTGGGTGATGTCTCTGATGATCGCCTGGTAATACCGCCCGCGCAGCGCCGAGTAAGAAACTTCCACCGGAACCACGCCACCGTTTCTCCGCAAGAATTCTCTCTCAAAGCGCAGGGCACCTTCTCCCTTCAATTTGTCGAGGCGTTGCCGAACCACGTGGCGTTCGTCCGGGAGATAGAAATCTGCGACTAAAGAGCCAATCAATTCGTCTTCCGAAAAGCCCGCTAATTCGGCGCCTGCCGCGTTTGACAAGACACATCTGCCCTCTCCATCGATGACGTAGATCGCGTCTGGCGAAGTGTTGATCAAATCCCGATACTTCTCCTCGCTTTCCCGCAGGGCGCCCTCTGCTTGTTTGCGTTCGGCTATTTCGCCAAGCAGGTCCTCGTTGAGCTCGCCTAGTTTGGCAGTCCGCTCTTCGACTTTCGTTTCGAGCTCGCTCCGTGCTTGCGTCAGCAATCGCTCCGCTCGGCGTCGCGACGAGCTAAACCAACTCATTAAGATCGCTACCACTGCGAAATAAAGGAAATAGAGAACGTGCGAAACGCCGACCCCCGACACGTAGACGGGCTTGGTCGATCCGTCCGGAAGAACTATTCGATAGTCAACCTGATAGGGCAGAACGAAGAGAGCGAATGCGACAAACGAGAGGAGAACAGAAAAAATGCCGGGCCCTGTTCCCCCGTACCAAAACGTGATCGCGATCGCGACAAGGAAAGAGGTACTGAGCGGATACGGGAAATTAAAGGTTACCAGAATCAGTTTTACTCCAAGTGCGATCGCGACGGAGAGCACAGCCAGTCCATAACGGAAAATGTCGCGTTCAAAGACGCCAGGCGATGCAACCGAGTGGGAATTAAACGTTCTGACGTCAACGGCCGATTTCATGGGAAACTGTGATTTGTCGCGCCTGATGAAGTTCAGCGCGCCAATGCCCAAGTTTAACAGTTCTTCCTTTGCACTACCAGTTTTCCTTCATCCGTCGAAAGAGGTGCCGCACGCTCCGTTCGTAGAAATAAAAAATCCGTTTGTGTCTCGGCTTAACGAGCGGTTGATCGAATTGTGATGGTGCCTCTTGTTTCTCCCCCGAAAGGGACACCAAAAAATCCCGCATGTGCTTCATGGTTTACTGTCGCCAAATCGATGAGCTTGTTACAAGAGCGAATCATGAAAACCAACGAACAATGTTTCAGCCGAAGACGGCGACGAATTTTCGGCCCACGCGTCCCCGCCGCGGTTCCGTGCTCGTCCTCAACCTATCGATCTTCAACTTCACTGACAACTGGAGCCGCATCTTCTCGAAACATGAATGCGCGCAGTCCCACGCCCAACGAACAGATGCCAAACAACAGGAACAAACCGCCGGCAATAGACGCCGCCGAGGGATCAGTCGTGGTCAAGGCGCGGGTCGCTGATGTGTACAAACGCTGGCTGGCGTTTGAGGATTATCCAAAATTCATCACCGCGATCAAGAGCGTGCGGAAATTGGACGAGAACCATTTTTCCGCGTCATTGGCATTCAATGGAAAGCTACATGAAGCGACACTTCAGATGATGCTGCGCGTTCCGGAGCGAAGGCTCGCCTGGCGAACTCTTGCCGACCGTAGTGCTCCTGACCACCTTGCCGCGGGAGTCGTTTCTTTCACGCCGCTCTCCGATGACAGCACATGCATTAACCTGAAGCTGACCTCAAGCTTCGGCGGCGCCGTCTTACGCCGGGTCGGCATTTACCTTCAAGCGTTTAAGACGCTGCTCGAAAGCGAGTCCGCCTAGGAACGTGCCCGAGCGAGAGTCTGGTTCAGAGTCAAAGGCTCCAACCGCGGCCCGTCCGAGCTAAAAGATACCGGATTAGCGAATATGCTACCGTGTAACTCGATTGATCGCTCCGTCGTAGTCCAGACCGTGAATTGCAATCCTTTCCGCTGGACAGACGCTCCATACATTTTGTGTGCACGTGAATATTAAGCGATTGCATCGATTTTTGAACAACCAAAACGCAGGCCCCTACAACGACAACTTGAGCTCGACCCATTTTATGCTACCGAATCTGCTACCGATTTTGGCAGCACGGAAGTATACGCTTGTGCAGCAGTAACCTGGGAAACAGGCAATTGCACCGTTAGCTCAATTGGCAGAGCAAATGACTCTTAATCATTGGGTTGCAGGTTCGATTCCTGCACGGTGCAGAATATTCCCTTAATCGACGTATCGTTGCGCGATGGGCATCTTGCGGCCAATGCCGAAGGCGCGGCTTGTTACTTTTAATCCGGGCGCGGATTGCTCCCGCTTGTATTCGTTAAGATCAACACGGCGCTGCACCCATCGCACCGTTTTTTCATCAAACCCGCGCGCGATGACGTCGCGCGCGCTCAAGTTTTCTTCCACATAAAGCTGCAGGATCTGATCGAGGATCTCGTACGGCGGCAGTGTGTCCTGGTCTTTTTGGTTGGGTTTCAACTCTGCGCTAGGCGCTTTTTCAATTGTTGATCTCGGAATGATTTCCCGTTTAGCGCCTGATCGCGCGGAATAATCGGAATTGATCCAGCGCGCGAGTTCATAAACCATCGTTTTCGGGACATCGCTGATCACGGCAAGCCCGCCCGCCATATCACCGTAGAGCGTGCAATATCCGACAGCCAGTTCGCTTTTGTTTCCGGTAGTTAGCAAGAGGTGACCGAACTTGTTTGAGAGCGCCATCAACGTCATCGCACGCAAACGCGGTTGCATATTTTCTTCCGTCTCGTTTTCAGGTAATCCTTTGAAAATTTCTTTGAACTGCGCTTTAAAATCTCTGAACGCGTCGGTGATCGGAATCTCCAAGAACTTTATCCCGAGATTTAGCGCCAGC